>Ga0209402_10000007_pt1 | contig 307807 bp, 282 predicted proteins | sample ArcticOcean_MG_C_3_FD_187437 | JGI IMG/M metagenome (GOLD analysis project Ga0209402, IMG submission 187437) | Marine microbial communities from western Arctic Ocean - ArcticOcean_MG_CB8_126 (SPAdes) (version 2) | ecosystem: Environmental > Aquatic > Marine > Oceanic | place: Arctic Ocean...
GATCAGCGCGGAGCTTTGGCCTTTCGGATTGATTTTGAGAAAATTCGCCTGGCGGTTCACACCGGCGCGAATGTCGAGCGTTTCCGACGGAAGATCGATGCCCTTTTCAGCGATGAACATGCGCACGACATGGGGGTTAGGACCGATCGACTGGTAGAGCTTCATGGAGTGTCCTCAAAGTTTCGAAAAGAATCGGCGGCACCTTAACAAAGTCGGCGCGTTGGGCAAGGACTCACCGAGATTATCAGCTGGCTGCGTTGCGGCTGCGAAGCTTAGCGGTTTATTCTAAACACGATGTCGTGCAGGGAGCTAGCCAAGGCTCTCGTCTTGCCCGTAGCTCGCCGCAGGCCTTGCCCGCGATACCGCCCGCCACCGTTCTGGAGTTGATTGCCATGAGCCTCACCCATTCTCCCGCGCGTTCCGTTGGCGGCATGGTCGCCGCCGCGCATCCGCTGGCCTCCGGCGCCGGTGCCGAGATTTTGCGGGCCGGCGGGAATGCCTTCGACGCGGTCGTGGCGACGGTGGCGACCCTGAACGTGGTCGAGCCCTTCATGTCCGGCCTGGCCGGGCTCGGTGCGGCGACCTGCTGGGTGGCGGCCGAGCAAAGAGTCCGTTGTCTGGATTTTATCCCGCCGCTGCCGGCCGCATTCGAGACGACACGTCTCGGCGGTGAGGATATCAATACCGGTGCCTCGGCCAGCGGGGTGCCGGGAAACCTCGCCGGCTGGTGCTTGCTGTTAAAGACCTATGGCACCAAATCGCTGGCCGAGGTGCTGGCGCCGGCGATCCGTAATGCTCGCGAAGGCTTTCCGGTCTCCGGGCTTTATGCCCACAGCGCCGCCATGACCGAGGTGCGGGCTAGCACGCCGGAATGGCGCGCGGTCTATATGCCCGGCGAGGGCGCCTGCGCCGAGGGTTGGGTGGTGAAACAGCCGCGGCTGGCTGAGACCTATGAGGCGATCGCGGCCGAGGGTCCCGGTTATCTTTACGGCGGACCGCTCGGCAAGGCGATGGTCGAGCATCTGCACGACCTCGGTGGTCCGATGTCGATGGCAGATCTGGAAGCGGTCGAGCCGGTGTGGGAACAGCCGCTGGCCACCAGCTATCGTGACCTGCTGGTGCATGTTCCGCCGCCACCGGCCGAAGCTTTCCAAATTCCGATCACCTTGCGGATCCTTGACGGTTTCGATCTTGCCGGCCTGGAGCATCTTAGCGCCGATCATCTGGACCGGGTGGTGCGCTCGATCCGGTTGGCCGCCGAGGCGCGGATCATCAACAACAACGGCTCCCCGGCCGAGATCGAAGAATTGTTGAGCGAGGCGAAGATCGCCCCCCTGCGCGACCGGGTGGTTGATCCGGCGCCGATCACCGCGCGAACCGAACAGTTCGGAGCCGCCCCGCCGCCCGAGGTTGCCGAGGCGCGCTCGCACACGACCTCTATCTCGGTCGCCGATCGTCATGGCAACATGATCTGCCTGACCCAGAGCCTCGGCTCGCCCTGGGGCTCCACCGTGGTGATCCCCGATACCGGGGTGTGCATGAACAATTTCATGAACTGGGGCGATTTGAACCCGGCCTCGCCGAACCTGCTGATCGGTGGAAAGCGGTTCGCTATGTGCCTGAGCCCGTCGATCTCGCTGCGCAATGGCGCGCCGGTGCTGGCGCTGGGCACACCCGGCAGCTATGGCATCATGCAGACCCAGGTGCAGGCGATGGTTCACTACGTCGATTATGGCCTGAATCTACGCGAGGCGATCGAGGCGCCTCGGGCCAGGCTGTTCGATGGCCGCAAGGTGGTGCTGGAAGACCGGGTGGCGCCGGAGGTAGTGGCGGAACTGCGCCGGCGCGGTCACGAGATCGAGCTGCCAGGCCCCTTCACCATGCAATGTGGCGGCATGCAAGGCGTCTCCCGCGATCCAAGCAACGGCGCCCTGGCCGGCGCGGCCGACCCAAGGCGTGACGGCACGGCAGCCGGGGTTTAGAGCGCCTGAGTCTCAGAGCCCTAAAGTCTTAGAGCCCAAACCCTTAAAATTGCGGATCGGCGCTGAGATCCAGGACTATACCCTCGAATTCCGGGGCAATCGCCGGGTACCAGTCGGTCACCTTGGGATCGTGGCCAGAGATCAGCCGCTCGATCCCGCCGGCCAGATCGACGCAGGTCCGATAGCCGTTGATCATCTCCTTGAGGCCATAAAAGATGGCGAAGGGACGCTCGCTCTCGACCTCCTCGTAGAGATGCACCGCATCGGAGGCCAGCACGATCCAGCCGCGCCGGGTGTGCACCCGCAGCACCAACTGGCCACGGGCGTGGCCGCCCACCAGATGAAACTCGATGCCCGGCGCCACCGGGGTCATCTTTTCAGTATAGAAGGACAATCGGTCCTCATAGACTAGCTCGACCAGCCGGGTGGTGTCGCGCTTGTGATAGGCTAGGCGGAACGGCGCATAGGTCATGTCGGGGCCGGTGATCGAGGCCATCTCTTCGGCATGCAGGGTGAAATGCGCGTTCGGGTAATCGTCGAGATTGCCGACATGGTCGAAATGCGCATGGGTCAACAGCACCGTATCGACGGTTTTTGGGTCGACGCCGATCCGCGAGAGCACCTCGGCCGGCTCGATCAGAAATTCGCGTCCGCCCTCGCCGGACAGATCCGCCTTCATGCCGGTATCGACCACGAAGGTCCCGGCGGGTCCCTTGATGACATAGGTGAAGAAATCCAGCCCCCGGATCATCGTCGCCGGATCGCCGCCGAGAAAGGTCGAGCCCTCGGGCCGCAACTTCTGTTCGCCATAGCGGATAGCGTAAACCTCGTGGATCGGGAGAACGGTCATCGATTGGCTCCTTCAGGCGTGTTTTTAGTATTTTATCCCGGCGGGCTTGCTTGCGCTCTATTTGGCAGTGAGTGATATTGGCGTTGTTCGGGCGTTGCCGCAATCGCTTAGCGCCGGTTTCGCGGGGGCCATCGGCGGCGCGGGCTGTGCCCTTTGCCGGAATTTTGGAACTGGCGTAGGAAATGGCGCGGACATGGCTTCCACTCGGCTTTACCTGCTGATCGAAGAGACCGCACGGGAGCTTGCCAGCCGGCTGTTGATCGCTAATTTCGCGCTGGAGCAGGGGTTCGAGGTGATCCTGGCGCCACAATGGGCGGTTTGGGAGAACCTGCAGGATCTGCAGCCCGGTATAGTGCTGTTCAAGGGCAACAATGGCGCTCAATCCCTTATAATGAGGCGAGCCAAAGCGGCTGGGCATCTGGTGGCCTCGCTGGAGGAAGAGGCTTTCGGGGTTTCCGACCGCCGCGAGATCGTCCGGCTGTACGAGCCGGGTATTGGGGCTTCCTGCGACTTGTTTTTGACCCAGGGATTGTTCCATGCCCGCTGCCTGGCTGAACGCTTTCCCGAGATCGCCAGCCGGATCAGGACCACCGGCAACCCGCGATCCGATCTGCTTTCCGCGACCCTGTCGGCGCCGTTGCGTCAAGCGGCCCGGCGGCTCCGCGAAACCCAGGGTAAATTCGTACTTTTCAATACGAATTTTGGCTCGATTAATCCACGGCATGGCGATGCCATCACCTATTTCGAGACCTGCGCCCGGCTTGGGATCATCGATCCCGATAATGCTGAGGACATGGACGACCTGCTGACCTGGTGCGATTGGGAGCGAACAAATCTTTCGGCGCTGATGGAGCTTGTCGGCCGGCTAGTGTCCAGGGGGTTTCCGTGGCGTGTCGTGGTGCGCCCGCATCCCTCGGAGAACATTGATATCTGGCAGCGAAATCTTGCTGGCGTCGACGGTGTAGAGGTAATTCGGGAAGGCGATCACCACGCCTGGACCCTGGCGGCTCAGTTGCTTTTACACACCAGTTCGACCACTGGGCTGGAGGCATTTCTGCTTGGAGTCCCGGCGATTGCCCTTTGTGCCGGCGACAATCGGTGGCACCAGCTCTATACGGCCAATCTGGTCAATCAAGTCGATACCAGCGCCGCCGCCGCGGCCGACACCCTGTTTCGGTTCGTCGACCAAAGCCGGATCGGTGATACCCGAAGCGCGGCGGGCGATCCAGAAGGTAGCCGTTTCAAGGATCAGCTAGCCGATCACATGAAAGTGGACCAACACCGTTTCGCGGCGGAGCATGTCGTCGAAGCCTTGGTTGATCTGCGCGAGCAGGGCGCCGGTGGGCTGGCGAGTTCGACGGGGCAAGAGCTCATTCGGGCGGTTGCCTTGGCCGACTCAAAGATCGATCCGGGCCAGTTCGCGTTGCCGGCGGTGGCGGCCAGATTAGAGAGCTTGAGAACGCTGTTGAACCGGACCGAGCCGGTCGACGTCGGGTTTTTGGGGCCGGGGATGATCCGACTGGCCGTTGATCGGGTGGGACCGGTGTGATGGCGCGGGGGCTAAATCACGCTGGATTTCTGGCCCTGGCAATGGCTCGTTTACAGGCCGGTGCAATGGCGGATGCCGAAATAGCCTTGCGGCGGTTGGTGGTTTTTAGCCCCGGCTTCTCCCGCGGTTATCTCGCCTGGGGGGAGCGGGTCTCAAGGCTAGGTGCCTATAGCCGAACCGCCCGATTGCTGCGGATCGCGGAGGTCACGGCCCCTGACGATCCCCGGGTACACCGAAACCTGGCGGCCGTGGGATCTCGCCGGGGCGATCTAGAGGCAAGCCGGCGACACGCGCGCCGGGCGCTGGTCTTGGCACCCGAGGCTGCGGTCGCTTGGCGAAATCTTGCCGGGATTGAGTCCTTGTCGCCGTTCAATAATCACCAGGCGGCGGTTCGGTTCCTCGGTTGGTCACGGTGGATAAGGCCGCTGCGCGCTCCGGATCAGCAGATCCTGATGCATGCGCTGTACGAACTGGACCGTCTTGCCGCCTGTGTCCAGGTCATCCGGTCTTATCTGGTAGGCGTTCCCGGTGGCTTGGCTGGATATCGTTTTCTTAGTCGTGTTTTCGCCAAACAGGCACGGCTTGAGGATGCCGATGCTCAGGTCGACCGGATGGATGTCCTGCAGCCTGGTGACATTGAGGTCATGCATGCCAAGGGACGCATTGCGCTGGCGGCGCGCCGCTATTGCCAGTCGGCGAGACTATTGCGCCAGGTTTTAATCCTGCGGCCCGAGAGGGGTGCCGCCGTGGTCGATCTCTCGCGGGCCTTGTGGAACGACGAAGTCTTCGAACAGGCGTCGCGCGTCATGGAGATGGCCCTGTGCATAGATCCGAAATTCGGTGGCAAGATCGAGATGCTGCGGCGCGCCGTCACCAATCGGGATTTCCTGATTCCGCGTTAGTCGGCTGTTGGGTTTTCTTAAGGTGTGGTGAGGTGCGGCGAAAAAAGGGCGCCGGTGAGTCTCTTCTCGCCGAACGTGGCGGTCCACTCGTCGAACGGCAGGTTAGAGGTGATGATGGTGACGCCGCGCTCATAGCGCTGACTAATGAGTTAGAACAACGGCTCGGGGCCGCTCAGAGAAATAACGTCAACACGCCAGTATAGGCGTAGACCCGGTCGCGGCTGATTTCGCCATTGGCGAAGAACCCGGCCATCGGAAACTTTCCGAGTGTGTTGCGGATGATGTCGGTTTCGCGGTCCGGCGCAGCGAACTGGTTCGGGCCGCGGGCGGCGCAGGAGATGTACAGGCCGCCGCGGATCGGCCGGTTGCCGACCCGGCGTTTCAAATCATCGGTCATTCGCCGCATATCCTCGATCGCGCTGTCCCGGTCGCGCCGGCAGAACAGCACCGGGTCACCCTCTGGCATCGCCTCTGCGATGGCGACGACCTTATTCTGCGGGTCGATGCCGACCAGATTGCGGACCGTGTAATCCGCCATGTCCGAGCCGGCGACCGGCAGGGCGGCGAAGATGATGCCGCCGATCTGCTGCAGGTCGCTGGCGAGTTCCTGGCCAATTTCCTCGATCAGCACGTCAAGCGCCGGGCGGCCATCCAGTTCGAGCAGAACGTTGTCCCGCGCCCGGGTGACCGTATGCGCCTTGCCGAGCGGGCTGCAGCCCTGGCTCAGAGCGGTTGCCACCTCGATGGCCAGCGGCGAGAGCGCGACGCCGCTGATGCAATCGCCGCCAGTGCCATTGACAGCGCTGGATTGATGCGGGGCGGCGCTGGAGGTAGCGGTCAGGCCGCCGATCAAAAAGCCGCCGGTGGCATCGGCGAGGCCCTCAACCGCCATCATCGCGTCGGGATCGCGGGGGTCGACGTGGGTGATCACCAGCGGCATCGTTGCCTCGGTGATCCAGCCGGCGTGGTCGGACACCAGCTTGGCGCCGGCACTGCTGTCCCCGGAGAACAGGCGATAGCCGCCGGCCGGCAGGTCCAGCACCAGGACGGCGGCACCGGTTTCGCCAAAATGCTCGGCGCCGGAGGTGATGACGCCATAGCCGGCGGCGGCGACCCAATTCCCAACGGCGGTCCGCTCCCGCAGCACCGATAGCATGGCGGCGATATGCGGCGTTAGGCGCTCGGCCACATAAAGCACGCCGAGCGAGCCTCCGGCATCGGCGAGTTGATCCGCCAAGGCATTGGCGTTGGCGGACCATTCTTCGTCGAAGCTGCTGGCCGAAGAGAAGTACCGGAGCGCATCGTTCATGTTTTTGCTCTCGCCGCGAGGATGATTGATAAAGCGATTTTGTCAGTCCCCTGGTGCGGCGACAAGACGGACCGTCACGCGTCGGCGGATTTACCCGAGTACCACGAGTACCCCATCGATGACGAACTGGACGCCGAGGGCAGCGGTGATGATACCGAACACCCGGGTGATGACGTTGACGCCGGTAACGCCGAGCAGCTTCATCAGGCTTCTGGCGGCCAGGAGACAAAGCAGGCTGACCAGCAAAACCACCGCCAAGGTCGCCAGGATAGCGCCCAGCATCGCCGGATCGCCCTCGGCCTTGCCCATCAGTAGGACGATCGAGGTCATCGAGCCCGGCCCGGCGATCAGCGGGATCGCCAGCGGGAAAACCGAGATATCGTCGCGTTTGACGCCCTCGGCGGCCTCGCCATCGGTGGTGTTGCGCAAGCCGCTGTCCCGGGCCATCAACATGTCGATCGAGAGCAGCACCAGCAAAATTCCGCCGGCGATGCGGAACGCCGGCATACCGACCCCCAGGGCCTGCAGCAGCATCTCGCCGAACAATCCGAAGACGAATAGGGTCGCGGCCGCGATGCCGACCCCCTTCAGCGCCAATCGGCGGCGGTGCGCCACCGTCTCGCTCGGGGTTAGCGACATGAACAGCGGTGCCACCCCGATCGGGTCGATCACCACGAACAGGGTGACAAAGGCCGAGATTAACGCCTCGGAAACCACCTTAGACGACTTCGTTGGCGAGCAGATCGCCGCGATAATCGACGATCGGTTGCGGCGGGTGGTTGAACTTGCGGATTTTCGATTGACAAAGGCCCATGGCGACCAACGTCTCGGCAGTCCGGACCCCGGCGACCACCGGATCAATCACCGGCACACCGGAGGTCTCGGTCAGCTCGCGGTCATAGTCACAGAGCCCGGCGCAGGCGAGGATCACCACCTCGGCCCGGTCTTCGGCGACCAGGGCTTTCACCTGAACTGTGAGGTCGCGTAGTGTTCGCCCCCGGTCGGTGGCGGCTTCCTCGACATTGATGTTGATCGCCCGGACCGAGGCCAGTTTCGCCTCGAAGCCATAGAGCCGGACGATATCCTCCTGATAGGGGATGAACTGCTCGATCATCGTCAGGGTACTGAACCGATGCCCAAGCAGGCAGGCCAGAGCCATGCTGGCCTCTGATATCGAGACCGCCGGGATATCCAGTATCTCCTTCAGTGCACTGATGCCGACATTGCCGAACCCGGCCAGCACCACCGCGTCGAACGCCTCGCTCTCGACCCGGCGACGCACCGCTTCGATCATATGTGGCGCGCTCATATAGTCGCCATAGGCGCTGTCGATATTCCGTGTGCCGCCGGGCGAGCGCATGCCGACAAGCTCGGTTCCGGCCGAGGCGACGCGGTTGGCCGACCGCATGATCACCTCCAACACGATGTCCGAGGTGTTCGGATTGACCACAAGGATCTTCACGTCAGCGTCTCCATGGCGGTGGGGCGGGTTCCTAGAGGATCAGGCGGCGGCCTTTTGTCGACAATAGCAGGAGGCGTGCACCTGAACCTCGGCCCGGGCCAGCGCCTGATCCAATTGTTGTTTGATATGCATCACCTCGACGGTCTCGCCGCGCCGGGTCAGGCACTCATGCAGACCGTGCAAGCTCCACAGGTTGCTGGGGTGCTGGCAGGCCCGGCTCAAGGTCTTGTCGAGACCAAGATCGGCCCGATAGACCGCCTCGGCCTCCTCATATTGATTTTGCTCCATCAGCAGCGCACCGAGGGCGTGGCGGGCCGGTTGCATCCAGCCCCAGGGCTCGTCATAGGGCAGGTTGTCGTCCAGCTCGACTGATTTGCGTAGATGGGCAAAGGCGACTTCGTGATTGCCGCATCGGTATTCCAGCTCGCCGTTCAGCATCTCCTCGGCGACCGCCAGCAGATCAAGGACGATGTTGTTATGCACCCGCCGGGTATCCGGCACCCGCGCCTTGGCGGCGAGGAATGCTTCCTTCTCGCGCTCGGCCTCGGCGACATTGCCTAGGGCAGAATGGGCGACGGTCTTGGCGTAGAGCATCATCGCGGTGGTTGAGCAATACAGCGTCTGATCGGTGGGTAAGGCCTGATCGATGATTTCCTGCCATTTGCCGAACCGCACCAGCACATGCTGCTTCATCGGCAGATAGCCCTCGATGAAGTCCGCCATAGGCGGTGAGGGCACCCGCAGCAATTCCTCCGGCGTGGTGTCGATCAACTCCTGCGCCGCTTCGATCGCCGGCGTGTATTGGCCAAGGAACATGGCGCCATAGATGACGAAGTGATGATTGTGGGTACGATACATCGCGTAGACGTTCAGCGCGCCATTGCGCTCTAAATACTTGCGGTCGGCGACGATGGCTTTTTGGTTATAGATGACGACGTCGCGATAATTACCGCAGAGCACGTCGATATGGGTAGGCATGTGGGTAAGGTGGCCGGCATCCGGCATCATGTCGCGCAGCCGGTCACCGGCCCTGAGGGCCAGCTCGGGGAACGGCGACATCTCCATCAGATGCACATACAGATGCAGCAACCCTGGATGATCCCAACTGGCCGGCCTGTCACGGAACGCGGTCTCCAGCACCTCACGCGCCTCGGCGGTCCCGGCGCCCTTGGCTATCTGGCCGGTAGGTAGGTCCCACATCTTCCAGGGCGTCTCGTTCATAATCGCCTCGACGAAGACCGACTGGGCTTCCAGGTCGTCTAGATGGGCTTCGAGGACCTTGCGCATGGCGTTGGTGTAGTCAACGTTCCAGGGGTGCAGATCCTCGATCGTCTCGCGCTGTGGGTAGCGCGCGGTGAGCGCCTCGATTAGGGCTTTTTCGATTGGCGTGACGCCGGCGCAGCAGGCCAGTGCGCGTTGTGTCGCGTCATAGGCCAACGCCAGGGCTTTTGCCCGCCCGTCCGGATCAAGCCGGTGCCAGGGCAGGTTGTAGTTCGGGCCGACGGCATAGGCGAAGCCCCAATGCGCCATGGCGCATTCCGGGTCCGCCTGCAGCGCCTGCTTGAAGCAGCTGACGGCCTCCCCGTGATTATAGGCGAACGTCCAGTTCAGACCGCGATTGAACCAGGTTTGCGCCGCCGGTGAATTGGTGGTGATTGCCCGCCCGTAGGCGCCGAGGTCGAAATAATCCATCACGCGCTCCTCGCCCGCTCGAATGTGCGACCCGTCACCCTAGAACTAATTTTGGTAGAGGGGAATCGTCGTATTGATCAGCTAGGTAGGACGCTCTCGATGGCGGTGATCAGTTTGTCGGCGTCGGGCCCGGTGGTCGAGGCGAACCAGTCGACCGCCTTGCCGTCGGGATCCAGAAGGATCTTGTAGAAATTCCACTTCGGCTTCGACAGGACGCCGAGCTGTTCGCCGGACCATTGATAGAACGGATGGGCATTTGCGCCGCTCACCACTTGCTTCTCGGTCATCGGGAAATCGATGCTGAAATTAACCATACAGAATTCTTTGATCTCGGTTTCGGAACCTGGCTCCTGGGCGCCGAAATCATTCGACGGCACACCGAGCACCACCAATCCCCGGTCCCGATAGGTCTCCCATAAGGTCTGCAACCCGGCATATTGATGGGTGAAGCCACAACGCGAGGCGGTATTGACCACCAGCACTGCCTTGCCACGATAATCGGCCAGCGATAGCGGCTGGCCCTCGATCGAGGTGAAACTGAACATATGTGCGCTCCCGGCTGTGGTGGCGCTCGCCGTGGCAAGGCCTAGCATCGCGATAAAGCTGATGGTGAGTTTCTGCATAATGAGCTCTACCCACCCAGTATAGATCAAAGCGTCGGCTTTATCTGCCCAGCAACAGCACCACTATCCCGGCGACGATGGCCATGATGCCGATAAACTCGACCCGGTTGGTGCGTTCTTTGAAAAAGACGTAGGAGGCGATGAAGGTGAAGACCAGCTCAACCTGGCCGAGGGCGCGGACATAGGCGACGTTCTGGATGGTCATCGCCGTGAACCAGCAGGCCGACCCGAGCATGCCGCTAAGCCCGACCAGCCCGGCGACCTTCCAGTTGCGGATCACCGCGGTAATCTGGCCGGGTTCGCGGACTTTCAAGTAAGCCGTCATGATCAACGCCTGCAGGAGGGTGACGCAGGCCAAGGTAAAGGACGCCTGCATCAGAAAACCCTCGCCGCCGAGGGCCAAGGACGACGCACGGTAGGCTACCGCCGAGATGCCGAAAGCGGCGCCAGAGGCGAGGCCAATCAGCGCGGTCTTTTGGGTTAACGAGGTCAGCAAACCGTTCATGCCGGCCTCCTGGCGGGCCATCGAGATCGCCATCACCCCGACCAGGCTAATCATGATGCCGATGATCGCGCTGGTGCCGATGGTGTCGCCGAGGATCACCAGGCCGAAAATCGCCGCTTGCAGGGTCTCGGTCTTCGAATAGGTGGTGCCAACGGCGAAGTTTCGGAACGAGAACAGGTAGACCAGCAGCGCTGTGGCGGCGATTTGGCTGACCCCGCCGATCACCCCAAAAATCGCGAAGGTCAGGTTCGGCGAAGGCAGAGGGTAGCCAAAACCATTATGCAGGCTAACCGCGTAGAGCAGGGCGAAGGGCACCGCGTAGAAGAACCGAACATAGGTGGCGCCGCCGGTGCTGAGCTTTGATTTCAGGTGCTTTTGCAGCGCCGACCGGACGTTCTGCATGAAGGCCGCCGTGATCGTGATGGGGATCCACAGCTCAAACATCGGATTCTCTCATGCGGGGTGCCGGTGGGCGGGAGGAGGTGGGTGAAGACAGATGGCCGAAAGGAGACGAGCAGGGAAGCGCCATACGGGGGATAACAGCGGCTCTCGTCAATCGAAAACACCAGTGGTATGACCGGGCGATGGTATCGTTGGCCGCCCAGCCAACCAACCGGTCAACCCTCAAGAACCCCATATACCGCGAAGTTCACCGACAGGTCCGAGCCGAGCACGAAACGGTCGTGGAAAATGTCATAGCCGATGCCGCGTCGGGACTTGGCGGTGAGCCCGGCATTGCGGAGCAGGCCGACCAATTCATCCGGCGTCAGGAACTTGCGCCAGTCATGGGTGCCCGCCGGCAACACCCGCAGGACATACTCGGCCAGGAGCTTGGCGATCACCATTGATTTGGCCGAACGGTTCAAGGTGGTTAGGAGTACCGCCCCACCGGGTTTCAATAACCCCGCCAGACTAACCAGAAATGCCGCCGGGTCGGTGACATGTTCGATCACCTCGGAAGCGACAACCACGTCATAGCGCGGCGATTCGGCCAGCAGATCCTCCGCCGCGCCGCATCGATAGGTAATGGCAAGGCCGGCTTGCGCGCCATGCGTCCGGGCGGCGTCGATCGCATCGGTGGCAGCGTCCATCCCCGTCACTTGGGCGCCGAGCCGGGTCATCGGCTCACACAGCAGGCCGCCGCCGCAGCCAACATCAAGTACGCTCAACCCGCTCAGCGGCCGGCCGGCGGGCGCCTCTGGTCGGATATGGTCTTCCAGCGCCTCGCGGATAAACGCCATGCGGGCCGGCGTCATCCGGTGCAGCGGCGCGAACGGACCGCCGGCGTCCCACCAGGCGCCGGACAGGGCCGAGAAACGCGCCACCTCCTGGGGGTCGACGCTGGTCGCCGCTTGCCCGGCGATTCTTCCCGAGGTGGTTCCGCCTGGTCTGTCTTGGCTTTGCACGATTGGCTCCGCGCCCATTGATTGTTGTCCTTCATCACGGCCCGCGAGCCCTGGTCTTGCCGACGCTCGTATGGCCGAGTATGTATACGCCCGCCGTGGCCGGGCAAGCCCTGTAATCGTAGATGACAAAGGGATAGCGGTGCTGCGGCACCGGATCACCAAACAGGCGAGTGGACTTGGCTCTTATTGTCCAAAAATTTGGCGGTACCTCTGTCGCCGACATCGAGCGCATCCGCAATGTCGCCGCGCGTGTCAAACGCGAAATCGACGCCGGAAATCAGGTTGCCGTGGTGGTATCGGCGATGGCTGGGGTGACTAATAAGCTTGTTGGCTGGGCCACCGAGATCAACCCGATGCACGACGCCCGCGAATACGATGTCGTGGTTTCCACCGGCGAACAGGTGACCTGCGGTCTGTTGGCGTTGGCATTACAGGGGCTTGGCGTCGACGCCCGTTCCTGGTTGGGCTGGCAGATACCGCTGAATACCGACGCCATTCACGGCAATGCCCGGATCGGCGAGATCGACACCCGGATGATGCTCGAACGCCTGGAGTGGGGGCAGGTGGCCGTGGTACCGGGGTTTCAGGGGATCGGGCCGGATAACCGGATCACCACGCTAGGCCGCGGCGGATCGGATACCTCGGCTGTGGCGCTAGCGGCAGCGTTGAATGCCGACCGCTGCGATATCTATACCGATGTCGAGGGGGTCTACACGACCGATCCGAGGATTGTTCCCAGCGCCCAGAAGATCGAACGAATCACCTACGAAGAGATGCTGGAAATGGCGTCGCAGGGCGCCAAGGTATTGCAAACCCGCTCGGTCGCTCTGGCGATGAGCTATAATGTGCGCCTTCAGGTGCTCTCAAGCTTCGCCGATGTGCCTGGCACCTTGGTGGTGAACGAGGATGAGATCGTGGAACAACGTACCGTCACCGGAATCGCTTTTAGCCCGGACGAAGCCAAGATAACGCTGCGCCGCGTGAAAGACCGCCCCGGCGTTGCCGGCAGCATTTTCGGGTCGCTCGCCGATGCGGCGGTCAATGTCGACATGATCGTGCAGAACGTCACCGACGATGGCGAGACCACGGATCTTACCTTCACCGTCGGACGCCCCGATCTCGACCGGGCGGCGTCGGTGTTGGATGGCCTGAAGGCAGAGGTTGGCTTCACCGAGGTGATCGCCGACCCAAGCGTCGCCAAGGTCTCAGTCGTCGGCGTCGGCATGCGCAGCCAGCCCGGCGTCGCCAAGACCATGTTCCAAACCCTGGCAGCGCGTGGCATCAATATCCAAGTGATTTCTACCTCGGAGATCAAGGTCAGCGTGCTGATCTCCTCCGACTATACCGAACTCGCGGTTCGTGCCCTGCACACAGCCTATGGTTTGGACGCCGAACCAGCGAGCTAAGCTAATGAATGACTCCGCCGACCAGCAGGGATTAGGGTGCCGACGCCATTCGATTAGCGCAGTCTCGATTGGTTCAGTGAAAGAAAAAATAATGTCAAAGAGTTTCCACAGAACTACAGGTTTTATCGATAATGTATTGAAAATTAGGGGGGAAACGCGTTCGGCCTACATTGCTGGGCTATGCTCGGGCCCATCAAATTCCGACTTGATGTCGTGAGGTTATGACTTTCATTATGTCATTGATTTTTATGAAAAAATAGATTATTATATTGTTTCGATGAGGGGGGCTGACTCGGGCAATTTTTCCGGCTCTGTTTCAGGCCATCGGTCGAGTAAGGTAATCGAGCGAGGAATCATGGGATTGGCGAGCGGTAAAACGAAGCTCAAGCTGATCGATATTAAGTTGGGCACCAAGCGCGCTCAGGCGCGACTGCGCGACTTGATATCTGACGATGTCCAAAGCCCAAAAACCTCAAAGACGGATCGACGTCGCAAGGACGCGACGGATTTTGACACTGGAACCGAGATTGGGATGCTGCTCCGCAGCGCCCGGGAGCAGTCTGAGCAGGATCTGGCGGATATCTCCAATCTCCTGCGCATTCGCCTTGTGTACCTCCAGGCGATCGAACATGGCGAATTCAAGACGCTTCCCGGAATGACCTACGCGATCGGCTATGTGCGCAGCTATGCGCAGCATCTCGATCTGGATGTTGATCGCGCCATCGCGTTGTTCAGGTCCGAGGCTCAGGAGCTCGACAAGCCGCGACAACTTGTGTTTCCATCGCCGGCTCCGGAAGGCAAGGTTCCCGGCGGCGCAATCATTTTCGTTGCGGCCCTGCTTGCGGTGGTTGCCTATACCAGCTGGTATCAGCTGTCGAATTCCGGCACGACCGTTTCGGGGTACGCCTCGGAGATCCCGGAGTCCCTGCAGTCCTGGCTCAACCAGAAAAGCGATAGCATCGCGTCGTCCGACGGCTTTACATCAACGGCTGTGGTGTCGGGTCCGGCTTCCGAGGAAAACGGTTCCAGAGCTAATCAACAACCCGGCCAACTGACGGAAAATGACCGCACCTCGACCGCAAGTGCGCGTGTTAGTGAGCCGGAACCGGCGGTGGTGGCGGCGCCTGAGGTGACGACATCCGGTTCGCTTGCGCCGGCCGTTGTGGCAGCGACGGCGCAGATGCCTGTCGCTGCAAGCGAGGCCGCGGAAATCAGCTCCCAAGACTCGGCTCTCAAAGGCGGGGTGTTCCCGGAGTTTTCCTCCCAGGATGTAGCGACGGCCACGATGCCCGACGCACCTTCTCTGGCTGCCGCTGCGCCGAGTAATACTGCTGCATCGGCCCTGGGCTCCGCGCCTTTCGCTCCGATCGTTGCGGCGGCGACGGCGCAGATGCCTGTCGCTGCAAGCGAGGCCGCGGCGGAAATCAACTCCCATGACTCGGCTCTCCAAGGCGGGGTGTCCCCGGAGCCTGCCCCCCAGGATGTAGCGATGCCCGACGCACCTTCGCTGGTTGCTGCTGCGCCGAGTAATACCGCTGCATCGGCCCTGGGCTCCGCGCCTTCCGCTCCGGTCGTTGCATCTTTGCCTGAGGCTCCCGCCGATTTTTCCGCTGGTGTGTCCGGCGATCTCACGGGGATGGCGGCGTCGGCGACGTCTACCGCGCAAGTCCCGGTTCAGATAGCTCCGGTTCAGGTGGCGTCAATTCCGGTGGCCCCGGCAACGCAACCGCGCGGAAAACCCCAAGACCAGGCGGGCAGGCCTGAACGCAACGCCAGCAAAATTTCTGGCCAACCCGTTGGTCAATTGGGGGCGCTGACGGGCTTGCCGGAGCAACGTGGGGTGATCATTCACGCTAATGCCGATAGTTGGGTGCAGGTTCGTGCAGCGGATTCGACTAGCATCATGACCCGGGTCATGCGGGCCGGTGATTCCTTCCGGGTGCCGGACCGCGACGGCCTGCGTCTGTTCACCGGCAATGCCGGGGCGCTGACCATCGAGGTCGATGGCGAAATGCTTCCGAAAATTGGTGGATTGGGTCAGATCGCTCGCAATGTCGATCTTGAACCCGGAAATCTAAAATTACGCGTCAACTAACCGGGCGAAGCCGTCCGTTCGGCCCTGCCAACGTCGTTGCGGCGATGAGATTTTGGCGGTGGGACGGTCGTGGCGGCTTAATTTCCGGCTTGATACCCCCGCGGCCTTCTGGGCGCTTTGTTTGCCTTGGCTCTAGTCGGGTTCGTGCTCGTTGCGGTATAACGGCGTGGTCGACCGGACGCTCGTGTCGAGGCAGCTTGGATCACGGTGATGAGTATTCGTTCCTATCGAGACATTCAGCGACGCAAGTCGCGGCGGATCATGGTCGGTGATGTGCCGGTTGGCGGCGATAGTCCGATCACCGTGCAGACGATGACTAACACGCTGACCTCGGATGCCGGGGCGACGATCCGCCAGATTGAGGCCTGCGTCGAGGCTGGCGCCGATATCGTGCGGGTCTCTTGCCCCGACGCCGAGTCAACCGGTGCCTTGAAAGAGATCATCCGGGCCTCCCCGGTGCCGATCGTGGCCGATATCCATTTCCATTATCGACGCGCCATTGAGGCGGCTGAGGCGGGGGCTGCTTGCCTGCGGATCAATCCGGGCAATATCGGCAGCGCCGCCAAGGTTCGCGAGGTCGTAAAAGCGGCCCGTGACCACGGTTGCTCGATGCGGATCGGCGTCAACGCCGGCAGCCTGGAGCGCCATCTTCTGGAGAAATACGGCGAGCCCTGTCCCGAGGCGATGGTGGAAAGCGCCCTGGAGCATGCGCGGATCCTGGAAGATAACGATTTTCACGACTTCAAGATCAGCGTTAAGGCATCGGACGTGTTCCTCGCCGTCGCCGCTTATCAGGGATTGGCCGACGTCACCGATTATCCCCTGCATGTCGGGATTACCGAGGCCGGCGGCCTGCGCGCCGGTACGGTTAAATCATCGATTGGCATGGGAATGCTGTTGTGGAGTGGCATCGGCGACACGATCCGGGTTTCGCTGTCTTCCGATCCGGTGGATGAGGTCAAGGTCGGCTTCGACATGCTGAAATCACTCGGCCTGCGGCACCGGGGCGTCAACGTGATTTCCTGCCCGTCCTGCGCCCGTCAGCAATTCGACGTGATCGAGACCGTGCAGGCGCTTGAAGAACGATTATCCCATATTACGACGCCGATGACCCTTTCGGTGATCGGCTGCGTGGTCAACGGACCGGGCGAGGCGCGGGAAACCGATCTTGGTTTGACCGGCGGCGGCAAGGGGGTCCACCAGGTCTATGCCGCCGGAGTGCCGCATCACCGATTGCGCGATGCCAGCGTCATCGATCATCTGGTGGAGATGGTTGAAAAGAAGGCGGCGGAGATCGAGGCGGAGCGTGATACCGATACCGATAACGGCACACCGCAAAATGTGAAACTGGCGAAGAGCGTCGCCGCGGCTTCATGACGGCCGAGGCCTCCGATAACATTGTCGATGACATCGTCGCGCAGCTCGGCCAATTCCACGTGATTGGGCTGAACCACCGGACCTGTCCCGACGCGCTCCGTGAGGCGGTGTTTGTCGCCGATGAGGAATTGCCGGAGTTTCTGCAGAGCCTGCGGCAGGCTGGCTTTGACGAAGCCGTGGTGCTGTCGACCTGTGACCGAATAGAGGTTCAGGCTTTTTTCCCCCAATCTGGCCTTCATCAATCCGGCGATCGACTGATTCATTTTCGGGAGACGGTCGCCAGTGCCTTGACCGCGCCGACGGGTATTCTCCCGGAGCCGGTTCCGCCGGCGCAAGTTCTGTCGGCGCTGTATCACCATCAGGGCCTGGCTGCGCTGAAGCATTTGTTTCGGGTTGCCGCCTCGCTCGACAGCCGGATCGTCGGTGAGCCGCAAGTGCTGGGTCAGGTCCGAGCCAGCCATCGCCTCGGCACCGATCAGGGCATGGTAGCGGCCAATCTTGATCGATTGCTCCAGGCTTCCTATGTCGCGGCCAAGCGGGTGCGTGGCGAAACCACGATTGCCGAGGGGCCGGTCTCGCTGATCGCCGTGGCCCTTCGGGTGGCGCGGAGTATTCATGGCGATCTGTCTCGATGCCAGCTGGCGGTGCTGGGCGCCGACGAGTTGGCGCTGATGCTGGGCGCCCGGTTCAAGGAGGCCGGCGTCGCCAGCATCGTCATTGGCGACCGCAACCCGCGCCGGGCGACGGCGGCGGCGCGGGATTTGGTGGCGCACACCGCGGATTTTGATACAAGAGGTCAGGCCTTGGCGCAGGCTGATATCGTGATCAGCGCCACCGGTGACGGGCGTCACGCAATCACCGAGGCGATGGTCCGCTCGGCGGTACGGGCGCGCCGGCACAAGCCGATCTTCATCATCGACTTGGCGGTGCCCGGTGATGTCGATCCGGCGGTGGAAAGAATCGACGAGGCTTTTCTCTATGACCTGGACGACCTGGAGCGGTTGGCGTTGGAAGGAAAAACCGGGCGCAGCGGGGCGATCGCCGATGCCGAGGTGATCATCGAGCAGGAACTAGCGCGTTTCCTCGGTGATCTCGCGGCCCGCGACGCCGGCCCGCTGATCCGCGAAATGCGCGACGCCGTTGAGGCTGAACGTCGGCGGATCCTGCGGAAAAAACCTGCCGCGAGCGCCGAGGAGGCTACCCGGTTGCTGGTCAACCGGTTGTTGCATGGACCAAGTGAGACGCTGCGTGGTCTGGCGGCGGAAGAGGGCCTGGATCCTAGGACCGAGACGCTGATCCGCGCATTGTTGGTGCCAATAAATGACGGCGAAGGAGAGTCTGGTGAGTTTTGAGGCGAACCTCGAACGGGTTTTAGCGCGGCACAAAGAACTTGAGGCGATTCTATCCTCGTCCTCGATCATGGCGGCCGAAAACATTATCCATGTCTCCAAGGAATTGGCTGAATTGGGACCGATTGCCCGAAAGATAACCGAGTTGCGCGCGCTGCAGGATCAACTCGACGAGGCCATCGCCATGGTGGCGGAAAGCGTCGAGGATCCAGATTTTCAGGCCATGGCCAAGGCGGAGATCGCGGCGCTGTCCAAGCGTCTACCGGTGACTGCGCGCGAGGTCGAGCGAATGCTGCTGCCTGGCGACGAGGCCGATGCGAAAAACGCTATTCTCGAAGTGCGGGCCGGTACCGGCGGTGACGAGGCGGCGTTGTTTACTGCGGATCTGTTTGGCATGTATCAGAAATACGCTCATCTTCGCGGCTGGCGGTTCGAGATCATGGCGGTCTCGGAAACCCCGATCGGGGGCTACCGCGAGGCCATCGCCTCGATCACCGGGCACTCGGTCTTCGCGCGGCTGAAGTTTGAATCCGGCGCCCATCGCGTGCAACGGATCCCAGTCACCGAGTCCGGCGGGCGCATCCATACCTCGGCAGCCACCGTCGCGGTCCTGCCCGAGGCCGAAGAACTCGACATTCAGATCCACGAGACGGATCTGCGGATTGACGTGTTTCGCGCCAGTGGTCCGGGCGGTCAATCGGTCAACACCACCGACAGCGCGATCCGGATTACCCATTTGCCAACTGGGATCGTGGTTTCGCAGCAGGATGAAAAATCCCAACACAAGAACAAAGCCAAGGGAATGCGGATCTTGCGCGCCCGGGTCTACGACATGGAGCGCAGCCGTATCGACGACGAACGGGCGGCGGACCGGCGCGGCCAGGTAGGCTCCGGTGATCGCTCGGAGCGCGTTCGAACCTATAATTTTCCACAAGGCCGGGTGACGGACCATCGGATCAATCTGACTCTGCATAAGATCGACAAGGTCTTGGTAGGTGAGGCGTTGGATGAGTTGATCGACGCTCTCACGGCAGAGGACGAAGCGGCGCGACTGGCGAGGATGTCGTGACCGAGGTCTCCACCAAGCGGGGATTGGTCAGCGGGTCCAACGCGGGGGGGGCAATCCGGGCGCGCCTTGACGATGCCTGCCGGCGGATGGCGGCTGTGGGGATCGAGGCGCCGCGCCTTGATGCCCGATTACTGTTGGCTCTGGCTTTGAAGGCGCCTGAGGATCGGTTCTACGGCCGCGAGGATGATCTGTTGGATGCCGACGCTAGTGCTACCTTTGATCAGCTGGTTTCCCGCCGCTGCCAGCGCGAGCCGGTCTCGAGAATTGTTGGCCGGCGCGGTTTCTGGACGCTTGATCTGGAGCTTAACGAAGCGTCACTGGACCCCAGACCGGATAGCGAAACCCTGATCGAGGCGGTGTTAGAGCATGTCACGCCCCGCCAGGCGCCCCTACGGGCGCTGGATCTGGGAACCGGGACCGGCTGCCTGCTGCTTTCGATTCTGGCTGAATACCCCAACGCCACCGGGCTGGGCGTCGATCTGTCATTGGCCTGTGTCGCGTTAGCTGGTCGCAACGCCCGGCGCAATAGGCTGGAATCGCGCGCAGAATTCCAAAATGGCGACTGGATGGGCGACATTCACACCATTTTTGATGTGATCATTTGCAATCCACCGTACATTCCGGCCGGACAAATCAGCACTTTGGCCCCGGAGGTCGCGGTTCACGAGCCGCGCCTAGCGCTCGATGGCGGCGTGGACGGGCTTGACTGTTACCGCCAACTGGCGGTCGGGTTTGCTGATGTATTGGCGGAACACGGACTTATTTTCCTGGAGATTGGACATGATCAACAAGCGTCGGTGAGCAAAGTCATGCAACAGGCGGGCTGGCGAACAGTCGCGACCCGGTCCGATTTGGCCGGGCATGATCGCTGCTTGGTGTTGCAAATAGGTAATACTGGTGCTTGATGTTATTTTGCGCTTGGATTGACTGCGCAACCCGATTAACCTGACTAGTGCTGGCAGATAGGATGATCCCTGAACAAACCAGCTCGATCTCCGCAAGAGGATAATAAAAGTCGCCGTTGCAGCGGCGCGGTGGTTGCGGATAGCGATTCAGCAAAGAGATACTCTTTGCTTAGACCATGTAATAAAACGAACGGTCAGATATGAGACAAGGTCCACACATCAAACGTGGGCGGGGTCGCGGCGGTAGTAGTAGCAGTAGCAACAACCATAACCGCCGTTCCGGGGCTCCGAACCGTAACCAGACTTTCGACAGCAACGGCCCCGAGGTTCGGATCCGCGGCAATGCGAATCAGGTGCATGAGAAGTATCTCAACCTTGCGCGCGATGCGGCGGCGACCGGCGATCGTGTGCTGGCGGAAAGTTACTTTCAGCATGCCGAGCACTATTTCCGGATTATCAGCGCCTTTGTCGATGAGCCGGGCGCTGATGCCAACCGAAACCGGGGCAACGGTTCTGCTCAAGGCTATGACAATAACGCGGGTGATTCGCAGTCTTACGAAGGTGATCCGCAACCGGAGTTTGGCCGAGGGCCTCCCGAGTCGGGGGCTCGCCGAACACCGCCGCGGCAGCTATCGCCACAGCCGGTGAATGAGCGCGCTGTGACCCAGGTGGCGCCGTCGCCCGTGGCCGCCCTGGTTGAGGCTCAGCCGGTCGAGGTCCTGGCTCCGACCGTCGAACCTTCCGTGGGCCCAGCCGACGAGGAAGCCCCACCAAAGCGGCGCTTGTCGGCACGGCCGCGGCGCAGTGGTGTCGGAAGGCCGGAGGCGGAGCCCCACGTGGCGGGTGCCGATGACGCGGCTTCTGCTGTGACTTCAGGCGTAACAGTAACGGTTGTTGGGGCGCCGGTGGTGGATCCGAGCGACGCCCCTGTCGCACCGCCGCGTCCACGGCGCCGGCCCCGTGTCGTGGCTCCAGCGCCGCGTGCGGAGGAAACGCCCAGCGAGTGAATGCCCGGTTTTCTTGTTGATTTAGGTGAGGGACGGCTCGAAATACGCCGTTATCCCGGCGCCGGTCCACTGACGCCCGGTAAAATCTCACCCGTCGTCCCGCGTCCGGCTGGCCAGATCATCATGCCGGCGACGTCAGGATGGTTCGGTGATGGTGACATCATCGCCTCGGGCGACTGGGCCGCCGTCCACGACCCGCGCATAGACCCCGCAAAAGGTGTGACCATAGGCAAGTTGCATGCTGCGCGGCAGGGTCATGTCACGGGCGCCGCTGCTTGGATCGACATTGGTGGCGGCGCAGCGACCGGTGCGTTCCTCGACCCGGAGCGTTGCAGCGCCGACCCGCAGGGTCTTGCCGACCCACTCCAACTCATGCCTCGGCCCCAGGCCTTCGATCAGGATATTGCCGCGAAACCGCATCGGGTCCACCGACCGACCGACCACGCGGTCGAGATCGCGAACCGAGGCGAGGTTGATGATCGACAGGAAAGGCTGCTTGGTATCGGAAAACGGCTGCCCTCGACATTCGATTAGCTTAGGTTGACCCCGCGCCTGGGTTCCCATATAGGCGGCGAGGAACTGTTCGATTACCGCGCGACCGGTCGGCTCGGTGATTTGGCCGCGACTGACCCGGCGTCGGTTACGATGGATGCTCAGAAGACCGGTATCGGGATCGAAACTGGTGTTCAGCGTCGCCAGCTTCTCATTGGCCATCACTTGTAGGAAAAAACCCTTCGGCATCCATTCCGGGTTGGCTGGATCAAGGCGCTGGGCGCCGCCATGTGCGATGGCGAACCTTCGGTCGTGGGGGATCGCCTCACCCGCCCGTACGTCCACCTGCTCCAGTGATTCTGCCGAGAGCCCCTTGACAGGGTAGCGATACAGAGCTTGAACAGAAACAGTCATGATGCCCCAACCTGATCAATCTCCCCGATGCTGTCAACCGAGCCTTATGCGCCACGGTGGCGCGGCAACCATCTGAAACCGACTGAATTTTCGATCTTGCTGCGTGTGTTGCGGATTGGGTCACTGTATCTGATTGGAGCCGGGGTGGATGCCACGATCAGGGTCCATCGCCCGGCTTCGAGGACTTGGTCTTCGGCCCGCGTTACCATGGCTGATGGCGAGACCAACCTGGGCGCTCCCGATCTCCGGGGCGCTGCATTCCAAACCGGCGATCGTCGCCGTAGGTAAGCGAGGCTGGACAGTTGAATTCGAGAAGTTTTCAGACCGATCGCGTGGATCTCTCCAGGGTGTGCTAGGCGCTGCGTCCTGAATTCCTCAACCTCCTCGACGAGATATGTCTGTTCAACCGGCTTGGCCACTCTGACACGGCTCATGTGGTGACCATTCAGCTGGTCCGGTTGCGGGCGTTTCTGGAGGATCGCAATATAGAACTGACATCGGATCAAGCGGCCCTGCAATGGCTCGCCGTGGCCGGCCGGCTATGACCCGGTCTATGGCGCCAGGCCGTTAAAACGGGTGGTCCAGCGGGCGCTGTAAAACCCGCTCGCCAAGTAGATCCTGGGGGCGGTATCGCCGATGGCAACTCGATCACCGTCAGCACCCGCGACGGGGCATTGTAGATCAATGGCGAGGCCGCAACCGGCGGCGCCGACCTGTAAATGGAGGTGGCGGAGTAAGGTTTATCGGGGCCGGCGAAACCAACCCGGCGATTTCAGCCTGTGGTATCACCCGGCGGATTATTGCTTGCCTACCTCGGCCAAACCACAAAGCCTATCCTCTTGCCAATACGGGGCTGCTACAATCTTTTGCCTGCTTGACCTATCCTGCGCAGCGCAGCGAATTAGCATGAGGATACAGAGCAATGAATGTAGCTGACTTGGTCTCGCGGTTTACTGCCGCCGTGGCGCAGGAACCGGGTGAGTATGCCCATAAGGCGGCGGTTCAGGTGATGAACGAGCTTAAGGGCGATCTGGACGGGGTCGCCGAGGCGGTGTCCTATCTGACCGGCACCGGCGGCAACGCGCTGCAGGCGTTCTACCGGGCGCCAAATCTCAGCCTGCTGAAAGCAAAATTTGCCAATGGCCGGCGCACCCCGCCGCATAACCATGGCACCTGGGCGGCGATCCTGGTGCTGTCCGGTTCGGAGAGGAATGCGCTTTATCAGCGTCACCCGGATGGATCGCTGAGCTATCAACGCTCGGTCGATCTGACGCCGGGCTCAGTGTTTTTCATGCCGGCCGAGGCGGTTCATGTCGCCGAATGCACCAGCGACGAGCCGGCGATCGGCCTGCATGTCTATGGCGACAATGTTCTGGGGGTCGAGCGGCAGATGTGGGATCCGGATACACTTGGCGAACAACCACTCGACTGGTCGAAATATGAGGGGCTGGCGCAACGCGCTTCAGCCGCTAGCAAGGCGCCGCTGACGTAATTATTGGCTGAATTCCTAGCTGGAAACTGGCTGGCGACATCGTTTCTGAATGGAGAAAAAAGGATGCGACTGGGTGTCTGCCTGAACATGGAAGGCCCTGAACCGGTTAGTGGTGATGCCTTTACCGCCGGTTTGGCCACCGCTGAGCGCGTCGGCTTTGAGAGCCTGTGGTTCTTCGATTCCATCGGCCGGGGGAAATTTCGCCCCGACCCGATCAGCGGCATGTCGGCCGCTGCTGCGGTCACTAAAAAGGTAGAGATCGGCAGTTGCATCCTGCAGGTCCCGCTGCGCCATCCGGTCGAGCTTGCCCACCGGGTGCTGGGCCTGCAATACATGGCCGACAACCGGGTTCTGCTCGGGGTCGGTGCCGGCTCGACGAAAACCGATTTCGAGGCGATCGGCGGCGATTACGATACAAGGTTTCGCCAGCTAACTGAGGCCCTGCCGCTCATGCAGGCGCTGTGGCGCGGCGAGACGATGCACGACGTGAACCTGACACCCCCCGCCGGCCAGCACGGCGGCCCGCCGATCCTGATCGGCAGCTGGGCCGGGAGCCGCTGGATTTCCATCGCCGCGAAACACTATGACGGCTGGATCGCCTCGGCGCATTTCACCAACTTCGCGACCTTGAAGCAGGGCGTTGACCGGTATCGCGGCGAGGGCGGTAAAAGAGCGATCGCCACCAATATTCCGGTCGACCTGATGGCAAGTTCGACGCCGCTAGCCGACGATGACCATGTAGATCTGCGCTGCAGCCCGCAGGAAGCAGTCTCGCGCCTGCAAAAGCTAGCCGATAGCGGGTTTGATGACGCGGTGCTCACGGTTACCGATTTCTCCGAGGCGCATATGGCCCGGGTGCGCGAGCTGTTCGCCTAAAGCGCGATCTCCAGAAGACGGGGTGGCGGGAACCGGGTAAAGTTGATCCCCGTTACCCCGGCCTTCAATTGAGCACCGCCGAGCGATCCAGGGTATTTTGTACCGCTTGATGTTCTCCAGGTCCGGCAAGATCTCCGACGATAGGAACTTCTCTTGCCTATAGAACGACCCTTGCTACGCCCGTGCGGTTTTCCGACCCTGCTTCAGGCGCTGGACCGGCAGACCATTACCGCCGGGGCGGTCGGGATGCTGTTCGCCACGACCGGACCGTTGGCGCTATTGCTGACCGTCGCCCGGGCTGGTGGTCTTTCCAATGACGAGGTGGTCGGTTGGATCTTTGCTGGCTATGCCTTTGGCGGCGTGTTGAGCATATTGTTCAGCTATGTCTATCGCCAACCCATCGGCTTGGCTTGGTCGATCCCGGGCACGGCGATGCTGCTGGCGGCGGTGGATCACCTTTCCTTTGCTGAGGCGGTCGGCGCCTATTTGGTTTGCGGCGTGCTGATGGTGTTTCTCGGACTTTCCGGATGGATCGGCTGGCTGACGGCGCGGATACCGGTACCGGTGGTGATGGGCATGATCGCCGGGGTGTTTCTGCCGATCGGGCTGGGGATGGTGACCAGTTTCGCCGAGGCGCCGATCATCGCCGGCGCCACCGTCGGCGGCTTTGTGCTGGTAGCCGGGGTGCCGGCGGTCGCCCGTGTCTTTCCACCGATGCTCGGGGCGCTTTTCGCCGGCGCGCTGGCGGTGGCGCTGACCGATCAGTTCAGCGGCGCCAGCCTTGGCGGCATCTGGATCGCCCGACCGGAAGTGCGCGCTGTGGCCTTCAGCGTTGCCGGCCTGACCGAGCTGGTGCCACCGTTGCTGGTCTCGGTGATTGCGATCCAGAACTTGCAGGGCTTCACCGTGCTGGGCCAGGCTGGACACAAGCCGCCGGTGAACGCGCTGACCGTCGCCTGTGGCTATGGTTCGCTGGCGATGGGGGCCTTCGGGTCGGTTCCGGCCTGTGTCACCGGGCCGGTCAATGCGATCCTGGTTGGGGCCAATCCGCCGGCCGGGCGTTGGGCAGGGGGGATCGTTTTCGGGGTATTGATCGGGTTGTTCGGCCTGTTCGCGCCGCTGACCATGGCGGTCGCCTCGGGATTGCCATTGGCGTTTATCGCGGCGTTGGGCGGCCTAGCCATGCTCCCAGTCCTCAACACCTCGTTCCGCGCTGCCTTTGGCAGCAAGCCGTCGATGGGAGCATTGATCGCCTTTCTGGTGACGATCAGTGGCGTTCAGTTGTTGAATATCGGAGCGCCGTTTTGGGGACTTGTTTTCGGCTATGCGATAACTCTGCTGCTGGAGCGTGGCGCGATCTGCCCGGCCATCCCGTCGAAATGAGCCGGGGTGGAAAAAAGCTGGGTGATATGAACAGGGAAAAATATGCCTGTGCATTATGATCAACCCAATGGCGACGTTTCCTCATTGTTGTCCAATCCGGTTCGCGAGGCTAACGTCTCTCCCATGACAACGGATTTTTTGGGGGCTGACGGATGACGGAAGACAAAAGCAGCGATGCCATCGTCATCGGCGCCGGGATTGTCGGCATTTGCACCGCTCTGGCGCTGCGGGAAAAAGGTTTTGCGGTCACGGTGCTTGATCGTCTCGGCCCGGCCGAAGCCACCAGCCATGGCAATGCCGGCGTTGTCTCGCCTTGGTCCTGTGTGCCGCAATCGATGCCCGGGTTGTGGAAGAGTGTGCCGAAATGGCTGCTCGACCCGGCGGGGCCGTTGACCGTTCGGTGGGCCTATATGCCACGCATGCTGCCCTGGCTTGGCAAGTTCCTCGGCGCCGGCGCGCTCGATCGATTGCCGGCCATCGCCGACGCGATGCTGGCGGTCAACCGACCCAGCCTGGATATGTACCACCAGCTCCTGGCTGGCAGCGGCGATGAGACACTGGTCAAGGATTGCTATTATCTGCATGTCTCGCGCCATGCCGACGGCGCCGATACCAATGATCTGGCCTGGCGTTTGCGCCGGGAGCGCGGCGTGCCGTTCGAGGCGGTGAGCGGTGATGTGGTGCGAGAGATCGAGCCGGCGCTTTCACCGGACATCAAATCGGCAGTGTTGATCCGGCAACAGGGCCGGACGCTCAACCCAGGCCGTCTTGGCAAGGTGCTGGCGGCCAAGGCCCAGGCGATGGGGGTGAGCTTCCCTCTGGCCGAGGTGCGTGGAATTGTGCCGCTGCCCGACGGCGGTTACCGGATCGATACCGAGGGCGACAGCCATGCCGCCGGCACCGTGGTGCTGGCCGCCGGCGCCTGGTCGGTGCAGCTGCTTGAACCGCTGGGGGTTCGGGTGCCCCTGGAGGCGGAGCGCGGCTATCACCTGATCTTCAAGGATCCGGGGATCACATTGAGCCACTCGATCCTGGACGCCGACAACAAATTTGTCACCAGCTCGATGGAGATGGGGGTGCGCAGCGCCGGGACGGCGGAGTTCGCCGGCATCGATGCGGCGCCCGATTATCGTCGCGCCCAGGTGTTTGTCGGCCACAGCAAGTCGCTCTTGCCGGCGTTGAATACCGAGGGGACCGTGGAATGGATGGGCCGGCGTCCGTCGCCGCCGGATTCCGTTCCCTATATCGGTGAGGTGCCGGGCTATCCGAGGTTGTTCCATGGATTTGGCCATGGCCATCTCGGGCTTACCGGCGCGCCGATGACCGGACGCATGGTCGCCGCCCTGGCGACAGACGAGCCGTTGAACATCGATATGAAGCCCTATCGGCTGGACCGTTTTGGTGGATGAGGCGCTAGTGCTAGGATCCGGCTGCGGAACTGACTGATCGCCGGAGTAGGAGTGATATCGTATGGCTTATGAAACAATTCAGGTGAACCCGATCAGCCCGATTATCGGTGCCGAGATTGAGGGAGTAAACCTCTCCAAGCCTCTGGGAAACCAGTCGTTTCGGGAAATTCATGACGCGCTGATGGAACATCAGGTGATCTTCTTTCGCGATCAGGAGATGACCCTGGTTGAGCACAAGGCGCTTGGCCTTCAGTTCGGCGAGTTGCACGTCCACCCGACTGCCCCGAAACCCGAGGGCCATCCGGAAATTCTGACCATCCGTTCCGACGGGACTTCCAAGGTGGTGGCGGGGATGAAATGGCACTCGGATGTGTCCTGTGATATCGAACCGCCGATGGGCAGCATCCTGCATCTGCACCAGATCCCGCCGGTCGGCGGCGATACCATGTTCGCCAGCATGTATGCCGCCTATGACGCACTCTCGGAACCGATCAAGGCGTTCATCGCCGACCTGAAGGCCTGGCATGAGTCGGTCGGCGTTCATCGGGGCCGCTTCGGCAGCACCGGGGCGATGCGCGATGGCGTGGACGTTTATCCCGAAGCCCTGCACCCGATTGTTCGCACGCACCCGGTTACCGGCCGCAAGACCCTGTTCGTGAATGAAAACTTCACCACCCGGATCGAAGGATTGAAGCCAAAGGAAAGCGATGCGGTGCTGAAGATGCTGTACGATCATATCGCCACCCCGGAGTTTCATTGCCGGTTTCGCTGGCAGGAAAAATCGGTGGCATTCTGGGACAACCGCTCGGCGCAGCATCGCACGGTCTGGGATTATTTTCCCCAGGTGCGGCATGGCTATCGGGTGACCATCGCCGGCGACCGGCCGTTCTGAGCGCCGCCGGAATGCCGGTTCACGGTTATCGGCGATGATCACCTATACCCGCGAACTGACGGTCGCCTGGGGCGAGTCCGATCCGTTCGGGCTGGTCTACTATCCGATGATGTTTACCTGGTTCAACGAGGCCGAGCATGATCTGCTCCGCGAATTGGGATTTTCCACCAACCGGCTGATCAAGCAAAACCGCACCGCCTTCGTGATGGGCGACATACATTTTCGCTTCCTCGGCCCGGCCTCCTATGGCGACCGGGTGCTGACGACCTTGCATCTGGCGAAGCTCGGCACCGCTAGTCTGCATTGGGATTGCACGGCGGCGCATGCCGGTAGCGGCGCAGCGATCACTGAAGGACGAGCGATCCGTATCCACTCTCAGTTTCAAGAGGACGGTTCGTTGAAGGCGATGCCGGTCCCCGATGACATCCGCCAAGCGCTGATGCGGTCAAGCGTAGGAGCGGATTGACGCTTGGCGATTTTGTTTGCGTCGGTTCAAGTAACGAGTTGGGCGATCTGAAGAACCCAAAAGCCAATGTCCGAATTCGAAAACATTCTCGTTCATACCGTCATCCTGCCTCAGGATGGAGACGTCGGGCGAGCCGATGATCGCCGTCGCGATCACCGATGGTCTGCTACCGCTCCTCTTGAACCAGCGCTATCACCCGCAGTGGGCTGCCGGTGCCTTGTTTGATCTTCAATGGGGTGGCGATCAAGATCGCGCCGGTTGGCGGCAGCTGTGAGAGGTTGTTCAGGCATTGCAGCCCCAGACGTCCGGCGCCGTGCAGATAAAAATGGGCTGGAAACGGCGGGGTGTAATGCACGCCCTGGCCGGCATCGGTGCCCACCGTTTCGGTGCCGAACCCTCTGATCTGTCGCTCATCGACCAGCAGCCGGATTGCGTCCGGTGTCGGGCCGGGGGAATGCGGGCCATCCTCGCGCATGTTCAGATAGGCCGCGCCGCGCCGGGCCGACCAGTCCGTGCGCATCAGCACCCAACTGCCGGCTGGGATCTCTCCATGCTGGCGTTCCCAGGCGATGATGACTTGCGGCGTCAGCTCGAAATCGTCGTCCGCCGCCGCTCCCTCGGTGCAATCGATGACGCAGACCGGGCCGACGAACTGCTCAACCGGAATGCTGTCGACACTGTTATTCGGCAGATCGCGGCCGGAAATCCAATGCGCCGGGGCGTCGAAATGGGTGCCGGTATGCTCGCCACAGGTGAAGTTGTGCCATTTCCAGGCCGGCCCGCGGTGATCATAGGCGGAGATCTCCTCAATCCGGAACCGGGCGCATTGGCCGAATTCCGGCGGCAGGACAATGACCGGGAAGTCCGGATCTAGGGTATGGGTCAGATCGACAACCTGGATGGCGCCACTGGCCAGCGACAGGGCAAGATCGCTAAGGGTGCTGGATGGCGCGGCTGTTTGGTCACTCATGAACCGGTCCCCATGGTCTCTATCATCTCCCGTTCCAGGATCTTCGGGCTAACTCGCCAGCGCTCGATCAGGTCCTTGGCGACATCGCCGACGAATACATCCTCAAGCCCGCCTCTGAGGCCGGTGATCATTGATCGGGCGATCGCTTCGGGCGTCACCTTCGGCGGCGGCAGCGGTTGGTGCCACTCATCCTCGGTCGGGCCGGTGAAGACATTGAGCACCCGGACGCCACCGCCCCAAAGCTCGGCCCTGAGATTTTGCGACAACGATAGGGCAGCGGCGCTGGAGGCGGAAAAAAGCCCGTAGTCCGGGCTGTTCGACCAGGCATGGACGGACATCATATTGACCCAGGCGACGGCGCTGTTATCGCCATCGGCGCCGCGGCCGCGCATCGCCGGTCCAAAGGCCTGGGCCAGCCGCAACAGGCCGAAGTAATTCACCTCCATCTCCTCGCGCGCGAAAACCACGTCATCGCGGCCGGTGATACCGCCGGGACGTACGAAGCGGGCGTTGTTGATCAAGATATCGGTCTTGCCGCCGATCTCGCCGCACAGCTCGGCCACCGATCTTGTATCGGTCACGTCCAGCGGCAGCACCTCGATATTGGCCATGGCGTGGATCGCCTGCTGACCGGGATAGGGTCGCCAGCTTTCGGCCTCACCGATGAAGATCATCGAAGCCTGGGCGTCGGCCAGGGCCTTGGCCAACGCCGGGGTGTTTTCGTTGCGGGCATCGGTGATCAATACCCGCCGAAATTTCGGGTCGCAGGTCATTTCCCGCATCTGTGGGTCATCCTCCATATTCGCCGTGGCGTTGGCCGGGACCGCGAACAGCACGCCCTGGCCGGATTTGTCGAGCAGGCTGACGATCCGCGCCTCGTCGTCGACCGCCAGATCGCCATGTATATGGCAGATCACCGAGGGGCCGATCGCAAGCCGTACGGTTCCGACGCGCCACGGCGTGCGCTCACGGAAATAGGTGTTGGTGCTGGTCCGCACCGTGGTCTCGGCGATCAGCCGGCCCGTGGAGGAGACGTCCTGCCAGGGCAGCTCGACCGACAAACAACCGCAGCAGGCATCGCGCGGCGGATACTGAACGACACCGCAATCGGCGCAGACCTGCAGCATGAAGCGCCCCTCGGCCGCCGCCGCCGCGATACCGAGCGCCGCCCGGCTGCGAAAATGCGATGGCCGGGTCGGCACCCGGGTGCGAATCTGCGGGTTCTTCTTCGGCGGTTGGGTAAGGGGGTCAGTCATCGCCGCTCCCGGACAGGATGATCGCGCCGGAGCATAGGCCGCGATCGTAATTTATCATCCCAAAGCCCGAGGCCAGCGCGTTCCGGGCACCGGGCACCTGGGTCGGGCCGGCCTTGCCGGTGACCTGGCGTATCGCCTCGACAAGCCCAAGAAAGCCGCCGGCCGCACCGGGTTGTCCAGCCGATAGTTGACCGCCGGAGGTGTTATGCGGAAAATCGCCGCCGATGGTCAGGTTATGGGCCCGAACGAAGGCCGGCGCCTCGCCCTTGCCGCAGAAACCGAGATCCTCAAGCTGCATCATCACGATTACCGGATAGTCGTCATAGGTCTGCACCAGATCCATGTCCGAGGGCTTGAGCCCGGCCATGGCGTAGAGCTCGTCAACATCCATCTCCCAGCCGCCGCGCATCTGAATCGGATCGTCGGGAAAGGCGTTGTGGCGCTCGATGGTGGAGCGGATATGGGCATAGGGCAGCCCGGTGCTCTGGGCGTCTTCCTCGTGCATCACTAGAAACGCCTCGGCGCCGGCCACCGGCATCACGCAGTCGAACAGGGCGATGGGATCGGAGATCTCCCGCGCGCTGAGGTATTGGTCCATCGTCAGGGGCGATTTCATCACAGCGTGCGGATTACTTAGGGCGTTCTGGCGTTGCGCGACGCAGATGCTGCCGAAATCCTCACGGGTCGCCCCGAATTGCCGCATATAGTGATCGGTGAGCAGCGCGAAACAGGCGTTTGGGCCGCCAGCGCCATAGGGATACGAGGCGTCCTGGGCAAAGCGGCTGAAGCTGGAGAGCGTGCGCCGGAAACTGTCGACATGGTTGGTGTCGCCGGCGACACAGGCCACGACATTGGCATCGCCGGACTGCACGGCCCGCGCGGCCCGCCGCAGCGCCGCCACCCCGCATGCCCCGCCCATCGGAATATCGTCGAGCCAGCGCGGGCTGAGCCCGAGATGTTGGGTTAGCCCGACGGCGGAATCCGGAAACAGGGTGAAGCTGGACACCGTCAGGCCGTCGATATCCCCAGGCATGAGCGCGGCGGCGGTGATCGACTGGCGCAGCGCCCGGGCGATCCACCAATGCGCCGCTTCCTTGGAGAACCGCTGATATGGCACGCTGGCTGGCGACACTGCGACGATGCCGTCATAGGCCTGGCGTTTGTGGCGGATGGTCATACCAGAATCTCTTACAGGAACAGTTGGATGTTGCCGAAAGCAGCATCACTGTTCAACAGGTCGACACGCTTGAGCTTGATCTTCAAGTGCCCGTCCTCAAGCACCAATTCGTGCCGCGCCGTCGCCGCCAGCAGGAACTGGTCATCAAGCCGGGTCTCGACATAGTGAAATGAGGTGTTGGTGGCAAACGCACCGGCCTGATGATCGATCAAGTCGACAAACGGTCGCTGCAGGACGTGGTGGCAGCGGCTGTGCGGCTTTTGCGAATAGGTGCGCGCGCCCTGCAGCCGTTCAAACCGCAGTTTTCTCAAGAACGCATCCTCATACATCAGCGAGGTGACCAGCTCGGCATCCGTCTGGCCGGGCTCAAGCGGCATCCAATAGTGGCTATCGGCGGCCCACAGCTCCAGCCAGTTATCGAAGCGTCTCTCGTCAATCAGTCGGGCTTCGTCATAGACGAAGTCGATCAGCGCCTCTCGGGTCGGGAAACTCATGACGGCGCGGCTTGCATCGACACCACCATGTACTTTTTCCAGGCGTCGAACTGGTTGCGCATCTGCCGCTCGGTGGTGCCGTTTGCTATGCTGGTTTCCTCAAAATTCTCGTCACCCTGGTAGAGCCGCTGAAGATTGACCCATTGCAGGCCATCGGACATCAGGCCTTGCTGGGCGCGCTCATACATTTCCAGATCATCATGGCCGACGATCGATGTCGGGGCGTTGATCAATCGGTTGTACATGGCGGTCCGCTCCAACAATTGGTCCGGCGCGCCGACCAGGCGATAGATATAGCTCTCGACCAGGGTCTTATCGGCGGCGATGGGGATAAAAATGCGCAATTGCTGGATCGGGCCTTTGACCATGATGTTGGGAAAATAGATCGTGTTGTGCCGGTTCTCTCTAAGGATAGCTTGCGTTTTGTCGACGCCATAAACCTCGGTCATTTTCTGGTAATAGTCTGGAATGGCGGAATAATCCGAATGGATGGAGTGGTGTACGCCGGTGTGGCCATGACCGTTCGGCCAGGTTCGGATGCCCATCTCCTCGAAAAACTCATAGGAGGACATGAACGGGGTGATAACCTGCATGGCCATCGGCTTGGGCGCGTCCTCGGCGGGTTGGCTTTGCTCCCAGATCCTGACCGCGGTGCCGACGGAGCTTTCGTGGGCGACCATTGGGTGGCAGGTATCGGTCTGGTTTTCGACCAGCACCTTCCAATTGCAGCGATGCATGAACCTGAGCGGCGGTCCCGCGACCTCCAACTGACCCTCGGGTGAGCGGTCGACCATGTTGTCGATGGAGCACATACTCTCGCCGAAAAAATTCTTGAAATTCGGCCCTTCATGCGCCAGCCGGGCGAACACGAAACCGCGATAGTTTCTGACCGCGCCGACCCGCGCCATACCGCCAGCGGCGGCACTGTTCTGCAGTCTGGTATCCTCGTAGCCCTTCCTGAGCGGTATCCCCAGCAAGCCGCCGTCGGTTTTGTAGGTCCAGGCGTGATAGGGGCAGCGGAAGAACTTGCCCGTATTGCCGGTCCGATCGCTGACGATCTTCGTGCCCTTATGCGCACAGCGATTATACAGAACGTGGATATGGCCATCGGTGTGGCGAACCATCACGACCGGCTGCTTGCCGATCTCGGTGGCGAAATAATCTCCGGGATTGGCCGCTTGGCTGTCATGACCGACGAACATCCAGGTATTGGCGAACAGGTGCTTCATCTCCAGCGCGAAGATTTCTGCGTCGACATAGACGTCGCGATGCACTTCCGTCGGCCGAACCAGCGCTTCTACAGTCCCGGGGTTACCGGCGTATCGGTTCATCTACTTGGCTCTCCCCGGTTTCATCCCTTAAGGTTGCTTGGCAAGTATGAGTGGCGCGCGCGCGCAGCGTCAACCGATCGCGCTATACAACCTAGCCCTTGCAGGAACGTCCTTGCCTTGACCCGGGTAAACGACGGAATAATGTATCGGCGTCACTTTGGAACGCGGGAGAGCAGGCGATGGCGGAGCGGTCCTTTGCGGCGGAAGTCGAGAAGCTGAAAATTGGCGACGGAGAAGTATTCCGTGGCGAGGGGATTCTCGCCATCACGAAGGCGCTGCTGGAATGCGGTGTCGGCTATGTCGGAGGCTATCAGGGCGCGCCAATCAGTCATCTCATGGATGTTCTGTCCGACGCCCAGCCGATCCTCTCGGCGCTTGGCGTGCATTTCGAGGCAAGTGCCTCGGAAGCTACTGCGACGGCGATGCTGGCCGCCTCGGTGCATTATCCGATCCGCGGCGCCGCCACCTTCAAGTCGACGGTTGGCCTCAATGTCGCGTCCGATGCCCTGGCCAATCTCGCCTCCGGCGGGGTGACCGGCGGGGCGCTGATCATCGTTGGCGAGGATTATGGCGAGGGTTCCTCGATCATGCAGGAGCGCAGCCATGCCTTCGCGATGAAAAGCCAGGTCTGGGTGCTGGACCCGCGTCCGAACCTGCCCTCGATTGTCAAGGCAGTGCGCGACGGGTTCGAGCTTTCCGAGGCATCCAATACCCCGGTGATGCTGCAGGTGCGGATCCGTTGTTGCCATGTACATGGCCAGTTCATCGCCAGTGACAATCAGGCGCCGGCGATGACCGTCGCCGAGGCCTTGGAGAACCCGCGCCGCGATACCAGCCGGATCGTGCTGCCGCCGGCCTCCTATGCCCATGAGATCGAAAAGGTAAACAAGCGGATGCCGGCGGCCAAGGCCTTCGTCCGGGAACGCGGGCTGAACGAGGTTTTCGGGCCAAAGGACGGCAAGGTCGGGATTATCCTGCAGGGCGGAATGTACAACGCCGTGATCCGGGCGCTGCAACGCCTCGGCCTAGCGGATATCCATGGCGATACCGAGGTTCCGCTATACGTGCTCAACGTCACCTATCCGCTGGTCGACGGTGAGATTCTGGATTTTTGCGGCGGTAAGGACTCGGTTCTGGTGGTCGAGGAGGGCCAGCCGAACTATCTCGAACAGGCGATCGGGGCGATCCTCTACAAAGCCGGCACCCGGGTGACCCTGAAGGGCAAGGACCCGCTGCCGACGGCCGGCGAGTATACCGGCGCGATCATGCTCGATAGCTGCCGCGCTTTTCTGTCGGAATTCGCCGATCAGCTGTTGCCGGATCAGGGCCGGGCTCCGAACGCAGCGGTGGCGGCGTCAATCGGCTCGAAACTTGCCGAGACGGTGCCAATGCGGCCGCCCGGCTTTTGCACCGGATGCCCGGAACGGCCGATCTTCGCGGCGATGAAATTGGTTGAGCAAGAATTGGGCACGCATCACATCGCCTCGGATATCGGCTGTCACCTGTTCTCGATCATGCCGCCCTTCGAGCTTGGGGCGACGACCATGGGATACGGTCTGGGGCCGGCATCGGCATCGGCGTTCAACGCCCCCGCCGCCAAGCGTCGATCGATCTCGTTCATCGGCGATGGCGGCTTCTGGCATAACGGCCTGACCTCGTCGATTGGCAACGCCGTCTATAACCAGAATGACGGCGTCATCGTTGTCGTCGACAATCACTATTCCGCCGCGACCGGGGGCCAGGATCTGTTGTCTTCGCGGGCGACCAACAATACCAAATCGACCAAACACCCGATCACTGAGGCGTTGAAGGGGATCGGCGTGTCTTGGATCAGTCAGATTGACCGGACCTATGATGTCACCAAGGTAGCGGCGACCCTGAAAGAGGCGCTGAGTACTGCGGCGACCGGCCCCAAGGTCATCGTTGCGTCGTCGGAATGTATGCTGAACCGCCAGCGCCGGGAGCGGCCGCTTGTCGCCGCCGCGATCAAGGGCGGAGTGCGAACGGTGAAGCCACGTTTCGGCGTCGATGAGGATGTCTGTACCGGCGACCATGCCTGCATGCGGCTCTCAGGCTGCCCGTCGCTATCGGTAAAGAAGCTGGATGACCCGCTGCGGGACGATCCGGTGGCGCATATCGATCAAAGCTGCGTCGGCTGCGGCAATTGCGGGGAGGTGGCGGTAGCCGCCAAGCTTTGTCCGTCGTTCTATCGCGTCGACGAGGTTTACAATCCCAGCGCGACTGAGCGCTTTGTCAGCCGGCTCCGAGCCGCTGTCATCGGCTGGCTGCAGGCGCGCCGGGAAGCCCGCAGGCTGGTCTTCGAGTGAGCCCCGATCGCGGGGGGGCCGGCCTGCCAGGTTTGTCGGACCTACCGGGCTTACGGCAAGGCGGTGGCGATACCACCGGTGCGATCGTGAAACTGGCGGTGCTGGCGGTTGGCGGGCAGGGCGGCGGTGTGCTGACCGATTGGATCACCGAGCTTGCCGAGCGCAACGGCTATCGCGCTCAGTCGACCTCGGTTGCCGGGGTGGCGCAGCGCACCGGCGCGACGATCTATTATGTGGAGATGCTGCCGGATACTGGGCGCGACCCGGTGTTCTCGTTGAGCCCGGCGGCCGGAGACGTGGATATCGTCATTGCGGCGGAGTTGATGGAGGCCGGGCGCGCGGTTCTGCGCGGCTTTGTCACCCCCGACCGAACCGTGCTGATCGCCTCGTCACACCGGATCCTCGCGGTTTCCGAGAAGATAGTTCCCGGCGATGGCAGCCGGGATGCCGCCGAGGTGCTGAACGGCGCGCGCGAGGCGGCCAAGCGCCTTGTCGCCTTCGACATGGAACGCCCGGCGCTGGCGGCTCATAGCATGATCTCGGCCAGCCTGTTCGGGGCGCTGTCCGGCTCTGGCGTGCTGCCGTTTACCAAGGAAAATTTCGAAGAGGTTATTCGCCTGGGCGGTCGCGGCACGGCGGCCAGCCTGGCGGCTTTTGACGCCTGCCACCGGTTGGCGGAGATTGGCGATGGCGCTGAACCCCAGCCCACGGCTCTCCTCCCCAAGCGGCCCAGTATAGCCGGCCCGGCGCGCTTGCTTAGCCAGTGGAACGAGTTGCTGCAGTGGGTCGAGAACCTGCCGGAACCGGTGCGGGAGATGACCCTGGCCGGACTGCGCAAGGTCGTTGATTTTCAGGACGTCGCCTATGGTTTCGAGTATCTCGATTTGGTCGACCGAGCGGCCAAAATGGATGAGGGTGAAAGCGGCTGGCGGCTGAGCATCGCAGCGGCCAAACACGTGGCCAACGCGATGACCTATGACGATGTCATCCGCGTTGCGGATCTGAAGACCAGACGGGTGCGGGATCAAAGAATCCGCGATGAACTCAACCTTACCGACGATGCCCTGGTGAATGTCACCGAGTTTTTGCATCCGCGAATGCGCGAGATCTGCGGAACTCTGCCTTGGCGCCTCGGACGATGGATCGAGGCCCGGCGGGGGCTGTTCAACTGGCTCGACGGCAAGCTCTCCAAGGGGCGCTTGGTGCGCTCCGATACGCTGGCTGGTTATTTCAGTCTGTGGTTGCTGGCGGCGCTGCGTCCGTGGCGGCGGCGCCTGCTGCGCCACAAGAACGAAGCGGCGCATTGGAACGCCTGGTTTGATCATGCCTTGCTGGTCCGCGAGGAAGACTACGCCCTTGGGGTCGAGGTGCTGGAATGCCGCCGTTTGATCAAGGGGTACTCGGACACCCATGACCGGGGCCTGTCGAAATTCGACCGAGTGCTTTCGGCGCTGGCGCTTTTGCAGGGACGAGAGGACGCGGCGGACTGGCTGCGGCGTCTGCGCGAGACGGCGCTGCTGGACGAAAAAGGTGAGGCTTTGGAGGGGGCGCTGAAAACGATCCGCACCGAAGTGATCACCGCCGATTGAGCGACGCTTGGCCTGCCGGTCGATAGATCAATCCGCCCCCCCCCCCCGGTTTTCAGAGGGGTAGGCACAGGTCGGGAGCGATTCCTCCAGCGGTGTGGTTTGATCGATTGTTTCAGTCCCGTGATCGTCGTTCGCCTCGATTGACTGGCGGGAGCGACGGATAACTTGACTGAATGGGTCCCGCACGTCGGCGTAATGACGGGAAATGGGCGGGGTGATGGAAAATCGAAAGGTGGGAGCGTCGACCCGCTAAACTGGCAAGATCCGGCGATCTTGCATCACCCCGAGCAACTCCAAGATCAGCTCCTCGGTGTCGATACAAGCATCGAAGCCGTGCTGGCGGATCTTGATGGTGCTCATGTGATGGGCGTTCGGCCGCTGGCCATGGCCGAACAGAAAGTCGGCAAAGCTCCAAGCCGGCACGATGTCAACCAGGCTGTGTTGTACTAGGCCATGCTTGGCGACGATCCGATCCCAGACATCGGTGTTTTGCGGCATGATCCGATTGAGCGACATCGGCTGCGGGGCGGCATGCTCCATACTGAACAAGTCGGCGACGCGCGGCCAAAGATTCTGCCAGATATACACATCGCCATTGGTGACATTATAGATCTGATTGCCGGCCAGCGCGGTTTCGCCGGCCCATCGCATAGCCTGGGCGATGATCCTTGCATCGGTCGCCTCGCCGATCCGTTCGGCGCCACCGGGAAACCGGAGCGGGATGCCGCTCTCGCGTGAGATCGCCGCGAAGGCACCGATTGCGGCGACGATGTTCAGCGGGCTACCGATTGCCACGCCGCAGACCAGTTGCGGACGCAGGATGGTCCAGGTCCAATCCTTGCCCACCTGACGTTCGGCCAGCCAATCCATCTGATCGTGATAGAAATTAGGCCCCATCGAGCGGGCATCGCTCTCGCGGGCTGGCATTTTGAACGGTCCGAGATGACCGCCATAGGCCTTGGTGCCCTGCAACAGCGTGATGTGCTGGAGACCGGGTGAGACGGCCTCGACGACCTCGACCAGGTTGCGCAACATTCCCAGATTAGTGTCGGCATGGTCGCGCTCTGACCAACCTCGGGTCACGTCGGGTTTCTCATAAACCGCCGCATAGGCGATATGGGTGACCTCGCGAAGATCACCAAGCTTGTCCTGGCAGTCGCGGTGGTCGCGCAGGTCGACCTGGCACCATGACGCGCCCCCGATCTCGAAATCAGGCACCCGGCGCGACACGCCGACGACGTTCCAGTCCGCTGCTGCCGTGAAATACTCCAACGCACTGCGCCCGACGATACCCAGCGCGCCAACAACCAGCATGGTTTTCTTTTGTCCAGGATTTGGCATGGATCAACGGTGCTCCTCGCTTTTGCTAGGTTATTTCTTTCTTCCCGTCATCCCGTCCGTCGCCTGCTCTGGCGAAAACCTACGTGATCAGCGGCGCCGCGCAAGCGCCTCGGTCAGCCCGTCGATCGCCCGGGCAACTGCTGCGTCGATGGCCGCCTCCCAGTCGCTGGAAAGCTCGGTCTCGCCCGCCGCGGGAAACAATACGGCGCGAGAGGAATTGACGATGCCGCCCTCCGGGCCGTTCGGGCCGGGGACAAAGGTTCTGACCGCATCGGCCGCGCCGCCGCCCTGGGCGCCATAGCCGGGGATCAGAAACGGGACGTTCGGCAGGATCTCTCGTAGTTGCTCACCCTGTTTCGGATAGGTGGCGCCGACAACAATGCCGAGCGATGACCAGCCGGTCTCTGGGCCGCATAAATCCGCCGCTAATCCGCCAAGCGATTCGGCGATCCTTTCAGATAGCGATTGGTTGCCGATATTCAGGTCTTGATAGTCGCCGGAGCCGGGATTGCTGGTCTTTACCAGGATGAACACGCCGGCGCCGCTGCTACGTGCGACCTCAAGATACGGCTGCAGCGTGTCGCGCCCCAGGAACGGGCTGATGGTTAATGCCTCGGAGCGGAGCGGCGCGTCGGGCGCCAGATAGGCTTCGGCATAGGCGGTGGCGGTGGAGCCGATATCGCCTCTCTTGGCGTCCATCAACACCAGAAATCCGCGGTCATGGGCATGGCGGACGATCTGGTCGAGCACCTGGATGCCGCGCCAGCCCATCCGCTCGAAGAACGCTGATTGCGGTTTGATGATTGCCACCCGGCCTTCCAGCCGGTCGAGTACGGCGGTCAGAAAAGCACCAACCGCCGGCGCGGTACGCTCATCCCGCGGTGTCATCGGACCATCGCGAAATAGCGGCGGGATCTTGTCCAGATAGGGGTCGAGACCAACGCAAAGCGGGTTGCCGAGAGTGCGAACCTGGCGGATCAATTGGTCGCCGAAATGCAGTTCAGCGAGTTCCGCTGCCACGTTGAATTCCTCCACTGTCCGAGTTTGCCGGTGATACGGTGATCCGGTGGATCGAGTCCATGTCGCCGTTCAATGCTCCCTGGGGGTGTTAAACTAATTTCAGGGACGGTTCAAATAGGGGTTGTCGCTGATATATCACCAATATATCAGAGATTGACTGTCGAGCGACTAACCCGGGCATTCGCGGGGCCTTGATTGTGGAACATCAATCGTCCATGTCCAAAGGGCAACGAGAGGAGGAGAAGGCCATGGCCAAGCATTTCGAGGGTATTTACCCGGCGGTCACGACGCAAATGCGCGAGGACTATTCGATCGATTATGAGGCGACCAGCCGGAATATCGAGCGGCTGATCCAAGCCGGGTGTCACGGCATGATCATGTTGGGCACCGTCGGCGAGAATTGTTCACTGGAATGGGACGAGAAGCTTGAAGTAGTGAAGACTGCCGTAGCGGCGAGCCGGGGCCGGGTAAAAATTATGTCCGGCGTCGCCGAATACACCAGCGCCGGGGCCGCGCGCTACGCCAAGGCGATGCAGGGTGTCGGCACCGATGGGCTGATGGTACTGCCGGCGATGGTCTACAAGGCCGATGATCGCGAGACTATCAACCATTTTCGCACCGTGGCCGGCGCTTGTGACCTGCCGATCATGATCTATAATAACCCGATTGTGTATGGCGTTGACACCACGCCGGGGATGTTTGCCGAGCTGGCCGATGTCGAGACCATCGTCGCGATTAAGGAATCATCCGACGACGTGCGCCGACTGACCGATCTGATCAATGCGGTGGGCGCCCGGTATGAGTTGTTGAGCGGCGTCGATGATCTGGTCGTTGAGAGTGTCATGCTCGGCGCGAGCGGCTGGGTGTCCGGCTTGATCAATGCGTTCCCCGAAGAATCAGTCGAGATGTATAACCTCGCGGTCGCCGGCCGTTATGCCGAGGCGGTGGAGATTTATCGCTGGTTCATGCCGGTGCTGCATCTCGATTGCTTCTCCAAGCTGGTGCAGTACATCAAGTTCGCGCAGATGAAGACCGGTCTCGGTTCCGAGGTCACCCGGCCGCCGCGGATGGCTCTGGTGGGTGAGGAACGGGTGCGGATCGGGACGATTATCGACGCGGCGATCAGCGCTCGGCCAAGGCTTACGGCTGAGTAACGCCGGCTGCATGTGGGAGAACAACTGATCGCCGAGCCCCGCCATGTCACGGTGATTGGCGCCGGTGTGGTTGGCGTCGCGGCGGCGCTGACCCTGCAACGCGACGGCCACCGGGTGACGGTGATCGACCGGCTGGCACCGGGTCAGGCGACGTCGTTCGGCAATGCCGGCGGCATGGCGGTGACTGAGATGCAGCCAGCCTCTGTGCCGGGGACGATCTGGAAGGTGCCGGGCTGGCTCGCCGATCCCGAGGGGCCGCTGGCGATCCGCCCGGCCTATCTGCCGCGCCTGGTGCCCTGGCTCTGGCGGTTTTGGCGGGCCGGGACTTGGGAAAAGGTCACTGCGCTCGCCGATGCTCAGGCGGCGCTGAATGATCGCGCCCGCGCCGATTGGCAGCCGCTATTGGCGGCGGCGAAGCTCACCGATCAGCTCAAGGTCAATGGCGCGCTCGCCCTGTATCGAGACGACTCCGGGTATCGCGCCGATGCGCTGTCCTGGCAGTTGCGGCGGGAGCGCGGCGTCGAGATCCACTCCGTCGGCCCCGATGAGATCCGCCAACTTGAACCGGACATTGGACCGGGCTTTGCGCGCGGCGTGCTGATGCCGGATTGGGGACATGTGCTGGACCCGGAACGCATCGTCGCCGGCATGGCGGCGCACTTTACCGGCGATGGCGGCGAGATCATCAGGGCCGAGGTGACCGGCTTAGTGACCGAAGCCGGGGAGTTTGAAAGGGGCTGGGTCAGGGCGCTACAAACCACCCTTGGTGAGCGTTCGGTTGATTGGCTGGTCATTTGCGCTGGCGCCTGGTCCCATAAAATTGCCGCCTGGCTTGGCGACACGGTGCCCTTGGAGAGCGAGCGCGGCTATCACGTCACTCTGCCGGCGGCCCCGGTCGCCCTGCGCCGCATGGTGATCGTCGGCGAGGATCATTTCGTCATGACGCCGATGTCGATGGGCTTGCGGATCGCCGGCACCGTCGAGATGGGCGGCCTGGACGGCGCGCCGAACATGGCCCGCGCGCGGGTGCTGCTCGGCAAGGCCCGCCGGGTGCTCCCAGCCCTGGCCGGCGTGGCGGCGGCGCAAGGGAAGACCGAGTGGTCCGGCCACCGGCCGGCGCTCCCCGACACCATCCCGGTAATCTCCGCTGCGCCGGGTTTCGCCAATGTGTTTTACGGCTTTGGCCACGGCCATCTGGGTCTGACCCAAGCGGCGGTGACCGGCCGAATATTGGCTGATCTTCTGGGCGCTGGCGAAACCGGGATTGATGTCAGCGCTTATCGGGTCGAGCGGTTTTGACCGCCTGACGACGCGTCAGAAATTGTATCCCCGGCATGGGTGCCGGCCTGCGCCGGGAAGACGGGCTGGATGTGGTGCGCCTCGCCTAAACCAAACAGCAAAAATTTGTCATCCGAGCGCAGGCCCACTGGCGTCCAAGAAAATCTCACCCGTCGTCCTGGCGAACGGCAGGACCCACGCTTAAGGCTGTGGCAACCGGCGAATGACGCAATACCACCAATACAGCGTCGATACGCGCCGCCTTCCATCACGCCGAACTGCTTCAGACGTGGGCCCTGGATCAAGTTTAGGGATTCGGTCGGTTTTACCGGACGCCGATGCGCATGCATCGGGATGATAAAGTTTTAGGAGCCTTGTTACCCTACCAGCCCCATCTCCATGACTTTCGACATCCGCATGGCGAAGGCTTTCGGATCGGTGACCGGTTCGCCGTCCATGATCCGGGCCTGGTCGAGCAACAGGAAGGCGGCGTCCTCGATTTCGCTGCCGGTCTTGCCTTCCTTAACCCGTGCCGAAAGACCCTTGATCAGCGCGTGACCGGGGTTGATTTCCAGCACCCGGGGGGCGGCTTCCTTGACCTGCTGATGTTGGCGCAGCAGGCGCTCCAGGTTCATGTCGAGATCACCGTCATCGGCGACCAGACAACAGGCCGAGTCGGTCAGGCGGGCCGATTCCCGCACGTCTTTCACCTTGTCGCCGAGCGCTAGCTTGATCGAGGCGACCAACGGGGTGAGATCAGTCTTTTCGGCATCTTTGTCGCCGTCGTCCTTCTTGTCGTCGCCGTCTTCTTTTTCGGTGACATCTAGCTTGTCGAGATCGGCGCCCCCCCGGGTGACCGACTGGAACTGTTTGGACTCGTAGCCCTCGAAGAGATTGGGGATCCAAAAGTCGTCAATGGGATCGGAAAACAACAATACCTCGATGCCGCGCGCGGCGAAGCCTTCCAGATGCGGTGAGTTGCGGATCGCGTCCTGGGACTCGCCGGTGATGTAGTAGATGTGCTCCTGGCCGTCCTTCATCGCCTCGAGATATTGCTTCAGGCTGACCAGCCCGTCGCGGGTGGTGGAGCGGAACCGCACCAGGTTGAGTAGGGTCGTCTTATGCTCGTTCGGGGCGCCGTACAGGCCTTCCTTGAGGACTGCGCCGAAATTTTCCCAAAACGCCGTATAGGCCTCGGTGTCCTTGCCGGCCTTCTTGGTAAGCTCGCTCAGGATGCGTTTGGTCACCGCCGAACCGATCGCCGCGAGCATCGGGTTTTGCTGCAGCAGCTCGCGGCTGACGTTGAGCGGCAGATCCTGGCAATCGATGACGCCTTTCAGGAACCGCAGATATTCCGGAACCAAACCGTCGCAATCATCGGTGATGAACACCCGTTTGACGTATAGCTTCACCCGATGCTTCCGGTCCGGATGGTACAAATCAAAAGGTGGAATTGACGGTATGAACAGCAACGCATTGTACTCGAACCGCCCCTCGGCACGCCAATGGGTGGTCAGCCAAGGCTCGTCATAGCCGTGGCTGACATGGCGATAAAATTCGGTGTACTGCGTCTCGGTAATCTCGCTTTTTTGCCGGGTCCACAGTGCCGAGGCTTCGTTCAGCGCCTGTTCTTCGTCGTCGGCTGCAAGGACAATCGGGATCGCGATGTGGTCGGAATAAGTTTTGACGATGTTGCGCAACCGCGCCTCTTCCAGAAACTCGGCGGCGTCTTCTTTCAGATGCAGCGTGATGATGGTGCCGCGCCCGGCCTTGTCGGCGCTGGCGACGGTGTACTCGCCGAGGCCATCGGAGGCCCAGATCCACCCGCTGTCCTCGCCGGCCCGACGGGTCAGCACCTCGACTTTTTCGGAGACCATGAAAGCGGCATAAAAGCCAACGCCGAACTGGCCGATCAGCCCGACATCCTTTTTGTCGTCGCCGGAAAGGTTTTCGACGAAGGCGCCGGTCCCCGAACTGGCGATGGTGCCGAGGTTCTGGTCAAGCTCGGCTTCGTTCATTCCGACGCCATTGTCCGAGATGGTCAAGGTCTTGGCCTCGACATCTATCGCCAGGCGGACCTTATAGTCGGGATCGCCGGCAACCAGATCCGGCGCGGTCAGCGCCAGGTAGCGCAATTTGTCGCAGGCATCCGCCGCGTTCGAGATCAATTCCCGAAGGAACACTTCCCGCTCGCTATACAGCGAGTTGGCGACGATGTGCAGAAGCTTGCTGACCTCGGCCTGGAATGAGCGTTTCTCGGCGGTCATCGTCTCTTACTCCTTGATCTTTTTCTCGTGGCTTCTCGCGGGTTCGGCGATTTCACCGGACTCGGTTATCCGATGAGATGGTGATATGTGCAAGATAACGCGCGTACGCAAGCCCTTTGGGACTTTGTCTTGGTGCGGGAATCGGAGAGGCTGTAGCAATGGACCACCGCGAGGCCTCCCGCGTCACCGCCGTGCTCGGGCCGACCAACACGGGTAAGACGCATCTGGCGATCGAGCGCATGCTTGGTTACCGCTCCGGTATGATCGGCTTTCCGCTGCGTCTGTTGGCCCGTGAGAACTATGAGCGCGTGGTCGCCCAGAAGGGCCGAAACCTGGTGGCGCTGATTACCGGCGAGGAAAAGATCATCCCCGCCCGGGCCCAATATTTCCTCTGCACGGTGGAATCGATGCCGGTCGACCGGATGGTCGATTTCCTGGCTATCGACGAAATCCAGATGATCGGCGACCGTGAACGTGGCCATGTCTTTACCGAGCGGCTGCTTGGTGCGCGCGGTCAGAAGGAGACCATGCTGTTGGGCGCCTCGACGGCTGGCCCGCTGCTGCGAAAACTGATTCCTGACGCCGAATACATCACCCGTCCCCGGCTCTCGCGGCTGACCTATGACGGGGTGCGCAAGATCACCCGGCTGCCTCGGCGCTCGGCGGTGGTGGCGTTCTCGGCCGGCGATGTCTATGTGCTGGCTGAACTGGTGCGCCAGCAGCGCGGCGGCGCGGCGGTGGTACTCGGCGCCCTGTCACCCAGGACCCGCAACGCCCAGGTCGAGATGTACCAGAACGGCGAGGTCGATTATCTGATCGCCACCGATGCGATCGGCATGGGGTTGAACATGGATATTGACCATGTGGCTTTTGCCGAGGACACCAAGTTCGATGGCCGGATGCCGCGCCGGTTGGCGCCTCAGGAACTGGCGCAGATCGCCGGGCGGGCCGGGCGCTATATGAATGACGGCACCTTCGGGGTGACCGCCGACTGTGCCGGCTTCGACGAGGAGGTGGTCAACGCGATCGAAGAGCACGCCTTCGAACCGATACGTACGATGGTTTGGCGCAGCAATGATTTGTCTTATCAGTCGTTGCGGGATCTGCGCCGCAGCCTGGAGCAACGCCCGCCGCATCCGTTTTTCATGCGCAAGCATGATGGCGATGATCATCGGGCGCTGGAAGCGCTCTCGCGGGCGCCGGAGATACTTGAGCGGGCGAATGCCCGATCCCGGGTACGGTTGTTGTGGGAGGTCTGCCAGGTCCCGGATTTTCGCAAAACCATGGCGGAGTCGCACACCCGGTTGCTGACCGATCTTTATCGCTACCTGACCGGACCGAGCGAACGCCTGCCGCCCGACTGGGTGGACCAACAGATGAAGCGGTTCGACCGCACCGAGGGAGATATTGACACCCTGGCCGGACGGATCAGCCACGTGCGGACCTGGACCTATATCAGCAACCGGGGCGACTGGATCGACGACCCGGTGCACTGGCAGCAGACGGCGCGGGCGATCGAAGACCGGCTGTCCGATGCCCTGCATGAGCGACTGACCGACCGGTTCGTCGACAAGCGCGCCGCCGTACTGGTGCAAAAGCTCAAAAGCAACGACGAGTTGTTAGCCGGGATTGGCGTTGATGGCGCGGTCACCGTCGAGGGACATCATGTGGGCATGCTCGACGGGCTGACTTTCATCCCCGATACCTTGAGCGGGACGGACGCCAAACCGGTGCTGACCGCTGCGCGCCGGGTTTTGCCGGTGGAACTGGCGCGGCGGGCCGGCTGGATTCGCGCTGGCGAAGACGCGGAGTTTGATTTTGGCCCTGCTGGCGAACTGCTTTGGCGGGGCGCCCGCATCGCCCGCTTGGCGCCGGGACGCGACCCCCTGACGCCGGCGGTCCGGCTGGCGGCCTCGGATCTAGTCAACGGCGATGATCGGGCGACGATCGAACGCCGGCTCAGGGCCTGGCTGGCTAGCCAGTTCGAGGCGCGAATTGGCAGGTTGGCGAAGCTTCGATCGACCGAGGCGCGCGGCGCGGCGCGGGGGGTGATCTACCAGATGACTGAGTGGCTTGGGACCATGCCCCGGGCGCAAGTCGATGATCTGATCAAGACCCTGGATGAACCAGGCCGCCAGTCGCTGGCTGCCAGCGGGGTGCGCTTTGGCACCGAATCTGTATTCATGCCTGATCTGCTGAAGCCTCGGGCGGCGGAATTGCTGGCGATCCTGTGGAGTGTTCACCATCAAGACTTTCCAAGCGGCGGGATGCCCCCGGCTGGGCGGGTCACGGTCGCCCATGCTAAGGGGGTGGCGGACGGTTTTTACAACGCTATCGGCTATATCCGGCTCGGTGGTCAGGTGATCCGAGCCGATATGACTGAGCGGTTGGCGGCGTTGGTTCGCAAGGCGGCCCACAAACAGCCTTTCGCGATCACCTCGGAGATGCTGTCGCTGGCCGGGGTCGGGCACGAGCAGATGCGGACGATCCTCGGCGACCTTGGCTATCGGGGCGCTGGCGAGGCCGATGGCAAGCCGGTCTTCATCAAACGCCGGACCAAGGGGCAAACCCGGCCGGGCAAGTTTGGCAAACGCAGGACGGCGGATAAAGGACAAGGCCAACCCCCAAATACCCCCTCGAACAGGGTCCTAAATAACGCGCCGCGCCGGATCAGGGGTGACGGCGAAAACCAGGATAAGCGGCGTCCTGCGCCGGTTCGCGGTGGCGTCCCGATCATCGCCGATCGTGGGGCCGATCGCGCCGACTCGCCCTTTGCCATATTGAAAACCATGGATGTCGCAGATTGAGCGAGACGGTGAACCCTGGTGGCAATCCCGGTCTGGACGCCGACTCATCCCAGCGGCTGGATAAGTGGCTCTGGTGCGCGCGCTTCTTCAAGAGCCGCAACTTGGCCAGCAAGCTGCTTGGCGCCGGGCGGCTGCGACTGTCGGGTAGGGTGGTCAACAAGGCGCATCAGTTGATCCGGGCGGGCGATGTGCTGACGTTCCCGCAAGGCTTTTATATTCGGGTGATCAAGGTGCTGTTCCTGGCCAGTCGCCGGGGACCGGCACCGGAAGCGCAAAGCCTTTACGAGGATCTGCAACCGATCGAGGAACAGCGCACCCAGAAACCGGCGTCGGCGTCGTTCGAAGCACCGGCGCCGCGCCGCGATCGCGGCGAAGGTCGGCCGACCAAGGATGATCGTCGGGCGATTGACAAGTTGATGGGCCGTGAATAAAAAACGGTTGTTCAGCGTCGCCCCGCCCGCCTATCTTCGGGGGATCCGGCGCGATCGCGCCGCCTAACTGCATGGCGAGGGACTGGCCCGGTGAGCTTTACTGAGATTGCGGCGATCGACCGTTGGCCCAATACCGGCTGCTGCATTACTCGTCGCAGACCGGCGATATCGACACCCGCACGATCGACTGCGGAGCCTACACAGATCACGGCTGTTTGACCATTCTTGCCCGGGACGCGAATGGTGGCTTGCGGGTGCGCAATCCAGCCGGCGATTGGATCGCCGCGCCACCGATGTCGGGTGCATTTGTGATCAATCTAAACAATCAGATTGAGCGCTGGACTAATAGCCGGTTCCTGACCACGCCGCATCGGGTGATCAATGTCTCGGGACGGCAGCGATATTCGATTCCGTTCTTCTTCGATCCGAATTCGGATGCCGAGATCCCCTGCTTGGCCAATTGCGACGCGCCGGGCGAGGCGCCGCGCTATGAACCGGTGCGGGGCGGCCCGTATCTGCAATCGCGGTTCGATGCGCCTTTTACCTATCGGGAAGAGCCGGGAAGCCCGAATAGCCCGGGATGATGGCCGCACCAGGGAGGGCCCGGTGCGGGTGCGTAACTCAGGGTGTGTAACCAGGAGAGTACCGAATGTTTTACGATATCCGCGGGCTGCCGGTCACGGCATCAAGCCAGGAGGCCGTTGACGCGCTTGATGCGGCGACCGATGAATTTCTGAGGCAAAGCCGTGACGCTGGCTTAATGGCCGCGCGGATGGACAAGCTTGACCCGGATATGATTCTCGGCCAGTGCCTGCGCGGCTATTTCATGCAGCTGCCCTCGCGCATGAATCTCCAGGTTGGCAGTCTTGAATGCCTAGCCAAGGCCACTGCGCTAGCCAATGACGGCACGGCGCGGGAGCGCAAGCATACCGAGGCGTTAGCGGCTTGGTGCGCTGGAGATATCCGCCGGACCAACGCGATTTGGGAAGAGATCCTGATTGACCATCCGCATGACATTCTGGCCTTCCGGCTCGCCCATCTCATGCATTTCTTCATTGGCGAGTTGGGCGCGATGCGGCATTCGGCGGCGCGGCTCATGTCACGCTGGAGCGAGGCGGTTCCCGGGTACGGTTATGTGCTCGGTTGCCGCGCCTTTTCACTGGAGGAAACCGGTGAGGCACAATCCGCCGAGCCGCTGGGACGCCGGGCGGTGGAACTGAACGAGGCGGATATCTGGGCCGGCCACGCGGTCGCCCATTGTCTGGAGACTATGGGCCGGCGGGCGGATGGGATCACCTGGATCAACGCCCATAGCGATACCTGGCGTCAGAGCGGCCCGTTCGCCAACCATCTTTGGTGGCACCGCTCGCTGCATTATCTTGAACTGCAGCGTTACGGCGCAGTGCTCGACGCCTTCGACCGGGAGTTTTGGCCTGCGCCGTCCGAGGACAATACCGATATCGGCAATGCCACCAGCATTCTGATGCGTCTGGGCATGCTGGGCGTCGACGTCGGCAACCGTTGGCAATCGGTGGCCGAGGTTTGCGCTGGGCGGATCGGTGATTGTCTGCGCCCGTTCAATGACCTGCACTTCATCATGGGCCTGGCGAATAGTGGGCGGTTGCAGGAGGCGGACGCCATGGTCGGGCATATGCGCAATTTTGCCCGCGACAACGTTGAAGCCGGCGTCACTACCGCTCAGGTCGCCCGTGATATCGGGATCGCCGTGGCCGAAGCTATCGTCTCCCATGCCAAAGGCGAGCATGGCCGAGTGGTCACGCTGATGATGGGCCACCGCTATGCCATGGTGCCGCTGGGCGGGAGCTGGGCACAGCGTGACGTCTGGATCCGCATGCTTATCGACTCGGCAATGAAGGACGGTCAAGACGGTCTGGCGCGGGCGTTGTTAGCCGAGCGGGTCGACGAGCAACCGACCAGTGCCCCGTCCTGGAAGCTCTATGCCGCTGCCTTGGAGACCTGCGGCGATAGCGCCCAGGCCGCGGCAATGCGGGCCAAAGCGGCGATGCTGCTGGCGGCCTGAGGTGGTGATTTCCCCGCCGCTGGCACTCGGTCGCTGAAGTCAAGCCGACTAGGTCAGGCTCAACTGCATACGGCATTGAAGCGCAAGCCCAGTCCCGGAACCCCTTCCAAAGTTCACTCAACACAGGTTGGTATTAGGGGCTTGTCCATCAATGTCGAGCCACAACGCCGCGCTTGGCGAAAAGCGCTGCGGATAGGCTCACCATCACCCGCAATGCGATGATTGGGGCTGCTACATAAAAGACCCATGACAGCCGCCGCCGAGCGAGGGATTCTGGCGCCATGCACGTACTCCTGATCGCTATCATCGCTATGCTCGCCCAACAAACCGTCGCCACCACGGCGAAGGTTGGGTTGCCGGCGTTGTTTCCGGCCTTGGCGGAGGAGCTGGCTTTCGATGCCGAATATGTTCTGGTCTACACCTGGATCTATGCCGCTGGCTCCCTGTGTGTGATGGCGGGATGTGGCGGGGTAATCCGGCGCTATGGGGCGCTTCGAACCAGTCAGATCGGCTGTATTTTCATGGCTGCCGGCCTAGCCTCAGCAGCGCTTCTGGCGACGCCGGTGTTATTCATTCCGGCGCTTGGCGTCGGGGCGATGCTGATTAGCGTCGGCTCGACCGTGGCGACGCCAGCCAGCTCGCAAATTTTGGCTGCCTATGCACCAGCGAAATGGGCGCCGCTGGTATTCTCGATCAAGCAGACCGGGGTGCCGGCGGGGGTGGCGATATCCGGGTTGATCTTGGTGCCGCTGGCGGTTGCCCATGGCTGGCGCGCGACATCGTTGGGGCTGGCGTTGATCGTGCTCGCCATCGCCGTGTTGCTGCAGCCGCTGCGGGCCGAGTTTGACCGCGACCGTGATCCCAGCGCCCGGCCGCATCTTGGCGATTTCATCACTAATGTCCGGGACGTGCTGGGTCAGTTCGAGCGCCGGGCGATGGCGATGGCCGCCTTTACGTTTGTCGGCATGCAGTCGATCTACACCAATTTCACCATCACCTATCTTTACGAGGATCTGAATTTTAGTCTTGAGGACGCCGGGCAGATCCTTGGGCTGGCGACCTTGCTGGCAGTGCCAGCGCGGATCTTCTGGGGCTGGGTCGGCAGCACGGTGATGCAGCCGCGAGCGCTTTTGGCGTTGCTGTCGATGATCATGGCGGTTTCCACCGCGCTGATGGGCGCCTTCGATGTGCATTGGAGCCATGCTGCGGTGCTGGCGGTGAACTGCGCGATCAGCCTGTCGGTGCTGTCCTGGCATGGGGTGCTGTTGTCCGAGGCGGCACGTCTGGCGCCGGCCGGCGAGGCGGGACGGATGACTGGCGGCATTCTGGCTTTCGGGTCTGCCGGGCAGATCATCTATCCGGCGATCTTCGGCGCCGGCTATTGGCTGGGCGGCTATGGCATGGCTTTTGTCGCCATTGCCCTGCCGGCGGCGGTGGTCGGCGCCGTACTGATCCTGCGGCGGCGATAAGCCTAGCCCAGTCCGGCATGGCCGAGGGCGCCGTCCTTTGATAGCGTCAAGGGTGATTGCTCCAGCGACGCCAAGGAACCCGTGATGCCTGTGCCCTGTTTTGATATCGTGCGCGCCCGCCGTGAAACCAGGGGCTGCGAGGATGTAGTGCATTTCAACAATGCCGGCGCATCGCTGACCCCGGCCCCGGTGGCCGATTATCTCTATGAATTCCTGCGTGATGAGGAGGTCACTGGCGGCTATGAGACCGCCGCCGCGCGACAGAACGAGCTGGAGAATTTTTATGCCGCGACGGCCCGGTTGCTGGGTGCGGCGGCGGATGAAATCGCCTTTGTCGAGAACGCCACCCGGGCTTGGGACATGGTGTTCTATGCCCTGCCCCTGGGGCCCGGCGACCGGATACTGACCACGGTCGCGGAATATGGCAGCAACCTGATCGCCTATCTGCATCGGGCCCGGCAATGCGGAGCCGAACTGGTGATCATTCCTAACGATGCTCATGGCCAGATCGACACCGAGGCCCTGGAGCGGACCATCGACGGGCGGACCAAGTTGATTTCGATCAGCCATATCCCGACCGGTGGTGGGTTGGTCAATCCAGCGGCCGAGGTTGGCCGGATCGCCCGCGCCTATGGGGTAGCGTATCTGCTGGATGCCTGCCAGTCGGCGGGCCAGATGCCCCTGGATGTTGAGGCCTTGGGTTGTGATTTTCTGTCGGCGACCGGGCGCAAGTATCTACGCGGACCGCGCGGCACCGGATTGCTTTATGTACGCCGTGCGTGGATCACCCGGCTTGATCCGCCGTTGCTAGACCAATTCGCCGCCGAGTTGATCGATGGCCAGACCTACCGGGTGCGTGACGACGCGCGGCGGTTTGAAAACTGGGAACGTTATTTCGCCGGTCAGGCGGCGCTCGGGCGGGCGGTGGACTATGCGATGGCCTGGGGGCTGGAGACGACTTGGGGCCGGGTTCAAGCGCTGTTCAGAGCGTTGCGCGCCGGTCTCGCGGCGCTTCCTGGGATCGAGGTGACGGACGAAGGGCTGGAGAAATGCGGTATCGTCACTTTTCGGCACACCGGACAGGGCGCGTCCGAGATCAAGCAGGCCATGGGCGAGGCGGGTTTCAACGTCTCGGTCTCCAGCGGCTCCGGCATGAAGTTGAGTTATCTGGCGCGCGGGCTGGACGCGGTCGTTCGCGCCAGTGTCCATTATTACAACACCGACGAAGAGGTTGAGCGCTTTGTCGCCCAGGTACGGGAAATCACGCGCGGGTCAGTTATAACCAAATGACCAAAAGCCTAGTGGCTTAAAGACGTCGGAACACCACGGAAAAATTGTTCGACGGCATGTCAATAACCGGGTCGAGAATCAGCCCGGCATCCTCGCCAAGCGTAGCGATGTCGTCCAGGTTGCGCACCCCCCATTCCGGGTTCCGAGCCTGCAGGTTGGCATCGAAAGCAGCATTGCTTGGTGCGGTGTGCTGGCCGGCTCGCTTGAACGGACCATAGAGATAGAGCACGCCGCTGGTAGGCAACAGCCGCCCGGCGTTGGCAACCAGACCCTGGCAGACCGCCCAGGGCGAGATATGCATCACATTCACCGTTACGATCGCGGTAATCCCGTCTTCCGGGCGGACATCCCAGTCCGCCGAGGCGGCGTTGATGGCGCGCGGTTGCAGCGGTGCAGCGCCGTCAATCTCGGCGATCCACGAGGCGATGCTGGCGCGTTGATCGGGATCGGGGTCACTGGGCAGCCAGCGGAGCGGCGTCAGGGCGCTGGCGAATGCGGCGGCATGTTGGCCGGTGCCGCTGCCAATTTCCAAAACGGTGCCGCTTTCCGGTAGGATGCGGCGCAACACTTCAAGGATCGCTGACGCGTTCCGCCGCGCGGCCGGAGCGTCTCGGCGATCGGCCATGAAATTTCCTGGTAACAATGTTGGCATAACGCCACATGTAGTTGGCAGGCTTGCGTATGGCAACCAATCCGCTTAATCGCCGTGACTTGGGAGACAGAGGGTCAATGCTGAAAAGACTGAAAGCGGCCATCGAGGGAATGCGGCAATCGGCGATACCAAAAGCTGAAGCGGCGGCGCGTACCGAGCCGGCCCGCCTGGCCTGTGCCGCGCTGCTCGCCAGGGCGGCGCAGCTGGATGGGCGGTTGGAGCAAGTCGAGGACGACGCCATGCTACGGATGATGGTCGAACGATTCGCTATCGACACGACCGAGGCCCGGGCGATTCTTGACGAGGCGGTGGACGACCTCGAGGAAAGCAACGACATCTATCGCTATACCAAGGTGCTGCGCGGCTCGTTTGACGAGGCCGAGCGTATCATGCTTGTGGAGATGCTCTGGGAGGTCGCCTATGCGGACGGCGTCCTTCACGAGTTCGAGGCGCAGTTGATGCGCCGGCTGGCCGGGTTGATGTTCGTCGACGACCGGGACAGCGGGCTAGCCCGCAAACGGGCGCTCGACAAACTGGGGCTTGCGAGCGAGGCGGGAATTCATTAGGAACTGCCGGCGCGAGCATGCTGGAAAGGGAAGCCGGAATATGACGTACATCGTCAACGACAACTGCATTCGGTGCAAATACACCGATTGTGTCGAGGTTTGTCCGGTGGATTGTTTCTACGAGGGCGAGAATATGCTGGTGATCCATCCGGACGAGTGTATTGATTGTGGTGTTTGCGAGCCGGAATGTCCGCCCGAGGCGATTCTTCCCGATACCGAGCCCGGGGCTGAAAGCTGGGTCGAGCATAATCGCCAGTTCTCCGAGGCCTGGCCGAACATCACCCGAATGGTTGCCCATACCGAGGACGCCAAGTCCTATGAAGGTATAAAAGGCAAGTTCGAAGATTTCTTCAGCCCCAACCCTGGCAAAGGTGATTGATCGCTCGGGGTGCTGTGCGACGGGGATCCCTACCAGCGCTAGAATAAACGGCCGTCGTCATGCCTCTACCAATTGACCTTCTTTTGTGCTAAGATATTTGCGGGGATGAGAGGCTGGTTTTAACGACCGTACTCACCTTTTCCGATCAAGGTCGGGTCCTGAGCGCGTAGCGTGGCCGAAGGGCCGCGGGGAAATGTCTGTGTCGGTTGCTATATCGTGAAGGTAGCGTTGGACGGACGGCGTGCCGATGAAAACGCCAGACCTGGATCTGCGTGGACGATTCTTAGAGACGACACGGATGATAAAAATATGGAATTCAAGACTGGCGACTTCGTAGTTTACCCGACCCATGGCGTTGGGAAAGTCCTTGGGACAGAAACCCAAGAGATCGCGGGGACAGAACTCGCCCTGTTGGTAATCAATTTCGAACATGATCGGATGACCCTGAGGATTCCGGTGGCCAAGGCGCAGAATTCCGGCTTGCGTCGATTGAGTTCACGCAAGCAGATGGACGTGGCGCTGACCAAACTCAAGGGCCGGGCCAGGGTGCGGCGCACCATGTGGTCGCGCCGGGCGCAGGAATACGACGCGAAGATCAATTCTGGTGATCCGGTATTGATCGCCGAAGTGATTCGCGACCTGAGGCGCAATAGCTCGCAGGCTGATCAATCCTATAGCGAGCGGCAAATGTATCAGGCGGCGTTGGATCGGTTAGCGCGGGAATTCGCGGCGATTGAAAAGATTGACGAGGAAGCCGCGACAAGCCGGCTTGAGAAGATAATGACCGTCGTCTGATCCGATAGCCCCGCAGGGATAACGACGCCGTTTTTCGTTGGGTCTGGATATCGCACTCCGATCATGATCACGAGTGATCATTGTGGTGGCGCCACGCATGCGGCAGGATTAGGTCTTGCAACGCTGGTTGGCGGCTTCTCCGGTACTGGGCGGTCAATCGAGGGGATAGTCGAGACGGTGGACCTGAACCCGAAACATTTTGCGCTATTGCGCCCCGGTGCCCGGATCTGGGCGGTTGCAGCGGTGCGCGGGGAGGCGGCGAGCCTGCGGGCAGTCCACGCCCAGATCGCGCGGTTATTCTGCCCCGGCGACAGGGTTGTCTATCTTGGTGATGTGATCGGCGACGGCGCGGATATCCGTGGGACGGTGGATGAGGTGCTGCGGTTCCGTCGTTTGGTGCTGTCGACGCCGCCATTCACCCATCCCGGCGACGTGGTCGTCTTGCGCGGCAGCCAGGAGGAGATGTGGCGCAATTTGCTGCAGATCCAGTTCGCGGCGGCGGCGGCGGATGTGCTGCAATGGATGGCCGATCGCGGCGTGGCCAAAATCGTTGAGGCCTATGGCGGCAATTTCGCCGAGGGCCTGGCGGCGGCCCGCAGTGGCGCAATGGTGCTGGGTCAATGGACCTCCCGGCTGCGCAGCGCGGTTCGGGCGGCGCCGGGCCATGGCGCCTTCATGACCATGATGATGCACGCCGCGGTCACCACTGATGGCGCTCTGCTGTTGATCAATTCGGGTCTAGATCCGAAGCGTTCGCTGGCCGAACAGGGCGATCGATTCTGGTGGGATACCGGCGGCCCGAATCGGATGACCGAGCGCTATAGCGAGGCTGGACTGGTGGTGCGCGGCGCCGACCCAGCGCGCGGGGGGGTGCACCATGAAGTCTTCCGATTGGCGCTTGATAGTGGTTGCGGTGAGGGCGGGCCGCTGAATGCGGTTTGTTTGTCCGGGCAAGGCGAGGTGCTGGAGACCGTCACCGCGTAAGGTGTTTAACGCCAGGGTAGTTCCTTTTAAATCAATTTCACCAGAGTTCCAACGCTCGGCTCAGCAAATTTTTGCACCCGTCCGGGACCGCGCGCCATGGCCGTCTTCTAGGGCCTGGTGGTCTGTTTTGCAGAGGGCTACGGATTATCCATGGATCTTTGTCATGCGACTCACGGTGCCTCGTCAACACATCAACCGAAAAAGTCAACCTACTTGCGTTGGCCAGAGGTCGGTGGGGCGAGATTCGGATGAATCTCCCCGTTTTTTCATCGGGTTAAAGATCCGCCTGCCGATGTTGACGACTCATCATCGGCGGCGGTGGGTGCCCGGGTGGGCGACGTCTGCGATGTTGGGTTGGCACAACCGGCCGGAGTGACGCCCGGTGACGGCTCTGGTATGACGGAGCAAGCAGCGCGCCGTACGCTCCGAGGCGGCTGGAAATGGATGGCTATGCGCGACAAACTTTATCCGGAAATTGAACCGGCTCACTTTGGCCGATTGCCGGTGTCGGATCTGCACCGAATCTATTGGGAGGAGACCGGCAATCCAGAGGGCGTGCCGGTACTGTTCCTGCACGGCGGGCCTGGCTCGGGTATCGCCAAGGTGCATCGCCGGTTCTTCGATCCGGCGACCTATCGGATTATCCTGTTCGATCAGCGAGGATCCGGAAAATCCAACCCAACCGCCGAGTTGCGGAATAACACCACGGCCTATTTGATCGACGACATCGAGCGGTTGCGCCAGCATCTTGGGGTTGAGAGTTGGCTGCTCTTCGGGGGATCATGGGGCAGCACCCTGGCTCTGGCTTATGGCGAGGCGCATCCGGAACGATGTCTTGGCTTTGTGCTGCGCGGGATTTTCCTTGGCCGGCCCTGCGAGATTGATTGGTTTATCAACGGAATGGGGCGAATTTTCCCCGAAGCGCATCGCAATTTCGCCAGCTTCATTCCAGAGGTTGAGCGCGGCGACCTGCTGACAGCCTATCGGCGCCGTCTGGAAGACCCGGATCCGGCCATCCATGACCCTGCCGCGCGTGTTTGGAGTGTGTATGAATTCGCCTGTTCGACTCTGCATGTGGGGGACGCAGCATCTATGAACATGCCGGCCCGCGCGCAGATGCTGGCCCTGGCTCGGCTTGAGGCGCACTACTTCGCCCATGCGATGTTCCTGTCGCCCAACGCGCTGATCGAGGGGGTGCCGGCGATCACCGGCAAGCCGGCGGTGATCATCCAGGGCCGCTACGACATCATTTGCCCGATCCGTTCGGCCGACGCGCTGGCGCAGGCTTGGCCCGAGGCGCAATACGTAGTCGTTCCCGACGCTGGTCATTCGGCGATGGAACCTGGTATCCGCGGCGCCCTGGTGCGGGCAACCGAGGGCTTCAAGAAAATACTTCGACCCTAACGGCAACGTGTAAGGGCAATTGGTACTGGAAATGGTGCCGGAGCTTTGATGTCGACGGGCCGAGCGCTATGATACCGATCGCTTACTCTAATTCGAGGTGTACCGTGCGGCCTGTGAACCTTTTGATGGCCTCGGTCGTTGGTCTGATCTGCCTCTTCAGCATAAAGTCGGAGGCGCGCGCGGGAGAGCCGGACTTCCTGACCCTCGGCGTCGGCGTCTACGACATGTTCGACGACCAGACTACGGCGGAGTTTCGGGTCGAGTACGTCTTTGCCGAGGACTACAAGCTGTGGGTGTTCACGCCGTTTGTCGGGTTGGCCGCCACGGCCGAGGGTGGGACGTATGGATATAGCGGCATTGGGATTGATATCTTCCTTGGTCAGCGGTTCGTGGTAACTCCGAATTTCGCTGCCGGGATTTATGGCAATGGCGACGGCAAGGATCTGGGCTATGCTATTGAGTTTCGCTCAGGCGCCAACTTTGGTTATCGTTTCGATGACTTCTCGCGTCTGGGCTTGGCGTTTCATCACGTCTCCAATGCCGGACTGGATGAGCGAAATCCAGGCGAGGAGACCTTGATGCTGACCTATTCTAGTCCGTTGGATATGATTTTTTACAACTAACCTGACATCACGCGGATCTGAGACGGCGGGCGCCCCGCGGTGCGGGCATACCCGCCCAGGGTTCGTTCCACGGGGTGGTGCATGATTCCCTTCGGAGACGAACAACGGATCGAACGAATTCCGGTGGTGATTGCGCTGCTGCTGATTGTCATGGCCATCACCTTCCTTTGGGAACAGGGGTTGAGCGATTTCTTCAATGCTCAACTGATGCTCTCCTCTGGCCGCAACTAATCCGGGGTATCTGTTCGGCTATCGCACGCCGTCACCGCAACTTGGATGTATCCCGGTAGCGGCAACGCTGGTGGCCTATGCCTTCATCCATGGTGACTGGAGGCGTCTCTTGGGGAATGGCTTGTTCTTTTCGGTGTTTGCTCTGGCGCTCGAGAATGACTTGGGGGTGGTGCGGTTCGCCGATCTGGCCATTCTGACGCCGGCGATCAGGGCCATTGTCCTCGCAGCGGCGATGATGTGATCGATGGCGCTGCCGGAGCGAATTTTCTGCTTGGCGGGGCTAGTAACGACACATTGCTCGGCATTGGCAACCTCAACGAAAGCCCTCATGTCGACACTTTGCTCAGTAGCACGGGCAAGGACCTTCTGCGCGGCGGCAACGATGTCTATCATTTCAACGTTGGTGACAGCGTCGACGTCATTAATGACGAATATTTCTTCACCGGCCAATCGCCCATGGGGCCTGGCAGGTTGTCGCTTGCACTAGCGAACCCCTAGAACGTGATGACTAGCCTGCCTCGCGTGCCACCGGCCTCCAGCCGCCGGTGCGCCTCGCCAGCTTGTTCGGGCGAGTAGGTGTCGGCGACGCGCAGGGTAATGGCGCCGGCCTCTACCTGTTGGCGCAGACGGTCGAGTTTTTCGTATTCGCCATCATAGGTGCGCACCCAGGTGGTGCTGAACGTGATGCCGCGTTGCGCTTCGCCCTCGAACCCCCGCACCGAGGTAAAGCCGCCGCCGTCGCGGACTGCTGGAATGACCAATCCCTTCTGGACCGCCCCATCGGCAAGGCCATCGACTCCATCGGGGAAATGCTCGCGGATCCGGGCGGCGACGTCATCGCCCCGGCGTACCACGATGTCGGCACCAAGAGATTTAACCAGCGCCTGATCAGCCGCGGACGCATCGGCGATGACGGTCAACCCTTCTGCCCTGGCGATTTGAATGACATAGCCGCCATAGGCACCAGCGGCGCCGGTGACGCCCAGCGTCTGGCCTGGTGTCAGCCCAAGTAGGTCGAGCGACAAACGCGCGGTCAGACCATTCATTGGCAGGGTGCAGGCCTCGATATGGGTGGTCCTGGCCGGGGCCGGGAGCACCGCGCGGGCGACAAGGACGATCTGCTCGCGATAGGCGCCGTGGCTGGCCTTTGGTACTACCATGGCCATGACCGCGTCGCCGACCTCCACCCCGGTAGCGACACCCTCACCGACTTGGTCAACGATCCCGGCGGCGTCCATTCCCGGTACATAAGGCGGCGGGTCGAGCTTCTGCTGCTCGGCCCGTGAGCCGTTGCGGGCCATCGTATCGGTGGGGTTCACCGCTGCTGCGTACACCCGGATGCGTACCTCGCCGGGGCCGGCGTTGACCTCGGGAAGATCGACGACTTCCAGAGCCTCTGGGCCGCCGTGAACATTGACACCTACCGCGCGCATGATGTCCGCCTTTCGTCTTATGAGGTCTGGTCTCAGCTTGCCCGATCCAGCCTTCGGATTATAGGGATCGGTGACGCGATGAACAGATATGAAGTCTGCGGGAACGGGGGACGGGAAACGCTCGCGAGGCTGAAGGCGCCCAGTTAGGGTGGTAACCGGGGCGCCAGAAACGGGTTTAGCGCGGCGAGGGTGGCCATAAGTTGAGGAAATCCAGCGATGGATACGTTCGACTATGTGATTGTTGGGGCCGGTGCGGCGGGCTGCGTATTGGCCAACCGCTTGAGCGAGGACAACGCAACCAGCGTGTGTGTGCTTGAAGCCGGCGGTCAGGACCGGCATCCCTTCATCGCCATTCCCGCTGGATTTGTCAAAACCCTCTATGGCGATCGTTTTGTCTGGCCCTTCATGACCGAGCCGGCGCCGGGGCTTGGTGGACGCACGGTGGCTATACCCCAGGGCAAGGTGGTCGGCGGATCAAGCTCGATCAACGGCATGGTCTATAATCGCGGCCAGGCTGCGGACTTCGATACCTGGGCGCAGATGGGCAATCGGGGCTGGGGTTTTGAGGGCCTGCTGCCGTATTTCAAGCGCTCCGAGCGGCGTTTGGGCCCTGGAGATGATCACTTTCGTGGGCGCTCCGGCGAGCTGCCGATCACCGATATGGATTGGATAAACCCACTCGCCGAGGCCTTCCTTGACGCCGCCGAGGGGATGGGGATTCCGCGCATCGCCGACTACAATGCCGGCTTTCAATTTGGCGCTGGATATTTTCAACGCTACATTCACAAGGGTAAGCGGGTCAGCGCCGCCGACGCGTTCCTGCGACCGGCGCTGCGCCGGCGGGCGACGTCTCTACGCACTCGCGCCCAGGTTGTCGAGCTGATCATGAACGGGAAAAAAGTCACTGGCGTGCGTTATCGTGACGGCGCCGGCGCCGACCATGTGATGCATGCCCGCCGTGAGGTAATCCTTAGCGCCGGTGCCATCAACTCTCCCAAGCTGCTGCAGCTTTCGGGTATCGGGCCGGCCGAATTATTGCAGGATCTCGGGGTGCCGGTGCGCGTCCCCTTGGCCGGGGTGGGGGAGAACCTGCGCGACCACTATTCGGTGCGGATGACCGCGCGGGCGCGTGACGTGCTTACAATTAACGAATATGCGCGATGGCCCCGGCTACCCTTAGAATTCGTGAAATGGTTGAGTGGCAAGCCCAGCGTACTAGGGCTCTGTCCGACCGTCGCCTTCGTGCACGGTAAATCCTACCCAGGCCTGGAAGAGAGCGATCTGAGAATCTTGTTCACACCGGGAAGTTTCAAGGATGGGCGGGTCTATGTTCTTGATGACTATCCCGGCATGACCTGCGGCGCAGCGCAGCCCCGCCCGCAAAGCACCGGCTATGTGCGGGCCCGGTCGCGCGATCCTTATGTAGCGCCGATCGTGCAGCCCAACTACCTGCAGGCCGAAGCTGACCAGCGGATTACCCTGGCGGGTTTGCGACTGGCGCGCGGACTGCTTAACAGCCCCCAACTGGCGCCGTTCTTCGATAGCGAAACACTGCCCGGTTCCGAGGTGGACAGCGATGATGAGTTGCTCGATTTCGCTCGGCGGCGTGGCAATACCGGCTATCACCTCGTTGGCACCTGCCGGATGGGGCCGGCGAGCGACGCCCGCGCCGTGGTCGACGACGCATTGCGGGTTCACGGTGTCGAGGGATTGCGGGTTATCGATGCCTCAATCATGCCAATGCTGCCCTCGGCCAACACCTTTGCTTCGACGATCGCCATCGCTGAGAAGGGGGCCGACCTGATCAGAGGCCGAACAGCAGGCCCGGAGCAATGGGCGTGAGCTCAGCTTGCCCACGCGGCTTGTCTGCTCGGGGTCCCTCTTGCCAATGCTTGGCGTTGTTGGCGGCTTTACCGTGTGGGTTGATCGCCCCCGCTAGCGAAAGGATGTGAGATGAAGTTCGGCGCCTGTGTGATGGCTAATATCGATGAAATCGGCTTCTTCACCCATGCCGAGAACCTGGGCTATGACTCGGTCTGGGTGACCGATAGCCAGATGATGTTCTCCGACTGCTATGCTGTGATGGCCCTGGCTGCCCAGCAGACCACGACATTGCGCATCGGTCCAGGCACGGCGATCTGCGGCACCCGGATACCGCCGGTGCAGGCCGCGGCGATGGCGACCTTGAACCGTCTGGCGCCGGGCCGGGTCATGCTCGGCATTGCCACGGGCAACACGGCGATGCGCACCATGGGCCAAAAGCCGATGCGGATAAAAGACTACGAGGATTATTTGAAGGTGCTGAGCGCGCTGCTACGCGGCGAGGCCGTCGACTACACCTTCAATGGTGTCACCAAGCCGATCAAGATGCTGATGCACGAAACCAAATATATGAACCTGGAACCGAAGATACCGCTTTATGTCTCCGGCTTCGGGCCGCGGGCCATGGGGTTGGCTGGGGAATACGGCGATGGTCTGGTCTTCGCCATTCCACCGCGCGGCATCGCCCCGGCCGAGGCGATGGCTCATGTCCGGCAGGGCGCGGCGCGGACGGGCCGTTCCGCCGATGGTTTCGTCAATTGCGCGCTGAGCAATATAGTACTGTTGCAACCGGGCGAGGCGGTGGATAGCGAGCGTATCGTCAAGATGATCGGCCCCAACGTGATGGCCAGCGTCTATTACTTCTATGACGAGGTGCACGAAAAGGGCATCGACCCGCCGGACTTTCTCAAGCCGATCTGGAAGGACTATTGCGCCCTGGTCGAGCAAACGCCGCCGGAGCATCGCCACTTTCGCACCCATGAGTTCCACTATACCGCCATGCACCCCGGCGAGGCCGAGCTGATCAATGAAGAGCTGATCCGCGCCACCTGCATGGTCGGTACGCCGGCCGCGTTGATCGAGCAGATCCGCGCCTTGGAAAGCGCCGGCCTGCAGGAATTGATGTTCGCTACCGGCGTCGACGAGAAATGGGCCTTCGCGCAGGAGTTTTCTCAAAAAGTAATGTCTAGGTTGTAGGGGAGCCTTTACGATGCTGAATATCCGACCGATGGGCCCGCATACGGGAGGTGAGATTACCGGCGTCGACGTCAAGCAGCTTGATGACGCGAGTTTCGCGCCGATCTACCAGGCCTGGCTGCAATACGGCGTCACCGTGGTCCGCGACCAGGAGTTGGAGATCGAGGATTTCTTGAGATACAGCAGGCGCTTCGGCGTCATTACCCCGCATCCCTCGAAGTCTACCCGACATCCGGATTACCCGGATGTCACCATGCTGGGCACCGACAAGTTCCGCGTCGACGGCAGTTTGGATCAGGCGATCTACCGGCGCGGCGCCGAGGGCTTTCATACCGATGGGGCTTATGACGAGATCCCATTCAAGGCCACCAAACTCTATGCTCTGGCAGTGCCGAGCACCGGCGGCGAGACCTATTTTTCAAGCATGTATATGGCCTATGAGGCGTTGCCCAACCGACTGAAGACGCTGCTGGAGGGGCGCAACGGCGCCTTCACCTATGGCGGGCGCACCGGCCAGACCGCGTTGCTGAACCCGGAAGACAGGCAGGAGCCGCCGGCCTTTCACCCGATGATCCGCACCCATTCGGAAACCGGACGCAAGTCCCTCTACTTCGACCCGGGGAAGATCCTCTATATCGAGGACCTGGGACCGACCCAAAGTGATGAAGTGATCGATGAACTTGTCGAGCGGATGATCGTGCCCGACGCGGGCTACACCCATCAATGGCGGGCCGGCGATATTGTGATCTGGGATAACCGTTGTCTGGTGCACAAGGCGGCCGGCGACTATCCCCCCGAGGAAGACCGCATCCATTGGCGGGTTTCGATCAAGGAACCGATGGCCGGGATAGTTTAGTGGCGGGTTGATCCGCGGAATTGACGTTACCCCGCCCGCTCGGCGACCGTCAAAGGATGGTTCCCGGCCGCCGCCCGCCGGCACCCGGGGAAACCTCAACCGTCGTCCTGGCGACGCCACCTAGGCGAGGGTAATTCTCTGGACCTAAGCCTGAGTTGGTTCCACGTTATCGATAGGTGAGGAACAGGAGAAATTTTTCGTCATTATCGTCCATTAGCTCTACCAAACGGCCTGAGGCTTCGGCCCTCCCATTCGTCAGGGCGACGGATATGAATTTGGAAAATGGGTGATATCGGCCACGCCCTATGTGCCCTGGCCTATTTGAACGCGGGCATGACATCCCGGGCAATGATGTGCAGGCTGTTTTTAACCTGCGCCTCGCTCAACATGCCGCCGGCATTCAATTCCGCGGTGATGCCGTCGATGCCGAGCACCGCGCGCCACTCGGTGATCCGCTCGATGAGTTGGGCCGCCGTGCCGAACGCGACCCGGTCCTGCAAAATGTCATCATAGGACAGCGCCGATAGGGTTGCCGCCGTGTTGGCCCGCACCGCGCTGCCGCCTTTCGGCCTGCCGGCGACGACCAAACGTGCCTGGCGCTCAAAATAGTAGGTGATATTGGCGCGTGGTTCCTCGAACGCGGAGGCCTCGGTATCGGCGGCATAGACCGGAACCCGAAGATAGACGCTGCCATCGCCGGCGTGCCCGGCGCTGCGCCAGGTCTCTCGGTAGACATTGATGTTGTCGACCAGCGCCCCCAAGCCATCGCCCCGGAGGCCGACGAATAAGGGCAGGCCCTGCTCGGCGACGGTCTTGAAGGTGCCTGCCGAAGAGGCGGCCATGCGCATCGGCGGATGGGGCTTTTGCACGGGCTGCGGCACCACCAGCGCGTCAGTCACTTGGTAAAATTTTCCGGCAAAGGAAAATTTCTCACCGGACCAGGCCATGCGCAGGATTTGCAATCCCTCCTCGAAGCGCCCCTGACTTTCGGCGTAGTCGATATTATAGCTGTTATAGGAGCGCACGAAGCCGCTGCGGCCAATGCCAAAGTCAAGGCGTCCGCCGCTCAGCTGGTCGACGGTGGCGGCTTCCTCAGCAATTCTGAGCGGGTTATTCAGCGGCAGAACATACACCGCCAGACCAATGCGTAGGCGGTTGGTGCGGGCCGCCAGCGCGCTGGCGACGACGATCGGTGAGGACAATACCGAGCGGTCCGGGGAGAAGTGAAATTCGGACAGCCAGGCGCTGTCGATCCCCCAGGCCTCGGCGGCGTCCACCAGTTCAAAGCCTTCGCGAAACGCCTCGGCCTCGGACCCGCCGTCTCGGAACCCGAACTCCATGAAAATTCCAAAATGCATAGCGGCAGCCTAGCACCGACAAATCGGGCGAACAAAACACCGAATGCCGTGAAACAGTGCTGGGCCGAGCAAATCGCACTGAAGATCAAATCGCCGATTTTGCCGGTGTTTGATGCGGACCATCGCCCGATCCCGCACTATGGTTAAACTTGGCCTGTGGCAAAAGTTGTAATGCGCGCCTTCACCTTTACTTTCACTGCATGGGGGAACCGGAATGCAGATCGTTGACGCCCAAATTCATCTCTGGGGAACCGGCCTGCCTAGCAACCTCTCGCACCGGCAGGTGACTTCCTTTACTCCCGCCGAGGCGGTCGGCCTGATGGACGAGGGCGGTGTCGATGCCGCGGTCATCCATCCGCCGGGCTGGGACCCCAGATCGACCGAGATGGCCATCAAAGCGGTACAAAACTATCCCGGACGGTTCGCCATCCTGGGCTCTCTACCGCTCGACGAAGCCAGCTCCTGCTCCCGGATCGCCACCTGGCGGGACCAGCCCGGCATGCTCGGTCTGCGCTATGTGTTTCTGCATGATCCGGAGAAGCAGCAATTGCATGACGGCGAGCTTGAGTGGCTTTGGAGTGCCGCCGAGGATGCCGGCGTGCCGATCTCCTGCCTGGCGACAGATTCGCTCGCGGTCTTGGGCGAGGTCGCCCGGCGGCATCCGGGGCTGCGCCTGACCATTGACCATCTCGGCGGCAGGGGTGGCATGACTACACTGAAGGATGCCGCCGCAATGATCCATATCCCTGAACTGCTGGCCTTGGCGAAGCTGCCCAATGTCGCGGTTAAGGCGACCGGCGCGCCGGGCTATTCCAGTGAGGCTTATCCGTTCCCGGCGATGCACACCTATCTTCAACAAATTTTTGACGCTTTCGGGCCGAAGCGGATGTTCTGGGGCACCGATATCACCAAGATGCCCTGCTCGTGGCACGAATGCGTCGGGATGTTTACCGAAGAGTTGCCTTGGTTGAACGCCGAGGATAAACGGCTGATCATGGGGCAGGCGATCTGCGATTGGTGGGGTTGGGACCGCTCCGTCTAACCAAAACCGAAGAGGTTTTCAAATGAGCCAGAGCCGCAAAATGAACCCGGACACAAAACAAGTCGCCGTGGTCGTCGGCGCCACCTCCAAGTGGCAGTCGGATGGGCGCAATACCAAGCTGGCTCACGGTCAGGCGCTGGATGACAGCGCACTGCCGGTTAGTGCGCGCTGGGGGATCGGTGGTGCTATTGCACAGAAATTCGCCCAGGAAGGATTGTTCACCGTGTTGACGACTAGGGTCGCGGCCAATGCCTCGGGCCTGGCCGAGGCGATCCAGGCGCAGGGTGGGGCATGCATGATCGTCGAGCTGGATCTGGTCTCAGCTGATTCGATCTCGGCGGCTTTTGCCGCCATCCGCGATGCGGCCGGCGATCCAGACGTGCTGGTCTACAACGCCGGCTATCTGGAAGGACGTGATCTTCCGCCGGAAAAGGAACTGCTGGAGCACATCCCGATCGAGATGTTCGATACCGCCCAACATATTTCTAGTCGGGGGCCGTTCCTGGTGGCCAAGGAAGTGTTGCCGGCGATGCGTAAGAAGGGTGCCGGATCGTTCCTGTTCTCCAACAATTCTAAATCTTTGCGGGGAACCAAGCGCAATACTGGCGAGTCGCTGTACTATCCTCGAGTGATGATGCGCACCCTGGCGCAGGTGCTGACTGAGGAATATTCCGAGCACGGCGTGCATGTGGCCAATGTGGTGATCGACGGCACTATCGACTCGCCGGGAACCCGGGCCTTGCCAAAAGCCCAGGCGCGGCCGGATATCGTGATGAACCCGGTCAAGATCGCCGAGGCGTTCTATTATCTGCATACCCAGGACCGGTCGTGCTGGACCCATGAGCTTCAACTGACGCCGTTCGTGACTAAGCCAACCTTTTGATCCGGCTGCTTGCTTGATCGGGCCGGGCTAGACGTCGGGGTTCACAGCGCCGTATCGCCCTTCAGCAGGCGCTGGGCGATGGTGCGGCGCAGGATTTCGTTGGTACCATCGGCGACATTGACGGCGCGCAGCGCGTGCCAGGCCTCAGTCAGGTTCATTTCGTTGGTGAAGCCCATGGCGCCATGCACCTGCATGGCCCTATCGACGGCGCGAACGCCGATCTCGACCGAATAGGCCTTGGCCATCGACAGTTCCTTGATCGCCAACCCGCCCTGATCGAGCAGCTGGGCAGCGTTCAACCCCATCAGATGGGCGCCATGCAGTTCCATCGCCGATTCGGCGAGTGGGAAACTGACGCCTTGGTGTTCGGCGATCGGCTTGCCAAAGGTTTCCCGAGTCTTGGCATGTTCAAGCGCTATCTCAAGTGCCCAACGGCCATAGCCCACCGCCCGCGCGGCGTTGTATATCCGGCCGATGGAAACCCCATGGAGCGCGGTCTGAAAGCCTTGGTGCAGCGTGCCGACAAGCTGCCAAGGCTGAACCGAAATATCCTCCAAGCGGAGTTCCGCCTCGTCGCCGCCGATGCTGCCAAACATCCGGATAATTCGCTCGACATGAAACCCGGCGGCGTCGGTTGGCACCAGAAAGGCACTGATGCCGCTTTGCTTGGCGGTTCCGGCTTGCGGGTCCTCGGCGGATTCGGTGCGGGCGAAGATAATGCAGTAGTCAGCGACCGGTGAATTGGTGGTCCAGATCTTCCGCCCGTTGATGCGCCAGATCTCGCCATCGTAGACCGCCTGGGTTTGCAGTCGAGCCGCGTCCGAGCCGGCGCCGGGTTCAGACAGACCAAAGCACATAGATTTTTCACCGGCCATCATCGGCTCGAGGATTTCGTCCCGTGCGCGCGGCGTTACCGCCTCCAGAACCCGGCTCGGACCAAAGGCCCAATGGCTGATGGCGTAAAGCATCAGCCAGTTGGCCGGGCCGCAGGTGCGAAACAGTTCCTGCCAACAGGCGTAGTAGGCCAGCATGCCGAGGCCAGCGCCGCCCAATGATTCGGGGACACACATGGTGTAGAAACCGGCCTTGGAGGCGGCCATGCGAACCTCGCGCACTAGCGCCAGCGCCTCATCACCGAGACGGCCATCCTCGCGGTACAGCCGGCGCGGGTTCTTGAAGAGACCCCGGTGCGTTGCATGCCTGGGTAGGACTTCGGCGCGGGCAAACTTGACCAGCCCGTTGCGCACGGCTTCGATGTCCTCGGGCAAGGGGATTGCGATCGCCGTCATCTCTAGCTCCTGATGGTGAGGGACGGGTTGACCCGGCGGTTAGGCACCGGGCCATGGCCAAATTTATTTGGCGGCGGCGCTTTAAACAAATGCTCGGCAGTGGACCGGTAGCCAACCGACCGAAAGCAGGTCACCCACTTTTAGTCTGTCGCCCACCTCCGCTAGCGGTACCTTGGCCATCAACTCAGCGCCGCTTTTCAAGGTCATCAGCACCCTTCGATGGTCGCCAAAATAGATGATTTCCGAAATCGCTGCCGGCAAGTTTTCGGCGCCATTGGCCTGATCAATATTAACCAGAACTCGCTCTGGCCGGATCGACAGCGTGGTCCGGTCTCCTACCGACATCGGATTGGTGGCGGTTGCCGTGGCGACCATGCCGTCAGCCAACAATACGCGGCAGCTCGTGCCGTCGGTGGCCTCGACGACGCCGTGCAGGGTGTTGTTCTCACCGATAAAGTTGGCGACGAACTCATTAGTCGGGCGCTCATAGACTGAGACGGCATCGTCGATCTGCTGAATGCGACCCTGGTGAAAGACCGCGACCCGGTCGGACATGGTCAGCGCCTCGCCCTGGTCGTGGGTAACATAGACCACGGTCATGCCAAGTTGGTCATGCAGGTGCTTGATCTCGATCTGCATCTGCTCGCGCAGCTTTTTGTCTAAGGCGCCAAGCGGTTCATCCATCAGCACTACCTCGGGTTCGAACACTAAGGCCCGGGCAAGGGCGACCCGTTGCTGTTGCCCACCCGACAGGTGTTGTGGTCTGCGGCTCCCAAAGGCCTGCAACTCGACCATTTCCAGCGCATCCTTGGCGCGTTTCTGGACCTCAGCTTTGGGTAATTTGCGTTGAATCAGAGGATAGGCGACGTTCTCCAAAACGGTCTTATGCGGGAACAACGCATAGTTTTGGAAGACCACGCCCATGTTTCTCTGGAATGGCGGCACATTCTTGAGCGACTTGCCGTTCAGCTTTATGTCGCCCCCTGTGGCCGCCTCGAAGCCGGCCAACATCATCAGGGTGGTGGTTTTTCCAGAGCCGGAAGGGCCGAGTAAGGTAAGAAATTCACCGCGCTGGATCGCCAGATCCAAGTTTTCGACGACATTGACCTTGCCATCATAGGTCTTCTCCACGTCGATGAATTCGATGATGTCGTCGCTTGCGTCGATCACAAAAACCCCATTCCCCGCCAAATCGGTGTTTGTTTTCCCGCCGTGGGTGCGGATCGTTGCTCCGGTCGGATCTTTACAGTTTAAGTTTGACCGGCTGAACGGTTTTGTCAAAGCCGGTTCCATGTAACTCCTGGGGAACCCCGTCGGGTGATGCCTCTCAGGGGCCGGGTGGCGCTAAATCATTGGACACGACCCCCCTCTTCATCGTCAAATTTATCCTGTGGATTTAAAAAAAGCTGGGGTTTTCAGCGATCATGCAACGGTGGTTCTGACGCATTGAACTCGCTGTTTAAAACATTCAGGGTACAAAAAAGGAGAGTTACTCATGAGTTTAAAAGGCACATTGGGAAAATGGACGGCGGCGGTGGTGATGGCCACGACCGTGTCGATCGGCGTTGCCGAAGCACGCGAATTCACCATTGCGTCCTGGGGCGGCGAGTATCAGAAGGGCCAAAGAGATATTTTCTTCGCTCCCTACGCCAAGTCCAAGGGGATGAAATTCCTAGAGGACACCTATCTTGGCGGCTGGGCGCAATTTCAGGCGATGCAGGAAACCAAGAATATCCCCTGGGACGTGGTCCAGGTTGAAACTGCGGAAATGGCGCGCGGCTGTGAGGAAGGTCTGTTCCTACAGCTAGATTGGTCGAAGATCGGTCCCAAGGCCAACTACGTTTCCGGAGCGGCAAGCGAATGCGGGGTCGGCGTGGTCATCGTCTCGGTAGTCATCGCCTATAACGACGACCTGATCGGCGCCGACAAGCCAAAGACCTTGGAAGATTTTTTTAACGTCAAGAAATGGCCGGGCAAGCGGGGCCTGCGTGATGACCCCAAACACAAGCTTGAATTCGCCTTGATGGCCGACGGCGTGCCGGTTGGCGATGTTTACAAGGTCCTCTCGACACCAGCCGGTGTCGATCGAGCCTTCGTCAAGCTTGACGAGGTGAAACCCTTTCTGCAGTTCTGGAAAGCCGGCGCGCAAGCTCCGGAATGGTTGGGTTCGGGCGATGTGGTCATGTCCACTGCCTATAATGGCCGGGTGAGCTCGGCGCAGAAGAGCGGGCGCAACCTGAAGATGATTTGGGATCGCAACACCGTGTATCTCGACAGCTGGGTCATCCTAAAGGACTCGGCTCATATCGAGACGGCCTATGGCTATATGAAGTATTATTCGGACCCGAAATTGCAGGCCGAATATTCAATGAACGTGCTGCCCTATGGTCCGTCTGTGAAGGATGCAGTTCAGCACATTCCGGCCAAGGTTACGGAGACACTGCCGGCTGGTAAGAACGTCGAGGGTGCGTTTGTTACCGGATCAGCCGAAGGCATTGCGTTCTGGATCGACAATCTTGACGAGCTGACCGAACGTTGGAACGCCTGGAAGGGCCAATAATACGGCTCCACGTCACCCATTGAGGGTGTGTCGGCGGAGAATATTCTCTCCGCCGACCGCCGGTCACGCCGCGCTTTTTTAGGGAGGGTTCGGCATCTTGGCCTCGTTGCGTCACGCGCAAAAAACCGGTCAATCCGTCTTAGCGGGCAAACTTGCCCGGGGTGAACGCGCACGCAAGCTGACCGCACTGTCGTTGATAGCGCCGCTATTCCTGCTTTTAGTCTGTGTGTTCGGCGTGCCAATTCTTGCGGTGCTGTATTACAGCGTCGATAACCCGTTGATCGGCAAGGTCCTTCCGCAAACCACGGCGGCGATGGCTGAATGGGATGGTCGGGCCTTACCCGGTGACGCGGCCTTTGACGCCTTCGCCGCGGACGCCAAGCTTGCCTATAAAGCCAAGACCATCGCCCGCGCGGCGCTGCGGCTGAATTACGAAATCGCTGGTTTTCGCTCGATGACCATGAAGGCGGCCCGGCGGATCCATCGCTTCAAAGGAGCATCGATCAAGGAAGAGCTGATCGCCCTCGATAAACGTTGGGGCGACATCGTCTATTGGCGGGCGATCAAGGATGCTAGCGCCAGCTATACGCCGCGCTATCTGCTCGCCGCGGTCGATTTGGAACTGACGTGGGGCCAGGGCATCGTCCAGGTTGAGGAAAATCGTCGGATTTATTTAGCCTATCTGATGGAAACCTTCTGGATCAGCGCAGTCGTGGTGCTTTTGTGTGTCGTCATCGGTTACCCGATTGCCTATCTGATCGCCACCTCAAAGCCGGCCAAGCAGCGGATTTTATTCATTCTCATTTTGATACCGTTTTGGACTTCGCTGCTGGTGCGCACGGCGGCCTGGGTGGTGCTGTTGCAGAATCAGGGGATGGTCAACGATTTCCTGATCTGGCTCGGGATCACCGACCAGCCGTTCGAAATGATCTTCAACCGTTTCGGGGTCTATGTGGCGATGGTGCACATCCTGCTGCCGTTCATGGTGCTGCCGGTCTATAGCGTGATGAAATCGATCTCGACCGATTATATGCGCGCCGCCGCATCGCTTGGCGCGCGCCCTTTCTCGGCGTTTTTGTCGATCTACCTGCCGCAGACCATCCCCGGCCTCGGGGCAGGCTGCTTGCTGGTCTTCGTAATCTCGTTAGGCTTCTACATCACCCCGGCGCTGGTCGGTGGGCGCAGCGATCAAATGATCGCCTCGTTGATAGCCCAGTTCGCGCTTGGCACCGCGAACTGGGGCATGGCGGCGGCGCTGGCGGTAGTGGTGCTGGTCTGTGTCGCCGCGATCTATCCGATCTATCACCGCTTTGCCGGTGGTGATCGAATGAAATTGAACTGATCGGGGCAACCATGGCGCTTCCGGCGAACGCAACCCTTGGCCAGCAGGTCAGCTATGTCGGACTTCGGGTGATCTGCGCCTTCGGCTTTCTGTTTCTGCTGTTACCGACCTTGATCATCATGCCGATCTCGTTCAGCTCTGGGACCTTCCTTAACTATCCACTGCCGGGCCTGTCCTTGCGTTGGTATGAGCAGGTTCTGCAGCCGCACCCCTGGGGTTTTGCCTTCAAGAACAGCATGATCGTGGCCTGCGCGACGACGGTGATCGCCACGGTGTTGGGCACACTGGCGGCCTATGGGCTGACGATGGCTCAGTTCAGATTCAAAGGCCTTCTGGTGGGGTTCCTGATCTCACCGTTGGTGGTGCCGCTGGTGATCACCGCCTTGGCGGCGTATTTCGCCCTGGCCAAGGTCGGATTACTGGGCACCCATATCGGCCTAATCCTCGCGCATACAGCGTTGGCCACGCCGTTCGTGGTGATTACCGTGACCGCCACCTTACAAGGCTTTGACCATAACATGGTGCGCGCGGCGGAAAGCCTGGGGGCAAACCCGATCAACGCGTTCTTCAGCGTCACTCTGCCGCTAATCCTGCCGGGGGTGCTGTCGGGGTCGGTCTTCGCCTTTGTTACCTCATTTGACGAGATCGTCGTGGCGTTGTTCGTCGCCGGGCCGGGCCAGTTCACCATGCCTCGGCAACTCTTCGCCGATCTACGGGATCAGCTCAATCCGTCCATCATCGCCGTCGCCACCTTGTTGACCGTGGCCTCGATCTGTCTGATGGCGCTCATCGAGATCCTACAGCGCCGCAAGGACACCGGATAAGACGGATCGTTAAACTAAAATCACCGGTCTTTAGTCTGTTTTAAGCAGGAGACTGAGCGACCGGCAAAGCTCAGCCTTCTCGGGAGGTTCTAAACTGGCTACCATTCGTCGAAGTGGGACGGGGTGGCGGCGTTCAGGAGAAGAGTGATGGAGCGGAGATCGGCAAGCGCCGGTCGACTGCAAAGTGTTGTCGTCAACATGAGAGCCTAAGCAGTGGTGGACGCCCAGGATTACTAATCGTCACTAATCGGGACGCGACGTGATATCAAAAGTGGCCCCGTTGGATCGATCGTCGAGATCACACCAGCGGGGCCGGGCGCGACGGTGCGGGCGGCCGGCGCAAAAGCAAATAACGCTCTGGTGCCCGTTCGGAAAAGGATGACCGCCATGCTGACGATCGACTCGCAAGTTCACGCCTATGAGCGGGATCACTTGGGACGGCCCTGGGTCGGAACGCTTGCCGGTCCGCCAGAGGTTACCGGCGATGACATGGTCGCAGCGATGGATGCGGTCGGCGTCGATGGCGCGCTGCTGGTCTCGCCCTACTCGATGTACCGATACGACGCCAGCTATGCCCTTGCGGTCGGCGCCGCGCACCCCGGTCGCTTTGGTTTAATCAAGCCGGTTGATCCAACCGATCCCGGCGTGACCGACACGATTGCCGACTGGGCGGCGCTGGACGGTACGGTGGCGATCCGGGTGATGATGGCGCACGGGGTTTCGGTCGACCCTAACGGTCGGGGTATCAAATGCGTGCTACAGGCTGCCGCCCGCCACGCGCTACCGGTTAATCTGCTGTGTTGGGGTCATACCGACCAGGCGGCGATCCTGGCCCGGGCGCATCCGAACACCATGCTGGTTATCGATCACCTCGGCTTGAACCAGCCGTTCGTGCCGCCGGCCCCGGCGGAGCCGTTTGCCGATCTGACGCAAGTCCTGGCTCTGGCCGAGCACCAGAACATCGTTATTAAAATCTCCGGCGCCTGCACGCTCTCCCATGAGCCGTACCCGTATAACGATCTCTGGGACCCGCTGCGGCGGATTTTCGACGCTTTCGGCCTTGATCGTTGCCTGTGGGGCACCGACTGGACCCGGGCGGTCAATCTGCTGACCTATGCCCAGGGGGTGGAGCCATTCCGCCTGACCGACTGCTTGTCCGAGGACGAGCGCGCCGCTCTGATGGGGCGGACCCTGCAGCGAGTCTATAGCTGGTCGCCATCTTAGCCAGCTGCCATTAATAGACGGAATTTATCGGGTTTTAGGGATCTCGACGCCGGCCATTTTCTCCAAGGTCTTCGCCAGTACGGTGATGTCCTTGTCGCGGCCCATTTCGGCCATGCAATGCATGAACAGGGTGCGAATATTCGTGCCTAGCCACATCGGCGTTTCATACAATTCGGCTTCCCGGCGCCAGAGCTCCAAATCCTTTTCGATGATGTACATGGCGCCGCCATAATCGAAATTGTGGGTCAGGATGTGGTTGGGGATCTTAGTTTCGGTTGCGCTGTTGCGGCCGGACGAGGCGTTGATCACCTCCAGCATCTGCTCCGGATCTAGGCCGGCCTTGACCCCTAAGGTCATCGCCTCAAGCGCCACCGACAAGTTGCCGAAGGAAATGATGTTGTTGACCAGCTTCATCGTCTGTGCGGCGCCGGGTTGGTCGTTGAGATAGACCAGTTTTCCGGAGATTGCCTCCAGGGCCGGCTTAAGCGCATCGAAGGTCGCCTTGTCGCCGGAACACATGATTCCAAGGGTACCGGCCTCGGCGCCTGGCGGGCCGCCGGAGATAGGCGCGTCGAGGAACGCCTTGCCGGCCTCGGCCATCTTTGCCGCCACGTCGCGGGAATAGGCGCTGCCGGTGGTGCTTAGATTAACATAGGCCGTTGCCTGTGCGCCGGCGACTGCGCCCTCATCGCCTGTTGCAACCGCTTCGGCGGCGCCCAGATTGGGTAAACAGGCAAGGACGAATTCCGCCATGTCGGCGGTTTCCTTGGCGGTTTGCGCCACGAGGGCGCCGCGCTGGGCGAGGATCGCGGTGCGGCTTGGGTCGGTATCACAGACCACGAGTTCGTGGCCGGCTGCCGCGAGGTTGACCGCCATTGGCCGCCCCATGGCGCCGAGCCCGATAAATCCGATACGCATTTTCGTTTCCTCACAGTGGTTATGCGCGTTTTGAGGTGACCGCGCTGCGGGATGGCCGTGATAGGTTGCCGTCTAGACTATCGTTGCTTCGCCAGTCTATCGCAGGTTTGAGAGTTGTCCGCGTGAATCGCCCGCGGACTCATCGAACAAGTGGCGATTTCATCATTCCGGCCAAGCCAGATTGTGGCTCGGCCACTATTAATTTGTCCATCGACCCGGTTCCGAGGAATTTATAGTCGACGATGCGAGAGCTGCTGAACACGAAGATTCCGATTGTCTTGCCAACCATGGTCGTGGTTCAGGCTTTCGGCACGATGTGCAGCTACGCGGCTGCGGTAGTGGCGGTTCAGGCCTCGGCGGATTTGGGGGTGAAATCGTCGAATATAGGCATCTTTACGGCCGTGGTCTATGTCGTCGCGATGCTGTCGGGACTGGTAGCCGGCGGTCTTCTTGCCCGCTATGGGGTTATTCGGACCAGTCAGATGGTGCTGTTGGCCGGCGGGCTCGGCCTCTGCTTGGCCGGTTCAGTACCATGGTGGCCGGTGACCTTGGTCGCCGCCGCGATGATTGGCATGTCGACTGGGCCGCTCAATCCGGCCGGTTCACGAATCCTGGCCAGACATTCGCCGCCGCGATGGCAACCTCTGGTCTTTTCGATCAAGCAAACAGGAACGCCAATGGGCGGCATGCTGGCCGGTCTGCTGTTGCCGCCGTTGATGGGGCTTTACGACTGGCGTATAGCCGTCATCTCGATCGCGGCGATTCCGCTGCTGATGGTTTGGGCGCTTCAGTTCGTTCGGTCTGGGCTTGACGACGACCGCGATCCCGGCTTCCGGATCAGCCTTTCTGGTGTCGCGGATGCGTTGCGGGTGGTGGTGACCAACAAAGCACTCACCACGCTGGCGGTGGCCGGCCTTCTCTATACCTTCGTGCAGATGGCGCTGCTCTCCTTCATCGTGATTTATTTGGTCGAGGTGAATGGCCTGTCGAGCGCATTTTCCGGCCTTGTGTTTGCGATCATCCATGCTTCGGCGATCCCGGCTCGGATCTTTTGGGGTGCGGTCGCGGGTCGGCTGCTAAGCACTTGGGTGCTGCTTGGCCTGGTCGGCATCATGATGTCCGGCAGCATCATCGCGATCAGCTTTTTCACCCCGGACTGGCCGTTCTGGTTAACCGGGCTGGTTGCGGTCTTGTTGGGCGTCAGTACCAATGGCGTGCTTGGCCTGTTACTTTCGGAATTCGCTCGGTTGGCGCCCCCGAACAAGGTCGGCGAGGCGGCGGGCGGCGGCCAGTTCTTCATGTTCATCGGCATTGTCACCGGGCCCCCGGTCTTCGGCGCCATCGTCGAGTTCGGCGGTGGTTATGAGCCCGCCTTCTACCTAATCGCCGCTGCGTCCTTGGCTGCCGGGATCTATCTGTTACTAACCCGTCGGCAGGGTTTGTCAGTCTAGCCGGCTGGTCGGCTTGGGGTCGAGACCGTTGCCGGTGAACCGCCCAAAGGGCTGCATCCCGAGGTGGTAAAATAAGACGCAGAAGAAAGCAGAAGAAATATGATTGATGTACTGTGTCTATTTTCTGTCTTGATCACCAATTATTAGCGAATATCGTGATAGAAGCCGCAGAGATTTTCCTCCGGCGCGTTCGTCCAAGCCTTTCAGGGGTTTTCGGACCAGGCTAGCCGGCGTTTGGCTGTTTTGAATGCGGCAACGTCACTGGATGGTCTATGCGCTCTGCGAAGCAACCGTCTTGACACTCTGGGCGGTGATCGACGCGGGTAGTTCAGAATGCGTATCAATAGCCAGTGGCGAATTTTTTTCAGTGGGGAGTAGGGGGCGGCGGTCCCGTAAATGTCGAGATAGCCGACTATCACTGAATGAAAGGAAGTAACCATGTTGCGCCATGCCGTCCACCCTGGCGGTGCCCTCAAGAAAGAGCTAGACGAGTTGGTGATAAAGCCAACTGAGCTCGCCCGGCAGATCGACGTGCCGGCTAATAGGCTTACACAAATCATTCAGAGTAAGCGCTCAATCACTGGCGATACGGTGCTTAGGCTTGGCCATTGGTTAAAGACCAATCCGCAGTTTTGGATAAGCTTGCAGGCACAGTTCGATCTCGCCGTAGCCCAGCGGTAAGCTGGCGGTGCCGTCCACACTCTGCCAACTCGGCCCGTCGCCCTCGAGCAACCGCAGATCGGTCAGTGATGGTGGTCGCTAGATATGAGTAGTGAATCTGAAAGCCGCCCGTTTAAATTGGACGATCGGATGCAAAGGGGGTCGGTTAAAATGGTATCGCAGTCGCAATTCGAGGTCGTCCCAACCGGTGCCGCGCTTGGTGCTGATATCACCGGTCTGGATCTCGCCGTCCCCATCGACGAACCTTCCTTCGACCGGCTCGCGCGGGCCTGGGGGGATCATCTTGTCCTCAGGTTCCGTGACCAGAGCTTGGATGAAGCGGCGCTGATAGAGTTCTCTGCTCAGTTTGGCGTGCTTGACGCCGCGCCGACACGGCCGGTCAACGTGCCCAATCACCCGACCCGGAACGAAATCAATATCGTCTCGAATATTATCGAGAATGGCACGCCGATCGGTGGGTTGGGCAATGCGGAACTCATCTGGCATCAGGACATGAGCTATAAGGATCTGCCGCCTAAAGCCAGCCTGCTTTATGCCATCGAGACGCCAGCGACCGGCGGCGATACGCATTTTTATAATTTATATTCGGCCTACGAGACCCTGCCGACGGAGCTGCGGGCGCGGATCGAAACGCTCTCTTGCAAGCATGATGCGACCCGCAATTCCGCCAGCCAGTTACGAGCTGGCTTCAATGCCGACTACACCAACAGCCAGCGGCCGGGCGCCGTCCATCCCCTGGTCGTCCGGCATCCGGACACGGGGCGAAAATCCCTCTATCTTGGACGCCGGCCCAACGCCTGGGTTGTTGGTTTGGCGGATTCTGACAGCGATCGATTACTGGACGTGCTTTGGGCACATGTCGAGGCGGGGTCGCTGCATTGGGCACAACAATGGCGGCCCGGTGATCTGGTTATCTGGGACAATCGCTGCACCCTGCACCGGCGCGGCACGCTAGATCCAGCGCAACGACGTCTGATGTACCGCACCCAGGTGCGCGGCGGTCAGGCGCCATGCGCTGCCGGCGATTCCGGCTAAATTGATCGCGCTCTAGTAGCGATGACGAGCGAATACAATACCAACGCTATTGGCGGCTCGCGATGGCGGCGGGCGACAGGCTGGACCATCTTCGCGCGCAGTGCCGGTTATTCCGGCAACTCAATACCAACAGTCGCCTCGACCGTGATCCCAGCCAGCCTGACCAATCCGACTAACCAGCCGGAGAGCTACCCCGCTCTCTGGGCCTATTGAGGGGCGGAGGAGCACTCATGGGCACCAAAGAAAGAGCTGGACCTCTGATGAGAAGACATCTCCACCTCAATCTGTTCATTCACAGCCGCGGCCATCACGAAGCCTCCTGGCGGCATCCGGACGCCTCGGCCTTGTCGGTGTTCGATATCGGCTATTACCAGGGCCTGGCGCACCGGGCTGAGGCGGGATTGTTCGACTCGATCTTCTTGGCCGACCAACTGGCCTTGGGGGACGATATCGTGAGCGGCCCGCGCACCGGCTTGGAGCCGATCACCGTGCTGGCGGCATTGGCGGCGAGCACCAGCCGGATTGGGCTGATCGCCACCGCGTCGACGACCTATAGCGAACCGTTTAATCTGGCCCGCCAGTTTGCCTCGATCGACCATATCAGCCAGGGTCGCGTGGGCTGGAACATCGTCACCTCCTGGTTGGCGACGGCGGCGAAAAACTATGGCGCAGGGGGGGCGCTCAGTCATGCCGATCGCTATGAGCGTGGCGAGGAGTTTATGACCGTGGTGCAGGCCTTGTGGGACAGTTGGGCGGTCGATGCGGTACTGGACGACCGGTCCGCCGGTCACTATGCCCGCGCCGGCGCCATCCGGGCGATCGATCACCACGGCAAATACTATCAAGTCGCCGGACCGTTGAATGTGCCGCGATGCCCGCAAGGACGCCCGGTCCTGGTGCAGGCCGGCTCGTCCGAGACCGGTCGCGATTTTGCCGCGCGCCACGCCGAGGCGATCTTTACTGCGCAGATGGAGAAAGCTACGGCGCGAGATTTTTATCGAGATCTCAAAGCCCGTGTGGTTGCCGCTGGCCGGGCTCCGTTGCAAGCGTTGATTCTGCCGGGGCTAAGCCCGCTGATCGCCGGGACCGAGACCGAAGCCAGGCGGATGAGTGACGATCTCGGCGCGTTGACCGATCCCGAGGTTGGCCGCAACCGGCTCTCGGCGCGCTTCGGTGGCCATGACTTCTCGCATCTGCCGCTGGACAGGCCGTTGACGCCGCAGGACTTCCCGGATCCCGCAACCGTTGAGGCGGCGCGCAGCCGGACCGAGGTGATTGTCGGCTTGGTGCGGCGCGAGACGCCAACTCTGCGCCAGTTATTGGCGATGCTGGCCGGCGCGCGCGGCCATCACACTTTCGCTGGGACGCCGGAACAGGTCGCCGACCTGATGCAGGATTGGTTCAACGACGGCGCCGCCGATGGGTTCAACATCATGCCCCCGGTGCTGCCCTCGATGCTTGAGGTGTTCATCAGCGAGGTGGTGCCGATTTTGCAGCGGCGCGGGCTTTTTCGGTCCGACTATCAGGGTGAGACATTGCGGGCGCATTATGGCCTGCAGGAGCCGGTGAGCCAATTTGATTGATCGACTGTGAACGACCCGCCGGCGATCCCTGGCGTGCTCAGCGCAACGACAAGATAAACGAATCCTACCCAGATGATGTTGCCTGAATTATTTGCTCCCGGATGGTTCCGCTCGGTTTGTCTGGCATGGTTTTGTTGGATTGAGCCCGATGTTAGTCTCCATCCAAACTAGTCCTGAGAGGGAGGATCGATGATGAGTGACCTGCCGAGCCGCGTCGAAATTCACGAGGAAGGCCCGCGCGAAGGCTTTCAAATCGAGCCCGGTCCGATTCCTACCGCCGACAAAGTTAAGTTGATCGAGGCGCTGTCCGAGACGGGGTTGACCCATATCCAGGCTTGCTCCTTCGTCAACCCTCGTCTGGTGCCGGGCTGGGCCGATGCCGAAGCCGTGGTCGAGGGGTTCAAGCCGGTCGACGGCGTCCATTACACTGGCCTCTATTTTAACGGGAACGGCTTTGATCGGGCGCGGAAATATCTGGGTAAATTGACCCTATCTGGCTCAATCTCTCTGACCGCCTCGGAGGGCTTTACCAAGAAGAATCTGAACCGCACTCATGCGGAGAACCTGGCTGGGATGAGGCGTCAGGCCGAGGCGCATCTGGCCAATGAAATTCCGGTCAACCGGGTTGGTGTCATGGCGGCGTTCGGTTGCAACTACCAGGGCGATATCGCCCCGTCTCAGGTGATCAAGACGCTACAAGACGGCATGCAAATCGCCGAGGAGACCGGCGCCAAGATCACCCTATTCTCGCTCGCCGATACGATGGGCTGGGCCGCACCGCACCGAATTGAGCAGGTGATCGGCGCGGTCCGTGACCGCTGGCCCGAGATGACGCTGTCGTTGCATCTGCATGATACCCGGGGGTTGGCGGTGGCTAATGCTCATGCCGGACTAAAGATGGGGGTCAGCCGATTCGACTCTACTGTCGGTGGCCTCGGCGGCTGTCCTTTCGCCGGCCAACCCAAGGCGGCTGGCAATATCGCCACCGAAGAGCTGGTGCTGCTGTGTGAGGAAATGGGCATCGATACCGGCGTCGATCTCGACAATCTGATCGAGGTTGGGCGCCTGGCCGAAGACATAGTTGGCCACCAACTGCCCAGCGAACTGCTTCACGCGGGAAGCCTGAACGCGTTCCGCCGGGAGGCGCTGCACTGATGTCAGCGACGCCGCTTGCCGGGTTGCGGGTGTTGGAGTTTTCGCACACCGTCATGGGGCCGACCGCCGGGCTGCTGTTTGCCGAGCTTGGCGCCGATGTAATCAAGGTGGAGCCGGCGCCAGACGGCGACCGGACCCGCCGCCTGGGTGGTTTCGGCGCCGGGTTCTTCGCTGGGTTCAACCGCAACAAGCGTAGTCTGGCCATCGATCTAAAATCCATCGAGGGCCAGGCCGTTTTGCATCGCTTGGTGCCGGCCGTCGATATCGTGCTGGAAAATTTCGGTCCCGGTACAATGGAGCGGTTGGGCTGCGGCTATGAACATCTCGCGCCGTTGAATGACCGGCTGATTTATTTGGCGCTGAAAGGCTATCTCGCCGGACCGTATGAACATCGCCCGGCCCTGGACGAAGTGGTGCAGTTCCAGGCTGGTCTGGCCTGGATGACCGGCCCGCCGGGGCAGCCACTGCGGGCCGGAGCCTCGGTGATCGACATTATGGGAGCGATGTTTGGGGTGATCGCGGTGCAGGCGGCGTTGCGTGAACGCGATACCACGGGCAAGGGCCAGCGGGTTTCAAGCTCGCTATTCGAAAGCGCGGTGTTTCTGATGAGCACCCATATGGCCGGGATGGCGGCGACCGGATTGGAGATGCGTCCGATGCCGGCGCGACGCGGCGCCTGGGCCATTTACGAGGTGTTTGATACCGCCGGTGAGGGGCAGTTGTTCATCGGCGTGACCTCGGACCAGCAATGGGAGCGGTTTGTGGAGGAGTTTGGCTTGCAGGCGCTGGCCATGGACCCGCGCCTAGCCACCAACGTCACCCGGCTCGACGAGCGGGACTGGCTGATCCCGGCGCTGCAGGAGGCTCTGTCGAAACTTCCGCAAAAGGAGGTCGAGCAGCGTTGTGAGCGCTGCAACGTTTCCTGGGCCCCGGTTGGTAAGCCCGGTGATTTGTTCGAGAATCCGCATCTGCTGGCGGCCGGCGGTTTGGTGAATGTATTCGTCTCGCGCTTTGGCGGCGATGGCGGAAAAATGGCTGGACTGCCGGCGCTACCAATGGAATTCGGCGCGGCGCGCCAGCGCCCCGGCCTGACCCGTCAACCGCCGAGGGTCGGCGAGCATAGCGCCGAGATCCTCGGGGAAGCCGGGTTCACCACCGAAGATGTCGCCGGCTTAGCGCAGCGCGGCTTGATCGTCGGATAGGCCTGATCAGCCCGGTGGCGCTGGTACCGGAAGACTCGGTGGTCACGGAGGTCGATATGGGAGCCTGGGACCGGACCCTCCCGCTGGACCTGAAGGGGCCCTTCCTGTTCAGCCGGTTCGGTGTTCCCAGGATCATCCAGAGTGGCGGCGGCGCGGTAGTTAATGTCTCCTCGGTCGTGGCGTTGCGGGGCAATCATCCCGCTCATGTCTATGCGGCGGCCATGGGTGGCTTGATCTTTGTCACCCGAAGCCTCGCTGGCGCTTGTTCCGCCGAACGGGTGCGAACAAACGTCATCTGCCCAGGCATGATCGCTACCGACCGGATCAAGAACCGCTATGTCAGCCAGGTGCTATCGAACCGCCAGTCTACCATGGTGTCGTCCATGACGGCCTATCCCTTTGGTTCGGGAGAGCCCCAGGGCATCGCAAATATCGCGTTGTTCTTGGTCTCGGACGAGTCGCGGATGGTTAATGGCGCGGTGATCCCGGCCGAAGGCGGGATCACCGCGTATTGAGGGCCAGGCGGGGTCGCCGTTCTCTTAATCTTTTGTTCATTAAGTTAAATTAAGTTGAGGCTGCTGAATATTGATCTGGTGGCGCGACGGATTAAGGCGGGCGGAAGCCATCGGCCTCGCTCACACCACTAGCCCGAGGCGTTAAAATCGCTATGGTTTAATGATTGTGGACAAACTGAAAAGTAGACTGCCATGCCCTCTTTTGATGTCGTTTCGCGTACGGAATTGCCTGAAGTGGATAATGCCCTGCAAGGCGCCATGCGGGAAATCTCCACCCGCTTTGACTTCAAGGGTAGCCAATGCTCGATTGAGCGGGCCGACGAGGTGATCACGGTCAAGGCTGATGACGATTTGAAGTTGAAACAGGTCCATGAACTGCTGCGCGGTTATCTGGCCAAGCGCAAGGTGGATCACAAAGCCCTGGAATTCAAAGAACCGGAGAAAGCATCCGGCAACTCAGTCCGTCAGAGCATTCTGATCAAGCAGGGCATTGAGCGGGATTTGGCGCAAAAGGTGGTCAAAGCGGTCAAGGCCGCCAAGCTGAAGAATATCCAGGTCGCCATTCAGGGGGACGAATTGCGGGTCAGTGGCAAGAAACGGGACGAGCTGCAAGCCGCCATTGCCCTGATCAAGGAGATGAATCTGGAGCAACCCCTGCAATATGTGAATTTTCGCGATTAGCCGTTGCCTCGGGCGGGTCTGTAAGACTACCGAGTCGTCGGCGATATCAAGGTTGAACCAAGGATAGAGTAGATGGTTGCTTCGCAAACAGTCGCCGATGAGTTCGACCCTGATAGGCTCGGCCATTTCGACGCCATAATCATCGGTGCCGGGGTCGCCGGCATGTACCAGCTGTATCGCTTGCGTGAGTTGGGGATGCGGGTACGGGTGCTTGAAGCCGGCAGTGACGTTGGAGGTACTTGGTATTGGTGCCGGTACCCGGGCGCCCGATTTGATTCCGAAAGCTGGTCTTATGGGTATTCCTTCTCCGAGGAGCTGCTGCAGGAATGGAGCTGGCCAGAACATTTCGCGGCCCAGCCGGATACGCTGCGTTATCTCAACTATGTGGCCGATAAATTCGATTTCCGTCGGGACATTCAGTTCAACAGCCGGGTCGTCGCGGCGCATTTCGATGATGCCGCGAGCCGCTGGACGGTGACCGTGGAAAACGGCGAGCACGTCAGCGCGCCGATGATGATCACCGCGCTTGGCCCGCTCTCGGCGTTCACCCTGCCGAACATTCCAGGCCGCAACAGTTATCGAGGGCCAGCTTTCCACACCGCGCGCTGGCCGCACGAGCCGGTGAACTTTAAGGGTAAGCGGGTCGGAATTATTGGCACCGGCGCCACCGCTATCCAAACCATCCAGACCATCGCCAAGGATGTTGAACACCTGACTGTATTCCAGCGCACGCCGAACTGGGCGGCGCCGCTGCACAACTCCAAGATCACCGACGAGGAGCAGAAGAAGATTAAGGCCAGCTTCCCAGAAATTTATGAGCGCTGTCGTCAGACCGTGGCCTGTTTCATTCACAACCCGGATCCGCGCAAGACCCTGGATGTGTCGCCACAGGAGCGCGAAGCGTTCTGGGAGAAACTGTATTCGGAGCCAGGGTTCGGCATCTGGATCGGCAACTTCAAGGACATGATGACCGACGAGAAGGCCAACGCCCTGGCAACCGAGTTTGCCACCAAGAAAATCCGCCAGCGCGTCAAGAATCCGAAAATCGCGGATCTGCTGACCCCGAAAAACCATGGCTTCGGTACCCGTCGCCTGCCCTTGGAGAGCGGCTATTACGAGGCCTACAACCAGGACAATGTTCTGCTGGTGGATATCAACAAGACGCCGATCGAGCGGATCACGCCTGAGGGCATCAAGACCACCGACCAGGAATACGCCTTCGACCTGATGATCTATGCCACCGGTTTCGACGGGGTCACCGGCCCCTATGATCGCATCGATATCCGCGGCAGTGGCGGACGCTGTCTGAAGGACGAATGGGTCGATATGCCCCGCACGTTGCTCGGTATGCAGACCGAGGGCTATCCCAATATGTTCATGATTTTGGGACCGCATACGGCGCGCGGCAACATTCCCCGGAACATCGAGGAAGTCGTGGAATGGCAGACCGACCTGATAAAATACATGCGCGAGCACGGCCTGACACGGGTTGAGCCGCGTAGCGAGGCGGTCGATGATTGGGTCACCGTGGTGAACGAAGCCTCCGCCGGCTTGTTGTCGTCAAAAATTGGTTCCTGGCAAACCGGGGTAAACCGCAATGTGGAAGGCCGAAACGTGCCCCGGGTGCTGGGCTATAACGGCGGCGCGGTCAGATACCGAGGCAAAATTGAGAAGGAAGCGGCCGAGGGGTACCCGGACTTCCGATTCGGTTGATGTTTTGCTGATTTATTCACCGACGACCCGATTAACGGAGCAAGCTTCGCTGTCGGCTGTCGGCTGATTTTGGCACCTCAATCCCGTCGAGTGGAAGCCATTCAATGGCAATTGAGTGCGTATCCAATGACCTCCACGAATGCCCTAATGGAGACATGGAGACCGAGAAATTCTTAGTTGTCAAAGCGCACTACTTATCTCTATCGCGACTAACTTTCTGACACGTAAGGGGATTATGTTTAAAAGTGGAGGCTGTCCCAGATAACTAACCCATATGTTGTGTAACCCATTATCTCAATTTCGATAATTGGTTGGATGGGTGACTGTTATTGAAACGCCACTCGCATTCCTTCAAAAATAGCCCAAACCATCGCCTCGCTCCTTCCCTAATGACGCGTCTGCCCAATTCAGGCCGCCCGGGCCAAACGCTTTTCCACCAGGCGTGACCAATAGCTGGCGCCGACGGTCAGTAATTCATCGTTGAAGTCGTATTCCGGGTGATGCAGCCCGGCCGATTGGCCATTGCCGGCCCAAATATAACAGCCCGGCTTTTCCTGCAGCATGTAGGAGAAATCCTCCGCTCCCATCGAGGGCAGTGGGGCGCGGTTGACGCCATCGGCTGAACCGGCGATCTCACCCGCCACCTCAGCGCAGAAATCCGATGGCGCGATCGCGTTTACCGTGGCCGGGTAGCCCTTGTGATAGGTCAGCTCGGCAGTGGCGCCATAGGTCGCGGCGACACCGTCTATAATTCTGGAGATCCGCTCCGGCAGGCTTTGTTGGATATCGCCGCTGAACACCCGGCAGGTGCCGCGCAGCATGATTTCGTCCGGGATCACGTTGAACGCGTCATTACCGGCATGGAACTGGGTCACGCTGACAACCAAGGCTTCCTGCGGGTCCAGGTTTCGGCTGGTGATGGTCTGCAAGGCCATGACGATATTCGCTCCGACGACAATTGGGTCGACGCCCTGATGCGGCATCGCCGCATGGCAGCCGCGGCCTTGCACGCGAATTTCGAAATTGTCCCGCGCCGCCATCATCGGTCCGGGGGCGACCGCGAAACTGCCGACGTCCATGCCCGGCATATTGTGCATGCCGTAGACTTCCTCAACCGGGAAAAGCTTGAAAAGTCCTTCATCGACCATCTTTTTGCCGCCACCCTTGCCTTCCTCGGCTGGCTGAAAGATAAAATGAACAGTGCCGTCGAAATTGCCGGTTTCCGACAGATATTTCGCGGCACCAAGCAACATCGTGGTGTGGCCGTCATGACCGCAGGCGTGCATCTTGCCGGCATTGACTGACCGGTGAGCGTGCGCGCCGCGCTCCAGAATTGGTAACGCATCCATATCGGCCCGAAGCCCGATCGCTGGCCCCTGACCGGAGCCGGCCGTCAACGACCCGACGACCCCGGTGCCGGCTAGACCGCGATGCACGGTGACCCCCATTGCCGCGAGTTTCTCGGCGACGAAATTAGCGGTTCCGAACTCCTCGAACCCCAATTCGGGATTCTGGTGGATGTACCGCCGCCATTCGGTCAACTCGCCAGCATAGTCGGCGATGCGGTTGATGATCGGCATGGCTTATTCCTCCGTCCAACCCGTCCTGGACGCGTCGGGTTGCTGCGTTTATTTTTAGCGCGTTCAATTGCCGGCGCTGCGCGCCAGCTCTTCCAGCCGCTTGTTCGACAGCTCGAACAGGCCGACGTTTTTCTCCAGGTCGTAGGGCAGCTCCTCAAAGGAATCCGGGTCCCACTCGCTGCGTGGTGTGCCGAAAAAGTCGCCGCCATAGACATGCAGACCGCTGGTCAGTTTGGTCAGTGGGTTGTGAACCTGATGGATAGCGGTCTCGCCCAGATAGCTGCAGTCCTTGGGGTCCATGGTCTTGAGACCCATTTTGGTGAGGCCATCCTGCTCGGAGCGACGATAGAAGGTGTTTTCCTCGCGGCCCTGATAGATGCCGATGACGGCCCACATCCGGTGATCGTGCGGCATCAAGGTCATCTCCGGGCCCCAGATCAGATTAAGAACCGTTAGGTCGTCGGAGCGATGCAGGGCTAAGACACCGGCACGGTCCGGTTCGCCGATGTCGCGCATCAGCGCCGCCGGATCAGACACTGCCTTAGTGACAACTTCGCGCACCGCGCGCTCCCGGTCGGTTTCCTTCATCGCCACGCGGCAATCGGCGCAAAACTGCTCAATCTCGAACATCAGGATTTCCTCACGATGGAGTGGAAATTAGTCTTGGCTACGCTACCGTCCGCGAAATTGTGTGTCTATAACCCCGATCGATCGGGTTGGCGCTTCGCGGTGACTTCAGGCGCCGGCCAATCCGGGCGCCCTAAAGAAGAGCGGCGGCCTGGAGGTGGTTTTCCAACAAGCCGCACCCCAGGATAAAACCGCTCGCCCGATTCGCTTGGGAATGTTGGAGCCGTGGTCGTCCCGCAACATTGTGTTCGCGGCAAGTGGCTCATATGGTGCGGGACATGCTCTGCATTTTGGTGAGACACCGTGAGCCTGAGGGACGACCCAACGATCGAACGCCAACGCGACCTATCGGCGCTGCGCATGGTGTTTCCCTATATGTTGCCTTATCGCTGGCAGCTGGTCGGGGCGGCGATCGCCCTAATGATCGCTGCCGGTACAGTCTTGGCGATGGGGACCGGGTTGAGATTTCTCATCGACAAGGGCTTTGCGGCTGGTGATCCGGAATTGCTGGATCAGGCGGTTGTGGTCCTCGGGGGCGTTGTTTTGGTTCTGGCGATGGCCAGCTATGCGCGATTTTTTCTGATTTCCTGGGTCGGCGAGCGGGTAGTCGCGGACCTACGAAGCGCGTTGTTTGATCACGTGGTCGGCCTCAGTGCGACGTTTTTTGAGTCGCGGCGCACCGGCGAAGTGATTTCGCGTATAGGCACCGATACCACCTTGGTGCAGACCGTTGTCGGGTCCTCGGTCTCGATCGCGCTTCGTAACGTCCTGATGTTCGCCGGCGGGTTGGTGATGTTGTTAGTGACCAGTCCGAAACTTGCGGGAATGGTTCTACTGGTGATTCCCCTGGTGGTGATCCCGATCGTGCTGCTGGGCCGGCGTGTGCGCCGATTGAGCCGGTCTTCCCAGGACCGGGTCGCCGATGTCGGGGCCTATGTCGAGGAAACCCTGAGCGGTATTCGCGTGGTTCAAGCGTTTGGTCACGAGGCCCTGGATAAGGCAAGGTTCGCTGAACGGGTCGAAGATGCCTTCGCCACGGCGGTGCTGCGGGTTCGCAATAGGGCGGCATTGACGGCGGTTGTCATTGCCTTCGTCTTTGGCGCGGTTACCGTTGTGCTGTGGATCGGGGGCCGTGATGTGCTTTCTGGACGTATCACCCCTGGTGAGTTGTCGGCTTTCGTATTTTACGCGATTGTCGTCGCCGGCTCGACCGGGGCCTTGTCGGAAGTGCTTGGAGACCTACAACGGGCGGCCGGCGCGATGGACCGACTGATCGGTTTGCTGTCTACCCGGGCCGAGATCGCGGCGCCGACCAACCCGGTGGTGCTTCCAGTGCCGGTCGAGGGTCGTGTCGCCTTCGAAGCCGTTACCTTTCATTACCCCACCCGACCTAATCAAGCGGCGCTGGAAGCATTGACGTTCACCGTTGAACCGGGGGAGACCGTGGCCCTGGTCGGACCTTCAGGGGCGGGAAAGACCACGGTTTTTCAGCTTCTGCTGCGATTTTACGACCCAACCTCGGGCGTCGTTCGGCTGGATGGCGTGCCGCTGCTCGACGCGGATCCGGCAGAGGTCCGGGCCCGGATCGGGCTGGTGCCGCAGGATGCGGTGATCTTCTCCGCCGACGTATCGGAGAACATCCGCTATGGCCGCCCTGATGCCAGTGACGCCGAAGTCCGGGCGGCTGCCGAGGCTGCGCACGCCATTGAGTTTATCGAGAAATTGCCGGAGGGCTTCGCCAGCCATCTGGGTGAAAAAGGTGTCCGGCTTTCCGGCGGTCAACGCCAGCGACTGGCCATTGCCCGGGCGATCCTGCGGGATCCGGCGGTGCTGCTGCTCGACGAGGCGACTAGCGCCCTCGACGCTCAAAGCGAACGCGCCGTGCAGCGGGCTCTGGAACGGATCATGGCCGGACGTACCACCTTGGTGATCGCCCATCGCCTCTCCACGGTTCTGAGCGCCGACCGGATCATCGTCTTGCAGGATGGCCGCGCCGTGGCGAGTGGCAGCCATGCTGAGTTGTTGGCGATAAACCCGCTATACGCGCGTTTGGCGGCCTTGCAATTCGGCGTGGAGGAGACGCCTGCGGTATTGGAGATCTCTGGGGTGCTGGAGACGCGGGGCGCGGCGGAATAGCGCGATCGACAATCGTTTATTCGCTTCTAAGCTCGAATTTTCCCGATCGTGGTTCCGACGCCGTCGCAATCATCGAAGATGTCGAGCTTTTCAACGTCCACGGCGACCGATTGGACACGCCGGTCGGTCAATGCCAGGTCGGCGACACGTTCGGCGAACGTCTCGACCAGGATCACATGGCCGTCGGCGGCCATCTCCTTAATTCGCGAAATCAACGTCTCATAGCAAACGACTTTGCGGTAGAGCGCATCGCCAAAGCCGCCGGCTGGATAATCCAAGCTCAGCTCAACACTGATCGAGACCCGTTGCGGGGTGATTTTCTCGTGATCGTGAATGCCGATTGACATGGCCAGGACCAAGTTGCGGATCCTGACCGTGTAGCGGCCTTGCGTGCCAGGGCGTGTCTTTGGCTCAAGAATCCAATCCGCCGCGAGCAGTCCGTCGTCCGCTGCCATCGCGCTTGTCCCAATCGCTGTCCGAGCTAACGCGGTTCTAACGCATCATGGTCGATCGGAGTATCGGAAATTCGGCACTGCGTGGCGCGGATGGGCAAGTCAACGCCGGAACCGGTGGTTCGAGCATGAAAAAGGCCCGCCAAAACGCTCCGGCGGGCCTTTCAATTTGGGTCTTTTAGTGAGCGCCTGAGACTCAGCGCTTTGGCTCGGCGTAGAAGTCGACAGGCTTCATCAACTTGTTATCCTGGTTGACCAGCGCGCCGAGCTTGGCGCTTTCCTGGGTGTAGGTAACCCAGTCTGGGTCGGCCTGCATCGCGGCGCGCTTGGCTTCGCGATCCCCGGCATTGTCATAGGCCCAGATATGAACGTACTGGTTCACATTGCCGGTCTCGGTGAGCAAATAGGCGACCGGCTGGCCGAGATGTTTGGTCTGCGGGGCCTTGCCGTATTTTTCGTAGACCGCCATGTGAGCTTTGATCGTTCCTGGCTTGCAGGTATAGGTGCGGACATCCAGTAGCATCGTTTTCTCCCACACTGATAGGGGCGCCGCGAGGGCGCGTTTGGTTCGGTCGCGCAAGATAGCGCCAGATCGCCCGGGTGTCTTCAATTCGCTGGCGAGGGTTTTGTAATCCGACTGGTGGTCGATTAGCTAGCCAATGGCCAGGCTGGCGGAGCCGAGCACGGCAATGACGCTTGGTGGTTTCCACGCCAAACTGGTTGAGCACCGCGACGACGGTGGCGATGATGGCGAAATAGCGAAGCTGTCAACGGCTTCAGGGTCACGTCCATCCAGTTGGCCCAATCCGCCACCGCACGGGGGACCCGGGCCGCCAACCGGCGACGATCCGGCCGGTGCCAGGATCACGATGACGCCCAGGACATCGAGACCGTGGTTGGTCAGCAACAGCTGGGTCTCATTCTCGACCGAGTTGATTCGTTTTTCAAGGACCATGGCTGTTCTCCGAGCGCGACTCGTTGTGTTTGAAGCCGCTCATGGGAGTCCGTCACCGCCAGCGTGGTCTGGTTATCGGAATAAGTGGTCTCGGTCTTGAAGCGGATGGGATCGGGTTTGTGGAAATAGGGGTAGCAGACCCGTACGGTTTCATCCGCCTTCTCACCCTCGATGGTGTTCATCACCGGGTGCGCCTCGACTAGAAAGAACCAGCCACCCGGTTTAGGGGAATGCGCTACATCCTTGGCCCAGCCTTGGACATCCGGTAACCAGTTGAGCGCGCTCCAGTTTACGAAAACGGCGTCAAAAGCCGCGTTGATCAGCGCCGGCGCCTGGTAGGGTCGCCCTGAATGATGCTGGCGTCGATACCCGCCTTACCGGCCAACCAGCGCGCCTTTTCGATTACGGCGGTGGAATAGTCGAACCCCGTCACCGTGGCACCCTTGGGGGCCAGAATCAGCGTGCCCATGCCGAGCCCTTTGGAGGATGCGTTTGGTTACGCCATGGAGGCGTAATCGATCGGCTGATGGCGATCCAGGGTGCGATCCACTTGGGGAATCGGGTATTTGAGACCGGTCGCACAATTGTAGAGCACGACTTTGTCGCTAGCTGTCACCTGGCCATTGGCCAGGGCTTCCTTATAGGCGGCGAATGTCGCAGCACCCTCGGGGCACAGCAGCAAACCTTCTTCGCGCGCCACTTCGTCTCGAGCGGCGAAGATCGCTTCATCGGTCACCGCGATCGCGAAACCACCGGAATCGCGGACTGCGCGCAGGATCAGGAAATCGCCGACCGCGATCGGCACCCGAATTCCTGCGGCGGCGGTGTGAGCGTTTTGCCACACCGGAGCATGCTCAACCCCGTCCTCATAAGCCTTTACGATCGGGGCGCATCCCGTCGCCTGCACGGCGATCATCCGCGGGCGTTTGCTGCTGATCCATCCCATCGCTTCGAGTTCCTCGAAGGCCTTCCACATGCCGATCAGGCCGGTGCCGCCACCGGTGGGGTAGAAGATCGCGTCCGGTAACTTCCAACCCATCTGCTCGGCTATTTCCAGCCCCATGGTCTTCTTACCCTCGATGCGATAGGGCTCCTTCAAGGTCGAAACGTCGAACCAGCCGGCGGTTCCCTTGCCGTCGCCGACGATCTTCCCGCAATCATTGATCAACCCGTTGACCCGATAGACGGTGGCGCCTTGTAGTTCGATCTCCGATACATTGACCTCGGGCGTGTCGTCGGGGCAAAAAATCGTCGTCCGCAATCCGGAATGGCTGGCATAGGCGGCCATCGCGGCGCCGGCATTGCCATTGGTAGGCATGGCGAGATGCTTGAGGCCGAGTTCCTTGGCCATAGCGACGGCCAGAGCCAGCCCCCGCGCCTTGAAGGAGCCAGTCGGGAGGCGGCCTTCGTCCTTGACGATGATTTCACCGGTCCCGACGTCCAACTTCTTGGCCAGCCGAGGCATTGAGATCAACGGGGTCATGACCTCGCCCAATTCGACGACGTTTTCGGTTTTTGTGACCGGTAGGAATTCGCGGTATTTCCAGAACCCGCCCTTGCGCTCGGCCAGCATCTCTTTGGTCACTGCCTTGGCCAGGGCTTCCAGATCATAGCGCACCAGCAGTGGGCGACCGACTTTGGACAAACCGTGGAGCTTCCCAGCTTCATAGCGCTCCCCATTCATCGAGCATTCCAGATGGGTGACGAAGTTGGGATATTCTTGGGGCGTCGCATTCACCACGGCTTGGTCCTTCCGAATAAAGTCTGAGCAATGATCTGCCGGTCCTGGCGACGAAAGACAAGCAATACTTACTCCGATCGACGACGAGCAGGCTTTACTGGGAACCAAAGCGGTCGGTAGCATTCGTGCAGTTTCTCCATCGCGGTGGTGGGGTTGATCTCGTATAGGTTTTGCGCGGCGTTGCTTCAGCAGTTGGTTCACCTGGGGAACGGTTTCGTGTCAGGATCGCCGGGACCCAGGCGCCGTTTGGGCGCCGCTACCGGAGGATACCCCATGCTTTATGAGTTTCGCACCTACACCACCGGACCAGGCAAGGCGCCGTTGCTGGCCAAATACTCCGCCGAGATCGGTCGGCCGATCCGCGGTGATGATCATGGCAAGCTTGAGGGGTATTGGCTGACGGAGATCGGGCCGCTGAACCAAGTCATGCATCTGTGGTCCTATAATGACATGAACCACCGGGCCGAGGTGAAAGCCAAGCTTGGGACCAACGCTGCCTGGCGCAATGAGTATTTGACCAAGGCCGGCCCGCTGATCATCCGCCAGGACAACCGGTTGATGGTTCCCACCAAGCCGCTGACCAAGCCGGAAACCGATGGTAACATTTACGAATATCGCTTCTATCGCTGCAAGGTTGGCAAGGCCAAGATTTTCGCGGATGCGATCACCGCGGCGATGCCGGTGCGCGAGCGGCATTCAAAGAATGTTTGCATTTGGCAGACCGATACCGGTCAGCCGAACGAGGTCTCGCATCTCTGGGTCTACAAGGATCTGAACCACCGCGCCAAAGCCCGTGCCGCTGCTGCCGCAGATCCGGATTGGCAGGCTTTCCTGAAGGACGGCCCGGATCGGCTTGAGGAAATGCACTCCACGATACTGATGCCGTGGAGCCACTCACCGCTGAAGTGAGAACCGGCGGCCCCAGAGGCGATTACCCGCCTTCTCTGGGGCCGCCGCCTCTCTACTCTAACGACCTAATTTTTTCTGAAACTGGGCTCTGTTGACCACTTCCGGATTGACCAGATTGTCCGGTGACTGGCCGCTCTTGACCGCCAAGATGGCGCGGGTATTCACCTCTCCCATGGTTGAGAACATCTGATCCGAGAAGCCGATCGCGTGCGGCGTGACGATGACGTTGTTGAGCTTCAGAATCGGGTCATCAGCGGGTGATGGCTCGGGATCGAAAACATCGATGGCGGCGCCCGCCAACCGCCCCTCGACCAAGGCCTGGTAGAGCGCCTTCTGGTCGACAACCGGTCCACGCGAGGTGTTCACCAGATAGGACCCTGGCTTCATCTTGGCCATACCCTCGGCTGATCCGATGCCCCGGGTTTCGTCATTCAGCGGGCAGTTGAAGGACAGAAAATCCGCCTCGCGAAAGGCGGTGTCGATATCAACCAGGGTGACCCCCAGCTCCTCGGCGTTCTTCGGGTCGATATAGGGATCATGGGCGATAATCCGCATATCAAAGGCGCGGATCAGCCGAACCACCTCGCAGCCGATATTGCCCAGACCGACAATTGCCAGAGTCTTGCCGACCAGACCAACGCCGAAAAAGTCGAGCCGCGCTGGCCAGCCGAGCGGCCCGGTGCGGGTGACCCGGTCCTTCTCGACCAGCCGGTGCGCCAGCGCCAGGATCATCAGCACCACCGAGCTGGCCATCGGCCGGCGGACACCGTCGGGGGTAATGGTTAAGGCCACGTCATGCTCGGTGCAGGCCGGCACGTCGATCCGGTCGAAGCCGACGCCCATGCGGGTGATCAGCTTCAGCCGGTCATCGTCGCGGAAGCTGTCGGCGGTGACCTTCTCGCCCATCAGCACCAGCGCGTCATAGCCGGCGATCAACTCTGGGTGGAGCGTATTACCCGGTTGCATCTGCTCGACCTCTACATCGCTGGCGCCGGACAGGGTGGACCAGTCACAACTTGGAAAAGTCGGTTTTCCGTCGGCGCGGATGAAGGCGGCGCTTAGGCCGATGCGGAACGTGCTCATGTCGTCTCCTCCGTCGAGTGTTTGAAAGGAGTGTAGTGTGTTTGGCGAGACCATGGCGATGCCGTCAGCAAGCCAAAGCGACCATGTCTAGGATATCGGCGGGGGTGCGGCCGATGTCGCGCAGCGATCGCAGGGTCAACGATCGGTCGCGCTTAGCATAACGTCGCCCGGTTTCGTCGACCAGCAGTCGGTGATGGCGATAATCCGGGATCGGCAAACCCAACAGCGCTTGCAAGAGCCGATGGACGTGGCTGGCGTGAAACAGATCCTGGCCCCGGGTGACCAAGGTTATGCCTTGCAGTGCATCATCAACGGTCACCGCTAGGTGATAACTGGTTGGCATGTCCTTGCGGGCCAGCACGATATCGCCGAAAATTTCCGGAGTCGCTTGCTGCGGCCCGGCGTCGACATCTCGCCAGCTGATCGGGCCGGCCATGGCCACCGCCTTGGCCATGCGCAGGCGCAGGACATGCGGCTCTGCGGCGGCCAGACGGCGGGCGTGCTCCTCGGTCGATATCAGCCTGTCAGTGTCGGTTACGGCGGGCCCGTCCGGACCCATTCCGGGGGCGAGATGGGGCGCTGAAAGCGTTTCGTTCAGTTGCTTTCGCGACATGAAGCACGGATACAGCAATCCCATCGCCTCAAGTTGCTTGAGCGCGCCGGCATGGTCAGCCAAATGCTCGGACTGACGGCGCACCGGGTTGGGCCACTCAAGCCCGAGCCAGGCCAGATCTTCAAGGATTGCGGCCTCGAATTCCGGGCGGCAACGGCCGATGTCGATATCCTCAATCCGCAGCAGAAAATCGCCGCCTTGGGCGCGTGCCTCGGCTGCCGCGAACAGGGCTGAATAGGCATGCCCGAGATGCAGATACCCGGAAGGACTGGGCGCGAAGCGAGTGATGGTCATTGGGAATCAGTCATCGGGGCTCTGTTGTTATCTCGGCTTGACGGGGATTGTGGTATCTCGGCAGTGTTGGAATTCGTCAAGCGTTGGCGCTAATCAAACGCCGGACTGTCGCCGCCTGCAATGGCTGATCGACGGAACCGGAAGCAGAGAATGTCGGGAGTAGCTATATGATGGACATCGATGGGCCGCGCCAAGCTCCTGCTGACGGCCAGTCCGCTCGGGCGCAAGTCATCCTACTGCATGGTTATGGCGCCGATGGAAATGACTTGATTGGTCTAGCGTCGTATTGGGCGCGGGAACTGCCGCATGTCGGGTTCGTCTCGCCGCACGCGCCGTTTCCCTGCGAGATGTCGCCACAGGGTCGGCAATGGTTCAGTTTGGGCGATCGCTCGCCGGAATCGATGCTCACCGGTACCCGCATGGCGGCGCAAGTCATTGACGGTTTCATCGATGACGAATTGCAGCGACTTAATCTAACGCCGAACAAACTGGCGCTGGTCGGATTCAGCCAGGGGACGATGATGTCGCTGTTCGTCGGGCCGCGCCGGGCTGAGCAGATCGCCGGCATTGTCGGTTATTCCGGGCGTCTGGTAGCGCCGGAGCTGCTGGCTGGTGAAATCAAGACTAAGCCGCCGGTCACCTTGGTCCATGGGGCCGCCGACGAGATGGTTCCGGCAGCCGCATTGGAGCAAGCGGTGACCGGATTGCAAGCGGTCGGGATAGAGGCGGCGTCGCAGATGCGCCCCGGCCTCGGTCATTCGATCGACGATGAGGGGTTGCGCATTGGCCTTTCCTTCCTGCGGCAGGTGCTGGGAGACTAATCATCGGCAAAATGCCGGTGGGTTGATAAAATGTCGACAACAAGATCTTGTTATGGTTTGGGTCAGATCGTCACGAGGAACGCGGTTACCATCGGTTTCGCGTTCGGCAATGGTGATGAACAATCAAGATCTTGTGCCGGTTAGGAAATTTTGCTTCACTAGACACGCTGAGCGTCGAACTGGGTGCACCCGAGGGAGAGTCAGGCCGTGTTATCCGCCGTGGAGAACTCACCGGCACTTGTATTGAACGCCGATTTCAGACCACTCAGTTATTTTCCACTGTCTTTGTGGTCGTGGCAGGAATCGGTTAAGGCGGTGTTCCTTGACCGGGTCAATATCGTCTCAGAATATGACCGAACCGTGCGCTCGCCGAGTTTTGAGATGCGCTTGCCCAGTGTCATAGCGCTAAAGGATTATGTGCCGCAGGCCCGCCGTCCGGCCTTCACCCGTTTCAATGTTTTCCTGCGAGACCGGTTCACCTGCCAATACTGCGGTGGTCGCCTGCCCACCCCGGACCTGACCTTCGATCACGTGATCCCGCGCTCGCGTGGTGGTCGGACTAGTTGGGAGAATGTGGTAACCGCTTGTGGCGACTGTAACTTGCGTAAGGGCAACCGGATGCCGACCGTCGTCCAAATGCAACCTCGCAACAAACCGTGCGCGCCGACCGCCTATGAACTGCAGGAACACGGTCGCGCCTTCCCGCCAAACTTTCTGCATGAGAGTTGGCGTGATTTTCTATACTGGGATAGCGAGCTGGACCAGGATCCGCTGGATGTTCACCCGACCTTTTGAACAAGTCGGTTTCCGGCGCACTTGCTCGATGGTCGGTTGTTCAAACCCGCTCAGATAGCCAAATCGCCGCCCGGCTCCCGGCCTGGATGACCCGGCGCAGCACCGGATACCCTGGTGCATCCTCACCGCCGCGGGCGATCGCGGTGTCGCGGTGCGCTTGTTCCTCGGCACGAAACTCCTCGATCGTCTCGCGCAATTTGTCCTCGTCCTCGCCAAGCTGGGCGGATTGCCGGGCATAGTGTTCGTCGATCACCTCCTCGACCGCGATGGTGCAGGCCATGGCGGCTTTGGGGCCCAGCAGCGCGGTGCCGGCGCCAAGCGCGAAACCGGCGAGGTTCCAAAGGGGATACAGCGCGGTTGGCCGCACCCGGCGCTCGACGAGCAAACGCTCAAAGGTCGCGAGGTGGCGATCCTCCTGGGCCTTCATATGGCGGATCGTCTCGCCATCGGCGCTGCGGCCGAGCACCGCGAGTTGCCCCTCATAGATCCGCTGGGCGCCGAACTCACCGGCATGGTCAACCCGGATCATCCGCTCGATCAGCTCTTCGCGCGTCAGGTCGCCGGGCAGGCGGTTCTCGGCGGTTTGTTTGGTCATGTTGTCGCTCCGTCGCGATCGGTTCGCCGGGATTTATCCCACGCAATCCCGGCGGCGCTCCAAAGCGCGAAGACCGCCATGGCGGTCGAGATCAGCATATGGTAGCCGGCCATGGAAATACCGAATAGCGACCACGGCACTTCGTCACAACGGACTACCGGCTTGGCCAGGAGTTGCGCGCGTAATCCGGCGATCGTGTCGGCGGCGCTGGTAGAGCCGCATTCCGTTGTTCCCTCCCACCATTGCAACTCGACCCCGACATGAAAGCCGGCGATTCCGGCGCCTGCGAGCAGGGCCAATCCGGCAACGGCGATCGACCAGGCGGCCACGACCGGGCGTGGCGCGGCCATGACCACGATTAGCGTGAGGCCGAGGACAGCGGCGTGGGGAACCCGCTGGTAAAGGCAAAGCACACAGGGCTGCATATCGCCGAGATACTGAAACCCATAGGCCCCGGCAAGCAAGGCGGCGGAGCCGAGGAACAGGAGTATCGCCGGCGCGCGGTGGTTCGATAGCATGGGTTGCGGTCGCTCCATTAGTTCGCTTAGAGCAGATATTTGAGGGCGATAAAACCGCCGATCAACAGCACGAAGAACAGGAATGTCACCGGGCTGAGATGGCGCTCCAGAAATCCACGGATCGCCGGTCCAAATTTCCACAGCAGCGCCGCGACAATCAGGAAACGAAGGCCCCGTGCCAGGACCGAGGCGATGAAGAAGACCATTAGGTCAAGGTGGGTCGCGCCGCTGGCGATGGTGATGACCTTGTAAGGAAACGGCGTTAGGCCAGCGCCAAAAACGATCCAGGCGCCCCATTCGTTGTACATCTCGCCGAAGGCCGCGAACTTTTCGGCATAACCGTAGAAATTCAGTAAAGCCTGGCCAATCGACTCGAATAGAAACAGACCGATCGCATAACCCGTCATGCCGCCGGCGACCGATGCCGCCGTGCAGACTAGCGCGAGCCTGAGCCAGCGGTCCCGGTTTGCCAGCACCATGGGAATAAGAATCACGTCCGGCGGGATCGGAAAGATTGAGCTTTCGATGAACGACACCAACGCCAGCCACCAGATCGCGCGGCGATGCCCGGCAGCGGCAAGGGTTCGCTCGTAGAGGGATCGCAGCATCTGATACACCCACGCGCGACGGTGCCTGGGTGTATCAGCGTAACGGGACCTGGGCAAGGCAACGGAGAACAGCGTTTCGAAATGCGCATGCCTTTGTGGCGCGCTCGTAGGTGCCGTGAGGGCGCTCAAGGTGTGGTGAGAGCGTTTGGTGGGTAACTTACCCACGCTTCGCTCGAACGATCGATTCCTTTGACCCTAAGCGTTCATCGTCGAGAGTGCGTCGATATCCGGATCGATGTCCAAAAAAATGGTCCCCCAGCAGTCCGGCACGGCCTTGTCCTCAAGTGCCTGGACCATGAACCTTCTATTCATGCGGCGAACGGCCCAGCAAGTTTGGGATTCGCGCGCTCCCATCTCCCAATGCTATCGGCGGACGCTCAGGATTTCGACCAATCATTGGCCCGGCTTTATCAAAAGTTGCTGGCGGGCTTCGACGGCGCTATGCTCTTAACCTCACCAATGGCTGGATATCAAACAACGGCCACGAGACAGGATGAATTGCGTTACGGCAGGGAAGGATTTTACAGCATGCGCAAGACAATTATGGCCCTTAGTGTCATCGGCTTCGGCATCGCCGGATTGACCGGCACCGGGCTACCAACACAGGCAGGAGCTCAGGAAGTCAAAGGCCCCGAGGTTACTTGGCGTCTTTCACTTTGGGGCAAACGTCGCGCCTTTACCGAAGGTCTGGAGTACGTCTCCAAGAACGTGAGTGATAAGACCGATGGTAATTTTAAACTCAAACTTTTCTACGGCCAGCAGCTGTCGAAGAGTAAAGAAAATCTCGACGGAATCTCCGTCGGCGCCTTCGAGGCCGCGTTGTTCTGCGCCGCGTATCATCCGGGCAAGAACCGCCCCTTGAACGTCCTCGATCTTCCGTTCCTGCCGCTTGGCGACCTGGACTTGATGATCAAGGTCCACCAGATGATCTACGCGCATCCGGCCGCCAAGAAGGCTTTGGCTAACTGGAATGCGATTTTGTTCATGCCGAATGTGCTGCCCCAGTACGAGTACATGGGCAAGGGCAAGCCGCCGATGAGCCTAAAAGACTTCGACGGTATGCGTCTGAGGGCGCTTGGTGGAATGGGCCGAGCGGCCAAGGCGATCGGCGCGGTGCCGACCACGGTCCCGGCTTCCGAGACCTACACGGCGCTGCAACGCGGTACCGTGGACGCGATCGGTTTCCCGTACACCTACACTTTCGCGGCGTATAAGCTGGACGAGGTTGCCGACTGGTACACCACTAATATGTCCCTCGGTACCGTGAATTGCCCGATCGTCTTCAACGCCGATTCCTATAAGGTGCTTCCGGATCAGTATAAGAAGCTCCTTGCCGATTCGATCCCGGGCGCCGTCGAGGCGCAGAAGGCGGCATACGCGGCCAAGGACATCATCAATATCAAGAAATGGGCTGCCAATCCGAAGTTGACCGCAATCGTCATCCCGGAGGCCGAGATGGCCGAGTTCCGCAAGATCGGCGGCGAGCCGCTATGGAAAGAATGGGTCAAGGAAAACGAGGGCAAGATCCCGGCACAGGAGCTGCTGGATCTGGTCTTGAAAGCGGCTAAGGGCGGCTGATAGTTAACTCTTGAAGCCTATCTAAAGGTCGCCGGGCCAATGAGCCCGGCGACCTTCTTTTCTGTCTAAGGAACGGTATCTCAGGATGGCAACTTCGGAAACCGATCGTTCTCATCTCTCGCCGGGCGCCCAAATGCTGGTGTGGGTCGACGAGAAGGTGTTCAAGATCGAAAGTATTTTTAATCTGACATCGGCCTTTCTCATTTTGTTTTTGATGTTTTTGGCGGTGTTTCAGGTCGTTGGCCGGAAGGTCTTCAATATGCCGGTGCCGGGCTATGTCGACTGGGTCGAATTCGCGATGGCGATATTCTGCTTCCTGAGCATTGCCTACACACAAAAGCTGGGCGGGCACGTCCGGATGGAATTCTTTATCGGGCGTTTTAAGGGCCGGCTGCTTTGGGGCCTTGAGGCTATAGGGACGATGATCGCCTTGTTCATTATCTCCGTGCTGATGTGGTACGCCTATACCCATTTTCTCAGAGCTTGGACCATCGGTGACACCTCGATGGATATCGAACTGCCGATCTGGCCGGGCAAGATCTTGGTGGCTTTTGCTTTCTTCAGTCTCAACATCCGTTTGTTAATTCAGCTTGCCGGATTCGGTCGCTTGTTCGTCCATCCAGACGCTGAGCCGATCGGGGTGCCGGTTATCGAAACCGTCGTCGAGCAGGCTCAGAAGGAAATCGATACTGGCCTGGCTGGCGAGAAAGAAAAAGTCGATATAGTTAGTGCCGGAGGGATTACGCAGTGAGTGAATTTTTCATTGGCATGATCGGGATCACAGCGCTCCTCATTATGGTTTTCGGAGGCGTTCGTGTGTTCGTCGTCGCCGCGCTGGTTGGCATGCTTGGCACTGTCGCTATTATTGGCTGGTCGGCCGGCGCCGGGATTACCGGTACTGTGCCGCATTCAAAATCCATCAACTACGCGCTCAGCGTGTTGCCTATGTTTATCCTGATTGGCTTCATCGCCTATCACGGTGGCCTGACCCACGCGTTGTTCCGAGCTGCCACCGCGTGGTGGGGTTGGGTCCCGGGTGGGCTGGCGGTCGCCAGCGTCTTCGCGACGGCTGGTTTTGCCGCGGTCTCCGGCGCCAGTACCGCCACGGCGGCGGTGTTCAGCCGGGTAGCGATCCCACATATGCTCGCTCATGGATATGACAGGCGACTAGCCGCGGGCGTTGTCGCTGCAGGTGGGACGCTCGCGTCACTTATCCCACCCAGCGCGATCTTGGTGATCTACGCGATCATTGTCGAGGAATCGGTCGGAACTCTGATCCTCGCTGGCTTCCTACCCGGCGTGGTCTCGGCGATCATCTACGCCATGCTGATTATCGGTCAGTGCATGTGGAAGCCTGAGTTGGGCCGTGCCCTGCCGCATTCCACGGTTAAGGAAAAGATCGCTAGCGTGCCGGGGACGATCCCGATCTTCATCGTCGTTGCGGTGATCTTCTATTCTATGTACTCGGGCACTGCGACCCCAACCGAGGCCGGCGCGCTTGGCGCCTTCGTGGTTCTGGTCGTCGCCTTGTTCAAGGGCATGAAATGGGCCTCGCTTAAGGAAGCCTTGCTGGAGACCGCCAAACTTACGGTGATGATCTTCGCGTTGATCTGGGGAGTGTTGATCTTCGTCCGTTTCCTAGGCTATGCCGGCCTGCCGGTGGCCTTTGCCGAGTGGATCGTCACCCTCGAATACCCGCCAGTCGTTATCATGATTTTCATCCTTCTGGCCTATGCCGTGCTTGGCATGTTCATGGATGCGATCGGCATGCTGCTTCTGACATTGCCGGTGGTTCATCCCGCCGTCATCGCGCTTGGATATGATCCGATCTGGTTCGGCATCATCGTCGTGAAGATGTGCGAGGTGTGCCTTATCACCCCGCCTGTTGGCCTGAACTGTTACGTTGTCGCGGCGGTCAGGCCGGACATTCCCTTGGGGGACGTGTTCCGGGGTATCGGGCCGTTCTTTTGCGCCGACGCGGCGACTATTGCTCTGTTCTTGGCGTTTCCGGGGATCATTATGTGGTTGCCTAATCTGGTAAATAGCCAGTAACCGACAACGGTGAGACTTGGTTACCCGGCCCGCTCCCGTTTGAGCGGGCCGGTGTTGTTTTGGGTCGGCCTTTCTCACGTGGAGGCGGTTCTGATGCAGCTTGAAGGCTCCTGTCACTGTGGCGGCGTTCGGTTCTCGCTCAACGTCCCTCACGCTTGACCGTCGGACCTGGAGCCGCCACGCTGGCCACACTGGCGTGCAAAAGGTTCGATGATGGTAAGGCCCGCGTTTTTCCGCTAGAGGTGCCGCTGTTCGATGTTGGCCGGCGGTTTAGCGCGTATGGTGATTGAGTGTGGGCAAGGCTTGTCGACACGAGATTGCGTTACTCCGCTCTCCAACCCAAAAAACACACAGCGTAATCACCGGCTCGCGCAATTGTTGGAAGCGGTTTAACCAATGTGGATCCGCTCTCGCCTGGCATCCAAAGTCCGGTCGCCCGCTTGGCGCCATACTCTACGCGCTAATGATCGAGCTTACGCGATATCTCCAACGCCTTAAATTCCAGGTGCTCCTGGTTTCCGGCTCCTTCCAAGCCTTGGCCCGCAAGCTGGGCGAGTTACGCTTTAATCGGCCTCGGAATCAGGGGATAGGCACCGAATGGCCGCTTGAGTTTACTTTGAATACAGAGGGGTGCCGGTCTTTCGTTGGAAGGCCGGCCCGTTGTGTGATCTCGGTACGTTAGATGCCGGCATCCATGGGCGATAAGCAGATGCTTGTGTGCGCTACCAAGCGCCGGTTTCCGGCAATGAGCATTGTCTAGCAGTCATGGTGACGCCGAGCGCGAGTATGCCTATAGCGACCCGATGATAGAGGCTGCCGCCCGGGACAATAGCCGGGGCTTGGTTAACATGAAGCAGGGTTTCCGGATGATTTTTCCTGATTAAGCCTTGTTCCGCTCCGTCACCATCGACCAGACCGGGCGATCGATCATCCCAAATTGAAACCCTTACGCTTCAGATAAGCGGCCAATTGATCGCGTTCGGTCGTCGAAACCTGTCGCGCCTTGTCCTCGGACCAACCGTAGAAATTGGCGACGCCATGCGTATCGGTATCGCGCTGTTTTTCCGCCGGGATTGAGAAGCGGGCGTCCCGGCGCCGGTCATAGGCATCGATCTCAGGCTGTAGGTTCGAATCATCATAGCGGTCGAAATGTACATTCACCGCCGGGTGTAGGCGAAGGCTGACAAAGCCCTTGGCCACCGGGTGGCCAAGGGTCATGCCGGCGACCGGAAAGACATGATCTGGAAGCTCGATGATCTCGGCAATGGCATCGATATGGTTGCGTACAACGCTGATCGGGCAACAGCCGAGCCCCACCGCCTCGGCGGCGCGGATGAAGTTCATCATCACTAACCCACTATCAACTGCGGCATTCAGGAACGCGTCGAGATGATCATTGGCGAAGGGTTTGCCGCGCATCTTGCAGATCCGCCGGATTCGCCGGCTGTCGCCGAGGAAGATCATGAAGACCGGGCAGGTGCCGATCCACTCCATTGATGGGATCAGATCGGCGACCGCTTGGCGCTTGGCTGCATCGCGAACGATGACCACCGACCCCTGTTGCAGGTCGGATTTGGCTGGCGCCGAGAACGCCGCTGCCAGCAGAACTTCAAGCAATTCATCCGAAACCGGTTGGTCGGTGAAGCGGCGATGCGTGCGATGCGAGAGAATACTGGCCAGCTCGCCTTCGGCCGGCATGTCGCTACCGGCGCCACTCGAGATGCCATAGCGATGCTCGATCAGGTCGGCGATCGTTTTCTTCGGGTCCATGAATTCCTCGCTTGGTTTTAGCTTGGGGCCGGCTACCGGACCCAGTGTCGGCCAGTGTGCCCGCAAGGATTAAGCATCGGCAAGGCTTGAGCACCGGTAAGAATTGAATATCGGCAAGGTAGCGACGCTAACAGCCCGATCAGCGACACCAGTTCGGCTACCTGCGGCCCTCAGCTGTGCGGCGCCATCATGTTGGTCCCGCCCTCGCATTGATTGGGAAACAACGCCAAATCGGCCTGCGCATCAAAATGGGGAGCGCTCGGTTTTTCACCGTACCATGCATTTTTGCATCGCCGTCGGCCCGACCGGGTTTTGGCCAGTGTCATATCCGGCCCCGTTTCAGTCGCACCACTCGGTCCTTCCCCGTCGCGGCCGGCTGCTATAAGACCGGCGAAGCGAATTACCAGCTCGGGGGCGGATTCTCATGAAAATCGCGGTCATTGGATGTGGGGCCATGGGCTCGGTTTATGCGGCATTGCTTGGTGATGCGGGTAACGAGGTCTGGGCCATTGATACGTGGCGGGAGCATGTCGAGGCGATAAAAGCCAAGGGCCTGCGGGTCGAGGGGGCCAGCGGCGACCGTACCGTCCGGGTCAACGCCAGCACCAATGCGGCCGATGCCGGCGAGTGTGAACTGATCATCGTCGCCACCAAGGCCAGCGGTGTCGCCGCCGCCGCCCAGACTGCCAAATCCATTGCCGGGCCAAACAGCGTAATCCTGACCATACAAAACGGTCTTGGTGCGGCTGACCGAATTGCCCAGTCGATCGATACGAGTCAGGTGATGATCGGCGTGGTTGGCGGCTTTGGGGCCTCGATGAAGGCGCCGGGCCACGCGCATCACAACGGCATGCAGCTAGTCCGGATCGGTGAAATGAACGGCGGTGTCTCCGATCGTCTGGAGCAGGTGGTCGCAGCCTGGAGCGGCGCTGGCTTCACCGCCAAGGGCTATGCCGATATTCACCAGATGATCTGGGAGAAGCTGATCTGCAATGTGGCCTATAGCGGTCCCGGTGCCCTGATGGGCCTGACGACCGGTCAGATGCAGGCTAACCCCTCCGCTTGGGCGATCTCGCTCGCCTGCGCCCGGGAGGCCGATGCGGTCGCCCGCGCCCAAGGCATCACGCTGGGCTATGAGGATGTCGATACCTATGTGCGTGATTTTGGCGCAAAAATGCCGGACGCGCGGGCCTCGATGCTGCAGGATCATATGGCTTCGCGGGCCTCGGAGATCGATGCGATCAACGGTGCGGTCTCGCTCGAGGCGGCAAAGGTTGGGATGACCGCACCGGTCAATGAACTGGTCTCGCAATTGGTGCGCGGTAGGGAATCCGGGTTTTAGAGCCAGCCCGGACGCCTAATCTTTGCTATTGCGCCTAGATCACCGAGCGGGATCGTGCGCCGAGACCCGGATTGAGCAGAACCCGGGTGCAGCCGCCTCGTTCTGGGGTGGTAGCCGGTATTGAAGCGCCCCGACTCAAATCTGCCCGAGGAACACATCCTGTCCTCGCCGATAGCCGCGATTGCTTTGGGTCGGGTTGCGGTTGACCAGCGGGCGGGCATAGAGGGGGTGGGTGGCGCTGCGCACCTCGTGCTCGATCTTGAACAATAGATCGCCACTGTCGACGTCGACGATATCGATGAAGCGCCATTCATGGGCGTCCGATTCCATGGTGATCAGGCCGCGCTGCATCAGTTTGTCGTAGGGGCCTACAAAATCTGCGATGTAAATCGCGACATGGTGGCCGTCATAGTCAGGCTGTTCATCCTCGGTCTCGATGAAATGTAGGAATTGCGCTTTGCCGGTGACCACGGAGGCACAGGCCGCGCCATTGCGGTGGGCGACGGTGGCGTTGGCGCCCATGATCTCGCGATAGAACCGGGCGATCGCCTCAGCGCTGCCAACCGGCGCGTTGAGTTCCACATAGGGCATGCCGATCTGCATGGTGCCGTATTCCGGCCCCGGCGCATGAACCCGGATATGGTTGCCCCACGGGCAGGTGGCTTCGATGCAGTCGTTCTTGCGGGTGAACGAGAATTCCGTCCCGGCCAATCGCTCGGCGACGCTGCCTAGCGACGTTTCAACGTCATCGAGGTCCGGCGATACCATGCCGACCGTCCCGCGCAGGCGCTGCGGCGAGGGGTCGCGGCGCGGCAGATGCATTTGGCTGCGTCCCATATTTACCCACATGTTGTCTAGGCCGACCATCAGGTAGGGGTCGCGGGTATATCCCAGGCCACTGATGTAGAACACGATCGCCGGCAGTTGTTCCGGGACCATTATGTTCACATGCTCCATATGCAGAAAGTTGCCAAGTGATTCTGCGGCGCGGTCGTAACTGGCGGCCATGGTAAATTCTCCCCGGCGTGATGAGCCTCATTGCCGGGAGTTTAAGCCCGACCGTGGGAGGTCGACAACAGCGCCGCGCAAGCAATCGTGAACGCGATGTCTGGCGATTGAGGTCAAAAGCCTACATTGGGCTTTGACACGTTCAATATGATGGCGGCGTCTGGCCGAAGGAAGAATCGGTTTTTTTGTTTGTATGGGAGGGTGTGAGAACATCTCTCGATCCCGCAACACCAGACCCAACCCGCCCGTCGTAGCGGTCGCGTTTTTCGCGCCGGCGGCCTCGTGCTTATTCCTCCTTATCCCTGCCTCAGCAATTTGGCCGCCGCGACCGAGAAGTAAGACAGCACCCCGTCGGCTCCGGAGCGCTTGAAGGCGATTAGGCTTTCCATCATACATTTCTCGCCATCGATCCAGCCGTTTAGGGCTGCCGCCTGGATCATCGAGTATTCACCGCTGACCTGATAGCCATAGGTTGGCATACCAAAACGATCCTTTACTCGGCGAATCACATCGAGATAGGGCATGCCTGGCTTGACCATCACCATGTCGGCGCCCTCGGCGATGTCCAGGGCCACCTCGCGCAGCGCCTCGTCGGTATTGGCGGGGTTCATCTGGTAGGTGGCCTTGGTCGCCGTGCCCAAGGTCGAGGCCGAGCCGACGGCCGCGCGGAACGGGCCATAAAAGCCGGAGGCGTATTTTGCCGAATAGGCCATGATCTGAACTTGGCCGAAATCATGGGCGTCAAGGGCGTGACGGATTGCCCCGATACGCCCGTCCATCATATCCGAGGGCGAGATGACGTCGCACCCGGCCTCGGCCTGGATCAGCGCTTGTTGGCAGAGCACCTCGATGGTCGCATCGTTGACGATTTCGCCATGGACATCCAAAAGGCCGTCATGGCCGTGGTTGGTGAATGGGTCGAGAGCCACATCGCATTGCACGCCGATGTTCGGGTGCGCCGCTTTGACCGCCCGGATCGCTCGGCAGACCAGATTGTTGTCCTGCACCGAGATGGATCCCTCGGCGTCCTTCAATTCCGGATCAATGAACGGGAAGATCGCGATTACCGGGATGCCGAGGTCCTTGGCCTCGCTAACCGCATCGACCAGGGTGTCGCAGGAATAGCGCACCACGCCGGGCATGGCGTCCACTGGCTCAGTGAGGTTGTCACCCTCGCGCACGAACACCGGCCAGATAAAATCGGCCGGCGTCAGCACGTTTTCCTGGGTCAGGCGCCGAGACCATTCGGTGCGCCGGTTGCGGCGCATACGGGTGGTTGGGAAGGCCGGGCCGGTTTGGGCCAGGGTGGTTTGCGCGGTCTCGCGATCCTTGCCATTGAAGGGCATGGCTTGGCCTTTCCTGTTGTTCGTGTGTCTGCAAGTATACTAAGGCTGTCACTGGAATGATGAAAGTGTCTCGGCGTCGCCGCCGGGCGAATAGGAATTGGGAGAGGGCAGGGCCATGCGGATCGTCATCAACGGACAACAGGCTTTCGGCAAGGCGTGCCTGGACGGAATCATCGAAAAGGGCGTCGACCAGGTGGTTGCGGTCTATACCGCGCCGGATGTCGAGGGGCGGCCCTTTGACCCAATCAAGCAGGCGGCGCTGGACCATGGCTTGGAGGTCCGCCAGCCGGCGAATTACCAGGATGAGGACGTGTTGGCGGAGCTCAAATCCTGCGGCGCTGATTTCATGATCCTGGCCTTCGTGACGATCTTCGTGCCAGAGGCAGCACGCGATATTCCCAAGTTTGGCACGATCTGTTTCCATCCCTCGCTGCTGCCGCTGCATCGAGGACCCAGCTCGATCAACTGGCCGATCCTTTGGGGCGCTAAGAAAACCGGATTGACGATCTTTTGGCCGGATGACGGATTAGATGAAGGCGAGATCCTGCTGCAGAAGGAAGTCGAGATTACCCCCGATGACACCCTAGGCACGGTCTATTTCGATAAGATTTTCCCGCTCGGCGTGGCCTCTATCTTGGAATCGATCGAACTGGTGCGGGCCGGAAATGCGCCGCGTCTGATCCAGGACGAGTCAAAGGCAACCTATGAGAGCTGGTGCCGGGTTGGCAGCGCCAAGATTGACTGGGAGCGCTCGGTCGGTGAGGTCTATAATTTGATTCGAGGATGTAACCCGGCGCCCGGTGCCTGGACCACCTTGAATGGTGAAACCCTGCAAATCTTCGACTGCGAGCCGGCGGCCGGCTCCGGCCGCCCCGGGCGGGTCTGTGCTATCGATGACGAAAGCATCACTATCAATGCCGGCCTTGGTGGCATCCGGGTCAAGCGACTGCGCCTGGGAAAGGGCGGCAAGGTGAAGGCTGGCAAGTTTTTGGCCGAGAACCAGCTGGAGATCGGTGCGCGCTTGGGGACGTAACTGTGGGGGCGTGAGGTTTCGGACGGGACGTCCCGCCGGGCAGATAGGGCGCCGTTTTGAGGCTAAACGCCTGGATGCTGTGCGGGCGTGTTCGCGCGATGGTTTTTCAGCTCACGTCGTTGATTCAACTAACTCTCAACCTATGATTCCGCCGCCCGTGCTTAGATGTCGAAAAGGCCCTTCATCGTGAATTTTCAGCTCTCCGAGGAACAACTCGCGATCCGTGACATGGCGCGGGGCTTTGCCACTGATCATTTTATGCCGCACGCCGCCCGCTGGGATGCCGAGGAAATCTTTCCGATCGAGCAACTCCGCCTAGCCGCCGGGCTCGGGCTCGCCGGTATCTATGTCTCCGAGGAAGTCGGTGGCTCCGGCCTTGGGCGCGCGGAAGCGGCGATCGTGTTCGAGGAATTAGCGGCGGCTTGTCCTTCGACGGCGGCGTATCTGTCGATCCACAACATGGTCGCCTGGATGATAGATGATTTCGGCGATCGGGCAATCCGCGAACGCTTCCTTCCCCGGCTCACTAGCATGCAGGCGATGGCCAGCTATTGCCTGACCGAGCCGGACGCCGGCTCCGACGCCGCCTCGCTGCGGACCCAGGCGCGCCAGGATGGCAATAGCCACTATGTCTTGAACGGCAGCAAGGCCTTCATCTCCGGCGGGCCGACAAGCGATGTCTATGCGGTGATGTGCCGTACTGGCGCCGATGGGCCCCGCGGAATTTCTTGTGTGTTGGTCGAGAAGGGCACGCCGGGCCTGTCCGTCGGCAACAAGGAGCGCAAGCTCGGTTGGAACAGTCAGCACACCGCGATGGTCAATTTCGAGGATTGCCGGGTGCCGGTGGAAAACATCGTCGGCGCCGAGGGTGATGGCTTCAAAATCGCGATGGCTGGGTTGGATGGCGGGCGGATCAATATCGCCGCCTGTTCAATCGGTGGTGCGCGCACGGCGCTGGAGACAGCTCGGGACTATGCACGGGAGCGCAAACAGTTCGGCCGGGCGATTGCTGCGTTCCAGGCGATCCAGTTTAAGCTGGCGGATATGGCGACGGAGTTAGATGCGGCCCGGCTGATGGTGCAACGCGCCGCCGACAGCCTTCAACGGCGCGACCCCGGCGCGACCATGCATTGCGCCATGGCTAAGCGGTTGGCCACCGATATCGGCTCGGCGGTTTGCAACGAAGCGCTGCAGATCCATGGCGGTTACGGGTACTTGAAGGATTTCCCGATCGAGCGTCTGGTGCGCGACCTGCGGGTCCATCAAATTCTTGAGGGTACCAACGAGATCATGCGGGTGATCATCGCCCGTAAGCTGTTGGATGATTGACCTGATGCGAATCGGTCCTCCGGTTCTCGCCGGGGACTGCGTCGTTTAATTTTGGAGACATTGAAGACCATGGAGCCTGAAGTTCTGTTCGACGTCGCCGATGGCATTGGCACGATCATCTTGAACCGTCCGAAGACGCTGAACGCGTTGACGATGAACATGATTAATGAGATGCGGATGCGTTTCACCGCCTGGATGGAGGATGAGGAGATCCGCGCCGTGGTAATCAAAGGGGCCGGCGACCGGGCGTTTTGCGCCGGCGGCGATGTACGCGCGGTGCGCCAGGCGATTATTGATTACGATGGCGACGCCAATCCGGCGCTGGCCCAGGACTTTTTTTACGAGGAATACATCCTCAACCATCAGATCCACACCAGCGCTAAACCTTATATCGCGCTGATAGACCGGGTCTGCATGGGGGGCGGGGTCGGGTTGTCAGTGCATGGCGCGTTCCGGGTTGCGACCGAGCGCACCCGGGTTGGCATGCCGGAGACGACGATCGGCTTGTTTCCCGATGTTGGCGGCGCCTGGTTCCTGTCGCGCCTGCCCGGCGAGACCGGGACCTATCTGGCCCTGACCGGCGCGCCGGTCACCGTCGGCGACTGCCTGGAGCTGGGGATCGCCACCCATGTGGTCGCCTCGGATACGCTTGACGATCTAGAGGCGGGGCTGCACGCGGCGGATCTGTCGGGTGATGTGCACGCGGCGGTAAAAACGGTACTGGATGGCTTTGTGGTCGCGGCCGGCGCTGCGCCGACGGCGGTGGCGAAAACCGAAATCGACCAATGTTTCTCGGCTGACACCGCTGAGGAGATCGTCGCCCGGTTGACGGCAGCGGGGTCGACGTTTGCCGCGCACGCGTTGGAAACCCTGGCCTCTAAATCGCCGACCAGTCTTAAGGTGACTTTGAAGCAGATCCGCCGCGGCGCTCTAGCGACCAGTTTCGCCGAGACCATGACCATGGAATTTCGCTTGTCACAGCACTTCGCCCGCGGTCATGATTTTCCCGAAGGGGTTCGGGCGGTGCTGGTCGATAAGGATCACAAACCAAATTGGGACCCGGCGCGGCTGGAAGAGGTTTCCGATGCCGCCGTCGCGGGCTATTTTGAACCGGTGCCGTGGCGCGAGCTGACGTTCGACTGAGAACAGCGCGACGGAAAACAACGCTCGATCGAAATATGGGAGAATCCGCCATGACCCGCATCGCCTTTATCGGTCTTGGAAACATGGGTCTGCCCATGGCCAAGAATTTGTTGACTGCCGGACATTATGTCATGGGCTTCGATCTGGTCGAAAGCGCTCTGGCCGGGCTTGTAGCGGCTGGCGGTAAGGCGGCGACTTCTGCGACGGCCTCGCTCGATGCGGCGGAGGTGGTGATCACCATGCTTCCCGAGGGCAAGCATGTCCGCGAAGTCTATGGCAACGCAGTAATCTCGAACGCGCCGTCCGAGGCACTGCTGATCGATTGCTCGACGATCGATGTTGAGTCGGCGCGGGCGGTGGCGGCGAATGCGACCGAAGCCGGCTTCGACATGGTAGATGCCCCGGTTTCAGGCGGTACTGGCGGTGCCGAGGCGGGCAGTTTGACCTTCATGGTAGGCGGCGGAAACTTGGCCTTTGAGCGCGCGAAACCGTATCTCGACGTGATGGGTAAGACGATTGTGCATACCGGCGGCGCCGGCAATGGGCAGGCGGCGAAGATCTGTAACAACATGATACTAGGCATTTCGATGATCGCTGTCTGCGAGAGCTTCTCGATGGCCGAGAAATTGGGGCTGGATGCGCAGAAATTGTTCGATATCACCTCGACATCCTCAAGCCAGTGCTGGGCGATGACCAACTATCTACCAGTGCCTGGGCCGGTGCCTAATTCGCCGGCAAATCGGGATTACCAAGCGGGGTTTACCGCTGCGATGATGGCCAAGGACTTGAACTTGGCTCAGGATGCGGCCCGGTCCACCGGTCATGACGCACAATTGGGAGCCCATGCCCTTAAATTGTATGAGCAGTTTGTGGGGCAAGGGAACGCACCGCTGGATTTTTCAGGAATTTATCGAATGATTCACGGTAATTAAGCTGCGTTGGTCTGCAAAATTTAGCTAATGCAGGCATTAGGTTTCCGAACTAGTGTTGATAATTGTATCCTAAGGTCCATGGCTGAAATCTCACCCAAAAATTCCGCCGGCGACGACGCTCCTCCGACGACGCGGCAGGCGTATCTTGAAGCGATTAAGCTGGTCGAGCGGCTGCATCGGCAGTTTCTCGAGGTCGTGAAGGTCGAGCTCGATCGTCGTGGCACCGAAGATATCAATAATATCCAGGCCCTTATTCTGTATAATATCGGCGAGGCTGAGTTGACGGTGGGTGAGTTGACCAACCGCGGTTACTACCTCGGCTCGAACGTTTCGTACAACGTTCGTAAGATGGTCGAGAACAAATACCTTAGCCAGGAACGCTCGACCCATGATCGACGCTCGATCAGGGTGCGGCTGTCGGAAAAGGGATTGGAGCTCTGCTCGCAGATCTCCGGCATGTTCGACCGGCATGCCGATGCGCTTGAACAGAATAACATCAGTTCCGATAACCTGCGTGGGGCGAGCACCGCCTACCGCCAACTTGAACGGTTCTGGGCTGGGCTGCTGAACTACAATCTGCGCGGCTCGCTGCCACCCCTTTGACGGACGCCTTGTTTTCGTCTTCATTGATGCGTATTGACCGCGCGACGATGTTTGCGCCGGCTTCGTGGATTTCATTTGGACAGCCCCAATACGAGATCCTAAAGTTCCGACGTTTCCTGGGGCTGGATCTTTGCCCTGATTTCATCGAGCGAGGACGCCGATGCGACTGACCAACTATTTCCTCCCGACATTGCGCGACACGCCCAAGGAGGCGCAGATCGTCTCGCATCGCTATATGCTGCGGGCCGGCATGGTCCAGCAGGCCAGCGCCGGGATCTATTCCTGGCTGCCGATGGGCTATCGGGTGTTGCGAAAGATTGAAAAGATCGTCCGCGAGGAGCAGGACGCAGCCGGGGCGCAAGAAGTGCTGATGCCGACGATTCAGTCGGCTGATCTGTGGCGCGAGAGCGGTCGTTACGATGGCTATGGCAAGGAAATGTTGCGGATACAGGATCGGCACGACCGAGACATGCTGTTCGGGCCGACCAACGAGGAGCAGGTCACGGACATCTTTCGCACGCATCTGAAGAGTTATCGGGCGTTGCCGCTGATGCTCTATCATATCCAATGGAAATTCCGCGACGAGGTACGGCCTCGTTTTGGGGTGATGCGAGGCCGCGAGTTCCTGATGAAGGACAATTACTCCTTTGATCTGGACCATGCCAGCGCGGTTAAATCCTACAACAAGATGTTTGTCGCCTATTTGAAGACCTATGCCCGGATGGGCTTGAAGGCGATCCCGATGGCCGCTGATAGCGGGCCGATCGGCGGTGATATGAGCCACGAATTCATCATCCTGGCCGAAACTGGCGAGAGCGAGGTCTATTACCATAAGGATTGGCTTGACGTTGATGTGCTGTCCCAGGACATCGATATCGACGGCGATCTGCAACCCATCGTCGATTCTTTTTTATCGCGATACGCGGCGACCGACGAGAAGCATGATCCGTCGACCTGTCCGGTTCCCGAGGCTGATTTGATTACCACGCGCGGCATCGAGGTTGGGCATATCTTCTATTTTGGCACCAAATATTCTGAGGCGATGGGCGCGCGGGTTACCGGCCCGGACGGCAAGGAATCGCCGGTCCATATGGGCTCCTACGGTGTCGGGGTATCGCGTCTGGTTGGCGGTATTATTGAGGCTAGCCATGACGATCGCGGTATTATTTGGCCGGAATCGGTGGCGCCGTTTCATATCGGGTTGGTCAACGTCAAGATCGACGATGCCACCTGCACCGATGTTTGCGAGGATCTGTACCGGAAACTCAATGGGGCCGGGGTCGAGACACTCTACGATGACCGGAACGAGCGGACCGGCTCAAAGCTGGCTGATATGGACTTGATCGGACTGCCCTGGCAGGTGGTTGTCGGGCCGCGCAGCGTCAAGAACGGCGTGGTCGAGGTGAAAAATCGGCGCACCGGCGAGACCGAGGAATTGACGCCCGAGGCGGTGATCAACCGTTTCGTGGGCTAGGTACGAGACCGGAACGGGAGAACGCAGTGTTCGGAAGCTTCGAGCGAATGGTGGCGCTGCGCTATCTTCGTTCGCGCCGCCAAGAAGGGTTTATTTCGGTAATCGCCTGGTTCTCGCTGCTGGGCATTGGCCTTGGCGTGGCTACGCTGATCATTGTCATGTCGGTGATGAACGGGTTTCGAACGGAACTGCTAACGCGCATCCTCGGCTTGAATGGGCACGCCACGGTGCATGGGCTACAATCGCCGATGACTGGCTATGACCAGCTTGCGGTGCGGATCGGTGAAATTCCTGGCGTGTACAGCGTTACCCCGCAATTGCAGAGCCAGGTGATGGCGATGGTCAACGGCGCTGCCAGCGGGGCGTTGGTTCGTGGCGTTCGTGCGCCGGCACTGATGGCGCGCGGTATTATCCCAGACAGTATTGTCGCCGGGTCGTTGGAGAAGTTTTCCGGTGGTCCCTCTATTGTCGTCGGCTCGCGCCTTGCCGAAAAGTTAAGGGTGGGCGTCGGCGACAAGATGACCTTAATCTCCCCGTCCAGTACGCCGACGGCTTTCGGTAGCGTACCCAGAATGCGGGCCTTCACGATCGTCGCCCTGTTCAATGTCGGCATGTTCGAATACGACAACACCTTCATCTACATGCCGCTCGATCAGGCGCAACTGTTCTTCAAAAGCGGTGACACCGTAAACGCGATCGAAGTGATGGTCGGGATCCCGGATCAGGTTGACCAGATCCGAAGGTCGCTGTCCCTCGTGATTGGGGATGGTCGCTATGCGGTGGACTGGAAACAGAAGAACTCTAGTTTCTTCAACGCGTTGCAGGTCGAACGAAATGTCATGTTCCTGATTTTGACGCTGATCATCCTGGTGGCGGCATTCAACATCGTCTCGTCGATGATCATGTTGGTGAATGACAAACGTGGATCGATCGCGATCATGCGGACCATGGGCGCTTCGCGCGGCATGATCACTCGGATTTTTTTCATGTCCGGAGCTAGTGTTGGGGTTATTGGCACGGGTGTGGGCTCGCTTCTGGGATTGGTGTTCTGCTGGAATATCGAATCGATTCGTCAGGGGCTGCAAACTTTTACCGGAGCTGAGTTGTTCTCGGCGGAAATTTACTTTCTGTCACGGCTGCCGGCCAAGGTTGATGTGCTTGAGGTCACTCTGGTGATAGTGATGGCGCTGTTCCTCTCCTTCGCTGCGTCGATTTATCCATCCTGGCGCGCGGCGCGTACCGATCCGGTCGAGGCCTTGCGCCATGGTTGATGGAGCGCGGAGCAGGATCGATTTAGGGACGGTAGAAGCGGGTCCGAACGCTTCGGCTGCATCATTGGAGCTACGCGGGGTGATCCGACATTATCACCAAGCTACCAAAGATCTGCAAATTTTGCGGGGTGTCGACCTGCGTATCGAGCGCGGTGAGATGGTCGCCTTGGTCGGCCCGTCCGGATCAGGAAAATCGACATTGCTTCATGTCGCTGGCTTGCTGGAGCCACCAACCGCTGGTCAAGTGCTGTTCGGTGGCCGCGATTGCGGCCCACTTTCGGACGGCGAGCGTACGAGGATTCGCCGTGATGGCATTGGTTTTGTTTATCAGTTCCATCATCTGTTGCCTGAGTTCACGGCGCTGGAGAATGTCATGGTCCCGCAATTAATTGGTGGTCTGGACAAGGACGAAGCGCGGGACCGGGCACGCCAGCTGCTGGAACTAGTTGGCCTAGCCGACCGGGTCGAGCACCGGCCTTCGCGGCTTTCCGGCGGCGAGCAGCAGCGGGTCGCCATCGTCCGCGCGATCGCGAATGCCCCGGCTGTGATGTTGGCGGATGAGCCGACCGGCAATCTCGACCCGGAAACCTCGACCGAAGTTTTTGCGCAACTTCGCCGGATTGTCGGCGCCACCGGTATCGCTGCGCTGGTGGCAACCCACAACATGGATCTAGCTCGTGGCATGGACCGGATCGTAACCCTGCAAGGTGGGAAACTCGTCGACGTTGTGTGAAGAGTAGCGTGACGTTACGAGAGTTAAGGAACTATCCGAATCCGCTCTTTACCCACAAAATCCTGTGGAGAAAAGAAGGCCTACCGCCACATCATGCGGTCGTTCCTGTCCTGTTCCGGCTGACCCCCGGCGGTCTTTGTGCAATCCTGTCTGGGATCCGAGGGGACCTACTATGCCACATACCGATTTCGTCCACCTGACTGTTCGCACTGCCTACTCCCTGGCCGAGGGGGCGATCAAAGTTAAGGAACTGGTCGGGCTCTGCCAGGGCGCCAGGATGCCGGCGGTCGCGGTCACCGATAGCGGCAATCTGTTCGGCGCGCTTGAGTTCGCGGTCACCGCGTCCAAGGGAGGCGTGCAGCCAATTATAGGCGTAACCCTTAACCTGCGCCACGAAGAAGTCGATGATGCGCGCCGGCTGCGGGTGGTCGGGGGCACCAGCCATGTGGCACTGGCACCAGATCACCTAGTTCTGATCGCGCAGACCGACGCTGGCTATCGCAATCTTCTCGACTTGGTAAGCCAGGCGTTTCTCGAAGGAGACGGGTCCGAGGTACCGCAGATCACGATGGCAGATCTGGAAGGCAAGACCGACGGCGTGATCGCGCTTACCGGCGGCGTGCATGGAGCGGTTGGGCGGTTGTTGCTGGAGGATCGTAAAGCCGAGGCGGAGGGCATGCTGGGGACTTTGCACCGACTTTTCGAGGATCGCCTTTATATCGAGGTGCAGCGCCATTTTCTAGAGAGTGAGCGGCGGATCGAACCGGAATTGGTCGACCTCGCCTATAGCCATGACATTGCCCTGGTCGCCACCAATGATTGCCACTTTGCCGGCGAGGATATGTACGAGGCGCATGACGTGCTGCTTTGTATCGCCGAGTCGACGACGATCAGCGATCCCATGCGCCGCCAGGTCACCTCGCACCACCGGTTTAAATCAGCCGCTGAGATGCGGGAGCTGTTTGTTGATCTGCCCGAGGCGGTCGACAATACGATCGTGATCGCTGAGCGCTGTGGCTTCATGCCAACCACCCTCGACCCGATCCTACCGGCCTACGACACCGGCGAGGGGCGCGACGAGGGCGACGAGTTGCGAGTGATGGCTGAGGCCGGCCTAGAGTCGCGGCTGGAACGTCATGTGTTCACCGCGGCAATGGACGCTAAGGCGCGCCAAACCGCGGCGGTCCCCTATCGGGAACGGCTCGAGATGGAGCTTGGGGTGATCAATCAGATGGGGTTTCCAGGCTATTTTTTGATCGTCGCGGACTTTATCCAATGGGCCAAGGCGCAGGATATTCCCGTCGGACCGGGACGCGGATCGGGCGCTGGGTCGGTGGTTGCCTGGGTGTTGCTGATCACTGATCTGGACCCGCTGCGCTGGGGCCTGTTGTTCGAGCGGTTCCTCAATCCCGAACGGGTGTCTATGCCGGATTTCGACATCGATTTCTGCCAGGCTCGCCGGGGCGAGGTGATCGAGTACGTACAGCGAAAATATGGCCGCGACCGGGTTGCCCAAATTATCACTTTCGGTAAGTTGCAAGCTCGCGCGGTGCTCCGCGACGTCGGCCGGGTACTTGAAATGCCCTATGGTCAGGTCGATCGGATCTGCAAGATGGTACCCAACAATCCGGCCAACCCGATGACCCTGGGCGAGGCGATCGAGAGCGAAAAAGAACTCCGGCGCCAGCGCGATGAGGACGATTCGGTTCGGATCCTGCTCGGTATCGGCTTGAAGCTTGAAGGACTGTACCGCAACGCCTCGACCCATGCAGCGGGGGTGGTGATCGGTGATCGGCCGTTGAAGGAACTGGTGCCGTTGTATCGCGATCCGCGCTCGGACATGCCGGCGACCCAATTCAACATGAAATGGGTGGAGCCGGCCGGGCTGGTGAAATTTGATTTTCTGGGCTTGAAAACGCTCTCGGTGTTAAAAAAGGCGGTGGAGTTGGTCGCCGAACGCGGCGTCACGGTCGACCTGCAATCTGTGCCGATCGACGATGCACCGACTTACGAGATGATTGGCCGCGCCGATAGCACCGGGGTGTTTCAGCTTGAGAGTTCCGGCATGCGGGACGTGCTGCGCCGGATGCGGCCTGACCGTTTTGAGGACATCATCGCCCTGGTGGCGCTCTACCGTCCGGGGCCGATGGCTAATATTCCTAGCTATATCTCGCGCAAGCATGGTGCGGAGACCGTCGACTACATGCACCCGAAACTGGAGCCGGTGCTTAAGGAAACCTTTGGCATCATGATCTACCAGGAGCAGGTGCAGCAGGCTGCCCAGGTATTAGCTGGCTATACCCTTGGCGGCGCTGATCTGTTGCGCCGGGCGATGGGTAAAAAGATTCAGTCCGAGATGGATGCCCAGCGCGAAACCTTCGTCGACGGTAGTGTGGCCAATGGCGTGGATCGGGAAAAGGCCTCTTCGATCTTCGACACGATCGCCGCCTTCGCCGGCTATGGTTTTAACAAGAGCCATGCGGCGGCTTATGCGCTGGTCGCTTACCACACCGCCTATATGAAGGCGAACTACCCGGTTGAATTCCTCGCTGCGTCGATGTGCTACGACATGGGAAATACCGATAAACTGAACATTTTTCGCACCGAGCTTCAGGCCCAGGGCATCGAGTTCTTGCCCCCCAACATCAACAAATCGGGCCGTGATTTCCTAGTTGAATCTTTGCCGGATGGTACGCTGGCTATCCGCTATGCCCTGGCGGCGATCAAGAATGTTGGCGGCGCGGCGATGGTCGCCCTTGAGAGCGAGCGCGCCGAGAATGGCCCTTATACGAGCCTCGGTGATTTTGCTACCCGCATTGATAGTCGTTCGGTCAATAAGCGCAGTCTCGAGAACTTGGTGCGGGCCGGCGCGCTGGACGGATTGCACGATAATCGCGCCCAGCTCATGGACGGTGCCGACATGGTGCTACGGCATGCCACCGCCGCCGCCGAGGAACGCTCGTCGGACCAGACCAACCTTTTCGGGGGCGCCGGCGAGGAGCAGGAGGTTAAGGTGGCATTGCCGGCCAGACATGACTGGTCGGCGCTGGACCGGTTGCAGCATGAGTTCGAGGCTATCGGCTTTTACCTCTCCTCGCACCCGCTGGATGCCTATGGCCCAGCGTTGGAGCGGGTAGGCGTGGTCGAATCTTCAGGAATCGCGGCTACTGTCGAGGCTAAGAGTGGGACCGGGCGAATCAATGTTGCCGGCATCGTCGGTGCCAGCCGGGTTCGAACTAATCAGCGCGGCAACAAATACGCCTTCGTGCAGATGAGCGACCGTGCCGGCGTCTTCGAAGTCACCATTTTCTCCGAAGTGTTGGCCGAGGCGCGGGAGTTTCTGAACAGTACCCAGCCTTTGCTGGTGCGGGTCGATGCCAAGCTGGAGGAGGGATCGGTGCGGTTGATCGCCAGTCGCATCCAGCTGTTGGATGAGGCGATGCAATCGGCGGCGAAGGGCCTGAAAGTCTATTTGAAGGACGTGGGAACGGTCGAAAAACTACAAACCTTTCTGTCGACCCATGCCCGCGGTCGCGGGGCCGTCAAGGTGGTGGTGCAATCCGCCGAACGAGAGGTCGACCTGGCGCTTCCCGATGCATATCAAATCGATGCCCGCATCCGTTCGGCGGTGAAATCCTTGCCGGGTATCATCGATGTGCGGGATATCTGAGGGGCCAGTCGCGCAAGATTGTATTGATTCCGCGACCGTCACCGCGTCACCATTGACGCACCTGCGCGGCAATGCTTCGCACGATACTCGACATGTCCATGGTGAAACCATTGTGGCCTTTCCGCGACTTCGAGGCTTCGAGCGTGATGGTCTGGCCAAGAGTACTGGTGCTGGTCGGCGGATTGACGCTCGCTGGTTTGTCGGCTGGATGACCTATACCCACAGGGCCCTTGGCGAATGCCACGGTCGGGACGCGAGGTTATGGAGTTTCGTTTTGACGTCAGCCTGAAACAGATGATGAACCTGCCGATCCACGAACAGGGCCGCAAACGCTTTGGCGGGATGTGCTGGTTGTATCAGGCCAAGCGTTATCATCATCTCGACGCGAACCCGCGCCACATGTGCCGACCGATCTAGTGTGGATTCAACCTATAACCATACGTTCTAGAATTAAGAATAGGGGATTCTCGTCTTGGCCGACCTGAAACGCATTGCAATTTGCGGCTTCAATCTGGAAAGCAACCGCTTCGCACCGAGCTGCGCGCGGCCGGATTTCGAAGAGAACATGTATTTTCAGGGTGACGAGATTTCGCGTCAGGCGAGGCTTGAGACGGCGGCGATACATCTCGGCGTCAAAGGCTTCTATGCGGTTATGGATGTGGCCTTTGGCGGTGCCGAGGAGTGGCAGGCCGCGCCGGCGGTAATCGTCGGTTCGACGCCAGCCGGGCCGGTCGAGGAGGCCTTCTTCAAGGAATTCCTGCGGGAATTGCGGGACCGGATGCAGGCTATCGGCCCGGTGGACGGGGTGTATCTCTGCCAGCATGGGGCAGCGGTGGCCACTCATACCCATGATCCCGACGGCGATATGTTTGCCCTGGTTCGTGACATCGTCGGCCCCGACGTGCCGGTGATCGCCACCTTGGATCTGCATGCCAATGTGTCCGAGGTGATGATGGACACAACCGACATGCTGATCGGTTATCGGACCAACCCGCATGTCGACATGTATGAGCGCGGTGAGGAGGCGGCGCGGGCGATGCTGGAGGTTTTTAGCGGCGTGCGGCCGGAAAAATATCGAATCCGGTTACCGTTGGTGGCGCCATCGGTGACCCAGTTGACCGCCGAGGGCTACCCCTATGGGGATCTTATACGGCTTGGCCAGACACGGATTGACGACGCGGTGATGAACGTCACCATCCTCTCGGGCTTTGCTTTTGGTGACACGCCGAAGAACGGGATGACGGTGATCACCCATACCCGGGGCGATCTGGCTCTTGCCAGGCGGGTCACGACCGAGCTTGCCGAGGCTGGTTGGGCCGACCGGGAGCGCTACCGGTCGGCGATGATCAGCTTGGGTGATGCGACCGCTAGGGCCAAGGCGGTGGGCGCCGATGGGGTCGCCGACCCGTTGCTATTTGCTGATCCGGCGGACAATCCCGGCGGCGGCGGACGCGGCAATACCACTTACATTCTAAAATCGTTCCTCGATGCCGGGGTTGAGGGCTGCGTGCTCTCGGTATTCTTCGATAAAGCGGCGGTGGCGGCTTCTGTCGCGGCGGGTGTTGGTGCTCGCATCCAGGTGACCTTGAACGCCGAGGAAGACACGGAATTCTCCGACCCCCTGGCGGTCGAGGCGCGGGTGGTCTCGCTGCATGACGGTAGATTCGTTGGCCATTACGGCATGGTCGCCGGAACCACGGCGGATACCGGGGCGACGGCAGTACTCGACCTCGGCGGGGTCACCGTCATCTGCATCAGCAAACGCCAGCAATGCCGGTCGTCGGACTACATCTCGGCTTTCGGCATCGATCCGGCGGCTTGCCGGTCTATCGTGGTGAAGTCGCGCGGGCATTTTCGGGCCGGCTTTCAGCACCTTTTCCCAGCGGAGCGGGTCCTGGAGATCGACGTGCCGGGCCTGACATCGCCTAATTTGGCCAACTTCGATTGGCGTTATCTGCCGCGTCCGGTGTTCCCTTTGGATCCCGAAGCGGCCTGGGGGCCGAGCTGAAGATTAAACCATCAACCGCAAACCTATATGGTTCTCCAAAGGAAGCGTGAGCTCTCCCGGTTGCTCGAAGGAAGCTGGATTGCCCGGCGATCTCCATCCTGCGCCAGTGCTATTTAGACATATCAATTCTGCGGGGGGGGGGGGCGGCGACTTTGTCTGGGCGATAATCGTCGCGGCGATTTCGATCGCTGTCGCGGACCTAGTGACAAGCGCAGTGACCGGTGGCATCATGCTTGCCATGGATAGGAACTTCACGGCCCGCGGCCATCATGACATGGGCGGTCTCGACGCTGGCGAGATCGACCGGAACGAGCACGATTATGCGCTCTGGGAAAAGCGTGTCGACGCGATGATGATGCTGTTGACCAACAAGCTGCAGATCATGACCGTTGACCAATTGCGCAAGGGTATCGAAGGGTTGCCGCCCGACGCCTATCAGCGGATGAGTTATTACGAACGCTGGATCGCATCGGTCACCAACACCCTGTTGGATGCCGGTGTCATTTCCACCGACGAACTCAGCGCAAGGATGGCGGCGGTCGAGGCACGAGGCTTGGGCGCCAGTGAGAGTGAGAGTGAGAGTGAGCTGAACCAGAAGGAGGCGGGCTGATGGCGCGTTTTTCCGTTGGTGAGAAGGTTCGGGTGCGCGCAGCCTTTCCACCGACGCCGCCGACCCATGTGCGTACGCCCTATTACATTCGCGGCCGTGCCGGAACCGTCGAGAGAATCTGCGGCGCATTCGGTAACCCCGAGGAATTGGCATTTGGCCGCCGGTATGGTCCGAAGCCGACCCTGTATCGCATTAGGTTCCGCCAAATCGACGTCTGGGATGGCTATCAGGGCGACGCCGAAGATTGCATCGAGATCGAAATTTACGAGTTTTGGCTCGAGCCTGTCGAACAGGAGCGCGCGGCATGAGCAGCACCCCGGGCCCGAATGAGCCACGCGCGCATGAGCATGGCCACGAGCATAATCATCACCACGACCACGACCATATGCATCCCTATGATCCAAATCATAAGCACCCGAACCGACCGGACCAAGACGACTCGATGACCTATTACAAGGTCATGGAATCGGCGGTGCGCGAATTGCTGATCGAGAAAGGGCTGATCACCGCCGAGCAAGTGCAGCGCCAGATCGAGGCTATGGATGAGCGAACCCCGGCCAATGGCGCGCGAATCGTCGCCCGCGCTTGGGTCGATCCGGCGTTCAAGCAGCGATTACTTGAAAGCCCTAAGCAGGCGATCGCCGAGATCGGCCACGATATTGGCCCGATGCATCTGATCGTGCTGGAAAATACACCTGAAGTGCACAACGTTGTGGTCTGTACGTTGTGTTCTTGTTACCCACGCGGGATCCTGGGGTTACCGCCGGATTGGTACAAGAGTCGCGCCTACCGTTCTCGGGTGGTGCGTGAACCCCGAACGGTATTGCGGGAATTTGGCACCGAGATCAGCGCCAATCGGGAAGTGCGGGTGCACGATTCGACCGCCGATATGCGCTACATGGTGTTGCCCATGCAACCAGCGGGAACGGATGGATTGAGCGAGGAGGCGTTGGTTTCCCTGGTTGGTCGCGACGCCGTGGTCGGCGTCGTCGAGGCTGGGAAAGGCGGGCAAGGGTCGCCGGCGGCGGAATAATGCCAACTCTGCCCTTGCATTCAAGCGGGCCCGGCAGTATCTACCGCCCGTAAATCACGCACACGAGCATGCGCCGACGTCCAGAACCTTGGATGCCCGCGCTCCGGTGCCCAACGCAGGTGCGAAGGGCGGCGCTCGTGGAGGCATAACCGGAGAAGTAAAGAATGTCTGTTGAGATGTCGTTCACTATGCGCCAGCTGCTTGAGGCCGGTGTTCATTTCGGCCACCACACCCGACGCTGGAACCCGAAGATGAGCCCGTATATTTACGGGGAGCGCAATAACACCCACATCATTGACCTACGCCAGTCGGTGCCGCTGTTGCACCGGGCGTTGAATGCCGTGCGCGAGGTTACCGCTTCCGGTGGTCGCGTGTTGATGGTGGGGACCAAGCGGCAGGCGGCGGAGAACATCGCTGATACGGCCCGCAAGACCGGCCAGTATTTCGTCAATCATCGTTGGCTTGGCGGTATGCTGACTAACTGGAAGACGATTTCCAACTCGATCAAGCGTTTGAAGGATCTGGACGAGCAGTTGGGCGGCGAGACCGAGGGGTTGACCAAAAAAGAATTGCTGAATCTGACGCGCGAACGCGACAAGCTTGAGCGTGCTTTGGGTGGCATTAAGGAGATGGGCGGGCTGCCGGACATCCTGTTCGTCATCGACACCAACAAAGAGCAGTTGGCGATCCAGGAAGCGAACAAGCTTGGCATACCCGTCGTTGCTGTCCTTGATAGTAATAGCAATCCCGACGGCATCGAATACCCGGTCCCTGGGAACGACGATGCGATGCGGGCGATCGCGCTTTATTGCGATCTGATCGGCAATGCGGTGCTGACCGGTCTGCAGGCCGAGATGGTCGCTACGGGCGCGGATATTGGCGCATCGGCGGAGCTGCCGATTGAGCCGGCACTGGAAATAATCGAGCCAGCTGCCCCTGTTGAAGCAGTTTCTGCTCCTGCCGCTGCAGTAGTTGCTGCCCCTGTTGAAGCAGTTTCTGCTCCTGCCGCTGCAGTAGTTGCTGCCCCTGTTGAAGCAGTTTCTGCTCCTGCCGCTGCAGTAGTTGCTGCCCCTGTTGAAGCAGTTTCTGCTCCTGCCGCTGCAGTAGTTGCTGCCCCTGTGGAAGCGGCTCCCGCCGAAGCAGCGACCCCGGTTGGGGACGATAAGGCGAGCGAGAGCACGCCGACCTAAATTGGACGGCGGCTGGATCAAGCCGCCGCCGCTTTATAGGAAGAGCCGAGCCGTGACCTCGGTTCGTGGACCTGCCGCGCCGGACCTGCCGGTGCGCTGAGAAAAAACGAGGGATACGATGGCTGCTGTTACAGCACAGATGGTGAAGGCCCTGCGCGAGAAGACCGGTGCGGGCATGATGGACTGCAAGAAAGCACTTGGTGAAACTGAAGGTGATATCGAGGAAGCGGTAGACTGGCTGCGCAAGAACGGCCTTTCCGCCGCTGCTAAGAAAGCCGGCCGAGTTGCCGCCGAGGGCGTGGTAGCCGTGGTGACATCGGACGGTTCAGGCGCGATGGTCGAAGTGAACTCCGAAACCGATTTCGTCGCTCGCAATGAAGAATTTCAAGGTTTTGCGGCGAACCTCGCCTCCATGGCGCTCGAAACCGGGAACGACTTGGAAGCAATGAAGGCCAAACCTTTCCCCGGTACCGATCGGACTGTCGAGGAGCAGCTGTTCCATAACATCGCCACCATTGGCGAGAACATGTCGTTGCGCCGTGCGATCCGCCTTGATGTCGAAGGCGGGGTCGTGGTGCCTTATATGCATAACGCTGTTGTGCCAGGAATCGGCAAGATCGGCGTGCTCGTGGCGCTTAAGTCCAACGCCGAAGCGGCTGTCCTTGAGAGACTCGGTAAGCAATTGGCGATGCATGTGGCCGCCACCGCGCCGCAGAGCATGAGCGTTGCCGATCTCGACCCGGCGACGGTTGAGCGCGAGAAGACCATCCTGACCGATCAGGCCAAGGCGACGGGCCGCCCCGACAACATCATCGAAAAGATGGTCGAAGGCCGTTTGCGTAAATTCTATCAGGAAGTCGTCCTGCTGGAGCAGACATTCGTGGTCGATAACGAGACCAAGGTTGCCACGGTCATCGAAAATGCCGCCACGCAAGCTGGCGCACCGATCGAGTTAGTCGGTTTCGAGCGTTTCACCCTCGGTGAGGGTATCGAGCGCGAGGAAAAGGACTTCGCCGCCGAGGTCGCGGCGCAGCTTGGAGATTGATCGCCTAGACTATTCAATAAAGCCATCGGAGACAGAATAGAGGAGTCGGCGTGACGGAAGAGAACCAAACCGACCCCATGAGTGCTAACCCCGGGGCTCCAGATTCTAGGCGTCCCGACCCGGGGTATCGGCGGGTCCTGCTGAAAATATCCGGCGAAGCGTTGATGGGCAGTCAGGGGTTCGGATTGGATCCCGAAGTGGTAGCCCGGGTCGCCGATGAAATCGCGTCGGTCGTCGCGGCCGGCGTCGAGGTTTGTGTTGTTATCGGCGGCGGTAACATCTTTCGCGGCGTGTCGGTCGCGGCTGGCGGCATGGAGCGGGCCACGGCGGACTATATGGGTATGCTGGCCACGGTGATGAATGCGCTGGCCATGCAAAGTGCGCTCGAGGGCCTGGGAATTCAGACCCGGGTGCAGTCGGCACTCCCGATTTCGGCGGTTTGTGAACCCTATATTCGCCGTCGCGCGGTGCGGCACATGGAAAAGAAGCGGGTGGTGATTTTCGCCGCCGGTACGGGCAATCCCTTCTTCACCACCGATACGGCAGCGGCTTTGCGGGCGACTGAGATGGGCTGTGACGCATTGTTGAAGGCGACGAAGGTCGATGGGGTCTATGACGCGGATCCGGCGGTGGTTCCCAATGCCATGCGTTTCGATCGCTTGAGCTACATGGATGTTCTTTCGCGGGACCTCAAGGTCATGGATGCCTCAGCGATCTCGTTGGCGCGCGAGAACGGCATTCCGATTTTGGTGTTTTCGATACACAATACTGGTGCTTTCGCAGAGGTTATTCGCGGAGGCGGTCGATTTACGATCATCACCGAAGAGGCGTCGGATGGCTGACCCGAACTTAGATGACATAGAACGCCGGATGGATGGCGCGATTGTCGTGCTGCGCAAGGAATTCATGGGATTGCGGACGGGTCGCGCCTCGACTCAACTTTTGGAGTCGATCATGGTGGATGCCTACGGTGCGTCGATGCCGATCAACCAGGTCGCCACGATCAGCATCCCGGAGCCCAGGATGTTGGCGGTTCAGGTCTGGGACAAGGGTAATGCCAAGGCTACCGAAAAGGCGATCCGGGAATCTGATCTCGGTCTTAACCCTCAGGTCGATGGCCAGTTGTTGCGCATTCCCCTTCCGGACTTAAGCGAGGAACGGCGCAGGGAACTCTCCAAGATCGCGGCAAAATATGCCGAAGGCGCACGCATCGCGGTGCGCAATGTGCGCCGTGACGGCATGGATGCGTTAAAGAAGATGGAGAAGGACGGCGAAATCAGCCAAGACGATCGCCATGTCTACGAAGAAGAAATTCAATCCCTGACTGATGCGCATGTAGGTAAGATCGATGAGACGTTCAGCGCTAAAGAACTGGAGATCATGCAAGTCTGATACATGGATTCGCAAATCGCACATGGATCGCCGACGGTTCCCCGTCACGTCGCGATTATTATGGACGGAAACGGGCGCTGGGCGAGAGCTCGTGGATTGCCACGTGCGATCGGGCATAATTATGGCGCCGAAACCGTCCGCAAGACGGTCGAAAATGCGATAGATTTTGGTGTCGAATATCTCACCTTGTTTGGGTTTTCCTCGGAGAATTGGAACCGCCCGATGGGTGAGGTTTTGGATCTCATGGGGCTGTTGCGCCGATATCTTTCCAAGGAAATTACCGAATTGCATGCCCAGGGGGTGCGGGTCCGGGTAATTGGAGAGCGCGAGCGGTTGGACGGCGACATTGTTTCGCTGATCGAGCAATCCGAAAAGTTAACCAGAAACAATGTGACTCTGAATCTAACTCTGGCGTTGAGTTATGGGGGGCGCCGAGCGATCACTTTGGCGGCTCGCCGACTGGCCGAGCAAGCCCGTTTCGGGGCCCTGGATCCAGAAATGATTAGCGAGGATTTGTTTCAGTCGCAGTTGGAGACGGTGGGAATTCCGGACCCTGACTTGCTGATCCGAACGTCGGGCGAGAAGCGGATATCGAATTTTATGCTTTGGGAATGCGCCTATTCAGAATTTGTCTTCGTTGATGTGCTCTGGCCTGACTTTTCCCGCGATCAGCTTGGCGACGCGATTGCTGAGTTCAGCCGTCGTAAACGCCGTTATGGCTCAACGGTCTAGGCATGGTCGACGGTGATTCGGTAGTCTCTTCACCGGGTGGTCTGATTTTGGGATTGCCGAGAAATCTCGCGCTTCGCATTCTGTCGTCCTTGGTTATTTTTCCGCCAGCAGCGGTTCTTCTGGTGCTGGGTGGCTTGTATTTCGCCGGCTTGGTGGCCTTGATCGCCGGCTGTATGGCCTGGGAATGGACGCGTATCGTCAGCCAGAACGACAATCCAATGGTCGCCGGTTTGGCGGCGGCGGGATGTGCCGCCGTGGTTGGTGCATGGGCACTGGCCTCGCCGTCGGTGGTTGCCTATCTGGCTTTGGCGTCTTTGGCGGTAGTGATGGTGGGGACGGTCGTGCGGGGGGAGCGTCGCCGGGGCTGGATCATCGCCGGCTGCGTGGCGACGTCCGTGCCTTGTCTTGCCGCGTTGTGGCTGCGCGCCGGCGAACCGCTTGGGCTGGCATTGGTGGCTTGGTTGATATCAGCTGTCGTGGCCACTGATATTGGAGCTTATATCGCGGGAAAGAAGATCGGTGGCGCCCGGTTGGCGCCGCGGATCAGCCCGAACAAGACCTGGGCTGGCCTGATCGGGGGAATGTTGGCAAGCGCCGGCGTCGGTTGGGTCGGCGGCATTGTGATCACCGACGCAGGTTCGATGATGCTTGCAGGGCTTGGTGCTCTGGTCGCCATCATGGCGCAGATCGGTGATCTTCTGGAATCCCTGCTCAAGCGAAAGTTCGGGGTCAAGGACTCCGGCGGACTGATTCCGGGGCATGGCGGTGTGTTGGACCGGTTGGACGGACATTTGATTGTGATCTTGGTCACCTCGATCGTCGTCTTGGTTTCAGGACAAACACCGCTTTTGTGGTAACCTGGGATTCTTGACCCGAACAGTCGGGATGACGCCGGGGACATTGGAAGAAATGGCGGCAGCAGCGATGAAGACCGTTACGGTGCTCGGTTCGACCGGTTCGGTTGGCTGTACGACACTTCAACTGCTGGAGAGTGATCCCGAGCGATTCCATGTTCAGGCGCTGACCGGCGGCGGTAACTGGACGCTGCTGGCGGATCAGGCGCGCCGGCTACGGCCTGGCTTCGTGGCGATCGCCGATGCCCGGCACTATCAATCATTGAAAGCAGCATTGGCGGATTTACCAATTGAGGTTGCGGCCGGCCCGCAGGCTTTGACCGAGGCGGCTAGGCGGCCGGCTGAATGGGTGATGGCGGGAATTGTCGGTGTCGCCGGTCTGCCGCCGACGATCGAGGCGGTGAGGCGAGGTGCGGTGGTTGCCTTTGCAAACAAGGAATGCCTGGTATCCGCCGGTGCGGTCATGCTGGAAGAGGTCGCTCGGGCCGGGGCGACGCTACTGCCGGCCGATTCCGAGCACAATGCGATCTTTCAGGTTTTTGAGGAGCGCAACCGTCCGCAGATTGACCGTATTATTCTGACGGCGTCCGGCGGTCCGTTCCGTGAGCTCAGTTTCATGGAGATGAGGGCCAAGAAACCGGCACAAGCGCTTGCGCATCCGAACTGGGTTATGGGCCAAAAGATTTCGATCGATTCAGCGACGATGATGAACAAAGGGCTGGAGATAATCGAGGCGCATCACCTGTTCGCGATGCCTGAGGACCGGATCGACGTTTTGGTCCACCCTCAGTCGATAGTCCACAGCCTGGTGGCCTACCGTGATGGTTCGGTCTTGGCGCAGCTGGGAACGCCTGATATGGCGACGCCAATCGCGCATGTTCTGGCCTGGCCGAACCGGATGGCCGTCGAGGGGCGGGCGATGAACCTCTCGGAGATTGCTAGCCTGACCTTCGAGGAACCTGATCCACTAAGGTTTCCGGCTCTGCGATTGGCGCGTGAGGTGCTCCGCGCCGGTGGTGCGGCGGCGCTGATTATGAACGCGGCTAACGAAGTCGCTGTTGCCCGCTTCCTGGCGGGGGAAATTGGCTTCACGGATATCGTTCGGGTTGTCGAGCGGATGCTGGAATCTGCTCCCATGCGCGCGCCGGGAACGATCGCCGAAGTGTTGGAGTTTGATGCAGCGGCGCGCCGGGCGACGCAGACGATGCTGGATGAGGCAACGCCGATTCGTGACTCTAACGGGCAGGACACGATTGCCTTCGCGGCAGCATCCCTCTAAACAACCCGAGGGAGCGTAACAGGATCTGGCATCCATGGACCTACTGATCATTCTTAAGGACAACCTGCTGCCGTTCTTGGTGATTTTGACGGCGTTGGTGTTCGTCCATGAAATGGGACACTACTTGGTAGCGCGCCGCAACGGCGTGCGGATCGAGGTGTTCTCAATCGGCTTCGGGCCGGAATTGTTCGGTTGGAACGATCGGGCGGGCACCCGCTGGAGGTTTTCCGCTGTGCCGCTGGGCGGCTACGTTAAGATGTTCGGCGATGCCGATCCAACCAGTTCCAGGGGCATTGGTCTCGAGGCGATGAACGCCGATGATCGTTCGGCGTCGTTCCATCACAAAAGATTGGGTCAGCGCACGGCCATCGTCGCCGCCGGACCAATCGCGAACTTTCTCTTCGCCATCGTTCTGCTGGCTGGGCTTTACACCATTGTCGGCCAGCGCCACGCGCTGCCGGTCATCGCCGAAGTGACAGCGGCCAGCGCCGCCGAGTCGGCCGGACTGTTGCCCGACGACCGGATCATTCAAATAGGTGAGACAGAAATCTCCGAGTTCGACCAGCTGCGCCGCATCGTACGATCCAGTCCAGGCGTTCCGCTTGAATTCGTAATCAAGCGTGACCGACGGTTGGTCAACGTGGTGGTTACGCCGACCGCCGCTGAAGGGACCGATGCTTTCGGGAAGGTCGCCACCTTTGGCCGTTTGGGGGTGCGTGGTCATGCCGGCGAAATGGTCAAGCACGACCCGTTCACCGCGGTTTGGCTGGCGATGGTCGAGACTTGGTCTTTGACGCGCCAGACGCTGCAGGCTGTTGGCCAGATGATTATCGGGGCTCGCAAGACCGATGAATTGGGCGGGCCGTTGCGTATCGCCCAACTTTCCGGCACCGTTGCAGAGGCCGGGTTGGTCAGCACGATTTGGTTCACCGCTCTATTGTCGATCAACCTCGGCCTGATCAACTTGTTTCCAATCCCTGTTCTGGACGGCGGCCATTTGTTGTTCTATCTAGCCGAGGCCATTCGCGGCCGTCCGCTTGGTGAGCGTATTCAGGAATGGGCGTCGATGGCGGGGTTAAGCTTGGTCATTGGCTTGATGGTTTTTGTGACCTGGAACGATATCGTTCAACTCCGGGTAGTTGATTTTTTTGGCTCCTTGTTCAGCTAGGGACGTGACGCGGGATATGGCTTTAGCGGATTTCGCGCGCGATTGTCGCTGGGTGCCTGTTGGCGCGGCGCGGTTGCTCTTCATGGTGGCCCTTGTGCTGGTCGGGCTCGGCGACGTGCCGCAGGGCGCCGGATGGGGCCTGAAGCAGGCATCGGCACAGACGGCTCGAATTGATGAGATCGTCGTAACCGGAAGCCAACGTATCGATCCGCAGACGGTCCAGTCGTATTTGCTGGTTGCGCCAGGCGATGAGTTCAATCCGGAGCGTCTTGATCAATCCTTGAAAAGGCTGTTCGCCACCGGACTTTTCGCCGATGTGACCATGCGTGGGGAGGGCGGTACGCTGGTGGTCGCAATCGTGGAAAACCCGGTGATCAATCGAGTTGCCTTCGAGGGCAACAAGCGGATCGAGAGCGAAGCTCTTGAGAGCAAGATCCAGCTGCGGCCGCGGCTGGTGTTCACCCGTACCAAGGTGCAGCAGGACGTGCAACGGATTCTGGACGTCTATCGCCTGAGCGGTCGTTTTGCGACCGAGGTGCAACCGAAGGTCATTCAGCTTGAGCAAAACCGAGTCGACCTGGTTTTCGAAGTTGACGAGGGGCCGCTAAGTCGGATTCGGAGCCTGTCATTTATCGGCAATCGCAAGTTCTCGGACTCCGATCTGAAGGATATCGTCGAGACCAAGGAGTATGCGTTCTGGCGTTTTCTGACGACGTCCGACACTTATGACCCGGACCGGCTCAGTTATGATCGGGAATTGCTGCGCCGGTTCTATTTGAAAAACGGTTATGCGGATTTCAAAGTGCTTTCAGCGGTCGCTGAGCTGACGCCGGGTGGGGAGGATTTCGTTGTTACCTTCACGATTGGGGAAGGGGAGCGCTACAAGGTTGGCAAAATCGACCTCGATGTAAATTTCAAGCGGGTCGACAAGGAAGGGTTGCGTGCGTTGATCACCATGGTCGACGGCACCTGGTACGACGCCAATGATGTCGATTCGACGATCAACGCACTGACCGATGAGTTGGGTACGCTCGGCTATGCGTTCGTTAATATCCGCCCAAAGGTCAACCTACGGCGTGAGGAACGTGCGGTCGACGTGACATTTCAAGTCGCCCAAGGCGCTCGGGTGCATGTGGAGCGGATTGAAATTGAAGGTAACGTGCGGACCTTGGACGAGGTTATCCGGCGGGAATTTCAACTGGTCGAGGGTGACGCTTTCAATACCTCGAAACTTCGGAGGTCGCGCCGGAGGATCCAGAATTTGAACTTTTTCAAGACGGCCAAGGTGAAGAATATTGAAGGCAGCAGCCCGGACAAAACCGTCATCAATGTGGCCGTAGAGGAGCAATCGACCGGTCAGGTGTCTCTCGGCGCCGGCTTCTCGTCCCTGGACGGTCCACTCGCCAACATCGGAATCCGCGAGCGCAACCTCCTTGGGCGGGGCCAGAATCTAAGCTTTAAGGTTGAGGGCTCTGCCAAGCGTCAGGAATATGATATTAGCTTTACCGAGCCGTATTTTTTGAACCGGGATGTCGCGGCGGGCGTTGATCTGTTTCAGGTGACACGGGACCGACAGAGCGACAGTTCGTTCGACGAGCGCAAGGCCGGTGGCGTGCTGCGGCTTGGCTATAACTTAGCGCCGGATCTGCGCCAGAACCTCCGCTATCAGCTGAAACGAACCGAGATCCTCAATGTGAAGTCGGAAGCATCGCGGTTTATTCGCGAGCAGGAAGGCGAGGCCACGGTTTCTCAGATAAGCCAAACCCTAACCTGGGACAAACGCGACAATAAGGCGAACCCGACCGAGGGTTACAAGATCAGCTTGACCACCGATCTCGCCGGTATCGGCGGTGACAGTCGGCTGCTGCGAGGGAAGGTCAAAAGCAGCTATTACCTATCGATTCTCGAGGACAAGGTCCTGAGCTTTCGTGGAGTAGCTGGGCATGTTGTCGGCATCGGTCAGGACGTAGGGATCGGGGATCGTTTCTTCAAGGGCGGGCTGGAATTCCGCGGTTTTTCGGAATCCGGACTGGGTCCTCGCGACATAACGACCTCGGACGCGCTGGGCGGAAATACTTTTTATATTGGGACGGCGGAGCTGAGTTTTCCCCTTGGCATGCCGCAGGACCTTGGCTTAGAAGGCTCGATATTCACCGATATCGGCAGTTTGTGGAATATCGATAGCAGTGGGTCGGATATATTCGACTCCAGTTCGATACGGGTGGCCGCTGGCGCCGGCCTTGGATGGTCGACGGTGCTTGGCTTGATCCGGATCGATTTCACCAAGGTGCTGCTGAAAGAGGACAAGGATGAAACCGATATGGTGCGTTTCAGTTTCGGTACGCGGTTCTAGGACCCTGACCATCACCGAATGGATGTCAGGTTTACGTCAGCGGTTGGCGACGGTGGCCCTGGTTGGTGCGGTCATTGTATGCGCCGCTGTGCCGGCATGGGCGGAGGTGATCCCAAAGCTTGAGCCGGTGGCCGTCGCGGTCGTCGATTTTCGGAATGTTTTATCCAAAACCGACGCGGCCCTGAGTATTCGTAAGACGGTGGATGCCCGACGCGAGGTGTTTCGTGAGAAATTCGCGCAAATAGAAAAGCAATTGCGCAAGGAGCAGCAGGCCCTGGCAAAACAACGGCTAATCATCACGGCTGATGCTTTTGGGCAGCGAGCGCGGGAGCTGAAAAATAGGGCACGCCAAGCGCAGATCGAGGCGCGGGCCAGCAACCAACAGCTTAAACGGGCGTTCGACACGGCGATGGACGTAGTTCGAAAAGAGCTGGTCCGCGTCGTCGCCGAGTTGGCTGAGGAGACCGGAGCCGGGATCGTCTTGTTCCGCAGTTCGATCGTCATTGCGGTAAAGAAACTGGAGATCTCTCAAGAAGCTTTGAAGCGCATGAACAAGAAGGTTTCCAAGGTCGAGGTTGTGTTCGAGCTGGCGAAGAAAAATTGACGGGGTGGCTTAATGGCTGACCGGCGCTTTTTCGAATATTCTGGGCCGTTCAGTCTCGCGGATATCGCTGAGAGGACGGGGTCGCAACTCAGAAACTGCCCTGACCCAGGGCTGATGATTAACGAAATTGCGGCTCTGGAATCCGCCATTAGTGGCGACATCAGCTTTCTTGAAAACCGGCGTTACCTCGCTGCTTTGGCCAAAACGGGAGCCACGGCCTGCTTCATTTCCGAGGATCTGGCGACGCGGGCTCCCGGCAACATAGTCTTGCTGCTGACGGATCGACCGAGGCGAAGTTTTGCGCGTATTTCGAGGGTTTTCCATCCCGATGACGTTGTTCGGTCGGAAATCCATGCCAGCGCGGTCATTGCCGCTTCAGCACGGGTTGGCGCTGATTGTCGGATCGAGGCAGGGGTGGTGATCGGCGAAAATGTGGTAATCGACGAGGGATGCTGGATCGGCCCTAATGTCGTCATAGGTAAGGCGGTATCACTGGGCGCTGCGACCCAGATCGGCGCCAATGCCTCGTTATCGCATTGTGAAATCGGCGCCCGTTGCCTGATTTATCCCGGCGCGCGCATTGGCCAACCGGGTTTTGGTTTCGAGGTGGACGCTTTCGGGCCGATAAAGGTGCCGCAGCTTGGGCGGGTGATCATCGCCGCCGATGTCGAGGTCGGGGCGAACACGACAATCGATCGTGGCGCCGGACCGGATACGACGATCGGGCGCGGCACGATGATCGACAACCTGGTTCAGATCGGGCACAACGTGGTGATCGGTAAGGGCTGCATAATCGTCGCCCAGGTCGGCATCGCCGGCAGCAGTAAATTGGGCGATTATGTCGTCCTGGCCGGGCAGGTCGGTGTCGCGGGGCATCTTACAATTGGCAATGGTGTGCAGGTGGCTGCACAATCTGGCGTGAACAAAAGCATCGCGGATGGCCAGCGTATGGGTGGCTCGCCGACCGTGCCGATCCGGGACTATCGCCGTCAGGTGGCGGCTGTGAAAGCGTTGGGACGGCGCCCTGGGAGCAGGGCCAGGATGGGTGTTAACGAGGATGCGGGTGGATGACTGATACCGAGAACGAGCACGCGACACCGGTTATCGCGGAGATTGATATCGGCCGTATCATGGAGTTGATACCACACCGGTATCCGTTTTTGATGATCGATCGGGTGCGCGCATTCGAATTCGATAAACGGGCGATCGGCATCAAGAACGTTTCGGTCAATGAACCGTACTTCGATGGCCATTTCCCTAACCGGCCGGTGATGCCGGGTGTGTTAATCATCGAAGCGATGGCGCAGACCGCCGGCGTTCTAGTGGTCGCGACCCTGGGTGAGGATGCGGAAGGCAAGTTAGTTTATTTCATGACCATCGACAGTGCCAGGTTTCGTAAGCCGGTGGTGCCGGGCGACCAGCTTGAGGTGGTCGTCGACAAACTCCGCAACCGCGGGCTGGTCTGGAAGTTTTCCGGCAAGGCTTATGTCGAGGGCGGCCTGGTCGCCGAGGCGATCTTTTCTGCGATGATTGTGGACAGCTGATGTCGGGGCCGGCGAAACAGGTGGATATTCATCCGACCGCGGTGGTCGAACCGAGTGCTCGCCTTGGCCAAGACGTGCAGATCGGTGCCTATGCGGTCATTGGCGGCGAGGTGGTGCTTGGCGACGGGGTGAATATCCACCCCCATGTGGTGGTCGGTGGGCGGACCAAGATCGGCGCGGGGACGGAGATCTTTCCCTTTGCCTCGATCGGGTTGCAACCTCAGGATTTAAAATATCATGGCGAGCCGTCCCGGTTGGTAATCGGTGCCCGGAATATGATCCGCGAGCACGTCACGATAAACCCCGGGACCGAGGGCGGCGGGATGGTCACCTCTGTTGGTGATGATTGCCTGTTCATGGTCGGAGCCCATGTGGCCCATGACTGCCAGGTCGCCGACAATGTTATCCTGGCCAATAATGCGACCTTGGCCGGGCATGTCACGGTTGGTACATTCGCTATCCTAGGCGGACTTTCGGCGGTTCATCAATTCGCCCGGATCGGTGACCATGCCATCGTGGGCGGGATGACCGGGGTGGAACATGACGTCATTCCCTATGGGTCAGTGAAGGGAAACCGGGCGCGCCTGGCGGGCCTCAATGTCATCGGCATCCGGCGGCGTGGCTTCACCCGTGAGCAGATCGACGGATTGCGCCGAGCCTATAAAGCACTGTTCGGACCGGTGGGGACCTTGCAGGAAAGACTGGATGCGGTGGCCGAGGCCGAGAGCGGCGAGGCGGCGGTGATGGAGATCGTTAACTTCATTCGCGCCGATTCCAGCCGGTCGATCTGCCAACCCCGGACCGATTCGGACTAAGCCGATGCGGAAACTTGGCATCATCGCCGGCAGCGGCCCACTGCCAAAACGGATTGCCGATACCTACGTTAACAGCGGCGGCGCGGTTTTCGTGATCGCCTTCGAAGGAGTCACCGATCCGCAAACCACGCGGGATCACGATCATGCGTGGGGCAAACTTGGCCGGATCCAAGGCGCCATGGATGCGATGATCGCCGCCCAGGTTGAAGATGTGGTCATAGCCGGGCCGATTAAGCGACCGGCCCTGTCCTCACTTGATCTCGATACCCGCGGCGCCGAGCTGATTTTTCGGGCCGGGCGGAAGATCTTTGGTGATGACGGGTTACTCTCGACGGTTGTCGCGGAGATCGAAAGCGATGGTTTTCGAGTCATCGGTATTGATCAAATACTGGGCGGGGTGCTGGCCCCGAGCGGGCGGGTCGCGGGGCCTGAGCTGGACGCGGTCGCCAAGGCGGATATTAAACGCGGGGTCGAGGTGTTGCAGAGTCTCGGGCCGGTTGATGTCGGCCAGAGCACCGCCGTTCAGGAAGGCTTGGTCCTTGCTGTCGAGGCTGTCGAGGGCACCGATGCGATGATTAGCCGGGCCGGCGCGTTGATGCGGAAGGGCTCGGCTCCGGTACTCATCAAAATCAGTAAGCCGGGTCAGGAACGCCGGGCCGACATGCCGACCATCGGGCCTGAGACCATCCGTCACGCCGCCGCCGCCGGGTTTCGCGGACTTGCCATGGAGGCTGGCTCCACCCTGTTGCTGGAAAGCGATGAGGTCCGCCGGCTTGCCGACGAGGCGGGCTTTTTCGTCGTCGCCATCAATGTTTCGGGCCCGGCATGAGCGCCCCTGCCGATCTGGTTGATGGTGACCCTTTGTTCTACATCATCGCCGGCGAGGCATCGGGTGATGTGTTGGGGGCCGGGCTGATTAGGGCATTACGGGCGTTGACCGGCGGCCGGGCGCGGTTCGTCGGCGTTGGCGGCGAGCGCATGGCCGAAGAGGGGCTGGAAAGCTTGTTTCCGATCGCCGAGATGGCGGTGATGGGCGTGTTCGAGATCTTACCGCACGCACCGCGTCTGCTCCGACGGGTGCGCGAAACGGTCAAGGACGTGATCGCCAAGGCGCCGGATACGTTGATCACCATTGATTCACAGGCGTTCACCATGCGGGTAGCGCGCCGCTTGAGAAAATGCCGGGACAACGGCGGAGCGGCGATCCCGTTGATCCACATGGTGGCGCCGACGGTCTGGGCCTGGCGGCCGGGCCGGGCCAAGGTAATCGCGCGATTCCTTGACCATCTGCTGGTGCTGTTCCCGTTCGAACCGCCGTATTTCGAGCCGCATGGCCTGACCACCAGTTTTATCGGCCACCCGGCGATTGATCAGCCCGCCGGCAATGGCCCTGCCTTTCGCGAGCGGTTCTGGATCGCCAGCGACGCGATGGTGCTGGCGGTTCTTCCGGGCTCCCGCCCGGGCGAGGTTAAGCGGCTGCTGCCGGTGTTTGGCGAGACGGTTAAGCGGCTGGCGGCGCGCTATGGCAAGCTGCATGTGGTGATCCCTACGGTGTCGGTGGTTGCCGATCAGGTGGAGGCCGGCGTGGCCGACTGGACGGTCCCGGTCTCGGTGATCCGCGATGTTGCCTACAAGGCCGACGCCTTTGCCGCCAGCGACGTGGCGCTGGCCACCTCGGGGACCGTTACACTGGAGCTATCGCTGGCCCGAGTACCGACGGTTGTCGCCTACCGAGTTCATCCGTTTTCGGTGCCGATTGGGCATTTGTTAATCAATCGAGACTCGGTGGTACTGACCAACCGGATCTTAGGACGACAGATCCTCCCGCTGTTTATTCAGAGCGAATGCACGCCGCAGGGATTGGGGCTGGCGATCACCCGGTTGCTGGACGATCCGGAGGCTCGGGCCGAGCAGATGGCGGCGGCCGATGAAGTCGTCCGGCGGCTGCGGGCGGCGGACGAGCCGGCATCGATCTTGGCGGGTCGGGCGGTTCTCAAAGCGCTGGGCCAGCCGAACTGATAGGGTGATTTAGGCAGGCAGGGGTTTTTCGGGCTGGGGCATGCGCACCAGCATGATCAGCGGGATCACCGAAAAAGCGATGATGGCGTAAAGATAAAATGCGTTGATATAGCCGATCATCCGGGACTGGCGGGCGATCTCACCGGATAACCGCATCAGTTCTGGCGTGGTTTGCGGCATCGATGTGCCTTTCAAGCTCATCACCGTGCTGCTTTCACCAAAGATCGACACGAAGCCGGTTAAATCGGCATAGCTTATTGATGATGACTGGATGACCAGGGCGATGGTCAAGGAGATCGAGATCGAGCTGCCGACATTGCGGACTAAATGGAAGAACGCGCTGGCTTCGTTCAGCCTGGATTTGTCGATAGTCGAGAAGGTGATCAAGGTGAGAGGAACCCACACGCAGCCGACCCCGAACCCGGCCAACGCGTTGGTCCAGGCTAGATCGAAGGCTGACAGGTTGATATCGAAGGCGCCCATATACCAGCCGGCGATGCCTTGCAGCAAAAAGCCGATCGACAAGATCAACCTGGGGTCGAACAGTCTGTTGACGAACACCAGCAAGGTTGAAGCGGTGAGGGTGCCAAGACCGCGCAGCGCCAGGAACAGTCCGACTTCATTCTCCGGATAGTTCTGCAGGCCCTGCATCATCGGCGGATACAGAATCATCGGCGTCCACAGGATGGCGCCGAACAGGAAGGTGATCATGATCCCCAGCGCAAAATTGCGGTCGCGCAGGATGCGCAGGTCGAAAAACGGGGTCTTGGTGGTGAAGGTGTGGACGATGAAGATGTAAAAAGCGCCCACCGAGAGGATCGCCTCGAGGATGATTTCGGGCGAGTCGAACCAATCAAGCCTCTGGCCCCGGTCGAGCATCAACTGCAGCGATGCGATCGCCAGTGATAGCGAAATTAACCCAGTCCAGTCGAGCCGTATTGCCGGCGCCTTACGGCGGTCGTCGATCACCACAATGATGCAGGTGATCGCCAAAATTCCAAACGGTACCAGTAGGAAGAATACCCAGCGCCAGCCCAATTCCTCTGACAGATAGCCACCGATGGTCGGTCCGATGATGGGCCCGAACACAACGCCCATTCCAAAAAACGCCGTCGCGGTGCCGTGCTCCTCTCGCGGGAAGATATCGAGGATCATTGCCATGCAGATTGGCACCAACGGCGCTCCGAAACCGCCTTGCAGGATCCGAAAGAATACCAATTGTTCCAGGTTCTGTGCCAAACCGCAGCAGACCGAAGCGAAAGTAAAGCCGATCGAGCAATACAGCATCAGATTGCGCCGGCTGAACCGTGAGGCCAGCCAACCCGAGGCCGGTGTGACCATGGCGGTGGCGACAATGTTGAAGGTCACCACTAGGGCGATCTGGTCAACAGTGGCGGCGAACGTGCCCTGCATCTTCGGCAATGCAACATTGGCGATCATCACCGTCATCGTATAGAGCATGGTCACGAAGGTAAGCGTCGCTAACACCACGTAACGCCGTAGGGTTGAAATCTCGCTGACGGTTTGATCAGTCACGGCATTGGCCGAAAAGAGGTGAGCGGGGGGGCGATGCCCGGCTTGGCCGGACGGCGGTTGTTGGTCAAGCGGCCATTTTTGCACGGAAGAGCCGTAGTTGAAACGGGTTCCGGGCCTGAGGCGTCGGTGAAAGCTCGGTGGTCAAAGTTCGGAGGGCGCGAACCCTCTGTTAGGTGTTCCCCGAATACTGTGGCGGCGGCGGGGCCGCCGCTCAATTTTCCAGTCTTAGGGCTAAGCGGCGCGGTTCATCGCGGCCTAGGGCTAGTGTAATCTCGCCCAGTTGGTGTTGTTGACTCGCGAGGTCAGAGGCCAATGTCGCGACCTGGTTCGCCAGGCCATCGATATGCGCGCGCGAAATCTTGTTTGGAGCGGGGAAGGTAAATAAGCACGGTCTCGAAGCAACTTTCGTCGAGTTGGCCGGTAAGGCCGCGATAAAGCTGCCCAATGGTGTGGCCGCAGAAGAATCGGGACAGCATATCCAGCTTAATCTTCCGCCGATAAAGATCCGGGTGTCGCCAATGACCGATCTGCGGGCCGGTGTTCAAGGCCTGGTGATTTGGCGCGCAATAATCGGCTCAACGCCGTGATCAGCGCCCGGTTGTGAGCCCTTCACGCGCTTGCAACGCTTTGAGCCCTTCCGCGATCACGTTCGCTTGGTTAACCTGAGGGGGGTGAACGCGTCCTGAGTATCTTTTGTCCACCCGGTGTCCCGCAGCGCGGCACCCAGGATGATCTAAATGTACTCATTGCTATCGTTGGCTCGAGCGGCGGCCTTCAGAACAGCAACAGCAGCGTCGATTTGGCCGTCACGGCGCTGATACTTAACAAGTCTTGATCGGTAGAGGGCTCGTTCCCCCAGAGGCACCGCGTCATCAGGTTGTTCCGCGAGGCGTGCATCCAAAACTGTGAGGGGCTCTCCGATCCGGCCGGCTTCACGAAGGGGCCGAGACCGTTCGGTCGGTCATCAAGCCCTCCGCCCCGTCTGCTCGCAAGGCGCTGGATGGATGTGGTGTCGAGGACCAACTTATGGAGCAAGGGTTATTTCGACGTTTGGCGAGCGGAGCCTCGACGCGCGAGATCACGTCGAGGCATATATGTTTCAGATAGGCGGAAAACTGCAATAGGGTTGCCCCGTGACCAGCCAACATGAGGATGTTCACCTACCGACGGACCGTTCCCAGAAGGCTTATTCCGCCGCCGACGTTTTCAGGTCGGTGGAGTATTTTAGATGAACCGGCGCGTTGGCTTCGAACGGGCTGTTGAGGCCAAGTTCCTTGCCGATCTCGCGGACGGCCGGGAAGACCTCCTCGCCGAGCAGACGGATGCAGCTCATTGAATCCTCGTGGCTGACGGTGCCGTCATTGCCCCAGACCGCATAGATACTTGGCCGGGTTTCCTCCAGCACGCGTCGGATCTTCGGCAGCACTGATTTAGGGGTGCCGCAGATGATTCGGCCCTGCTCGACTTGATCCTCGAAGGTGGTGAGACCGCGCGGGTTCTCGCGCCGCCCGATCGAGAACTCGACGAACGCCCGGCGATTGCTCGGTGACGAATAGCCTGCCGGGGACGCCCAGCTGGGATGTGCTAGGCCGGTGAACTCTCCCTGCATCCAGCGGAATTGACGGGCATTCTCGAGCGCCTTTTCCTCGGTCTCGGCGACATGCATCTGTTGCAGATAACCGCGGTTCTCCGGCCCGGCTGTATAGCCGCATTTTTCTGCCTCCTCGTCGTAGATCTTCCAGATGTTCTGGGTGCTCTCTATCGAGGTGTTGAGTGCGATATAGGGATAGCGTTGCTGCGCCGCCCAAATGATCGTCTCCTTGGAAATCACGCCGGGAACCCAGACCCGTGGATAGGGCTTCTGCATCGGCAGGGCCCAGGGATTGACCACTCGGTGCTGATAATGCGTGCCCTCGAAGCGGAACGGGCCTTCCCGTGTCCAGGTCTGGGTGATCAGTTCATGGGCTTCCTCGAAACGCTCGCGGTTGAAGGCCGGGTTGACGCCGTTGGCTAGTTGCTCCTGGCCGCCGCCACGCACGAAGCCGGAGACTAGCCGGCCTTTCGAGATCATGTCGATCATCGCCAGTTCCTCGGCCAGGCGGACTGGGTTCTCGGCCAAGGGCAGCGGATTGCCGAGCATGACGATCTTAACGTTCTCGGTGATCGCGGCCAGGATCGAGGCGAAGACATTCGCCTTAGCCTGCATGCAGAACGGGGCGTTATGGTGCTCGTTCAGCATGATGCCGTCGATGCCGACCTTATCGGCGAGTTTGTACTCTTCGATATACTCGTTATAAAGCCGGCTACCGGAGACCGGATCAAAGTGCTTGTTTGAGAACATCAGCGCCGTCGCTCCGAAATCCAGGCCTTCCTGGGCCGGGTAGGTCGACATCGGTTGTTCGGTAAAATACATCAAATGCATTGTCGGAACTCCTTGAACAGGGGGCCGCGGGAACGCTGATCCGCGGCTTCAGCCGGCGATAAAATCGGTGACCAGACGGGCCAACTCATCGGGTTTCTCCAGGTCCACGTAGTGACCGCAGGCCGGAACCATCTGCAACTGGGCATTGGGAAGGTTTTTGACATAAATGTCGCCCGCCGAGCGCGGCACGATCTTGTCGTCGTCGCCCCAAACCACCAGCGCCGGGGCACGGACCGCGCCAAGCAGATGCGGCAGGGTCTGGCTGTACATGTACGGCTTCCAGGCGATGCGGAAATTCATCTCCCGGGCGATCTCCCACTCGACCACCAGATCGGTCGACGGTTCCTCGCCGAACGCCTTGGCATAGGCAGCCATGTCGTGGAAGCCGGATCGGGTGTATTCCAAGTGGTTCCACAGCGCCTGATCCAGGATGAACTCATCGGGCGATTTCACCCCCATGGCGCCGACTAGGACCAGCTTATCGACTGAGCTTGGCGCCATCGTCGCCATTTCCGCTGCGATCCAACCGCCGAAGCCGAGCCCGACCAACGAGATCTTTTCGATCCCCAGTTGCGAAAGCAGCCAGCGATGCGCCACCGCGACATCGCGAACGCTGCGCATCCAATCCGGCCGCTCGGAGCGGCTGTAGCCGGGGTGATGTGGCACCAGAGTGTCGAATTTTCCCGCTAGTGCGTCATAAAACGGCGTGCGATCCAGGGTGCCGATGTCGTGATGCAAGACCAGTACCGGTGCGCCGTTTCCGGCCCGCATCAGGTGCATTTTACAGCCGGCGACCGGCTCCTCGCTGGTTTTCCAGTTAATATCCGTACTCATCCCGACTCCCCCGATCCTATTGTCGTGGGGGACGCTAGCCGGGGTGCGGGGGGAGCGGAAGCCGTTATCGCCATGCTGGAGGGAGGATATTTGGTTTGTGATAGCTGAAGCGGGACGGTGCGCGTTGGGGGGCGGCGCTGACGGCGTTCAATCCCCGATGGCGTCAGGCCAATCCGCCGGGATCGTCAAATAAACATTGGTTATCAACCGGAAAATAGATAAATTCCGGCTATCTCTACGGGGTGTCTCGCGGGCGGGACTGAGAGGTAAAGGGCGTCTGGCAAACGGTACCGGGGAAAACTGGGCCAACCCGATAAACCTGATCCGGATTATGCCGGCGGAGGGTTGGCGAGCCAACCTTCCTCGCGCGCGTGAGCGCCCTTCGCCCCATCTTTGAATGAAGCGGCGTTATGCAAAAACTTCTAATGTTTTGCAATCTCTTGCTGATTGCCAGCGATCGGCATCACCAGCATTTCTGCGGGTGCATCGGCGCGAACGTTGACCGTTTACATCTAAGACTCATTCGTTTCCAAATGGGGTCCGGGACCGAAGGTGACGGCGGTGTTCGAGGAGCAATGTGGCTGTACGCTTAATCTGGTTGGACTTGACGACGTGGTCAGCATCCTCAGCCGGCTGCGTCTGGAAGGCACACATTCCAAAGCCGACATCGCGCTGGGTCTGGACCTGTCCCGGTTGACCATTCCCGCTGGCTGGAAGAATCTGATTTTCGCGCCCTTCGACTACGGGTATTTCGCCTTCTTCGATGAGGGCCGGGTTGTCGGGGTCTATGAGACCAGCCTGTTGTTTAGCAATACACCGCCGCCGGAAATAGCCGGGTATATGTTCCGTCCAGCGCAATAGCGCCTCGGAGCCGGGACCCGTCTTGCGATATCGAAGCCGCGTCCATCCCGTTCGTCTTCCGATGGCTGCTGGTTCGTGGAATAATCTACCAAACAGATGATCCGTGGAGAGCGTGATGGATATCGGTCTGCAGATGGTTTTCACCAAATATGGTTGCGACGTAAGCGTCAGCGACCAACAGGTTTGGGATGAGGAACTCCGGATAGCCGAGATCGCAGTCGACAGCGGCTTCGACTGTCTGTGGGCGGTGGAGCATCATTTTCGCGATTATTCTTTTTGCCCAGATAATCTGCAGCTCATGGCCTATCTGACGGCGAAGTACCCGAATATCGACGTTGGTACCGCCGCGATCATCCTACCTTGGCAAGATCCGCTGAGAGTGGCGGAGAAAGCGGCGGTGCTGGATCATCTCTCCGGCGGCCGGATGCGGCTCGGTATGGGGCGCGGCTTGGCGCGGCGCGAGTTCGAAGGCTTTCGCACGACGATGAACGAATCACGGGAGCGCTTCGACGAGGCTGCCGCGTTGATCGTCGACGCCTTGCGCACCGGTTGGATGGAAGGGGATGGCAAGCATTACAAGCAACCCCGGGTGGAGCTTCGCCCTCGGCCACGTTTTCCGCTCGATGAGCGGATCTACGCTGTCGCCTCAAGCGAAGATTCGGTGGTTTCCGCCGCCAAGATTGGCGCCCGGATGGTGATGTTTGCTGATCGTCCTTGGGAGAAGCGGTTGCCGCAGATCAAGCAGCACGCCCAGTTGTTCGTGGAACTGCATGGCCGGCCCGGCCCGCCGCCGCTGACCGCGGATTTCTGTGTTTGCTCACCCACGATGGATGGCGCCGAGGAACTGAGCCGGCAGTATATGGGTACTTTCGTCTATTCCAACTATGATCATTACGAGCTGCTGGGTGAGCATTTCTCCCAGATCAAGGGTTATGACAGCTATGCGGCGAAGGTCGAGGTGGCCAAGGAGGTCGGGATCGAGGGCATGGTCGACGGTTTCATGCAGGCCGCCGTTTGGGGTACGCCTGACCGGATTCTGCGCGAGTTCGAGAAGCGCCGCGAGACGATCGGCGAGTTTGAGCTAGCGACCTCGTTCCGGTTCGGTGGTATCCCGCCTGAATTGGCCGAAGAATCGATCAAGCTGTTCGCCAAGGAAGTGCTGCCGGTGTTGAAGACCTGGAAGGACACGGTCTCGATGAAAGCCGCCGAGTAGACGAGCCCGGGGTCAAGCAGAAAGTTTGTCATGATACGTTTGCTTGATTTGATGATGATAGAGTAGCGAGTCGATCCCGTTGACCTAGGACTTGCTCCGACGTTCCGCGCAGGCGAATGCTGTTCTCACAATAGACCGGGATCAAACGTCCCGGTGCGGCTGACGCGGGTGGCGATGGATGCAACCTTAGGGGTGCTGAGCCGACACGTGCTTGTTCCGGCGTGCTACAATGCCACGATAATCACGCCGCACACGGTTGGATCACTAGCAATAAACCCCTCGGCACGACGCCGAACCGTTCCAGGTTTAGGTTTAGAGCCGGCTTTGCCGCCGATATTGACACGTGTGGTGTGCGATCTTTTTCCACGAAGAAATTTGGAAGGCGGGGAAAACATGACCAAAGCGAAAGCCCGAGCGCGGGCTAAGGCGAAAGCATCACAAAAGCTGGGAACGCCAGTCGTTAACCCAGGTAATCCTCAGCAACCTAAGCCCGGCTATTTCGATCCGGGGTCAGGGTCGATTAAAAGCGTGAAGTTTAGCGGCAACGACAAGAGTTTTGCTGCTGGGAAACGAGGGACGGAACGCGCAAGATAAGGCGCGCCGCTGACTTTTGTTGACGAGTTCCAAGTGCCGTTCAATGCGGGCTGCGAGGTGCGGCGGGAATTGTTGCAAAGGCCTCCTCCCGGCACGATGCGAGCTTGCGGACCCAGTGCCTTGACGTCTGCATTGCCCATCGTCCAATTTCAACAATTTCTCTATCATCATGTAAACTTAAAACTTGGGATAGCCGTTCACTCTGGCCCTGTCGTTGCCGGTGTGATCGGCGAACAGAAGTTCTCACATGATCCTATGGGGAAATACCGCGAATGCCGCCGGCAAGATGGCATCTGAAGATATTCCCGATAAAATTCAAATCTCATTGGAAACCAGGGAGACCCTATCTGACCGTTTCCAAATATTTTCGTATAGAAAAGTCGGCATTAAAGGACATAAGTCTAGGGTGCGCTACTTACTTCAGCCCCACGTATAATGATTGCGAGTGTATGTTTCCTCCTCGTACACACGCCAGTCCTGCGCGCCACATTCACTGTCAGCTTTGAGCCCGACCATCAACGAGCGGGGTCAGATTGATGGCCTTAGATTTTAGCATTTTGGTTATTGGCACAAGTTGCTAAGACACAGGGCGGCGCGGAGAGCGTCAGCGTGTTAATTTATGCGGCCAGCACGCGCCGGGTAAATTTAGGTGTACTAATTGGAGCCTCTGGATCTTGAGCTCTCAGAGGTTGATGGAGGCGTGTCCCTAGAAATGTTAGGCCCTGAGAAGGATGTCTAAGAATCACCATAATGCATTGATTATAATGATGATATGGAGGAAATATGATGTTTGATCTGATCATTCGCAATGCGCGGATCGCCGACGGTCTTGGTGGCCCGCTGATCCAAGGCGATTTGGCGGTCAGGGATGGCCGGGTGGCGGCGATCGGACAGGTCGAGGGCGAGGCGGTGGAGACACTAGATGCCGAGGGGCAGGTTCTGGCGCCCGGCGTGATCGATCTGCATACTCATTATGATGCCCAGCTTACCTGGGATCAGACAGCCTCTCCGGCCGGCGCGCTGGGCGTGACTACGGTGGTCATCGGCAATTGCGGTTTTGGCGTGGCGCCGGCGCCGGCGGCCCATCGCGACAGCATCATCGCCAATCTAGCCGAAGTCGAGGGCATGTCCCTGGACTCGCTGAGGGCCGGCATGGATACCAACTATCAAAGCTTTGGCGAATATCTCGATCTGTTACGGCGCAAGGGGGTCTATCCCAACGTCGCGTGCCTTGCCTCGCACACGGTGATGCGTACCGCCGTCATGGGGGACGAGGGTTCGGCGCGACCATCGACCCCGGCGGAGCTGGAGACGATGATTGCGTTGCTACGCGAGGCGATGGATGCTGGCGCTATTGGCTTGGCCTCGTCGAGCAATGAAAACCATCGGGGCGCCGGCGGCGTCCCGATCGCCTCTCGCCTGGCCGACGATGACGAGTTCCGGGCACTAGTGAAGGTCTTGGCCGACTATGACCATGGCGTCTTCATGGCTACCTTCGGCGAGCGTCATACGATCGCTTTTCTTGAAGAGATGTGCCGGATTAGCGGTAAGCCAGGTTGTTATGCGCCGCATTTCCATTTCGCCCATCAGCCGGATAGGGCGTCGGGGATCATGCATGACGCCGAGGCGGCGCGGGCCCGTGGCGTTCCGGTTTACACTCAAGGTTCTTGCCAACCGCTCAGCCTGACCTTCACCCTCGACAAGGCCTATATTCTTAAAGCTATGCATCCCTGGCCGGCGACCGAGGATCACCAGGAATTGCGTCAAATTTTTACTGATCCGGTGTTTCGCGACGCGTTCCGCGTGACCTTGCAGCAGGCGGATTCCCAGCATGTCTTCAAGGGGCGCTGGGACTGGGTACCGATTGCCGTGGTCGAGCTTGAAAAAAACCAGGGTCTGGTGGGCCGGACCATCGCCGAGATCGCCGAGGAGCGTGGTCAGGACCCATTGGATGTGTTCCTCGATATCGGCTTGGAGGAAAATTTCGGCACCAGGTTCACCTTTTTTATGCTGAATATGGACGAGGATGGGGTGGCCGAGCTGATCGCTAATGACGGTACTCTGGTTAGTCTTTCAGATGCCGGGGCGCATAATTCACTGCTTTGTGATGCCGGCTACGCAATGCATCTGTTCGGCCATTGGGTCCGCGAAAAGGGTCTGTTCGATCTGCCGACGGCGATCCGCAAGGTGACCAGTGACCCGGCCGACGTCTATGGCTTCATCGATCGCGGACGTCTGACCCCCGGGGCCTGGGCCGATATGATCCTGTTTGACCCGGACGAAATTTGCATCACCAATATGAGCCGGCATTTCGATCTACCCGGCGGTGGCGAGCGCCTGCTGAGATCCGCGCCGGGCTTACGGGGAACCTGGGTCAATGGGGTTCAGGTGTTTGATGGCGATGACTATTTGCAAGTGCCGGCGCCGGGGCAGATCCTGACCAAGTTCGATGGCGCCAGACCCAAATTGGGCATGGAGCAGAAGCGCGCCGCTGAATAGGAATAAGCGTAGCGATAAGCATAGGGAGAAGCACGATGACGGTACAGGAATTGAACTCGCTCCTCGGCTTGTTGACCTCTCGACCCAAGCCACTGGACCCAACCCCGGAAATGCTACGGGAGAGGTTCGACAAGCTGGCTGATTTTCTTCCTAGCCCGGACGACCTGATCTATGAACCGGTCGATGCGGACGGCGTGCCGGGAGCCTTTATCTCGGCTCCGGGGGCCGACGTTTCACGCTGTGTTTACTATCTGCATGGCGGCGGTTACGTCATCGGTAGTGTCGCGACACACCGAATCCTGGCCTATGATTTGTCCAAGGCGTCCGGTGTTCGGGTGCTCTCGATGGAATATAGCCTAGCGCCTGAGCATCCGTTCCCGGCCGGGCTGGAAGATGCGGTCGCCGGGTATAAATGGCTTTTGCAAAGCGGTATCGCGCCCGAGCATATTGCGATCGCTGGAGATTCGGCGGGCGGCGGACTTGCGGTCGCGACTCTGTTGGCGCTGCGGGACCGGGGGATACCCTTGCCGGCGGCAGCGGTCTGCTTCTCGCCGTGGGTTGACCTGGAGGGTGCAGGCGAATCGATGAGCAGTCGGGCCGACGTTGACCCGATGGTGCAGAAGGCCGGACTGCTTTGGTACACTGGTCTCTATATGGCTGGCGGCGATCCGCGTGACCCGCTGGCCAGCCCCCTGCACGGTGCGTTGTCCGGTTTGCCCTCTATGTTGATTCAGGTTGGCGATTGCGAGACCTTGCTTGACGATGCAACCCGGTTGGCCGAACGCTTGCGGGCCGCCGGCGTGCCCGTTGAGCTTGATGTCTGGGACCGGATGATCCATGTCTGGCAGCTGTTCGCGCCGATCCTCTCCGAGGGCCGGGACGCCATAGACAAGGCCGGAGTCTTTATCGCCGGCAAGCTGAAGTGAGCTGACAGGAGACGGTATCGCCGCGTGAGGGGGCACTCGACTTGCCGGCTTGCGCCTGCCCGGTTATAAACCGCCCGCCGAGCGAGAGATGTTGATGGACCGCGCCCGGATATTCGCCATAACTTGCAAGAAAAGTCGAGATTCGCCATGGCTATTGAGCGCACCTTCTCCATTATAAAACCCGACGCTACCGCCGCCAACAAGACTGGCGCCATCAACGCGCTGATCGAGGCCGCCGGGCTGCGTATTATCGCCCAACGGCGCATTCAGATGACCAAGCAGCAGGCCGGGCGGTTCTACGCGGTCCATTCCGAGCGGCCATTCTATGGCGAATTGGTTAATTTCATGATCTCCGGTCCGGTGGTCGTGCAGGTTCTCGAAGGCGAGAACGCCGTCGCTACCTATCGTGAGGTGATGGGCGCTACCAACCCGGTCGATGCGGCTGAGGGCACCATCCGCAAGCTGTTCGCCAAAAGCGTTGGCGAGAATTCGGCGCATGGTTCGGATGCGACGGAAACCGCCGATGAAGAGATTCCACAGTTCTTCAGCCTGGCCGACATCACCGGCTGACTGAAAGAGGCGCGCGTCTTAATCATTCCGGTGTGCCGACTATCTGTTCACGACATAAAAACGGAGGAAGGCTTGGTCTATTTGGCCAGGTTGGCTTGCGACCGGCAGGAGTACGCGTTCGACGGGCTTGAAATCCACCGTCGATATCGGTTTGGGCGTTTATGAACCAGCCTACGACCCGCCGCGTGCCGTTCGCGCCCATGATGTTCCAAGGCGCCTCTGGGAGGATTGTCGCCGTTATCAAAGAATATTGCGAAGGTGGCCCTAGTATATAGCCCACGCCATCTGGCAGGTGCGCCTAAAGGCGCTCAGTTGTCAGTTGGACATGGTTTTGTTGCAGAAGGGCAGAGCGCGGCCCGCAGGTGTTGGAGGAACGCGCTATGTAGAGCTTTAGACGACCAGCCACGCCATCAGTAACAGCGTAATAATAATCAGGCCGATGGAAACCTTGAAGAGGGTGCAGACCCCTTGATAGGAATCCAGATGGAACTGATAGTCAGGGTCGTTCTTGGAATGCTCAACGGCCATTTTAATACCCCCCGGGTCGATCCGGCTTCAATGCGATACCCATTGTATAAAACACCAGCGCCAGTTCCGCCAAGTCTCAAAACGTCATTCCATCGTCGGATTGACTAAAATAACACCGTCCGGCGGAGCTTGGTCGTGGATCACGGCGCGTCCATCCACGATGCGGATCCGGCCTTCGGCCAATAACCGGAGCGTTTGGGGATAGATCCTGTGCTCCTGCTTCAGCACCCGCGCCGCCAGAGTATCAGCCGTATCATCGGCGAGGATTGGAACCACCGCTTGTGCCAGGATCGGGCCGGAATCCACTTCTGGCGTGACCAGATGCGTGGTGCAGCCGGCGACCCGGGCGCTGGCGTCAAGCGCCCGCTGATGGGTGTGCAGCCCCGGGAAGGATGGCAGCAGGCTGGGATGGACATTCAGCATTCGTCCGGCCCAACCGTCGATGAAGCCGGAGGTTAGGATACGCATGAAGCCGGCTAGGCAGACAATTTGGCAGCCGACGCTCTCCAATGCCTCGTTCAGGGCCGCGTCAAAGGACGCACGGTCGTCGAAATCTTGGTGGTTGATGACCAGGGTTGCGATGCCGGCCGCGCTGGCCCGCTGCAACCCTCGAACGCCCAGCCTGTTTGAGATTACCAGGACGATTTCGGCGGGAAAACCTGGCGCCGCCGCCTCATCGATTAGCGCTTGCAGGTTGGTGCCGCTGCCAGAGATCAGCACGCCGACCCTCGCTCGGGGCGTGATCGGATGGCTCATGCTGACCAGCGCGCAAGGTTGTCGAGGAAGATCGCCGGTCCGCCATCGGTACGCGGCTCCAGAAGGCCCAAGCGATGCACGGTTTCGCCCGCCTGGGTGAGGGCCTCGGTCACATCGTTGACGGCATTGGACCGGACGATGACCAGCATGCCGATACCGCAATTGAAGGTCCGGGCCAGCTCGGCAGCCTCGATCCCGCCGGTTTCAGCGAGCCAGCGAAACAGCGACGGCAGGGCCCAACCGGATACATCGATCCGTGCCGCTAGCGAGACGTCAAAGGTCCGTGGCGGATTCTCGACCAGCCCGCCGCCGGTGATATGGGCAAAACCGGTGACACCGCCGGTGGCAAGCGCCGCCAGACAGGCTTTTACATAAATCCGCGTCGGCTCCAGGATCACATCGCCAAGGGTCGGGGCGGGTTTTTCGCCAAGCGCGACCGTTTCGAATGGGCAGGGAGCGTCATAGGCTAGCCCGGCGCCATCGAAGACCCGGCGAACCAACGACAAACCGTTTGAATGCACGCCCGATGATGCCAGACCCAGCAATACGTCGCCGGCGCGCGGCTGGGTGCCGTCAAGCAGGTTGGATCGCTCCACCGCGCCGACGGCAAAACCGGCGAGATCATAATCCCCATCGGCGTACATACCCGGCATTTCCGCGGTCTCGCCGCCGACCAATGCGCAGCCTGCTTCGCGGCATCCCTGGGCGATCCCGCTGACCACGGCGCGCGCGGTTTCGACTGACAGCTTGCCGGTGGCGTAATAATCGAGGAAGAACAAAGGTTCGGCGCCCTGAACGACGAGATCATTGACGCACATGGCGACCAGATCGATGCCGACGGTGTCGTGGCGTCCGGCCTCGATGGCGATCCGCAGTTTGGTGCCGACCCCGTCGGTGGCGGAGATCAGCAGGGGGTCGGTAAAACCGGCGGCTTTTAGATCAAAGATACCGCCAAAGCCGCCGATGCCACCGTCGGCGCCGGGCCTCGCGGTTGATCGGGTCAGCGGCTTAATCGCGTCGACCAGACGCTCGCCGGCATCGATGTCGACGCCCGCGTCGCGATAGGTCAGCGGGCGATTGGGTTTGGGCTGGTCGATGGTTTCCTCCGTGGCGATCGGCTATAACTGCCCGATGGGTGAAATGGGGTGCTGGCCATTGGGCTTCTCATTTTACAGGAATGTCACGGTATCGCCGAATTCATGCTTTATGGCGTGGCGGAGTGGGGATGAGCAAGACGGTTTTGGAGTCGAACGCGTGAAGCATGCAATTCATTCTTTGACGGCGCGGCTGATTATCGCCGCCTTCTCGCTGTTGGGGTTTGTTCTTATCGCCGGGCCAGCTCCGGCGTTGCAGCCTGATGAGGTTTTCGTGGTCGCGCCGGTTCCGGTCGACGTGACGGCGGAATCAGCGCGAACGGCGCGCGCCAAGGCGCTGCGGATGGGGCAATCTCTGGGGTGGAAGCGATTGCTGGCGCGTCTGACTTTGCCCGGAGACGCGGCTGGACTGATCGACTTTGGGCCAGAGCAATTGGCGCCCTTGGTTCAAGGCTTTGAGGTGTTGCGGGAACGCACGTCAGCGGTGCGCTATTTGGCGACGTTGTCCTACAGTTTCAACAAAGATGAGGTTCGCCAGGCGTTGGCCAATGCCGGCATCGCCTTCGCGGAAACCCCGAGTCGGCCGGTTTTGATTGTCCCCGTGCTTACCAGCGAGGGGGTGGGTGTGCTCTGGGAGGACCCAAATCCCTGGCGCGAGGCCTGGCAGAACCTGCCGAGCCGCGATGGATTGCTGCCGATCGTGGTGCCGCATGGGGATCTGGCCGATATTCGCGATCTGTCCACCGTTCAAGCCTTGCGCGGCGATCAGGAACGCTTGCGTGCGGTGGCGGACCGCTATGGCGCGCGCGACGTGGTAGTGGCCCGCGCGGCGCGGCTCTTTGACCGCAGCGATAATCTCCCGGTGTTGGAGATCTCCATGGTGCGAGGCAACGGCACCGAGACCGAGGAAACGATCATCGATTCGATCAAGGGACAAAATGCCGATGACCTGATCGGTCTCCTGGATGCCGGGGTGACCCGCGTGGTTGAGATTTTGTCGACATCGTGGAAGAAAGCCAACCTAGTGCGCCCGGGTTTGGAATCACGGGTGAGCGTGGTGGTGCCGATCGTAAGCTTCGCCCGATGGCTTTCCATAAAAAAGCGATTGCAGGGGATCGGCGTGTTGCGGCGTATTGAATTGTTGCGACTTTCCAAGCGTGAGGCGGTGATGGATCTCTGGGTGCATGGGGACGAGACACAGCTTCGTAATGCATTGCGCCAGCGCGATTTGGAACTGCATGAGGGTCGTACCGATTATGTGCTCGCCGATCGCGATCAGCTGGTGCCACCTGATTATCTTTTGACGCCACCGACAACCGCGGCCCCCGCTGTTTCATCGCACGCTATTTTGCCAGCGCCCGGCGCTGAGAGTTCCGGCTTGACCAATCCTCTGTTGCCGACCGCGCCGCCAACGGCGACGGCGACGCAGTAGCCGGGGGGGGCGGATCATGACAGGACGAGAGCGCAGGATCTTCTGGTTGGTCTTCCTGGCGTCAGGGCTGGTGGCACTTTATGCATTAAGCAATGTATTGCTGCCATTCGTTGCTGGCATGGCGATCGCCTATTTTCTCGATCCGGTGGTCGATCGTTTCGCGAAGACTGGCTGGCCCCGAACCTTGGGAACGGCGATCGTTCTGGTTGGATTTCTGGTCATCACAATCAGCTTGTTCCTGCTACTGGTGCCGGTGGTGAACGCGCAGCTGTTGCGTTTGATCGAGGTGGTTCCGGCGGTACTCGAACGGCTCGAACTAATTCTTCACCCGATTCTGGAGCAGCTCAACGCCGGCGCCGATGGAGAGCCGCTTCGCAACCTGCCATCGATCGCAGGCGGGGCGCTGAAATGGGCGGTGGGACTATTGGGCGGTCTGGTCAGCGGCGGCGTAGCGGTGGCCAATATGGTGTCGCTGGTCTTGATAACGCCGATTGTCGCGTTTTATTTGCTGCGGGACTGGGATCATATGGTCGCGACCATCGATGGCTGGTTACCCCAGGCGCAACGAGAGACGATTAGGACCCAGTCACGGGAAGTTGACCGGACCCTGGCGGGTTTCGTTCGAGGCCAGGGTAGTGTGTGCATCATCCTAGCGGTTTTCTATGCCGTGATGCTCAGCCTCGCCGAGCTCCAATTTGGTGTGGTGATAGGTATCTTCGTCGGCGTGATCTCCTTCGTGCCCTTCGTCGGTGCCGTTGTTGGTGGATTGCTAAGCGTCGGCCTGGCCGCGGCTCAGTTCGACACCTGGCAGCCGATCGCCATCATCGCTGGAATTTTCGTCGTCGGCCAGATCCTAGAAGGCAATATCCTGACCCCTAAATTGGTTGGCGACGCGGTCGGGCTACACCCGGTCTGGGTCATTTTCGCGCTGCTTGCGGGCGGCACGTTGTTTGGCTTTGTCGGGATATTGCTGGCGCTGCCGGCGGCGGCGGTGATCGGAGTCCTGACCCGGTTCGGTTTGTCGGAGTATCTGATGAGCCCCTTACATCTGCGCGGTATTCCGCCTCATGATGACGATGTTGAGAACAACGACGGGACTTCAGGTGGCAACGGGACCAAGTCGTGAACGCCAGTACGCAATTGCTGCTCGACCTCGTGCTTCGACCAGCCTATGACCGCGATGAGTTTCTGGTTTCCGCCTCGAATGAAGAAGCTGTCGCCTGGATTGACCGCTGGCCGGATTGGCCGGTAGCCACGCCGGGTATCAACGTCTTTGGCGCAGCCGCATCCGGTAAGACCCACTTGGCCGCGGTATGGCGCGCCCGCGCCCGGGCAAATTGGGTGGACACTCCTATTTCGACGGCCGAGGCGGTGCCGGGTTTGCTTGGCGATGCGCGGCATATGGTGATCGATGGGCTAGATGAAACCTGGCCCGGCGAGCCTGTGCTGCACCTCTATAACCTGCTCGTGGAGCGCGGTGGCGGCGTGCTCGTGCTGACCCGGACGCCGTCGGCAAGGTTGCCGTTGACGCCGCCGGACCTGGCCTCGCGGTTGGCGGCTCTACCTGCGGTCGAGCTTGGCTTTCCAGATGACGCGCTGATCGTCGGCGTGATGAGTAAGCTGTTCCGTGACCGACAAATGCAAGTTGGCCGTGACGTTCTGGAGTATGTAGCGAGCCGGATGCAACGCTCATTGGAAGAGGCGGCCCGGGTAGTTGATTTTCTGGATGCCACTTCGTTGTCCGAGGGGCGCCCGATTACCTTGCCGCTGGCCCGACTGGCGCTGTCGAGATTGGCGCTATCCGGGGCGGATGATGTGAACGAGAACTGAGGAGACGATCGATGGATTTGGGAATTGCCGGCAAAAACGCGTTGGTCTGCGCCGCCAGTAAGGGATTGGGCCGGGGCTGCGCCGATGCGCTTGCCGAGGCTGGGGTGAATGTGACGATTTGCTCGCGTACCGAAGCGGATATTAATGCTACCGCCGAGGCAATCAGTAAGGCTTATGACTGCACGGTGAAATCGGTGGCCTGCGACATCACCACCGATGCCGGTCGCAAAGCCGCGCTGGACATGACCGGTGACGTGGACATTTTGGTCAATAACGCTGGCGGCCCGCCTCCGGGAAATTTTAGGGACTGGACCCGTGACGATTGGATCAAGGCGATCGATTCGAACATGCTGACAGGGATCGAATTGATCAAGGCGACCGTCGACGGGATGATGGCGCGCAAGTTCGGCCGCATCGTCAACATCACATCTGCCGCGGTGAAGTCACCGATCGCGATCCTCGGGCTCTCGAATGGCGCACGAACTGGGTTAACCGGGTTTTGCGCCGGGATCGCTCGTGACACCGTGCGCGAAGGGGTGACGATTAATGGGTTGCTGCCCGGGCCTTTCGAGACCGACCGTTTGCGCGGCAATCTGGAGGGTCGCGCCAAGAGCGCTGGGATGACCTACGAGGCGATGTACGAGGCAGCTGCCGCTGATAACCCGGCCGGGCGGTTTGGTACCTCTGAAGAATTTGGCAAGACCTGTGCCTTCCTGTGCAGCGCCCATGCCGGTTTCATCAACGGCCAGAACGTGCTGATGGACGGCGGCGCGTTCCGCAGCTCGATGTAGCGCTTATTGATGTTGCGCGGGCATCGCGCGGATCTGGTCTTGTGCCAGCTGCCGGGCTTCCTCGACGGCCAAGTCCCCGCGCGCCAAGCCTTCCAGCAAGATGAAATGCAGCTCGGTGATACCTATAGTGCCGAGGATATCGCGTAGATAAGGCGTCAGATGGTCCGGTTGACGGGCCCGCTTGCCGGAAAAATAGCCGCCCGAGGCAATGACGATATAGGTCGGCCGATCCGTCAGCAGGCCGACCTTGCCCTCTGGCGTGCTTTGAAAAGTGCGCCCAAAACGCACGATCTGGTCGATCCAGGCCTTGAGCACCGCCGGAACGGTAAAATTGTGCATCGGCGTGCTTAGCACCAGCACAGCGGCGTCCTCAAGCTCGCGTATCAGCGCCTCCGAGGTTTGCAGGGCTTCGTGCTTGGCGGCTGCTTCGGCGCTCTGATGGGACATCATCGCCAGTGCAAAACCGCTATCCACAAGTGCTGGGGGGTGTTCGGCCAGGACCCGATGGACGACCGGCATGTCGGGTCGTTCAAGCCGGAGTTTGTCGGTCAATTCATCTGCCAACCGGCTGCTATGCGCGGTGGATAGCTTGGGGCTACAATCGATACGTAGAATTGTTTTGGCCATGGTGATCGCGCGTCCGGTCTGGAATAGTGAGGCGTGGCGGAACGGCCAATGGAAGGGCGGGGGCGGCAAGGGCGATTTTTTGACCCCGAACTGTCATAAAATTATTGTTTGCGGCATGATGGCGAGTGTTGCACGTAGGCGGGGCGCACGCCAAGACGGGAAATTGCCATGAGCAATACGGAAACCGCCGCCAAGCTTAAGTATCTTCCAGGGGCTCCTGCGCGCTTTATCAACCGAGAACTATCCTGGCTGTCGTTCAATGCGCGGGTTTTGGAGGAGGCTTGGAATTCGTGCAACCCGCTGTTGGAAAGATTACAGTTCCTATCGATCTCAAGCTCGAACCTGGATGAATTCTACATGGTCCGGGTCGCCGGTCTGAAAGGTATGGTCACCGCCGGCGTTTCGTCCTCCAGTCCGGATGGGCTTACGCCGTCGCAACAACTGGCGGAAATTTCGATGGAAGTGACCAAGCTCGTTGCCGATCAGCAGGCCTGCTTTCGCGAGTTGCGTGATGAACTGCGCGGCGCTGGGTTTCATCTGGTCGATTATGCTGAGCTCCTGAGTGAGGATCGCGTCTGGTTGAAGGAGTATTTCCTCGACCAAATCTTTCCCGTATTGACGCCGCTGGCGATTGATCCGGCGCACCCGTTTCCGTTCTTTCCCAACCGGGGAGCTTGTCTGGCTCTTAGGCTGAGGGGATTTGCTGATGGCCGTGACATGGAGGCGCTGCTGCCGTTGCCGTCGCGGGTCAGTCGGTTTGTGCGCTTGCCGGGCGACGGTATCCGGTTCATCGCGACCGAGCAGGTCATCCTTGAGCATATAAACACGGTTTTTCCGAATTTTGACCTCGTTGGCCATGGCATTTTTCGGGTGCTGCGCGATAGCGAGATGGAGGTCGACGAGGAAGCGGAAGACCTGGTGGTTTCCTTTGAATCGGCGCTGCGCCGCCGTCGCCGAGGGAATGTCATACGGCTCGCCGTGAACGCGACGATGCCCGAGGATCTGCGCGGTTTTGTCGTGCACGAGCTCGGCTGTTCCGAGAACGACGTGTTCTCGCTCGGTGAATTGGTTGGATTGGCCGAGCTCGAGCAATTGATCACCGGAGAGCGTCCCGACCTGCTTTGGGCGCCGTTCAACGCACGCTTTCCGGAACGGATCCGTGATTTCGGCGGCGATTGTTTAGCGGCGATCCGGGCCAAGGACATCATCGTCCATCATCCCTATGAGAGCTTTGACGTGGTGGTGCAGTTCTTGCGTCAGGCTGCCGCCGATCCGGCTGTGGTGGCGATCAAACAGACGCTCTATCGGACCAGTCAAGACTCGCCGATTGTCAAGGCGTTGATGGAAGCGGCGGAATCCGGTAAGTCGGTAACCGCGATGGTGGAATTGAAGGCGCGGTTCGACGAGGAGGCAAATATCCGTCTGGCCCGCGAGTTGGAAGGCGCGGGGGTACAGGTCGTCTATGGTTTCGTCGATCTGAAAACCCATGCTAAGATTTCACTTGTCGTACGCCGGGAGGGTGCCCGTTTGCGCAACTACACGCATTTTGGAACCGGCAATTACCATCCGATCACCGCTAAGAATTATACCGATCTTTCGTTCTTCACCTGTGACCAGGATATGTGCCGAGATGCGGCACAGGTGTTTAACTACATGACCGGCTATGCGACGCCGGGGGCAATGAACAAAATAGCGATCTCGCCGCTGACGCTTCGCGATAGGCTTAAGGAATTGGTCCGGATGGAGATGGACAATGCCGAGGCCGGTAAGCCGGCGGAGATTTGGGCCAAATTGAACTCTTTAGTCGACCCGGAACTGATCGATCTGCTCTATGCGGCTTCGGGGGTTGGCGTGCGGATTGAAATGGTGATCCGCGGCATCTGCTGTCTGCGCCCGGGGGTGCCTGGATTATCCGAAAACATTCGGGTCCGCAGTATCATTGGTCGATTTCTCGAGCACGCGCGCATTTTGTGTTTCGGCAATGGAAATAATCTGCCATCTGATAACGCCAAAGTGTTCATTTCTTCGGCCGATTGGATGCCGAGAAACCTGGATCGCAGGGTCGAACATTTCGTGCCAATCGAAAACCTCACCGTGCACCGTCAGGTGCTGGACGAAATCATGGGGGCGAATTTGAAAGACCAGACCAATTGTTGGATCCTGGACGCTGACGGCAAGTACGAACGTCAGGATGCCGGTCCAGCGGATTTCTCGGCGCATATCTATTTCATGACCAATCCCAGTTTATCTGGTCGAGGTAGTGCGCTGCGTAAACCAGCCGATCGATCCTGACATCTTGCCAGTTCCTCCTAGATCAGCTCCTCCTGGGCTAGTTCCTGCAAGGAAGCTGCAAAACTTGTCGCACCTGACGCCCTGGGAAATTCCTGATCGCGAGAACCGGGTCGGGGTGCTGGATATTGGATCGAATTCAGTCCGCCTCGTGGTGTTCGAGGGCGGGCGACGAATGCCGATCCCAATATTCAACGAAAAGGCGCTTTGCGCTTTGGGCGCCGATCTGCGTGAGACCGGCCGATTGTCGGAGACTGGCCGGGTTTCGGCGATCGTCAATATCGGCCGGTTCACCGAAATCGCTCGGGAGATGGAGCTGTCGCGCCTCGACGTGTTGGCTACCGCCGCCGTTCGGGAAGCCGAGAATGGCGTTGACTTTGCGCAAGAGTTGCAACGCCGATTCGGACTCCATGTTCAGGTTCTTTCCGGTGACGAGGAAGCCAAGTTGTCAGCTCAGGGCGTGCTCAGCGCCTTTCCTGGGGCGGACGGTGTGATGGGCGACCTTGGCGGCGGTAGCCTGGAGATGGTTGATATCTCTGCTGGAAACCTGAGCCACCAAGCCACGTTACCGCTTGGCCTGTTGCGGTTGGGTGAGTTGACCAACCGGAACCGCGCGGATTTGGAGGCGCGGATAGATGGGTATTTGGGAACATTGCATTGGCTCGGCCGTCTTTACGAGCGTCCGATTTATGCTGTCGGCGGTGCTTGGCGTAGTCTAGCTAGGGCCCATATGGCGGACAATAAATACCCGCTTGAGGTGATCCACGGGTATGAGATTAACGGTGAACAAGCCCTTGATTACCTGGATCAGGCGTCCGGCGCGCGAAAGAACCAATTGCAGACAATTCCTGGGGTTGCCACGCGTCGGTCGGCATCGGTGTCTATGGCGGCGCTGATCCTCTCGCGGGTTATGCGCCTGGGCCGGGCGAGCGGCTTGAAGTTCTCGGCTTTTGGGCTGCGCGAGGGGTGCCTTTACGATCAGTTGCCGGAGAATGAGAAAAGCCAAGATCCTCTACTGGCGAGTTGTTCGATGATCGCCGAAAAATCCGGGCGGTTTCCACTTGCACCCGAATTGGTGGAGCGATGGATACGCGGGTTCCTGCCAAACTTAAGTGCGCGGGATGCGCGCTTGGTAAGTGCGGTTGCGATCCTTTCAGACCTCGCCTGGGCCGAACATCCGCGCTATCGCGGCGAGCATGCTTTCTTGAAGGTGCTGCGCCTTCCGGTGGTTGGAATCAGTCATGAGGAACGGGTGTTCGTCGCCTTGGTGGTTCTGGCGCGTTATACCGGCGCCACTAAACTGCAAGGCGCGGCGGCAGCGGCCGGATTGATTTCGCAGGAGCGTCGAGGGACCGCGGTGAAGATTGGTCTGGCCTTGCGTCTGGGACTTACCCTTTGCGGTGGTGTCGGGCGAATTCTTGCCAAAGTCGAGGTCCGACCGAATTATGACTGGGTTTCCATCGTCTATCCCAACGACATGGTCGCCGCGCACGGGGAATCGGTAGGGCGCCGTATGAATGAATTGTCCCAGGCGCTTGGCATGCCGGTGGTGATGCAGCCATCGTTCCCCCCAAGCGAGTCGGACGATGGTCAAACCGGTGAAGGCGAGGTCAAAGGGTGATTATTTTTACCTGATCACCGGAGGCCGACAAGGCAAGCTTTCCCGCCTTCAGGGCTAAAGCATCGTTGCCGAAAACTTCCCTACGCCAACCACGTAGGGCCGGGACATCCGCTGCATCGGCCAGGGCGATCGCGTCGAGGTCGGCGGCATTGGCGACCAGCTTTTGCGCGACCTGGTGTTCTTCGGACTTTTGCTTCAGTAGAACCCGCAGCAACTCGACGATTGCTGGGCGGGGTTGGCGCGAATCGTTATCGTTCGTCAGTTGCGGACAGGCTTCATCGGGGAGCTCGAGGGCCTTGGCCACCGCCTCCATGATGTCCGTACCGGACCGACCGGCGGCGAATTGTTCGTTAATGTTGCGAACCTTCGCCAGATCCTTGGCCGAGCGCGGCGCCCGGGCGGCGATGTCGAGCAGGACATCATCGCGCAGCACCCGGTTGCGCGGAATATTCCGGCGGCGCGCTTCCAACTCGCGATAGGCCGCGAGCTCCCGCACCACCGCGAGAAACCGCTGTTTGCCGCTGCGTACCTTCAGCCGCAGCCAGGCGTCCTGGGGATCGAGCTCATAGGTAGCGGGGCTGGTCACGACCGCGAACTCTTCCTCAAGCCAGGAGGTTCGGCCATTCGTGCTGAGCTGCGCCGAAAGCAGCTCGTAAACCTTTCGAAGATGGGTCACGTCGGACAGAGCATAACCGGTTTGTGCATCGGAAAGCGGGCGGTTGGACCAATCGGTGAAGCGCGATGATTTATCGATCTGAGTGCCAGTCAACTTGCGAACTAGCTTGTCATAGCTGACCGATTCACCGTGACCGCAGACCATAGCGCCGATTTGCGTGTCGAACAATGGCGCCGGGAGCGTCTTGGTCAGGTTGTAGAAGATCTCCATATCCTGGCGACAGGCATGAAAAACCTTGACTATCTGGGGGTTAGCCATCAGTTCGAAAACCGGAGCCAACGATATGCCCTCGGCCAGTGGGTCCACGGCTATGGCTTCGGAAGTGCCGGCGATCTGGATAAGGCACAATATGGGATAGTAGGTCCGCTCGCGCATGAACTCTGTGTCGACGCAGACAAACTCTTCCGTGGACAGTCGGTCACAGACCGCCGCCAACTCGATGGTGCTCGTTATGAGGGTCATGGGTAGCCTATACACTGATTCAGGTGGTGTGAAAATGATCGATGATCAAGCATTTCGTAGCCGAAAAAGTGAATCTCTATCAAAGGTTAAGGCGATGCTGAGAATATTTTTAAATTCCAATCTATTCTTCTCCTCCCCGGATATCCCAATTGAATCACCATCAAACATCTAATATCTTGATTTCGCTCGAAAAATTATATGAAGCGCGTGGCCTTTATCGGCTCGTCGTCACTTCTTCCTGCCGGGTGTATCCCGGTTATTCCACTGTCTATTTCGATCGTGACGTCCGGGCTTTCCGGATTGTCTTTCCTGGCTGACTGGCAAAAGCACGACGGATCATGTCATTTCGGCGGCTGCAGTGCAGGACTACGCGTTGCATCGAGTGGCGTTTGGTGAGGAGATGTGCCAAACCTATTCATCAGATAACTGTCAACCACGCACTGAATATTCGAGCCGTTTTCCCGGCGATCATGACGGTGGGTTTCAAATCGCTGGTACGCCGGCGAAAGCCGGAACCGATTTGGACAACGCTACAATCATCGCCGAACTCCCGCCGAAGTCATAGAAAATCAGGAAATCGACCCGCTGCTGATATTCATGTTAACGCCGCCGACTTTTGCCACCCCGACGGTGACCATGGATCTTTCAAGCTTCCGACCGAGTGTTGATCGCCCACCCAGCACGTCGTTTGCCCGGCTCCCCGTTGATCATAGTTTTGTCCTTAGGTTCATTTCGCTCCAACGGCCGGGCGCATAATTTGCTGAGCCAATTTGCTCACCTTGAACCCAATAACATGAAAGTTAAGGTTAATGGTCGCGGTTGGCCCTTTGAGTAAGGCCGAAGCAGCTCGGTTGCGGCGGGTACATTCCCAGGTCGATGGCCGGGATACCTGGACCTTGGTCAAATAGGCGTTGGGGCTTAAAAAAACTGCTGTGATCATCTGAAAGTAGTTGGTGGTCGAATGGCTTCGGGTTCATTTTCGCAGCTCGAAATAATCCGAAAGCCCAATTTTCTTTCACTAAGGGGCGGAAAATTGTACAGCTTTAGCCCGGCGCTTTGCTCTGGAATTTAGAGAGATATATGGCCTTGCCGGCGCGCTAGAATATCGATTGTTCGGCGTCGTCACCGACATAGTGGGCATGTGATGATGGCACGAAAATCCCTTTGTTCGTGGTCATTCTCGATGGGTTGACGGCAACCGGGCGCGAGGTCGACGGGGCGATTTCTCTGCTACCGGCAGATTTTCCTAGTGGGTTGTTCGTGGGCAAAAGCGTCATGATTTGCGCAAAAGGTCGGCGCACCCCATATTTGAGCAAAGCGGGATGCCATGGCAGTGCAGCTAGCCTGGATTGATGCTCAGGCGTTGGATTTGGAGATGGTCTTGGTTGAACGAAAATTTTGCGTGACTCGGGTTGCCTGTTTGGTTCGCGTCGCGTTTCTGGGGATTGCGCTCGCGGCTCCCCCGCTGGCGGTTGAGGCCAGGCAAGCGCGGCTGGATTTCGCCCCACACCGGGCATTGTATTCGATGTCTCTCGGTCAGAAAAAGGCGGATTCTAGCATTGTAGATGTCGATGGTCGCATGGCTTTCGAATGGCGCGCGCACTGCGACGGTTGGGTGGTGGAACAGCGCTATGCTATGCGTTATTTCAGCGCCTCCAGTAAGATCAGGGAGGTCGATACCCGGTTTACGACCTGGGAGCGCAAGGACGGGAAACGCTACAAGTTTTACGTCGCGAACAAGCCCGGAAGCGGTTCGCCGGAAAAGATCCAAGGCTTCGCATCGCATCCTGGCGCCAGCGGGACCGGGACCGCGCGGTTTACCGCGCCTGAAGAGGCGGATTTCGAACTCCCTACGGCGGTATTGTTTCCATCCTCCCACACGTTCGCAATGATCGACTCGGCTCTTGGCGGTGGAAAGTTCTTCTCCGCGCCGATGTTCGACGGCAGCGAGGTCGAAGGAGCCACTTCCGTTAGCGCCGTTATGGGCTTGGAGCGTACCGATACGGAGGCCAAAGAGCCTCTGCTGGCTGGCAAGCATTGGCCGGTTCGGATGGCTTTCTTCAGTGCCGGGGGGCAGTCCAGCGAGCCGACCTACGAGATGTCGGTGAACATGCACGCCAACGGCGTCGCCAGTGGCATGGTTTTGGACTATGGCGACATCACCGTGAAGGTCGACCTGCAAAGAATCGAAGCGCTTCCACAGCCTGATTGTTGAACCGGTGAGGCGTAAATCTGGTCATTCCGGTGGCTCATCGTCGAGGATAATGCGGTCGCGGGAGCTTTCCGGGTGGATTATCGTACCGAATCCCCGTCCCTTTTTGATCGCCGAGCGTCCCAGCTTTTCGCGGACTTGATCAATTGCCTGCTCTGCCTTTTTGCGCCGCCCGGCATCGGGATCGGCGAGATCTAAGGGGTCGGCGTCGCGTTCCTCGCCAAGCTCGGACACAGCTACACCGAGCAGCCGATAGCGCCGGCCATTAAGCTCGCGTTCCAGTAGCGCCAGAGCAGTCCGGAACAGAGTATCGGCGAGTTGGGTCGGTGCGGCAAGATTGGTGCGTCGGGTTAAGCTCCGAAAGTCTGCCGTCTTGAGCTTGAGCGTGACTACCTGACCCGAGATATGCTTGTGTTTCAAACTCGCCGAGACTGATTCACAGAGCCGCCAAAGTGCCGGAATGAGTTGTTCAGCACTGGTGAGATCGGTTTTGAACGTGGTTTCATTCGAGACACTTTTGGCCTTTGAGGTTAGCTCCACCTGCCGATCATCGACGCCTTTGGAGAACCGAGCGAGCCGTGTCCCCATGGTTCCGTATCGCCGGACCAATTCAACTTCGTCTATGGCTTGCAGATCAGCGACGGTCCGCAGCCCATCGTTTAGCAACTTGCGGTGCAGACTCTTGCCAACTCCCCAAATTACCGTGGTTGGTCGGGGCGCGAGAAAGGTCATCGCTTCGGCCCGACCGATCACGCTGAACCCGCGTGGCTTGTCGATATCCGAGGCCACCTTGGCCAAAAACTTATTGTAGCTCAGGCCGATCGATGCGGTTATGCCGATTTCCTCCTGAATCCGCGCCACCAATCGGGCCAAGGTCTCGGCTGGCGGCGCTTTGTGCAGGCGTTCGGTGCCGGTTAGATCGAGGAACGCCTCATCGATGGAGATTGGTTGGACCAGCGGCGTCGCCTCGCGCATAAGAGTACGAACCTCGTGGCCGACCGCGGTGTATTTGCGCATGTCTGGACGGATTACCACGGCGTTAGGGCAAGCCTCCAGCGCCTTGAACATCGGCATCGCCGAGTGCACCCCATCGATTCGAGCGATATAGCAGGCGGCTGAGACAACGCCGCGTTGGCCGCCGCCGACAATGACCGGTTTCTCGGCGAGGCTCGGATCGTCACGCTTCTCGACGCTGGCATAAAACGCGTCGCAATCAATATGGGCGATTGTTAAGCCGCTGAGTTCGTCATGCTGGATCAGACGGGGGGAGCCACAGCTAAGGCAGGATTCCAGCGATCGTTTGGGGAACCAACCGAGGCAGTCACGGCAAAGCAGTGTCGGTGACCTCTCCGCCGCCGCGGCTGTCATGTCCGTTGCTCCGTGGCGGCACCGCTGTTCTGGAATGGGGGCCAGAGCCAGGCGGCGCCCCTTACCCCGCTGGAATCGCTGTGCTTGGGGGGGCACAGGCGGGTTTCGACGATATCGGAGAAGATATACTGGCCCCAAATCGATGGCACATGGTCATACAGTCTCTCGATTTCCGACAGACCGCCGCAGAGGACGATCACGTCCGGGTCCAGCAGGTTGATGACATGGGCAAGACTGCGGGCGAGCTGGTTCTCATAGCGCGCCATCACCTGCTCGGCGCTGACGTCGTGGTCTCTGGCCCGTTGGACAATCTTGGGGACCGCTATCGCCTCTCCGGTGTCGCGGCAATACGCTCGCGCCGGCGCTGGACCGCAAAGAAAGGTTTCGATGCAGCCCCTACGTCCACAATAACACAGATCGCCGGGTCGTTCGTCGTCGTCTGGCCAGGGAAGGGGGTTGTGGCCCCACTCACCGGTGATCGCATTGGCGCCCGGAAGCGGGCAACTATTGATGGCGATGCCGGCGCCGACACCGGTGCCCAGGATCACCCCAAAGACCACCGCCGCTTCGCCGCCGGCGCCGTCGACCGCCTCAGATACGGCGAAACAATTAGCGTCGTTGTCTACGCGGATTGGCCGTTCCAGGGCGGTTTCTAAATCCCGTTCGAGCGGTTTTCCGATCAACCAAGTTGAATTGGCATTTTTGACCAAGCCCGTTGTCCGGGACAAGGCACCGGGGATGCCAATACCGACACTGCAGTTTCGCCGGATCTTTCGTTCTGCCTCGAGCACCAGATTACGAACGGCCCGCACAGTGTGTTCATGAACGTTTTGGGGCGCTGGGATTCTTTCGCGATGTATCTCGGCACCGTCGGGAGCGATCACGATGCTTTCGACCTTAGTCCCCCCGAGATCAATCCCGATTCTGAAATTGTCGAGCATTTTGTCCATTGGCCTGTTGGTTTACACACTACTAAAGTAGGCGGTTCCTTGCTTCGAATTTCCTACATTGTACCCAGAAGGATACAATGTAATTTGCGTTTCTTGGCCTGAAATATTTGAAAGCCCGTTGGGCGGCGTACAGGCTGAGTGACGGTGGTGGAGAATGCCTTGCTGACTGAAAAAACAAAACAGAAAACAATCCTGATCGTCGAAGGAAATGAAATAAATATGAGGTTGTTCAATGACTTGTTGGAAGTTCACGACTATAATGTTCTGCGGGCTCGCAACGGCATGGATGCCCTGAGGATGGCCGGGGAGCACAAGCCGGACTTGATTTTAATGGATATTCAGCTTCCGGAGGTTTCAGGTTTGGAAGTGACGAAATGGATTAAGAAAGATGAAAATATTCGGTCCATTCCCGTAATTGCTGTAACCGCTTTCGCGATGAAAGGTGATGAAGAGAAAATTCGCGAGGGAGGGTGTGAGGCCTATCTAGTCAAACCTATTTCCGTTAGTCATTTCTTAGAAACCATTCAAAAATTTTTGACTTAACCTAAAAATGCTAGACCGCGTCTTTGTCGCCCACGATGTGATTCCTAACGTCAAGTTAGTTGAGGCGACGCTTTCCAGCGAGAATTTCGATGGTTTGTTGGTCTATAGGGTCCCCCAGGAGCAAAAAAATATAAAGACTGAGCCGTCGGACATCGTCCTGCTTGATGTAATGACCCTGGGAATGGACGGGTTTGAGGTTGGTCGCTAAATCTGGGCGGACCCGCGGGCCATGCATCTTCCGGCGATTATGATTACCGAGCTCAGTGACCGTACCAATCGGGTGCTGCGGATTTTGGTTGACTTGATGACCGGCCATATCCCGATCATCGATATGATCTCTTGAATTGGCGGCGAGGAGCTCGTCCTCGCCCTGCCAGGCACCAAAGCCGCTGGCGCTTCATTGGTGGCTCAACGTTTGCTTAAACGGGTGGCTCGAGACCCGTTTGATATTGGTAATGGAGGCTCGATCCCGGTATCGATCAGCAGCGACATTACCTTGAGCAACGACGGTCAGGATAATATCTATACGTTTTTGGCGCGGGCTGATGTAGCGCTCTACTCGGCCAAGCATCAGGGTTGCAATGAGATTGCTTTCGATTCCTGAACGTGGGTTGATTATTCTATTCGGTAGAATTTAAGACAAAATATTATATGGTTGAGAGAAGCTAATTGATGGAGTTGGGTTTCTATCGGCGAATTTTGGTTGTTGAGGACGAGTCGTTGAGCGCCACGTTGGTACGCGTGTTTTTGGGGGAATTAGGCCGCCTTTCACCCTCGCCGGGCTGGTCTCCATCCCACGGAGTCCGGAACCTGGAAAGGTCGCGCTTTCATCCGTAGTGGCAGAGCGAATCTCCGCCAGGCTCTCTACATGCCCTCCTTCGTCGCCACCCGCGTCAATCCGGACCTCAAGGCTATATGCCATAGCTTCCACGGTCGGAAAACCTCCGAAGGTGGCCATCACCGTCGTCATGAGAAAGTTCTTCCTCCTCGCAAATGCTCTCTCGAGATCGAAGAAACGGAGCCTAAATAGCTCTTGATCAACACCGATATTCTAATACCCGCGCTTCCAGTCGATGACATTCTCCAAAGGTTCGCCGGCAATATAGCGGCGCAGGTTCTGGATAAACAGCCCGTTGCCGCCGTGGCTGTTGATGTCGGCGGCGGCGGAAATATGTGGAGTGATCAGCACTTTGTTGTCGGCCCAAAGACGGGGGTCCGGCGGTCTGTCGAACTCTCCGACATAGACATCAAGCACAGCGCCACGCAGCTTGTTGGCCGCCAGCGCCGCGATCAATGCTTCCTCGTCGATAATCTCACCTCGGGCGATGTTCAGGACCACGGCCCCCTGCTTCATCGCGGCGAAAGCATCAACGCCGATCAGTTTCTCCGTCTCCGGCGTCCATTGGCAGCATACTGCGACATAGTCGCTTTCGGCCAGCAGGCCGTAGAGGCCGTCGGGGCCGTGAATTTCGGTAAACCCGTCGCTCGGCGGGGCGACGTTACGCCTGGTGCCAACCACCCGCATCCCCACTGCCGCACAAAGTCGCCCGACCTCGCGCCCGATGCCGCCGGCGCCGACCACGCACACGGTCTTTCCGGCAAGCTGCATCGGCTTGTAGGCCGGCGCGTTCATCGCCCGCTCCACTCGCTCGGTTTCGACCATGTTCAGACCTTTGGCGAAATGCAGGATACCGGCGAGCGTGTACTCGGCGATCGGCAGGTTATGGGCATAGCCACGCGACGAGGTGACTACCACCTCGGTGTTCCACAGATCGCCGCGCAGCATGTTCGAGGTGCCCGCTGGCCTTTGATGTACCCATTTCAGCTTCGGCGCCCGGGTACGCAGATCAAGCGGGAAGGGGAAGCCGACCACGACGATCTCGGCTGTCGCCAGCAACGCATCCCGTTCGTCCTGCGTGCCGTTGCCGTTCGAGCCCTTGGCGACGTACCGATTGGAGGTGAACGTTGGCCAGGTGTCGCGAATCTCGCCATCGAACCATCCTGGCGCCAGGGTAAGCGACGTGGAGGGATCGACGGCCTGGATCTGCTCCTGAATCGTCTGAGGCAACGGCGTGAGCGAGAGGATGTTGAGGGTCATACCGCCGGCTCCCAAGCCAACGGCGCCACGGCATTGATGTCGCTGACTACGTCGATCACCACCGACCGGTCCGCCTTCAGCGCTAACTGAAAGGCTTCGGTGATATCTCCGGGCCGTTCGACCCGGATGCCGAGCGCGCCCAGATCCTCTGCGACCTTGGCGAAGTTGGTGTCGTTCTGGACCCACATCTCGTTCGACTTCTCGGTCGGCTTGCCGTTATAAAGTCGAATCATGCCGTTCAGGGCTTGGTTACCGGAGTGGTTGTTGTTGATCACGGTGATCGTGTTGACGCCGTTACGCACGGCGGTCTCGATCTCGCTCATGTGGTACCAGAAGCCAAGATCGCCGGTGAAACAGACCACCGGTCGGTCCGGGGCGCCGCATTTGGCGCCGATCGCCGCCGGGAAGGCCCAGCCCAGATGGCCGGCGCTGCGGATATAGCTTTGGCCTGGATGGCGCTGTTCGAACATGCCGCCCATCCACATTCCCGAATGTCCGGTATCGACGACTACGATGGCGTCCTCGGGCATCGCCTCGGAAAGCTCGTGAACAATCCGCGCCGGATGGATCGGCGTGGCGTCGGAGCGGTAGAGGTCGGTGAAATCGTCTTTATAGGACTGCCGGATCTTCTGCACCTTGGCGATCCAGTTCGATCGGTTGGTCGGCACTGGCGTGTTCAGTTCGGCCATCCGCTCCAGCGTCACCTTGGCGTCACCGATTACCGAGGCATCGTTCGGGTAGTTGCGGCCCGTCACGCCCGGGTCGAGGTCAATCTGTACGGTTGCCGTGCCCTTGGCCGGAATAGTCCAGAAATGCGTGGTCATGCCTCCGGCCCGTGTGCCGATGAAAATGACGAGATCGGCATCGGCGACGACCTGGTTGGCGGACCGGCGTGAATAGGTGCCGACGACGCCGACCGAGAGCGGATTACTCTCCAGGATAGCATCCTTGGCGGTCAACGAGGTGGCAACCGGGATCTGCATCGATTCGGCAAGGCGAACCAACGCATGGCTGGCGCCGGAGGCCTGTACGCCGCCGCCGGCGACGATCACCGGGCGCTCGGCCCTGGAGATCCGTTCGGCGGCCTCGCGTACCCGGTCGGGATCAGGCTGTGGGCGGTCCGGCGGCACCTGACCGTAGCGCGGTTCGGTGACGCCGTCATAGTCGATCTCGGCCCCCTCAATCGCCTGGCCGGTATTGCCGGCAAGCTGTAGATGCACCGGACCGGGGCTGCCGGTGGTAGCCATCCGGAAGGCCTGGCGCAGCATATCCGGCAGGCGGTTCGGGTCATCCACGGCGGCGTTCATCTTGGTATAGGGCTCAAAAGCCGGCAGGTCGTCGACCTCCTGATAGGCCCAGCGATCCCGGTGATTGGCCTCGCGCCCACCAGTCAAGGCGATCAGCGGTACCTTGGCGAGATGCGCGTCGCGGATACCGGCGCAGATGTTAAGGGCGCCAATGATTTGCCCCATGCAGATTCCCGGTCGACCGGTGGTCCGGGCATAACCATCGGCCATATAAACGGCGCCAGCCTCGGTATGGGCATGGATACGCTTGATCTCGGTACGTTTCTCCAGCTCCATCAGCATCCGGCGCAACACCGCTGGCAGATAGAAGACGTGGGTAACGCCATAGCTTTTGAACATGTCGGCCATGGTGGCCGCGACTGTCTGTTTCGCCATTTCTCAGATCTCCCTGGAGCGCTGCTTGCCGGAAACTAGTCAGGGGCGTGCGCACTGTCGATGGGGGTTTGGAAATATCAAAGGGCGGGTGAGGGTGTGGGCGAAATGGTGACCACAGAACGGCCTCCTTTCCGCTGTTTAAAAATCGTGAACTGTTCATGCGAGTGCAACTCCGGGCTCCCCAGATGCAACCTCCTCATGCCGCTTGCAAGTGGACCATGCATCGTACGCCGGCGGCGCTAGAATTTTTATATGAGCGCGAGATCGACCCGATGTTGGAGGGATTTTTCGAGTATTAGGCCGGGCGACTCAAAACCCGCGTGCGCGCGGTCCATCCGGCGGTGCGGCTTGAGTAAGCGAAGGGGATGGGGATCATAGTCCCACGATGGTCGCCAGCTTCAGTCTCTGGGTTACGCATCTGAATTGCCCCTTAAAATTATACAACTGATTGAATCAGTAATAAAAAACATGAGAAGGGGATGGAAAATTAACCAACCAGGCGGGAAATGCGTCTTTAATAAGTGTCGAACATCCGCTGCACCTCTTCGGGATCTTCGGTGCGGGTCAGCGCCAGCATGGTGAGCACCCGTGCCTTTTGTGGGTTGAGGTTGTCGCCGGCGATGATTCCGTCGCGGCGCATCGACGTCCGACGGAGCACCCGGCCGCTGCCGGCGCGGGTGCTGTAAACGATCAGGATGCCCTGCTTAAGCGCCGCCGCCACCGCTTCGACTTGCGGTGGGGTTGGGAGGCCGGGGGCCAAGGTGGCGATCACCAGGGCTTTGGCGCCGGCGGCGATGAACGCCTCGATCGCGGTGCCGTCGGCGCCGGCGTAACTGGGTACGATATCGACCCGGGGCAACGCTTCGATACCGCTGACGTCAAACTCGGTCTCGGTGGTGTGCGGGCGCACTGGCTTACGATAAATGGCGGTGCGGCCATCGGGATCGGCATAGCCGAGCATGCCGAGATCTGGCGTGCGGAAGGTCTCCAGCCTTAGGGTCGAGGTTTTGGTAACCTCGCGTGCCGCCTGGATTTCCTCGTTCAATAGCACAACCACCCCAAGCCCGCGCGCCTCGGTGGAGCTGGCGGTTCGCACCGCGGCCAGGAGATTACTGCCGGCATCGGTGGCAAAGCCGGAAGAGGGGCGCTGGGCGCCGATGATCACTATGGGTAGCGTGGTCTTGGCCGCCAGATTGAGGAAATAGGCGGTCTCCTCCAGGGTTGCGGTGCCGTGGGTGACGACAATGCCGTCAATATCGTCGTGGGCCCGGTCGATTTCACGGATCTTGGCGGTGAGCGCTAGCCAGTCGTCCGGGACGATGCCGGAGCTGGAGACTTGGCGTATATCGAAGGGTACGATCTTGGCAGAGCCAGCGACCTCCGGAAATCGCTCGAGGATCTCGGTCACCGTCATCCGGGTACCGAACTCCATGTACTCCCACACATCCAGGCTGTCGCGCCCGGTATAGGAGATGGTACCGCCGGTACCAAGAAAGGCGATGCGGGGTTTGCGGTCTGACATGGCGAGCTCCGTGGATCTGGGGCGCGGCCGGTTTGGTTGGTGACGGCGCATTTTGATCAAAACCCAACCTTGTTGATCCGACAAGCCCGGGATGTGAAAAAGAGTGCATCGAAAACAACGAAAATCGACGGGGTGATCGGACCCGGCTGATTAAGCTGTTAATCTAGAGGGATGAATCGCTTCATCGCATTTGCTGACCGCCTATCCATGGGGGTGGGAATGACCGCCGCGACTCTGGTCGCCCCGCTCGGGATTATCATGACCTATGAGGTGTTGGCGCGGTTCCTGCTCAATCTGCCGACTTTCTGGGCTTATGAGCTGAGTTACATGCTCACCGGCGCGCATTTTGCGCTTGGCATTGCGATGGTGACCCGGCGCGGCGAACACATCCGGATAGACTTCCTTTATGCCCGAATGTCGGATCGCACCAAGGCGATACTTGATTTCGCCGTGTTGCTTTGCTGCATGGTGCCGATGATGACCTGGGTCGCGTCCGAGTTGGTCGATTATGCCTGGACCGCCTGGTGGCGGGGTGATCGCTCGGGCGAGTCCGGATGGAACCCGGTGGTCTGGCCGGTCCGCGTAGTGATCGCCTTTGGCTTCGTGATTCTCGCGATCCAGTTGATCGCGGAGTCTCTCAAGACCGGTGCCGTGGTGTTCCTGGCACGGCCGCCGGAAGAGGATCTCTAACACCGTGGATATTGTCACCTGGATGTTTCCGGTTCTGCTCACCCTGATCTTTCTTGGTGTGCCGATCGCTTTTGCGCTGATTTCCACCGCCTTCGTCTTTGGGTTGATGCGCTTTGGCGAGAACGCGGTGTTGGTGTTCATGCACAAGGTAGATGACATTACCGGCGCCTCGATCCTGGCGGCGGTGCCGTTGTTTGTGTTCATGGGAGCAATGCTGGAGAAGTCTGGGACAGCGGAAAAGTTGTTCGAAGCGATCCACCTGTGGACCCAACGACTTCCAGGCGGTCTGGCGATCGGCACCATCTTCATGTGCGTCATTTTCGCCGCCTGCAGCGGCGTGATCGGTGCCACCGAGACCGTGGTTGGCCTGTTGGCCACCCCGGTGATGTTGCGCCATGGTTATGACAAGGCACTAATCTCCGGGACGATCACGGCCGGCGGTTCGCTCGGCGCGATTATTCCGCCCTCGGTGGTGGTGATCATCTTGGCGTCGGTCGCAGAGATGTCGCTCGGCGATATGTTCATCGGCATGTTCATCCCCGGCCTGCTGATGGCCGGCTTGTACATCGTCTATATCGTGATCCGTTGTACCTTGGACCCGGAAGCCGGGCCGAAAGTTCCGCATCCAGACGATGCCATGCCGATTTTCGACAAGCTCAAGTTCACCGGGACGGCGCTGTTCCCGCCACTGTTGCTGATTGTCGCGGTGTTAGGCAGCATCATGGCCGGGGTTGCAGTCCCGACCGAGGCGGCGGCCGTCGGCGCGGTCGGGACCACCGTGATGACGATCTGCTATCGGACCTTTACTTGGGTGGTGATGCTGGAGGCGATGGTCAAGACACTGTCGGTAACGGCGATGATCCTGACGATTGTCGTCGGCGGCACCATGTTCGCCAGTGTGTTCCTGTCCTCCGGTGGCTTCGACGCGGTGCGTGCGGTGCTGGCGTTTTGGGAGCTTGGGCCCTGGGGCACACTGATCCTGGTCCTTACTCTGGTTTTTCTCGCCGGGTTCGTGCTCGATGGGTTGTCGATTATCCTGATCGTCGTGCCGATTGGATTTCCGTTGATCAAAAGTTTTGGGTTTGATCCGGTCTGGTTCGCGGTGCTGTTCTTGGTGGTTAAGCAGACCAGCTATCTGACCCCGCCGATGGCCGGCGCGATCTTCTATTTTCGTGCCATCGCCCCGCCGGAGATCACCCTGGCTCATATGTATCGCGGCGTGGTGCCGTTTATCCTGCTTGATCTGGTTGTGCTGGTGCTGGTCATGATCTTTCCCGAGTTGGTGCTTTGGTTGCCGGCAAAACTGTTGGGGTGATGCGGGCCATTGGCATCCCTATGGTTACCTGAAATGATGGGCGCCTCCGATTGTCTTCCGGCTCGCCGGGCCAATCCCCCTGCGATGTAAAAAGGCGCAAAACCAGACGTGGTGGCTTCTCCGTTTTCCCTGTTGCGTGATCCGGGCTTTTTGCGAGTCTGGGGGATCGGTTTGATTGGCAACACCATGCGATGGCTGGAGTTGCTGGCGATCGGCATTTTTGTCTTCGAGACCACCGGCTCGGCGCTCCTGGTCGCGGTGATGACAATTGCCCGGCAATTGCCGTTGGCATTGTTCGGGGTCTTCATCGGCCCGATGGCGGAGCGCACCAACCGCAAACATTTGATGATCTTCGGCTTCACGGTGATGACCGCGTCGACGGCGACCATGGGGCTACTCGCAAATCTCGGGGTGATAGAGATCTGGCAGATCGCGATCTGCGTCTTTATCAGCGGCAGCTCTTGGGCGCTTGATTACCCCGTCCGCCGGACCTTGATCGGCGAGTTCGCTGGGCCAGACCGTCTTGGCACCGGTATATCGCTTGATGCCGCGACCAACAACATCACCCGCATGATTGGACCATTCGCTGGTGGTGTCACCTATGGCCTGGTCGGTCTGCAAGGCGCATTCTTGGTCTCCGGTTTGGCGCATTTTACCTGTGTGCTAATCGCGATCTCCTTGAGCCTGGACCACACCAAGGTCCGCAGCTCGGTTGAGCCTTATCTGACGATGCTGAAACAAGGGTTGAACATTGTTCGCACTTCGCCCGAATTGATCGGCGTGTACCTTGTCACCATCATTTTGAATGTTTTCGGCTTTCCCTATGCCGCGATGGTGCCGGTGCTCGGCCGGGCTCGTTACGATGTCGAGCCGGCCTTGGTTGGATTGTTGTCGGCGGCCGAGGGCGCCGGCGCCTTTGTCGGCGCCCTGATCATTGCCTTTGTCGCTCGCCCCGCTTGGTTCAAGCGGTTGTATCTTTATGGGGCGGCAAGCTTCATGTGCCTCATCTTTGGTCTGTCGTTCGCAGCCAATTACTGGTTCGCGATCTCGATCCTGTTGTTTGCCGGGCTAGGCATGGCCGGGTTTGGCGCGATGCAAAGCACCTTGGTTCTCCTGCTGGCGCCGGTGGAAGCGCGCAGCCGGCTCATGGGTTTGCTTTCGGTCTGTATCGGTTGCTCGCCGATTGGCCTGTTGAATTTGGGATTATTGGCGGATTGGGTGGGTGCGCCGTTGGCGTTGACACTGATATCTTCGACCGGGCTCCTGCTACTCGCGGCGACGGTGTATTTTATTCCCGCGATCCGCCGCTGACCGCTCGGCTATTCCACGAAATCCCGGAAATACTCGACCGTGCGTTCAAGCCCGGCGGCTAGCGGAATGCTGGGCCGCCAGTCGAGATGGTGCCGGCCTTGGTGATGTCCGGACGCCGTTGCATCGGGTCGTCGGTCGGTCGGGGATGATAGGTAACTGGAGACGTCGATCCGGCGATCCCGGTGATCCGGGTAGCCAACTCGCGCACGGTGATTTCCGCGGGGTTTCCAAGATTGATCGGGCCGGTTACCGCATCCTCGGTCTCCATCAGTCGCAATAGACCCTCGATCAGATCATCGACGTAGCAGAATGACCGGGTCTGCAGGCCATCCCCATACAGGGTAATCGGTTCGCCCTTGAGGGCCGCCATAATGAAGTTGGAGACTACACGGCCATCATTGGGATGCATGCGTGGCCCATAGGTGTTGAAGATCCGCGCCACCTTGATGCCCAACCCATGCTGACGCCGGTAATCAAAGAACAACGTCTCGGCGCAGCGCTTACCCTCGTCATAGCAGGCGCGCGGGCCGATCGGGTTGACATGGCCCCAATAGTCCTCGGTTTGAGGATGCACGCTGGGGCTGCCATAGACTTCGCTGGTGGACGCCTGAAGGATCTTGGCTCCCAGTCGCTTGGCCAGACCCAGCATGTTGATGGCGCCATGCACGCTGGTTTTCGTGGTTTGTACGGGGTCATGCTGATAATGGGTCGGCGAGGCCGGGCAGGCGAGATTGTAGATTTCATCAACCTCGACATAGAGCGGCATGGTCACGTCATGACGCATCAACTCAAAGTTCGAGCGGCCGAGCAAATGGGCGACGTTGTCCTTGGCGCCGGTAAAGAAATTGTCGAGGCAAAGCACATCATCTCCCCGCTCGATCAGGCGGTCGCAGAGATGCGAGCCGAGAAACCCGGCGCCGCCGGTCACCAGAATTCGTTTGCACTGCCGCTTCATGGCGCGGTCCCATCCTCGCGATTGCCGATACCAAGAGTTTTAGCTGGTTTGCGGTGGGATGCTGAAGCGATTTTCCTGGCAGGCATGGGCTTGGCAAACCGTAATCTTGGAACCGGGCCGGGCCGGTGAACGCTTGCGCCCGCCGGGAGAATCCTTTTGATCCGCCTGGCGAATAACGCGAATCGCCAGATTTCCACGATTCGTGTTGCTTCGCTCCACCAGGGCGGGTAGGCTGGTGTCATCGAAATACTACATATAGTAATTTGGCGGCGGCCGGATGATGCGACGCCCGATCACCGAACGCCAAGCTTAGAGGAGCTACACATGGCCGAAGCGGTGGTGAGTGTCTGGACCGAGGAACGACTGGGAAATCTGACGCGGCTTTGGACCGATGGCTTGTCGATTACTCAGATTGGGTTGACGATTGGTTTGTCGCGCAATGCGGTGGTTGGCAAGGTGCATCGCATGGGATTGCCCAAGCGGCAGTCGCCGATCGTGCGCTCCGACAAGCCGGTGGAGCCGAAGCGGCGCAAGCTTTCACCGCTGACGGTTGCTGATTGGGATCGCAATAAATGTTGCTGGCCGATTGGTGATCCCAGGGAATCGGATTTCCATTTCTGCGGCGACAGGATCCGAGAAGGCCGGCCCTATTGCGCCAGCCATTGCGAGAAAGCCTACACGAACACCAGGGAACGCTCGGCGGCCTGATCAAGAAAGGGCCCAGTGGATCGCATCGGATTCAACGTCTGGCGCCGGGCGGTGCGGCTCGTTCGGCGCCGGCTCGGCGGTCCTTTGGGAATATTTTAGTTCCTTGACGTATCCATCCAGAGGACGCCCTGACCGATCGGCGTCGAGTAGCGTTGGTTGGCGAAATTGTCGCGAAAAATTAGGTTTGGCGGTCGTTCGACCTCGGGCATACTTTGCACAGTCTCGTGACGAGACGCGGGTGCGGCGCGGCCTTCGTTGACTGGCTGCGGAATTCTGGGGGCGGAGACCTCAGGGACAACCCGTCGGCCGACGTTTCGCCAAAAGGAGCGTATCAATGCGATTGCAGGATCGGGTTGTTGTGGTGACCGGAGGTGCCTCGGGTATCGGCAAGGCGATATGCCTGAAAGCGACGTCCGAGGGCGCCCGTGTTGTGGTTGCCGATATTCGCGAAGACCCGCGCGAGGGGGGTGCTAACACGGTGGACGCCATTGCCGAATTGGGCGGCGAGGCGATGTTTATGACCGTCGACATAACCAATTGGGATGAGGTGGACCAGCTTGTCTCAAAGACGGTGGAGCGGTTCGGTGCCTTGGATGTGATGGTGAACAATGCCGCCGCGCATGGTGGTTCGGCGCTGCTTGAGACCTCCGAGCCTGAGTGGGACCGGGTCATGGATGTCGGCGCTAAGGGCATGTTTTTCGGCTGCAAACGGGCAATCCAGCAAATGCTCACCCAAGAGCCGCGTGTCGGAGCCGAAGCGCGTGGGCGGATCGTGAATATCTCTTCGCAACATGGCATGATCCGCGCCCCGAATGATTTCGCCTATGGGGTCAGCAAGGCCTGCGCCGTTTATATGACTAGACAGATTGCTGGCGATTATGCCGACCAGGGGATCGTCTGCAACGCGGTAGCGCCGGGCAAGATCTTGACCGGCAAGACCGGCTCCGCGATCACGCCCGAGGCCATTGCCTATAGCCATGCCCGCACCCCTTGGCCGCGGTTGGGACGCTCCGAAGATGTGGCTTCGGCGGTTATTTTTTTGGCCAGCGATGATGCGTCCTATATTACCGGCGAGAACCTGATGGTCGATGGCGGCTGGATGGCTAACTGACGGACGGTACGGCGATGCAGCTTGCGACCAAAGCGAACCAACCCCAGGCGACGTTGCTCGCGGATTACCGGGTCCCCGACTATTTGATCGACAGCCTTGATCTTGAGATTGACCTTGCGGTTGACCGGGCCGTCGTGACCGCAACCCTGAAAGGCCGGCGCAATCCTGCCGCAACTCGTCCGGAGGCTTCGTTATACCTCGACGGTCAGGATCAGGAGCTGCTGGAGGTTACCCTGAACGGCCAAGCCCTGGGGGTTGACGACTTTATCCTCGGGGCCGAAACGCTCAGCATTGCCGCGATGACCGATACCTTTGTTCTGACGGTGAAGAGCTGCAACAACCCGGCTGAGAACACGGCATTAGAGGGGCTCTATCTTTCCAACGGAATGTACTGCACCCAGTGTGAGGCCGAGGGTTTCCGCAGGATCACCTACTTCCCAGATCGTCCTGACGTGATGACGATCTACACCACCACGATCCGGGCCGACAAAGCGGCTTATCCGGTGTTGCTGTCGAACGGCAATCTGGTTGAGACCGGCGATAGTGGAGGCGGTCGGCATTTTGCCCGTTGGCAGGACCCGTTTCCGAAACCATCCTATCTGTTCGCTATGGTCGCCGGCGATCTGGCGTGTGTCGAGGATTGCTTTACCACCGGGTCCGGACGCCAGGTCGTGCTCCGGATCTTCGTCGAGTATGGCGATGAGGATCGCTGTGGCCATGCGATGGATTCGTTGAAGCGCTCAATGACCTGGGACGAGGAGCGGTTCGGCCTGGAATATGATCTCGACCTGTTCATGATCGTCGCGGTCAGCCATTTCAACATGGGGGCGATGGAGAACAAGGGCCTTAACATCTTCAACAGCCGTTATGTCCTGGCCGACCGTGAATCCGCGACCGATGTGGATTTTCAGCGCATCGAGTCGATCGTCGCGCATGAATACTTCCACAATTGGACCGGTAACCGGGTGACCTGCCGCGACTGGTTCCAACTCAGCCTGAAAGAGGGGCTGACGGTGTTTCGTGATCAGGAGTTCACCGCCGATACCCATTCACGTGGGGTTCAGCGGGTGAGCGACGCTCGGACCGTGCGCGCGGCCCAATTCGCCGAGGACGCCGGCCCGACTGCCCATCCAATCCAGCCTAGCAGCTATATAGAGATCAATAATTTCTACACTGCCACCGTGTATGAGAAGGGCGCCGAGGTGGTGCGGCTGATCCACACGCGGGTTGGGGAGGCAGGCTTCCGTAAGGGCATGGATCTCTATTTTGAGCGGCATGATGGTCAGGCCGCGACCTGTGAGGACTTCGTTGCCGCGATGCAGGACGGCTCCGGGGTGGATTTGTCCGACATGAAGCTGTGGTATGAGCAGGCCGGCACGCCGGAACTGACGGTTCGGATGAGCTACGACCCCAAGGCGCGCCAAGCCACCTTGCAGGTCAGCCAGCATGTCCCGCAAACACCCGGGCAGGGCACGAAAAAACCAATGCCTATACCATTGCGGCTTGGGTTGCTGAACCGCCAGGGCCAAGAGGTGCCGATGCGTCTTGTCGGCGAGACGGCGAATGACGCGCCGAGCGACCGGGTGCTGACGGTCACCGAGGTGGAACAATCCTTTGTCTTTGAGAATATCGAGGCGGCGCCGGTACCCTCGCTGCTGCGCGGGTTCTCGGCCCCAGTCAAGGTGAAGGCGGATCTGTCGTCCGAGGATCTGGCACTGTTGATGGCCCATGACCGCGATCCGTTCGCCCGCTGGGACGCCGGGCAGCGCTATGCAACAGGTCTTTTGCTCGAACTGGTCGCGTCGAGGGCGACGGGGCGGCAGATGACCCTCAATCCAGCCTTCACGACGGCCATCGAGGCGACCTTAACGGATGATACCCTGGAGCCGGCGTTCCGTGCCGAGGCGCTTCACCTGCCGAGCCAGGCGGAATTGGCCCAGGCGATGGACATCGCCGATGTCGACGGCATTCATCAGGCCAGCGGCTTCGTGGTCGAACACCTGGGCGAGGCGCTATACGATCGGTTCCTGGCGATCTATCGCACGGCCATGGGTGGCCAAATGCCGAGCGAGCTATCGACCGAGGCCATGGGGCGCCGGGCGCTGGGCAATGTGGCATTGTCTTATCTCGCGGCGAGCGGTCGCCAGGAGGGACGCGATCTCGCGCGGGCGCAGGTCGACGAGGCGGCCTCGATGACCATGGTGATGGGGGGCCTCGGGGCGTTGAACAATATCGATTGCGTCGAACGGACCGCGGCGTTGGCAACTTTCCATATGCGTTGGCGGGATCGGCCGATGGAATTAGACAAATGGTTCGCTCTTACAGCGATGTCGACATTGCCGGCCACATTGGACGCGGTGATCGGTTTGTTGCGCCATCCTGGGTACGATCTGCGCACGCCCAACCGGGTTCGTGCGGTGGTCGGCAGTTTCGCGTCGGGCAACCAGGTGAGATTTCACAGCGCTGACGGCGCTGGGTATCGGTTCCTCGCTGATCGGATCTTGGAGCTGGAGTCGATTAACCCACAGGTCGCCGCGCGGTTGATGCAGCCGCTGACCCGATGGCGGCGTTTCGACAAAAATCGCCAGGGTCTGATGATCAACCAACTGAGAAGGGTTGCTGAAACGTCGGGATTGTCGAAGGATGTCTTTGAGATTGCAAGCAAGGGGCTTGCCTGAGATCAACCGCAAGAGGGCGCCATGACAGACCGGGTCATCGTCATCAATCCGAACAGCACCGAGGCTGTTACCCAGGCCATGGACAAGGCCCTCGATCCGCTTCGCCTGGCCGGCGGCCCCCAGATCGAAAGCATTACCAACCCGGACGGCCCACCGGGGATCGAGTCTCAACAGCATGTCGATCAGGTCTCGGCCCATATCTGCAATATTATCCAGGCACGCGATAACGATGCCGGCGCCTTCGTTATTGCGTGTTTTTCTGATCCCGGAATGTTCGCCGCCCGCGAAGTGACGGCCAAGCCGGTCTTCGGGATTGCCGAGAGCGGTATTTTGTCGGCGCTGTCACTGGGCAACCGGTTCGGGGTGGTCGCCATACTGCCGCAATCGATCCCACGGCATATCCGCTATATCCGCTCTCTGGGGCTGGAGAGCCGGCTTGCCGGCGACTTTGCGATTGGCCTTGGGGTCACTGAACTGGCCGACGAGGACAGAACCTTTTCCCGCATGGTTCGGGTTAGTGAGGCGTTGCGGGACGAAAAGGGCGCTGATGTTTTGGTGATGGGATGTGCCGGCATGGCCCGCTATCGGGCGCCGCTGGAGGACAAATTAGGGATCGCTGTGGTGGACCCGGTCCAGGCTGCCGTTGCCATGGCTATTCCTGCGATCCGGCTTGGCCAGACCAATAGCACTCGGCGCGCCGTGTCGTGAGCATCCCGCTAGGCTTGCCCGGGTTTCATAATATTGGTTTTAAGGAAAGCGTGTCAGCTGGAGGCATCGCGGGACATTGAGCGGACTGGACCCGGCGGTGAACCAAAAGGGCATTCGCCAAAGCTACAGCTATCCTAAATACCCGTTCCGTCGCCCGGCGGCGATCGATAGTGACACGGTCGAGCGCCAGCGCGTGGTGATCGTCGGGGCCGGCTCTGTCGGTCTTGCGGCGGCGGTTGAATTCGCCTGTCTTGGGATCGAAACGGTGGTGCTGGACGATGACGATACCGTCTCGGCCGGAAGCCGGGCGATCTGCTGGTCGAAACGTACGCTTGAGGTGTTGGACAGGAGCGGCGTCGCCGAGCCAATGGTTGATAAGGGAGTGATCTGGCGTCAGGGTCGGGTTTATCGCGGTGAGCGGGAAATCTACAATTTTGATCTGCTGCCCGAGGCCGGCCACAAGATGCCTGCCTTCATCAATCTGCAGCAATACCACACCGAGGAATATCTGGTTGACCGGGCCGTCACGCTCGGTAAGACCGACCTTCGTTGGCGGAACGCGGTGGTGGATATCTATCTTGATCTTGATGGTGGTGGTCTGCAAGGTGGTGGCGGGGCGCTGTTGACGGTGGATACGCCTGACGGGCGTTACCAGATCCGCGCCGACCATGTGCTGGCGGCCGACGGGGTGCGTAGCACGCTCCGCCGCTCCATGGGGTTGGAATTCCAGGGCCGCACCTTCGAGGAGCGGTTTTTGATCACCGACATCCGGATGAACGCCGACTTTCCGATGGAGCGGCGGTTCTGGTTCGAGCCGTCCTTTCACGCTGGGCAATCGGCGCTGCTGCATCGCCAACCCGACAATATCTACCGAATAGATCTTCAGTTGGGTCCGGATGCCGACCCGGTCGAGGAAAGCAAGCCGGAGCGGGTGATTCCCCGGGTGGGCAAAATGGTTGGCAAGGATCTCGATTTCGATCTCGAGTGGATCAGTGTCTACACCTTCACCTGCCGGCGGATGGAGCGGTTCCGCCATGGTCCGGTATTTTTCGTCGGTGACGCGGCGCATGTGGTCAGCCCGTTCGGCGCGCGCGGCGGTAATGGTGGCATCCAGGATATCGATAACCTGGTCTGGAAGCTTGCCCTGGTTCTTGGTGGCGAGGCGCCGGCGACTTTGCTCGACAGCTATGATGCCGAACGGGTGCCAGCGGCCGATGAAAACATCCTGAATTCGACCCGCAGCACGGATTTTATGACCCCGAAGAACCAGGTCAGCGCCGATTTTCGGCACGCGGTTCTGTCCCTGGCCGAGACCGCGCCTTTTGCTCGAACCCTGGTGAACAGCGGTCGGTTGTCGCTGCCGCATGTCTATGCCGCGACGGCGCTGAGCACGCTGGATGATGACGCCTTCGCCGGCAAGGGGCCGGTGCCCGGCGCTCCGGCCTTGGACGCGCCGGTCTTGTTTAATGGTGTGGAAGGCTGGCTGCTGAACCATCTGGGGCAGCGTTTTGTGGCGCTGTGCTTTGTCGACCTGGAGGTCCTCGTCGATGACTGGATTGAAGCATGGAACAAAGCGCTTGCCGACCTCACTCCGTCGGTGGATCTGGTGGTCGTCGGTCGCGGCGATATTGCCAGGCGCCCTTCCATCGCTATTCTCGACGACATCGCCGGTCAGGCGTTCGCCCGTTGGGCTGGCGAGCCGGGGAGTGTATATTTGCTGCGACCCGATCAACACGTCGCCGCTCGGTGGCTCGAACGCCCGACGGCGCCTGCCCTGGCTGCGGCGCTCGCGCGGGCCATCGGACGAAAGGAGGCGGGGTAATGGGGACGCTTGCAATCGAGCCTCGGATCACCCGACCCGATGACTTCTACGAAGCCTTGATAAAAGCGCATCGCGGGTTGTCGGACGAGCAGAGCCGGCAGCTCAACGCACGCTTGATCCTGGTCCTGGCGAACCAGATCGGGGATTTCGATGTTCTTGAGCAAGCGCTGGACCTGGCGCGAGAGGACGGCGTGGCCCGAGATTGACTGGAGCGCCGTTAAAAACGGACCGGGCTTTGGTGCATCCGTTGAAAATACGCTAGCCGAACGCCTTGAAGGTAATGGTGGTGAAGGCGTCCTTCACACTAGGCAGGCGCTGGATCTTCTTCGTGACGAAATGGTCGATATCAGCGCGGTCTGGCAAATAGCATTTCATCATCATATCGTATTGAGGGGAGGTCGAATGGACCTCGGAAATCGCATCGCCATTTTGGGTCACCGCACCGGCAACCCGATAAGCCTCACCAAGCGCACATTTCTCCTGAACAAAGATTGTTCGGATGGTCAGAATTGCCTAGGTCCCAGTCGGCAACGCCTAATTAGTTCGAAAATTCGTGAACCCGCAGTTAGTGCAACTGATTGACGCTCAGGCCGTATCCGTGCGCCCGGGGCGCAGCATGAAGGCTGGCACGTGGTCGCCCATACCGGTCGTCGGGGCATTCGCCGGCACCGGCGGCGGTACTTTCTCACCGGGATGTGGGCGGTCCGAATGACGTGACCGGCGGTTGGGATTGGGGTTGCCCTGCAGCAGCGCCTCTTCGCGCGGCGCGCCGCGGGCCCGTTGACGCGGCGCTTGGTCGCGCTCGACTGGCACAGCGGCGGGGCTCACATCGGTTGTTGACGCGGCAGTATCCGCGTCCATCGAAGGGATGGAAGCGTTGAGATTGGCCGGAGGCGGCGGCGCAGCATCCACATTCACTGCGACGCTCGTGGTTTCATCCGACGGCGCGGCGCGCTGGCTCTCAGATCGGCGCGGAGGGCGGGATCGTCTGGCGGCCGGGCCGGGTCGGCTTTCTTCCGAGGCGGATGCTGGGGGCGGTGTTGGGGCGGGGGCGCTGCGGCTCGGCTTGGTCAATCCGTCGATCTCGACGACCGTGATTGTCTTGTTGATCAGTTTGTTGATCGCCTGCACGTATTTTGAATCCTCGGGCGCGGCCAGGGTGAAGGAACGCCCTCCCCGTCCGGCCCGACCGGTCCGGCCGATCCGATGGACATAATCCTCGGCAGTGGTCGGAACATCGAAATTGAACACATGGCTTAGCCCGGCGATGTCCAGCCCGCGTGCGGCCACGTCGCTGCAAACCAGCAGTCTGGCCTCACCAGCTTTGAACTTGGCCAATGTCTCGGTGCGCGCCGGTTGTGACATGTCACCGTGCAACACCACCGCGTCATAGCCATGGCGCACCAAAGAGCGATGCACGACACCGCAGTCGCGCTTGCGGTTACAGAAGATCAGCGCATTGGCTACCTCTTCGCTCTCGATGAGCGAGCGAAGCACGTCGCGTTTGTTCGGAGCGTCGGTGTGGACGATATGCTGAACCACCGTATCGGCGGTGCTTGCCGGCGGTGCGACGGTGATTTCCTTCGGATTAATCAAGAACGCGTCGGCCAGTTTGCGGATCCCACGATCCAGGGTTGCGGAGAAGAACAAGGTCTGACGTATCCTCGGCAATAGTGAAACGATCTTCTCGACATCAGGAATAAAGCCCATGTCGAGCATCCGGTCGGCCTCGTCGATCACCAGGATCTTCACATCGTTCAGCAGCACCTTGCCGCGTCCGAAATGATCCAGCAGGCGACCGGGGGTCGCGATCAACACGTCGACGCCGCGGTCAAGTTTCTGTGTCTGATCGCCAAACGCCACGCCGCCGATCAACAATACCATGGTGAGCGAATTATTCTTGCCGTAGGTGGTGAAATTATCGGCCACCTGGGCTGCCAGTTCCCGTGTCGGGCACAAGATCAGCGACCGAGGCATTCGGGCTTTGGCACGTCCTGATGCCAAGATGTCAATCATCGGCAGGGTGAAAGACGCCGTTTTCCCCGTGCCGGTTTGGGCACAGCCAAGCACGTCACGTCCCTGGAGGACTACAGGGATCGCCTGTTCCTGGATCGGTGTCGGTGTTTTGTATCCGGCGTCGGTGACAGCGCCAACCACGCCGTCACTCAAGCCTAGGTCTAAAAATGTCAAGATATGTCCGCGCCTCTTGGGCAGCTACGATTGCTTTACGAAAATAGTCGCGGCGTTATCAGTTATTGCTGGGAGCAAGTCAATCGTCGATGCCGACGGCCGATTGGTTATGTTGATTCCTGTGGTATTTTTGCCGTGTGCGTAGCGTTTTTTACCACAACGACCGTGGGGCTGGAGAGAGCATGCGGCAACCGACCCTGGCGTTGCTTCCCGGGCTGATCTGCGACGCCGAGCTCTGGTCACATCAACATACAAACTTGTGTGACCTGGCCGAGATCGTGATCCCCGACCTCTCCCGAGACGACGACATCGTCCAGTTGGCCCCGTCGGTTCTGGCGGTCTTGCCGGAACATTTCAGCTCGGCTGGCCTATCGATGGGCGGGTATGTGGCCCTGGAGATGCTGCGTCAGGCACCGGAGCGGGTCGAAAGTATCGTTGCAATGGCGGTACAGGTGGGACGGGACGGCTTCGTCAATCAATAACGCGCGACCCTTGGGCGGCACGGCAGTCCGGATCTACTTACGGGGCTACGAGGTCCGACATTGGTGTTGTGTGGGCGTGATGATCAGTTAACCCCGCCGGCTCATTCGCAAGAGATGGCCGACCTGGTGCCCGGCGCTGATCTGGTGCTGCTCGACGACTGTGGTCATTTGCCGGCGCTGGAGCGATCGGACGAAACGAGCGGGGCCTTCCGGCGGTGGTTTTTATTGTGAGTTATGAAATTAATAAAACGTCACAATTTATTGTTTAATAATGAAATAGTGATCGTATTCCCGCAATGAAGTTATTGGCGAAAGCAAACGGGGCCACGCGACGGCGGCCCCGATTTTCGTTGGTGAACTCAACTCAGTCTATTGTTGTCCAGTCTTTTGTCGTCCGGTCTATTTCCGATTGTTGATCGGGACATAGGGGCGTTCAGTCGGACCGGTATAGAGTTGACGCGGCCGACCGATTTTCTGGGTCGGATCCTCGATCATTTCCTTCCACTGGGCGATCCAGCCGACCGTCCGGGCGACTGCGAACAGCACCGTAAACATGTCCGAGGGGAAGCCCATCGCCTTCAGGATAATGCCGGAATAGAAATCGACATTCGGATAGAGGTTGCGCTCGATGAAGTACTCGTCCTCGCGGGCGATCTTCTCGAACTCCATCGCCAATTCCAGCAGCGGATCGTCAACGCCGAGATCCTCAAGAACCTCGTGACAACTTTGCATCATTACCTTGGCGCGCGGATCGTAGTTTTTGTAGACCCGATGGCCAAAGCCCATGAGGCGGAACGGGTCATCTTTGTCCTTGGCTTTCTTGACGTAACTGCCGATATTATCTTTATGGCCGACTTCGTTCAGCATGTTCAGCACGGCTTCGTTAGCGCCGCCATGGGCGGGACCCCAAAGCGAGGCGATGCCGGCGGCCATGCAGGCGAAGGGATTGGCGCCGGAGGACCCGGCTAGGCGAACCGTTGAGGTCGAAGCGTTCTGCTCATGGTCGGCGTGCAGGATCAGCAACCGGTCCATCGCCTTGGCCAGGACCGGGTTGACCTCATACTGCTCGGCCGGGACGGCGAACAGCATGTAGAGGAAGTTCTCCGAGAAGCTAAGGTCGTTCTGCGGGTAGTTAAACGGCTGACCGATCGAATATTTGTATGCCATCGCGGCAATGGTCGGCATTTTTGCAATCAGTCGATAGGACGCGACCATCCGGGCATGGGGATCGTTGATGTCGGTGGAGTCGTGGTAGAACGACGACAACGCGCCGACGACACCGCACATGATCGCCATCGGATGGGCGTCGCGACGGAAGCCCCGGTAAAAATTGATCAATTGTTCATGCAGCATCGTGTGATAGGTGATGTCGTGAACGAATTTATCCCGTTCCCCGCCGTTCGGCAGATCGCCGTACAACAATAGATAGGCGACCTCGAGAAATGAGCTTTGCTCGGCCAGATCCTCGATCCTATAGCCTCGGTGCAACAGCACACCGGCATCACCATCGATATAGGTGAGGGCGGATTCGCAAGATCCCGTCGAGGTATAGCCCGGATCATAGGTGAAATGGCCGGTCTGGGTGTAGAGTCGGCGCACGTCGATCACGCTCGGACCGACACTGCCATCAAGGACAGGCATCGCGAATTTTTCGCCGGTTGCGTCGTTGATTAGCGAGAAAGTCGCCGAATTCGTCTTGCTCATACTTTGAAATCCTTTGTCCAAGCCTCTTGGAGAAGCTCTCGTGAACGGTCGGGCGATTTGTCTAGCCCGTTAATCGTAGTCTACCGGCTCGGCTGGTTTTCAGCAAATAGCCTTGATGCGCGCGCGGGCTTCATCTGGCCCGAGGATCGCAAGCACCTCAAATATTCCAGGCGATGCATTGGAGCCCGTCAGCGCCGCGCGCAGCGGTTGTGCAACGGCACCCAATTTAACATCATTTTTCTCTGCGTGAACGCGAACAATGGCTTCCAGCACACCCTCACTCCAGGTATCCACTTCCGTTAACGCCTTCAGCAATCCGCGCATCAGGTCGCGGGCTTCGTCGGTCAGCAGCGCGGTTGCCTTGGCGGTCATCGCCAAGGGTGGTGTCGCTGCGTAAAAAGCCGCGCTATCGGCAAGCTCGACAAGGGTTTTCGCCCGCGCCTTGACCCCGGGCAGGCCGCGCTCAATCCGCCCGCGCGCTTGCTCGCTCAGGTTCAAACCCGACCGTCCTTCCAGGCGTTCAATTATCAGATCAACGATTCCGTCGTCCTGGCTTTCGCGCAGATAGTGACCGTTGAGATTGTCCAGCTTAGTCATGTCGAACCGTGACGCCGCCCGCCCTACCCCGTCTAAGTCGAACCATCCGATGGCCTGGTCGCGACTGATGACCTCGTCGTCGCCATGACCCCAGCCAAGCCGCAATAGGTAGTTGCAAAGCGCGTCCGGCAAATAGCCCATCTCTCGATAGGCCTCGACCCCCAATGCGCCGTGACGCTTGGATAATTTGGCGCCATCCGGGCCGTGGATCAGGGGAATATGGGCGAAGGTTGGGACCGCCCAATCCATTGCCTCGAAAAGCTGAACTTGGCGGAACGCATTGTTCAGATGATCATCACCGCGAATCACGTGAGTGATCGTCATGTCGTGGTCATCAACGACCACGGAATGCATGTAGGTTGGCGTTCCGTTTGCCCGCAGCAGGATGAAGTCGTCAATCTGGTTATTTTGCACAGTAACCGGCCCTTGGACCAAGTCTTCGATCACGGTTTCGCCTTCCAGCGGCGTCTTAAGGCGGACGACTGGATCGGCGCCTGCCGGCGCCTCGCTTGGGTCACGGTCGCGCCAGCGGCCATCGTAGAGCGCGGTACGCCCTAATTTTCGGGCTTCGGTGCGCATTTCCTGCAATTCATCCGGCGAACAATAACAGTGATAGGCGCGGCCCTGAGCCAGCAACTCACGCGCGACGTCGCGATGGCGATCGAGCCGGGAATGCTGATAAACCGGTGTCTCGTCACTGGACAGGCCAAGCCAGTTAAGGCCGCTCAATATTGCCTGCGTGGCCTCGCCGGTCGACCGGACCCGGTCGGTATCCTCGATGCGCAGGAGGTATTTGCCGCCCATGTGCCGGGCGAACAACCAGTTGAAAAGCGCCGTTCTGGCACCACCGATATGGAGGAAGCCGGTCGGTGAGGGGGCAAATCGAGTTACAACAGTCATAGCCCTAGATGAATTTCTCTTAAAAGTTGCGTGTGATGGAGAATCTCGCGATCTTGATGGTTCAGCGCCGTGTTTAGTATACCCCTTTCTCGACGGCGACAAATCGACCGCGCACCCAGGCCTGTTACTGGGTGTGTTCTGGGGGTAGGTTTTCCAACCCCGACGGACGTAGGGTCTAGATGGTGGGTTTGCGTCAGAAAGCGCTGACTATTCTTGCGGACCCGGCTTCCCATGTGATCGATGAGCGAAGCTTGGCGTATGTCGCTATCCAGATAGCTGCGATCGACGAGGGTCCATCGTAGCTGCGATGGGCGGAGACGATGTTTAACCAGACCTTCAACTCCAATCGCCGTCGAATTCGGACTGCCGCCGTTAACAAGGCCTATGAATATCGAGACACGCATCTCCGCAGGCCACGCAAAAAGCCTGTCGAGGTTGCTGACATGAACAAAATCTTCGGGGAATGGCCGGCCCGGATTGAGTGACTACTGCACTCACTCAACGCCTAATAGGTTCTCAGCAAACCCACGAGTTTGCCCTGCACCGTGACCTGGTCGGGGCCAAAAATGCGGGTTTCGTATAAAGGATTGGCGGGCTCCAGCGCGATTGCGTGGTTCCGTTTACGGATATGTTTCAACGTCACTTCCTGATCCTTGATCAAAGCAACCACGATGCTGCCGTTCTCGGCGGTGTCGCAACGCTGGATGATCGCCGTGTCACCATCGAGAATGCCGGCATCGATCATCGAATCTCCGGCCACTTCAAGGGCATAGTGTTCACCGCTACCGAGCATGCTGGGTGGGACCGTAACGGTGTTGCTGTGGTCACGAAAAGCTTCGATCGGTGTGCCGGCGGCAATCCGGCCATAGAGCGGCAGCGAGATGGATTCCACCCCTCCCGGGTTGCCCGTTTCGCCAGCTGACCCAGCGGTCGATGCTCCATCCTGAGAGGCATCGTTGGTCAGCGTGCCCCGATTGCCGTCGCCGGTGAGGGCGCGAGGGAAATTACCCGGAATGACATTTGGCGAAAAGCCGTGTGGCGACGTGCGATCCTCGCTCGCGGGATGGACGGTGCGAGTGGCGGCACTGGTTTCCGGGAGTTTCAGCACTTCCAACGCACGGGCTCGATGGGCCAGACGGTGGATGAAGCCCCGCTCCTCAAGCGCTGTGATCAAGCGGTGGATCCCGGACTTGGATTTTAAATCCAACGCCTCCTTCATTTCATCGAAGGAAGGTGAAATTCCGGATGCCTTCAGCCGTTGATTGATGAATAAAAGCAGTTCGTGTTGCTTCCTGGTGAGCATGACAGCATCCCGACGCAGTGCGAACAAAGGAGAAACATTATCTTTGTTCTACTTTGGTTCTCAGCAGCCGTCAACCACCTAACCCTGAACCGGGGGTAAAGCCTATTTCCGGCTCTAACCCTTCGGTTGGGATGGTGTTTGGTGCTTAGGGTAAGCCACCCTCACAGGTCCAGTTTGTAGAATCGGGCGGCGGTGTCATGGAACATAGCGCGTTTTTCATCCGCCGAAGCGCCGCTGGCGATGCGCTTAAATAGATTCCAATAGACCGCATAGCTTGAGGTCACTTTGTCGACCGGGAAGTTGCTTTCGAACATGCAGCGCTCCGGTCCAAAGGCCTCGATGCAGGTTTCGAAATAGGGTCTCCAAATTTGCGCCAATTCCTCGGAACCCGGCGGTGTCGACCGTTCCTCGAATTTGTAACCATTGATCACCATGCCCAATCCGCCGAGCTTGGCATGCACGTTCGGGCGCTTTGCCAATTCCTTGATGTCGTTCTTCCAGGCGGCAAGATTATCGTCGCGCTTGCCGGTATAGGGACCGATGCCCATCGGGCCGGCGAAGTGGTTTAGCACCATGCGCTGATCCGGAAACGCGTCGGCGAGGGAGCCTACATCGGCGATTTGGGTGTGATAAAGCCAAGCCTCGAAGGAGAGATCGAAGGTGGCGAGCTTGGCGAAGCCCTGGCGGAAGGTGGGGTCCAGGTAGATTCCCGCCGGCGGATTGGTGTGGCTGTTGTTGATATCGAGGCTTGGGTCGAAACCAGCGCCATAGCGGGTGCCGCGAAACCGCCCATTGCCGGCTGCGACTTGGGCAGCGAGGACTTCCTCGACCGCCGCTCCCATGGTCAGGTTGGCAAACCCGACGATGCCGGCGCAGATCTTGGTCTTACCGTATTTGCCGCTGGCGCTCATCGCAGCGATGCCGTTGACGAACTCGGTCTCACCGATCGGCTTCATCGCGTCCGGCCCCTCGCGCCGGTACATCGAGGCGCATTCCAGGAACACCGTGGCGACGATGTTGTGACCGCTGTTCAAATCTTCCAGCAGGTCTTCGATCAGATAACGTTTTCCGCGCATGTCCCAGAGATGATGGTGCGGGTCGACGATCGGCAGTTCCGGTTCGAGGATTTCTTCGTTGATTTGAGCCAGCCATTCTGCATTGGGCGAGGGGATACGAGATTCGAGCAAAGATGCGCCGTCACCGCTCATGAGAGTCTCCAATTTTCGATCCGGGCGAAGCGTCGCCGCGAGAAACTGCATCATAGCAAATAGGATTGGTCGTGGATCGCCGGCAAGTGTCCTATCGCATGGGTGATCCGGGTAGTGATGTGGGCGTTTTAAAGGCTGATTAGGCTGCCCGAGAGTTCCAGGATCGCCATCCAGTCGCCTTTGGCGCGTGCCGGATCGTGGGCTGGCCGGATGATCAGGCAGTCGGCCTGGGCGAGGCGGGCCAGCATCGAGCTGTCCTGACGATTAAAAGGGGTCGCTATGCGCTCGCCATTCTCGTCGATCGCCAGGGTTGCCCTGAGATAGTCCTGGCGTTGATCGTTCGGTGTTAGCGCCGCACCCAGGCGGGCCTGGCTCGAAGGGGCCGCTTGGCGCTCAAGGCCGAGCATCGCCTCAATCGCCGGTTTGACGAAGATCATTGCGCAGACCAGCGTGGAAACTGGATTGCCGGGCAGGCCGAGCATCGGTATGTCGCCAACCTTCCCGAATATCAGTGGTTTGCCAGGCCGCATGGCAATGCGCCAGAAATCGACTTCCAACCCGCCCGGACCAAAGGCCTCGGTCCCCAATGCCTTTTGCACCAGATCATGCTCGCCCACCGACGCGCCGCCGGTGGTCAGGACGAGATCCGCACCCCGCGCCCCGCGCACCAGTTGCTGGATGCCCTCGATCGTATCCGGGGCGATCCCCAGCACTACCGGCTCGCCGCCGCAGGCGCGCACTAGCGCCGAGAGGGCATAGCTGTTCGAGCTGACAATCTGGTTCGGCCCGACCGGCTCTCCCGGTCGGACGATTTCGTCACCGGTGGCCAGAATGGCGACCTTTGGACGTCGCCGCACCATGATCCATGGGACGTTCATCGCCGCGGCAAGGCCGACATCGCGGGCGGTGATCGCCCGGCCCGCCGAGACCCCGACATCGCCTATTTCGAAATCAAGTCCGGCCGGGCGGATATAACGCCCGACGAAAGCCGCCTCGCGTACGGTGATCCGGGCACCGTTATTTTCCGATTCGGCGTCGACATCCTCCTGGATGACGATCGAATCGGCGCCGTCCGGCACCGGGCCGCCGGTGAAAATACGGACCGTCTGGCCTGCCTGGAGGGGGTGACCATACGAGCCACCGGCCGGCGCGCTGCCAACCCGTGTCAGGGTCGTCGGAACTCTGCCCACATCGGAGGCGCGCACGGCATAGCCGTCCATGGCCGACATCGCCATCGGCGGTTGGGTGCGACGGGACCTGACCGGTTCGGCGGTGACCCGGCCCAAGGCCTGGCTGACCGCGGTTTCCTCAGCAGGCATCAGCGGTACCGCCGCAAGGATGCGCTCCAGCGCAACGGCGACCGGGAGTAACGGATCAGCCGCCACGCCATTCTCCCGACTTGCCGCCGTCTTTGTGTAAAAGTTTGATATCGCCAATGCGCATGCCCCGATCGACCGCCTTGCACATGTCATAGACCGTAAGGGCTGCGATGCTGACCGCCGTCAGGGCTTCCATCTCGACGCCGGTGCGACCGTTCAGCTTGCAAGTGGCAGTGATATCTACGGTGTTGCGTTCAGGATCACAGACAAGCTCCACCTTGACTGAGGCTAGTGCCAGCGGATGGCATAGCGGGATAAGATCCGGTGTCCGCTTCGCCCCCATGATCCCGGCCAGTCGGGCGACTGAGAGTACGTCACCCTTGGCCACGCCATGGTTCATGATCAACGCCAGGGTATCGGGCTGCATCACCACACTGCCGGCGGCCGTTGCGGTGCGGCTGGTGACGTCCTTGGCCGAAACGTCGACCATCACCGCATCACCGTTGGCGTCGAAATGGGTGAACCCACTCATTGTGTTGCTCTCAGATCATCGCGGATGATACCGGGGTTGGCGCGCGCCGGATTGGCCAGCAATGTTTTTGTCGCGCCGGCCACATCGTCCTGGCGCATCAGCGACTCGCCGATCAGGAAACAGCGCGCGCCGATCGTCGCCATCCGCGCTAGGTCTTCGGGCGAATTAAGTCCGCTTTCACAAACTAGAATCCGGTCATCGGGCACCATCTTCGCGAGACGTTCCGTGGTGGCGAGGTCAGTTACCATGGTCTTGAGGTTGCGATTATTGACCCCCAGCAGCGGCGAGTTGAGCCGCAACGCTCGTTCCAGTTCAGCCTCGTCATGCACCTCGATCAGCACGTCCATGCAAAGTGCTTGGGCGGCGGCTTCCATCTCTGCTGCCTCGGTATCGTCGAGTGCCGCCAGGATCAACAGGATGCAATCGGCACCAAGCGCGCGGGCCTCGATAATCTGGTGGGGGTCGAGCATGAAGTCCTTGCGCAGCGCCGGCAGGCTGACGGCGGCGCGGGCGGCGCGCAGGAAATCATCATGGCCTTGAAAAAACGGCTCGTCGGTCAGCACCGAAAGACAGGTAGCCCCGCCAGCTGCATAGGCGGTGGCTAAGGCCGGTGGGTCGAAATCAGCGCGGATCAGCCCCTTGCTGGGGGAGGCTTTCTTGATCTCGGCGATGAGCCCGTAGCCGCTCGCCGAGGCAGCTCGCAGGGCCTTGATGAAGCCGCGTGGGGGGGGGGCCTGGCGGGCAATATTTTCCAATTCAGCTGGCGAGCACTCCTGCTTGCGCAGGGCGATATGCTCGCGCTTGACGGCGCAGATCTTGGCAAGAATATCGGCCATCGCGGTTTCAGTCCCCCGAGGTGGTGATCGCCACCAGCGCTGCCAGTTTGTCGCGGGCCCGGCCACTGTCGATAGCTTCGGCCGCCAGGGCCGCTCCGTCGGCGATCGTGGTCACCTTGCCGGCAATGATCAGCGCGGCGGCCGCGTTCAGCAGGACGATGTCGCGATAGGCGTTCTTCGCACCATCCAGGACATCCCGCAGCGCCTGAGCATTTTCCTCCGGCATGCCGCCGCGAATATCCTCCGGCTTGGCAAGTGCCAGCCCCGCCTCCTCCGGATGGATCTCAAAAGTGGTGACCGCGCCTTCTTTCAGCGAGGCGACGAAGCTCGGGCCGGTCGTGGTTATCTCGTCCAGGCCGTCCGAGCCGTGTACGACCCAGGCCCGTGTCGAGCCCAACCCCTTCAGGACGTGGGCCACCGGTTCCACCCAATCCTCGGAGAAGACGCCGACCAACTGACGCTTGACCAAGGCCGGGTTGGCGAGCGGGCCAAGCAGGTTGAAGATCGTTCGGGTGCCAAGTTCGGCGCGCGGGCCGCCGACATGGCGCATCGCGGTGTGATGGCGCGGCGCCATCATGAAACAGATTCCGGCCTCGTGAACCGCCCGCTCGACGAGCGCCATCTCGCAGTCGAGATTAACTCCTAGCTGGCTCAACACGTCGGCGGCGCCGGTTTTCGAGGATAGCGCTCGGTTGCCATGCTTGGCGACAGGGACGCCGGCGCCGCTGACGACAAAGCTCGACGCAGTGCTGATGTTATAGGTGCCAGATGCATCGCCGCCGGTGCCGACGGTGTCGATAGCATCGTCCGGAGCGCTAATCGTTGTCGCCTTGGCCCGCATGATCCGCGCGGCGCCGGTGATTTCCGCGACGGTCTCGCCGCGGACTCTCAAGGCCATCAGGAAACCGCCGATCTGCGCCGGCGTGGCGTCGCCCGACATAATGATGTCAAAGGCCCGTTCGGCCTGCGCTTCGCTCAACGCGTCGCCATTGGCGACGAGGCCGATCAGGGCCTTCATATCGAGAATATCGTCACTCATGACGCGGCCTTCTGCAAGTTCTCCTGCAGCGCATCAATCGACTGCATCGGCGCTGCTTTCAGCCCGGCGAGACGGAGGAAATTCGCCAGCAATTGGTATCCATATTGTGAGGCGATGCTTTCGGGATGGAATTGCACGCCGAAAATCGGGCGACTTTGATGGCGCAGCCCCATGATCAGGCCATCCTCGGTTTCCGCGGTGATCTCCAGGGTATCGGGCAGGGACGCCCGCTCAACCACCAGCGAGTGATAGCGAGTCGCCGTGAAGCTGCTCGGCAGGCCTTCGAAGATCCCAGCGCCTTGGTTATGCATGTCGCTCATCTTGCCGTGCATTGGCTCCGGGCCGCGGATGATCTCGCCGCCAAAGGCCTGGCCGATGCACTGATGGCCAAGACAGACGCCAAGGATCGGCAGCGTCACGGGCGCTCGCCGGATTAGCTCAAGACAGATCCCGGCCCGGTCCGGGTCACATGGACCGGGAGAAATGATTAACCCGCTTGGCTGTAGCGCTAAGGCCTCATCGACGCTGATTTGGTTATTTCGGTGAACCACGACCTCAGCGCCCAGCTCTCCGAGGAAATGCCAGAGGTTGTAGGTGAAGCTATCATAATTATCAACTAGAAGAAACATTTTCAATCACTTATAGTGTGTTATTGAGGTGAAGATAGAGCATCACCTTAGTCTTATATCAATTCGGCGGGTGTGGCGGAAGAGACTGACCCGGTGTAGAAGCGGCGTGGGGGCCGGAGCGGCCTCGTCAAGGGAGTCAAGATGGCTCGTCACGCACGGCATGGCGAAGGCGGCAAGTCGAGGGGCGCCGGCGCGTCGAAGTGGCGCTGGCCTACCCGGGCATTGCTGGGTGCCGCGGGGGTAGCGTTTGCCGCTGGCCTTGGCGTTGGCATGATACTCGATCCTATCAATCCGACTGGGCCGGTGGCGTCCATATCGAGACCGCCGCAAGGCCCGGCGTCCGAACCGACGGGCGCCGCTGTGCCCGCCAGGACCGCCACACCCCGTTCGGCTCCGGCGTCGCCGCTGTCCCCGATCAGGTCGGTCATGGCGCACCTGGCCACGCGACCCCTGGGCTGGCAGCGTATTGCCCTTGCGTCCGCGCCAGACCCCGCGCCCCGGCAAGTTTGGGCCGAGAACGCGGTTCGCCATTTGGTGCCGTTGGGAACCCCGATGATCGCCATTATTCTGGAGGATATGGGCCTTGACCGCCCGCGCTCTGAGCGGGCCACGCGGTTGCCGGGGCCGCTGACGCTTTCGTATCTGAGCTATGCCGATGACCTGATCGCCCAGACCGGTTCGGCCCGGGCGCGCGGCCACGAGCTTATGCTGCACCTGCCGATGGAACCGGAAGGCGATGCGGATCCTGGCCCCAGCGCTTTGTTGAAGAAGATGAGCGATGTTGAGTTGCACGAACGGATCGATTTCGCGCTTGGTCGGTTTCCGGGCTTTGTCGCGGTCAACAACCACATGGGCAGCCGTTTCACCGCCGACCCGTCGCGTATGTGTCTGGTGTTGGGGGCGATCCGTCGAAGTGGCCACTTGTTCCTCGACAGTCTGACGACGCCGCGCGCGATAGCGCTATCTTTGGGTCCAAAAATGGGAGTACCAACGATCGCGCGTGATGTGTTTTTCGATGATGTAGGTAGCCAGGAAGAAGTCTGGTTTCGCCTGCTGAAGGCCGAGCAGATCGCCGAGACCAAAGGCGCTGTGATTGCCATCGGTCACCCGCGTGACGCCACCCTGACTGTGCTTGAGGATTGGATTGCCGAGCGGGGCAACCGCTCGGCCGAGCTGGTTCCAGTCAGTGCTATCGCCCGGGTGCGCCTCGGTCAGCAACAGCTGGTCATGATCAAACCATGAGTACGCGGTGGCGTTGGTCCGGTCTCGCCGACATGCCGGCTGAACTATTGCTGGAGGTGATGCAGACCCGTCAGGACGTTTTCATTCTCGAACAGCGCTGCCTTTATCCGGATATTGATGGTCTGGACCCGATTGCCCACCACCTTGTCGGTCGTAATTCGTCAAGTCTGATCTGCGCCTATTGCCGGGTTTTCGCACCTGGCGACTATTACTCCGAGCCGGCGGTCGGTCGGGTGCTGGTGACCATGGCGGCGCGCGGCAAGGGCACGGCGCGGGCCTTGATGGAGGAGGCGCATCGGTATTGCCAGAAGCAGTTCGCCACCCCAGCCGTTCGGCTGAACGCACAAACACAGCTTCAAGGTTTTTACGAGAGCCTCGGCTACGCCCCCGTGCGCGGGCCCTATGACGAGGACGGCATCCCGCATGTAGAGATGCTAAGGGCCGGGTTAGGGGCGGCACCCTAAGATTGGGCCGTATCCACTAAGTCCGGAGTATTTTGGGCCGGTCGTCTATTGGAATTAGTGTTTACTCGGTCTGGAATACGTAAATGCCGTCCCGCGCCTCGAAATTGACCAGCGCGGCACCGATGCTGGCGACGGGTATGACGGCCGCGACCAGCATGATCTTCAGTGGTGGCCGCAGCCCGATCCCGGACACAGGACGATTAGCCTCTTGGTGATCGTCTGGGTTAATCTCATCCTGAATCAGTTTGGCGCTATTAGGCTCGTATCAGGATCATAGCAAGGCTAAGATCCAAAGAATCGTGCAAAACGGGGGGGGATTAGAGCCATGCGGTATTGTGTTGTCGGGGCTGGCGCCATGGGCGGGCTCTATGGCTTGGGACTTGCGGCCAAGGGGCACGCTGTCGATTTCCTCGATGTCAACCAAAGCCATGTCGACGCGATCAACCGTGGCGGGTTCCGGCTTTCCGGCGTCACCGGTGACAACACCCAGCCGGTCAAAGCGACAATCGACCCTGAAAGCCTTGCCGGCAGCGCCGACGTCGTGTTGTTTCATCCCCATACCACTGGCACTCGAGACGCGGCCAAGTCGGCCGGAGTGGTGCTCAAGCCCGAAGGCTGGGCAGTGACCCTCCAGAACGGTATCGGCAATGTCGAGGCGTTGGTCGATGCGCTGGGCAAGACACGGGTGGTCGGCGGTATCAGCTACCACAGCGCGGCAATGGGAGGGCTGGCGCACTCAATCCATACCAATGCGGGGCCGACCTATCTTGGCGAGCTTGAGGGCGGCGGCAGCCCGCGTGTCGAGGCCCTGGCGGCGGCTTTGTTGGATGCCGGCTTCGCGCCGGAAGTGGCGCTGGACATCATGAGCGTCATCTGGACCAAGTTCGTGCATAACTGCGCCATCAACGCGGTTTGCGCGGTCTCGGGATTGCGGTCCGGCGAGGTGGCAAGGGTAGTGGCGGCAAGTGAATTGCAGACCCGGGTGCTGGAGGAGGTGTTGGCCGTGGTCCAGGCCAAGGGTATCACGCTGACTATGGAGGACCCCATCGCCTACATTAAATACCATACCTATCTCAGGTTCAATAAGCCGTCGATGCAGCAGCATATGGAGGCGTCGCGGCCGACCGAGATCGATTCCCTCAACGGTGCCCTGGTTCGCGAGGCTAAGGCAATTGGCGTTCCCACCCCGTTCAACGAGGCGCTGACGATGATGGTGAAAGCGCGTGAAGCTGCCGTCGCCGAGGCGGCCAGCGGTATCGAACGCGACTACGCGGCGATGGAGGCGGAGGCCGACAAGGAGATGGCAGCCCGCCACTGAGGCGTCCGCGGTTCGGTTGCTGTTTTATCCTCGTGGAGAATGCTACGCGAAAAAATTTTCTGCGGTCACGGTCCATTCGACGATGCGCCGTTTCTCAGCGGCATCGGGGTCAATTTCTTCCAGACGGGTGAACTCTCGGGCCGCGTCGTTGTGACGGCTTTGGGCTCTGTAAATTCTAGCAAGAAGGAAGCGCGCCTTCGCTTCGGAATAGCCTAAACGCAACGCGGCGAGGGTCGATTTTTCTGCCAACGCTTGGTCGGCGACAAGAAAGGCGGAATGCCCCATTTGATAATGTACCGATGGATTTTCGGGAGCTGACACGCTTGCTCGAGACAGATGGTGAATAGCGAGGCTATAGGAGGTTTGGACGAAACTTGCGAGCCCGAATAAATAAGCGGCCTCGCCGGAACCCGGAGCCAATAGTTGAGCCCGCCGAGTTTGTTCCAAGACCCTTGCCTCGAGGCCCTTATCGAGCAACCAAAGTTTGGCGAGTTCGATCCTGGGCCAAGGTGAGTCAGGCGCTAAAGCGATCAGTCTTGCAAGAAGGCGACTTTGGTTCGCGACGTTCTTGAGGCGACCGAACAGTATCGCCAATCGTGAACAGACGAGCGCGGAGGATGGTTCTAAAAGTGCAGCAGCAAAGAACGCCTTTCGCGCTTCGTCGAAGCGTTGTGAATCGTGGTGAAACGTTGCTAGGGTGCACCAAGAGAGGACGCTATCTGGGAAGAGTTGGATCGTGTCCTTAATAGCGTCAAGGGCGTCATCTCGGCGGTTTAACGCTATGAGTAGCTTTGTAAGTTCGATCCGCGCGTGGATCCAGCTCGGGGCTGAAGCAATCTGGTCGCGGAGAAAGCGCTCGGCAACGCCATTTCGTCCCTCCGCGAGCAACCGGCGTATCGTCCCGGTGACTTCGACGTCTCGCGACTGGTTCATTGGGTCGCCGGCGCAAGGTGAAATACCGCCGGCCCGATCTCGTCGATCACCACAGTTTCAGGTGCACCCAGTGTCTGAACCATCGACGCCCATTGGGATTTGAAGGCGCTGAAGCTGATATACGCCTTATCGCGTCTTCGCCCGTCAATCTTAACCTCGCCCCGGTGCCTTGGCAAAGTTTTCCTAGGACTGCCCTGGGGCTGTAACGCGTTGAAGACATCGGCCATCCGCTGAGATGAACGCTGCGTGTTGCTAATTTCCAGACTTGGGGCGAGGCGGGCAAATAATTGTCGATCGGTTTCCTCGTCGAAATTAACTTTATCGGAACGAAGGCGGGGCGAAAAGAGTTCTTCGACGGCCTCGACTGCATCGGCACCCGTTGCGCTGACATAGCTTACCTGATTGGAGATGAAGCCGGCGTGCCAGGGATGTTGATCTGGGCAAAGGCCGATCGCAGGAGTTCCCAGGAGCCGGCTTTCAAGCCCCGTGGTACAACTCGTATGAATTGTCGCCCGCGCCGCCATTATCCGGGGATATGATCGCGATCGGTGACGATGTGCACATTTGGCATCTGGGCGAAACACTCGGCCCAGGGCCTGTGGTTCTCCGACGGGTGGGGCGAAGGATTACCGGTATTTCGGCCCGTCGCTGTGCGAAAATCCGAATGAAGCGGGCCATCTCCCGGAGATTTGAGTGTTCCCATTCCAACATTGTTTCGAAGCGCTGCAGATCTCCATGAACCGTGGGGTCGAGAACACCGATACCGACGCGCCGGAGATAGGCTGAATATGTGTCGATGTCGAATGGATTGATGGAAGCGTAATTGGTGTTAACTAAAACGAAGTCACCGTGTTCAGCGCGCAGCCTTGCCGCCCTAGCGCGAGGAGCATCGCCCAAGGCGCGGAGCAGCACATCCGTGCGTGGGTTCCCGACGATTGCAATTCTGTCACGTGTTTCGGGAAACCATTTACGTAATATATCTCGGTGAATCGTGCACTGCATGAAGAATATGTCGGTAGATTCTATGGAAACGGGGTCATACAAACTCTTAATGTTTGACTCATCGATCAAACCAAAGGCCTCTTCCTCGATTGAGGTTACGATATGGCCGTGACTTTTGGCGACGCGCATCAGGGCGCTCTGGACGCGATTGTTGCCCTTGAAAAGCACAATTCCTGGTGGAAGGTCTTCCATGTGCCGGTGGAACCACCATTGTTGGGCGATCACCACGTCGAAACCGAGGGCAAGGCAATCAAGGGCGATCACTTGCCGGGATGCGAGTTCGCGAAACGATTCCTCAATGAGAAGATATAGATAGGTCATCGGTGCTGTTCCATAAGTGTTGCTTGCTGCGACTCATAGGGAGCCTGCGCGGTTTGGGACAGTGTTTGTTAGCATGCCAGTCGAGTTGAAATCGTACGAGCTAGCCGCTGAGGTGCCCGTCGTTAACCGTCCCTGAGGAATTCCGTTGTCCAGCGTTGGTAGTCGGCGTCGCGTGTCACCCGCTTCATAAGATCGGCCGAGGCGATCCCTTTGAGATCCTTGGTTGCGGCGCCATCCCGCAGCGCCTTCAAGGTGTCGTGCACCGCCTGAACCGCCGCCGAGAATGGCTGATGGCCCTGTAGGCAGATTCGCACGTTGCGCGACGAGAGATAGTCCAAGTCCGACATCTCCGGCCCGACGCCGCCGAGAATGAAAGGCAGCTTGATCGCGGCGGCGGCCTTGTCCAGCTGGTCCCGGCTTTTCACCCCGACCAGGAAGATCGCGTCGACCCCCGCCGCCTCGTAGGCTTGGCCTCTGGCGATGGCGTCGTCGATGCCGGTGACGGCGGCGGCACTGGTGCGGCCGGCGATGACCAAGCCCGGATCTTTCCGGCCTGCCAACGCGCCCTTCATCTTACCGACGCCCTCGGCGACCGAGAGTAGTTTAGTCTGACCGACCAAGCCGAACGGTTGCGGCAGTTCAGTATCCTCGATCGACATGCCGGAAATACCGGCCATCTCCAGCTCCTCGACCGTGCGCTTGACGTTCAGCGCGTTGCCGTAGCCATGATCCGCATCAACCATCAGTGGTAACTCCGATGCCCGGTTGATGCGCTGCGCCTGCTGGGCGAATTCGGACAGGGTGAGAACGATCAAATCCGGCGCGCCAAGCACGGTGAAGGAGGCGATGGAGCCGGCGAACATGCCTATCTCAAACCCTATATCCTCGGCGATTCGGGCCGATATCGGGTCGAAAACCGAACCCGGATGGACGCATCGATTACCCTCGAGAACGGCACGGAAACGTTTGCGGCGGTCACTGAAGCGCATGGAATTAACTCCCCAGTCGAATGGTTGTTAGCTGCGGCCGGCGGACACGCCGCCATCGACCATATAAACGCCGCCGGTGCAGAACGAGCCTTCCTCGGAGCCCAGGAATAACATCAACCGGGCGACCTCTTCGGGCTCGCCATAACGCCGTAGCGGGGTGGTGTCGGCCATCGGTTGTGCGTTGCCGCGGTTCGGATTGATCACGTCTTCCAGTCGGGTGATCATTTGGGTATCTATCGGCGACGGGTTGACCGTGTTGACACGGATCTTGTCCTTGGCCCCCTCCATGGCGCCGGAGCGCATCAGACCGATCACCGCGTGCTTGCTGGCGATATAAGGTGACAGTTTCGGCACTGCGCGGATACCGGCGGTCGAGGAAGTGATCACGATCGAGCCGCCGCCCCGCTTGGCCATTTCCGGCATGGCGTATTTCATGCCCAGCCAGACGCCACGGACATTCACCGCCATTACCTTGTCGAAATCATCGTCGCCCTGGTCTTGGATGAAGGCGATCTTGCCTTCGATCCCAGCGTTCAGCAGCGTGACGTCGACACCGCCGAAACGCTCCACGGTTTTGGCAATATAGCCTTTCACCTGCTCGGCGTCGGTGACGTCGGCGGCCATGTAGGCGACTTTGTCTTCGCCGATAGAATGGGCGACTTTGGCTAGCGCGTCATGATTCAGGTCGACCAGCATCACCTTGGCGCCTTCGCTGGTGAACAACCGGGCGGCCGCCTGCCCGATGCCGCCGGAACCGCCGGTAATGATCGCGACCTTGTTGTCGAGCTTGCCCATGATGCGTTCTCCCGTCGATGATGTATTTTCAGCATTCAGACGGTTCCTCCGGCTCCTGACAAGTAGGTTGCGGTTGTAGAAATTGAATTGGTCCGTTACACGCCCCACAAGATCGCCTATGTGTTGCGGACAAGGAGTGCGGAAGGCTGGATATGAAACGCCTGCTTGTGGTCGCCCATGTGCCATCGCCGAACACCACGCGGCTGCGCGACGCGGTGCTTGCCGGCGCACGGAACCCGGATATCGACGGCGTCGAGATTATCGCCAAGACCCCGTTCGAGGCCGGTCCCGGTGACGTGCTGGCTGCAGATGCGGTGATCCTTGGCACCACCGAGAACCTTGGCTATATGAGCGGCGCGATGAAGGATTTTTTCGACCGGACTTATTATCCGGTGCTGGAGATCGCCCAGGGTAAGCCCTATGCGCTGTATATCCGCGCTGGCCTGGACGGCACCGGTGCTAGGCGAAGCGTCGAGACGATCATCACCGGTTTACGCTGGCGCGCGGTTCAAGACCCGCTGATCTGTCGAGGTGATTGGGATGAGGTTTTTGTCACCCAGTGCAAGGAACTCGGCATGGCGATGGCCGCCGGGCTAGAAGCGGGGGTATTCTGACACTCGTTTTCAGGGCGCCGCCTGATGCTGTCTGGCGCGCGCCAGTTGCCCCTCGCGATGGGTGACATAAGCGGTTGAGGCAAAGATGACCGCGCCACCGATCCAGGTCCAGATTGTCGGCAGCTCGTCGAAGATGAAATAGCCCATCACCGCGATGATCGGCAGGCGGATGAAATCCAGCGGTTGGATCTGGGTGATCTCGGCCAGTTGGATCGCCTTGGTGTACATCAGATGGCCCGCCGTGCCGGCGCCGGCTAGACCGATCAGCCAGAGCCAGGTTATCGGGTCCGGCCAGATCCAGACATACAGCGCCGGGATCAGCGCCATCGGCGACTGCAGCAGCGCCATATAGGTGACGATGGTTTCCGGGCGCTCGGTATCGGTCAGTTTCTTGACGATGATGATGGTGATCGCGATGGCCACCGAGTTCAACAACGCCAGGAGCGCCCCGGTCGACACCGCCTCCATGCCTGGCCGTAGCACGATCAGCATGCCGGCGAAGCCGATCGCCAGCGCGGTGATCCGGCGGGCTCGGACCACTTCGCCCAGGACCAGTGCCGCGCCTATGGTAGCGAAGAGCGGCGCTGTGAAGCTGAGCGCCGTGGCCTCGGCCAACGGGATCAGGGTGATCGCGGTAAACCCGGTGACCATGCCGACGAAGTTGAACAGCGATCGGGCGGTATAGAGCCCGATCCGCCGGGTCTTCATCACCCCTGGCCCCTGGCAGATCAACCAGGGCAGCATCATCAGGAATGCCAGGAAATTGCGAAAGAACACCACTTCCAGCGAATGTAATTGTTCCGCCGCCAGCTTGATGAAGGCGCCCATGATCGAGAAAAAAATCATCGCGCCGGTCATCAGCAGAGCGGCGAGAATCGGTTTGGCAAGGGGCTGCCGCGCCGGTTTTGGAGCTGGCGTGACCGGGGTTGATTTCGGGGTTGGGGCCGGGGCTGCTCTCACCTAATCGACCGGGGCGTGAGACACCGGCCTATAGCACCGCCTCCGCCAGAAGCCGGATCGCCTCGACCGAGCCGGTCCGGGCAATAAGGGTATCGACGTGGCGTTGCTTGGCGGCGGCTTTCCAATCCGAGAGTTTTTCGACGATGCGCTCTTTCGGGCCGACCAGGGACACCTGATCGACCAGCGCCTGGGGCACCGCCGCCGCCGCTTCGCCGCGTTTACCCTCGAGGAACAGGTTTTGGATATGCGTTGCTTCTGCCTCGAAACCGATGCGCTTGGCGTAGTCGCAGTAGAAGTTTTTGTCCCGTGCGCCCATGCCGCCAATATAGAAGGAGATGTTCTCCCGCACCGGTCGGCTCGCCACTTCGACATCGTCATCGATGCTGATGTAGCACATCGGCATCACCGCAAAATCGTCCAGCGTTCGGCCCTTGCCGGCCTTGGCGAAGCCGGCCTCGACATGCGGTGCGAAAACGTCGAAGCGGGTCGGGTCCATATAGATTGGGATGAAGCCGTCGGCAACCTCGGCCGCCACTTTGACACCGGCCGGCGAGATCGCGCCGGTGACAATACGCATCGACGGATCGCCGTGCAGAATGCTTTTCAGCGGAATGCCAAGGCCGGTTGCCCCCTCGCCCTTATATGGAAATTGATAGTGTTCGCCTTGGTGGTTCAGTGGCCCCTTGCGTTCCAGGACATCCCGGACGATGGAGACATATTCGCGCAGCCGGGTTAGCGGCTTACCGAAGGGGACCCCGTGCCAACCCTCAACCACCTGCGGGCCGGACGGGCCGAGGCCGAGGATGAAGCGTCCACCGGACATCTGAGACAGCGTGATCGCGGTCATCGCGGTCATCGTCGGCGCCCGCGTGGTCATCTGGATGATGCCGGTTCCGACCTTGATCTTTGACGTCTTGGCCAAGGCCCAGGCCGCGGGCGTCACCGCGTCATGGCCCCAGGATTCCGATGTCCAGAGCGAATCAAAGCCCAGGTTTTCGGCTTCGGTGATCAAATCCATGTCCAATGCGAACTGGCCGCCACGGCTGCCGATGCTTAAACCCAATTTCATCCGCTTGCTTCCTTCCGATGGTCGTCGCCCGATAGACGTCGCCTCATAGTTGCTGCCCCATAGACGCTACGGAGAGTTCCGTGGCAGGTTTGTTACTAGCAACAATAAGTGCGACGCCGAAAAATAGCGACGCTCCCGCGTCATTGATCACGGCGCGGTCGAAATGACCCAGGCATGACAAGTTGAACTCGGGTTGAAAACGGGGCTGGAAAAGGAATGACGATGAAAATCGGAATGTACATGGCGACCCAATGGCCACAGGGAGCGGATCTTGGCCAGGAGATGGCCAATCTGTGCGAGCAGACTCGAGCGGCCAAGGAGAACGGCTTTGCCTCGGTGCTGGTCGGCCAGCATTTCCTGTCGGAGCCATTGCAGATGATCCAGGCCGAGCCTTTGCTGGCGCGCCTTGTGGCGGAGGGCGAGGGTATGGAGTTTGGCATCGCCATCGTTCTTCTGGCCATGCAAAACCCGGTGATCGTGGCGGAATACGCCGCCTCGTTGGATTGGATCACCGGCGGCAAATACATCCTCGGTGTCGGCGTTGGGTATCGCCAGGAGGAATTCGAGGGGCTGGGCGTTCCTTTCGAGGAACGGCGGAGCCGCTTTGAGGAGGCGATACCGCTGATCCGCCGGCTGTGGACCGAGGACAAGGTCGAGCATCGGGGCGAGCATTTCACCGTCGGTGGTCTTAGCGCCAGTATTCGCCCGAAACAGGCGGGCGGACCGCCGATCTGGGTGGGCGGCGAAATCCCTCCGGCAGTGCGCCGCGCCGCCCGCCTCGGCTGTCCCTGGGTAATTCCGCCGACCATGCATTGGGACGATGCGGTGCATCGCCTGGGCGTGTATAAGGCGACGATGGGCGAAGCCGGCACCAGCAATCCGCATGGCCAGCCGCTGATCCGTGAGGTGGTCATCGGTGCGACCCGCGAGGCCGCCATGGCAGCTGCCGGCCCGCATCTCCTGGCCAAATACGAGTCCTATGCGTCCTGGGGGCAGACAGCCGCGAGCGAGGGTAGCCTTGCTGATCGCTTCGACGAGTTTTGCGCAAAACGTTTCATTATCGGTGACGAGGCAGAGGTGGAGGATGAAATGGCCCGCTACCGCGACGAAATGGGTGTCGACCACTTCCTGGTGCGGCTCCAGTGGCCGGGCTTTGAACAAAAAGGCGTGGTTGATGCGGTCGAGCGGATCGGCCGGGTCGCGGCGCGGTTGGGCTAGGGATTGCCCATCCGTTCCGGTTCGTCACGGCAGGAAATGCCGCTGACTAACTTTGTTCCGATTGCCATCGGGGTCCCGCCTCGTCTAATGCTGTCGCCGCACCGTCAAGGGGCGTGAAACAATAACCTGCCGTCATCCCACCGTAGGGTGGGATGACGGGTTAAGAGAAGCCTACGGTTCAGATCAGGGAACGGACTATCATGTCAAAGAAGATCGCGATCATCGGTGGCTCGGGCGCCCTTGGCGCCGGGTTGGCCAAGCGTTGGGCCAAGGCCGGGCATCAAGTGGTTGTCGGCTCGCGCGATGCAGGGCGCGCTGTGGAAGCGGCCGTGCGGCTGAACCAGGAGGCTGGTACCAGCACGATCACCGGGGCCGGCAATCCCGAAGCGGCGGCGGCCAGCGAGATTGTCGTGCTGACCGTGCCGTATGCCAACCAAATGCCGACCCTGGAGGCGATCGCCGCGGCGCTCGACGGCAAGATCCTGGTCGATGTCACGGTGCCTCTGGTGCCGCCGAAGGTCCGCACAGTTCAAGTTCCCGAGGGTGGTTCCTGCGCCAAGGCGGCGCAGGACAAGCTTGGCGCTGGCGTGCGGGTGGTTTCGGCCTTCCAGAACGTCGCGGCGACTCATCTGGACGACCTCGACCATGCCATCGACTGCGACGTGCTGGTCTGCGGCAATGACCCGGCGGCGCGCGAGGAAATTGTGCAACTCGCCGGGGATGCCGACATGAAGGCCTGGCACGCCGGTGTCATCGCCAACTCGATTGTGGCCGAAGCCTTGACCTCGACGCTGATCTTCATGAATGCGCGGTATAAGATCGACGGGGCCGGCATTCGAATGACCGGAGAACCCGGTTCCGCCGACCCTGAAGCGACGGCGTAGAGCCCATGTCCACCCGCATGACCCTCGCCGCGCTGCAGGGTATCCCCCAGGTTCAGCCTGGTGATGATCTGACATCGATCGTGATTGCGGCGCTTGAGGCGTCGCAAGAGGTGTTGGCCGATGGCGACATTTTGGTGGTGGCGCAAAAGATCATTTCCAAGGCCGAGGGCCGGATCGTCGCGCTTGAGGATGTGGTGGCGTCCGAGCGTGCCGTGGCCTTGGCCGCCGAGGTAGGCAAGGACCCGCGCCAGGTTGAGCTGGTGTTGCGCGAGTCGCGGGAAATCGTCAAGCATCGCCCCGGCGTGCTGATCGTGGAGCAGAATTTGGGGCTGGTGATGGCCAATGCCGGCATCGACCACTCCAACATCGAAAGCCCGGAGGGGTGCGAACAGCTTTTGCTGCTGCCGCTGGACCCGGATGGAAGTTGTCAGCGATTGCGCGACGGCTTGAGGCAACGGCTTGGCGTGACGGTCGGCGTCATTGTTAATGACAGTATCGGTCGGGCCTGGCGCGTCGGTACGGTTGGCCAGGCGATCGGTGTTGCCGGTCTGCCGGCGGTGATCGACCTCCGGGGCGAGACGGATCTGTTTGGCCGCGAGTTACTGGTGAGCGAGCAAGCCGTGGCCGACGAACTGGCGGCGGCGGCATCGCTGCTGCAGGGCCAGGCGGCCGAGGGCCTGCCGGTAGTGTTGATCCGGGGGTTTGTCTCCGACGCACCTATACAGGGCGCCGACGCGCTGGTGCGTCCGCGCGAGATGGACATGTTCAGGTGACAACGCGGGCAGTGGGTGATGCGAAGATCGCGGTGCTCTCTGGCGGTGTCGGCGGCGCCAAGCTGGTGCTTGGCCTAAGCCATGCCGCTGCGCCCGAGCGTCTGGTCGTGGTGGCCAATACCGGCGACGATTTCCACCATCTCGGCCTACACATCGCCCCGGATATCGACTCCGTTGTGTACGCGGTGGCCGATTTGGCCGACCAGGAGCGGGGCTGGGGCCGGGCCGGCGAGACCTGGACCTTCATGAAGGCGCTGGTGGGATTGGGTGGCGAGGCCTGGTTTAATCTCGGTGATGGTGATCTGGCGATGCATGTGGAGCGAACGCGCCGCCTGGCGGACGGGGAGACCTTGACCGAGGTAACCGCCGGCCTGTGCCAAGCGCTTGGGGTGAAGATCCGCATCCTGCCGATGACCGACGATCAGGTGGCGACCATCGTCGATACTCCGGACGGGCCGTTGGCGTTTCAGAATTATTTCGTGCGTGACCGATGCGCGCCCAAGGTGACTGGGTTCCGCTTCCAGGGCATTGCCGACGCCACTCCTAACCACTCGTTGATGCATGATCTGGCAAGCGGTGAGATTGGCTCGGTGCTGATTGCGCCGTCGAACCCTTTTGTCAGTGTTGACCCGATTCTGGGGTTGCCTGGGCTGCGCGCGGCGTTGCGGTCGGTGGCCGGGCCAAAGCTGGCGGTTTCCCCGATCGTTGGCGGCGAGGCGATCAAGGGACCGGCGGCGAAGATGATGGGCGAGCTTGGCGTGCCGGCCAGCGCCGCCGGCGTTGCCCGCCACTATGCCGGGTTCATCGACGCCATGGTAATCGACACCGTCGACCGCGCTCAGGAAGCGGAAATCCGCGCTTTGGATATGGAGGTGCTGGTGACCCAAACGGTGATGCGCTCGCTTGATGACCGCAAGGCGCTGGCCGATACCTGTCTCGAATTCATCGCTGATCTCGGGAGCCGGTAGTGGTCGTTGCCGTCGTCCCGCTGAAGAACCTATCGCAAGCGAAAAGCCGGTTGGCGCCGTTGTTGAGCGATCTAGAGAGACGGAATTTGGTTGTCGCCATGTTCGGTGATGTCCTAGCGGCGCTGAAGCAGGCCAAGGGCCTCTCGGAAATATTCGTTGTAGCGGACGGGTTGGGTAATCGGTTGGACGGTGTTTCGCTAATCCTGGAAGTTGAGAACCGGGGTTATGACGAAGCCGTAGCTGCGGCGCTGGCCGATCCCCGGGTATTCGGCGCCGAAGCGATGCTGGTTCTGCCGGGCGACCTGCCGATGGTTAGGCCCGGTGATATCGAGGCGTTTATCGGTAAATTCAGCTGTAAAGAGTCTAAGATTGGCAAGCTGGTAGGCCCGACGGTTCGGATCGCGCCGGCTCGCGATGGGGACGGCACCAACGCGCTTCTGCTGGCGCCGCCAGGCCTGATGGCGAGCCAGTTCGGACCCGGCAGTTTCGCGCGCCACCGCGCCGCCGCCGAGGCCCTAATCTCCACGGTTGAGATCGTCGCGCCGCCCGGGCTTGCGTTCGATATCGATACTCCTCAAGATCTGCTTGATTTCTGTGCTCGTGATGGCGATACCGGTACCCATGACTTTCTCCGGCGGAGTGGTGTGGTGGACCGGCTGACGCGTGCGGGCTGAAGACCGAAAACCGCCGATATATCGGGGATGACCTTGTCAAAAGAACTCTATTGGATCGATTCCGCCGAGCGGCCGGATGCCGTCGCCGCCCAGACTTTGGCAGGTAACACGGATCTGCCGGCGCTGATGGATGCCGCCGCGCGGATGCGGGACCATGGTTTCGGCCGGCATATCAGCTATTCGCGCAAGGTGTTCATTCCGCTGACCCAGCTGTGTCGTGATGTCTGCCACTATTGCACCTTCGCGCAGGCACCTCGGGATCTGAAACAGGCATTTTTGTCACGCGATCAGGTGCTGGCCATCGCCCGCGCCGGCAAGGAGGCCGGCTGCAAGGAAGCGCTGTTCACGCTTGGGGACAAGCCGGAGCTGCGCTATGCCGCCGCCCGCGAGGCGCTGGAAGAGATGGGCTATGCCTCGACCCTAGCCTATCTGCGCGACATGGCGTTGCTGGTTTTCGAGGAAACAGGCTTGATGCCGCATCTCAACCCCGGCGTGATGTCACCAGCCGAGATCAGGAGCCTGCGCGAAGCCTCGGTCAGTATGGGGATCATGCTGGAAAGCGCTTCGACACGGCTGATGGAGAAAGGTGGCTGCCACCATGGTTCCCCCGATAAGGACCCGGCGGTGCGTCTGGAGACCATGGCTGAGGCCGGGCGCCAGAAAGTGCCATTCACCAGCGGCATCCTGATCGGCATCGGCGAGACCCGGTGCGAGCGGATCGACTCGCTGCTGGCCCTGCGTGATCAGCATGATCGTTTCGGTCAGATCCAGGAAGTGATCATCCAGAATTTCCGAGCTAAGCCGCAGACCAAGATGGCCGATGCGCCGGAGCCGGATCTGGCGGATCTGCAATGGAGCATAGCGGTCGCCCGTCTGATCTTTGGGCCGAGAATGTCGATCCAGGCGCCGCCAAATCTTTCCTATGGCGATGCGGCGCATCTGATTCCCGCCGGGATCAACGATTGGGGCGGCGTGTCCCCGGTGACGCCGGACCATGTTAATCCAGAAGCGCCCTGGCCGCATCTGGAAGTGCTGGCCCGCGATACCGCGTCAATGGGCAAGATCCTGGTTGAGCGGCTCTCGATCTATCCGGCGTATGTGCGAGACGTGGAAAACTGGCTTGATCCGGGGTTCCGCGCGGCGGCGCTTTCGGCGGCCGATGCCGATGGACTGGCGCGCACCGAGGATTGGTCGCCGGGCCGGGCCGAGTCGTCTGACAATAAGATCCCCGAGCTTGTGGTCACGCCTGGTTTTCTCGCCGATGCCGGTCTTGACCGGGTGCTCGACCGGGCGATGTCCGGAGATCCACTGAGCGAGGACGAGATCGTTCGACTGTTCCATGCTCGCGACGGCGAGGTCGAAACCGTTGCCAAGGCGGCGGATGAGTTGCGGCGCAAGATGAATGGCGACACCGTGCGCTATGTCGTGAACCGCAACATCAACTATACCAATGTCTGCTATTTCGGCTGCAAGTTCTGCGCTTTCTCGAAGGGCAAAACCCAGGAGAGCCTGCGCGGCAAACCCTATGACCTGGCGCTCGAGGAAATCGTTCGCCGGGCCGAGGAAGCCTGGGAGCGTGGCGGCACCGAGGTTTGCCTGCAGGGCGGCATTCATCCGGACTATGACGGTAACACCTATATTGAGATCACCCGGGCGCTGAAGGCGGCGCTACCGGATCTGCATATCCATGCGTTCTCGCCGTTGGAGGTGCATCAGGGCGCGCGGACCCTGGGTATCCCCTTGGACACGTTCCTTGGCCGCCTGCGTGACGCCGGCCTTGGCAGCCTGCCCGGCACCGCCGCCGAGATCCTCGATGACGAGGTCCGCGCCGTACTGTGTCCCGACAAGGTCAATACCGCCCAATGGCTGGAAGTGGTTGAGACCGCCCATAATGTCGGCCTGCGGACCACCTCGACGATCATGTTCGGTCATGTCGACAAACCGATCCATTGGGCCCGGCACCTGATCCGCCTCAGGGAATTGCAAGCCCGCACCGGCGGCATTACCGAGTTTGTGCCGCTCCCATTCGTGCACATGGAAGCGCCGATCTATCTCAAGGGCGGCGCCCGACGCGGGCCGAGCTGGTGGGAGAATGTGTTGATCCATGCGGTGGCGCGGTTGGCGCTGCACCCGCTGATCACCAATATCCAGACGTCCTGGGTCAAGTTGGGGCCGACCGGGGCGGGAATTTGCCTGGATTCCGGCGCTAATGATTTCGGTGGCACCTTGATGAACGAGACCATCACCCGGTCCGCGGGCGCCAGCCATGGCCAAGAACTGGAGCCCGAGCAAATGGACGCGGTGATCCGCTCGCTTGGCCGCAAACCGGGACAGCGCTCAACCCTCTACGGCCCGCCGAACGAAGCGCAACGCGCTCGCTCCTATGGCGCCGCGCCACTGGCGGATGTCGTCAATACGCCGGTTCGCAAGTCCCGGCGGCGTGATACCGCGGCTGATCTGGTCCGCCCTGGCTATGAGGCTCAGGGCGCCGCCGATTGATCGCCTAAAACGGAAGTAATCCCGATATGTCCGACGCCGCGCTGACCTTCGGTTTGATGTTGTCCAACCGGGGGCCGGTCCTCGGCTACAGCACACCGGCTGAGTTGATCGAGTTGGCCGTCGCGGCGGAGCGCAGTGGTCTTGTTGATACCGTTTGGTCTGGTGATGCGTTCCTGACCAATCCACGACTGGATGCAATTACCTTGCTAACCGCGGTGGCGGCGCGGACCGAGCGGGTGCGCCTTGGCCCCGCCTGCATGGGTAGTTTTACCCAGCGCGCGGCCCTGGACCTGGCCTATCAATGGGCCAGTCTGGACCAGATTTCTGGCGGTCGCACAGTGATGGTTGCCTGTGTTGGCGGCGGGAGCGGCGAGGCCTGGGAACGTGAAGATCGGAACACCGGGGTCGCCTCGGCTGACCGCCGGGACCTGATGTGGGAGCGGATCGCGCTGTTGCACCGGCTTTGGGCGGAGGACGAGGTTACCTTCCAAGGCCGCTTTCACGACTACGAGCAGGTGACCATCACCCCGAAACCCTTGCGTCAACCCAGTCCGATCTGGGCGGCGACCAATATCACCAGGCTCGCCAGTGGTGGCTCGTCCGGCCGGATGCCGGTCAAGACCCTGGCCAAGGTCGGAGAGATCTGTGATGGCTGGATGACCCACTCGGTCAACCCCACGACATTTGCCGAGGCCTGGGGGCATATTCGCGCCTCGGCCACCGTTAATGGCAAGGATCCGGAGGCCATGGATAACGCGCTGGTGGTGAATATCTGTGTGAGGGATGATCCTGCCGAAGCCTTGGCCGAGACCGTTGATTTTCTGGCCGACTATTACGGCATTCGCTTTTCGCCGGAGCGCACGAGTGATTGGACCGCGCATGGCTCGGCCAAGGCTTGCGCCGCGACCCTGCGCGCTTATGCCGGCTCCGGGGTCAAGCATATAGCGCTGCGGATGACGTCGCGTGATCAAACCGGGCAATTCCAGCGGCTGGTGAATGATGTGCTGCCGTTGGTAAATCAGATTTAAGCGATAAGGGAGACCGTCATGACGATCGGTGTCGGACTGGGAATGGCGACCTATACCTTCTCGAGCGCCGAGGGATATTGGCGCTGGGTAAAGCGCTGTGACGAAGCTGGGGTGGACTCGCTGTGGCAGACCGATCGGTTGGTCTCCAAGGAACCGTTCCTGGAATGCATGAGCGTGATGGCCGGGCTTGCCGGGGCTACTAAAAAGGTGAAGTTCGGAATGAATGTCGCCTCCATGGGCCTGCGCGATCCACTGCAGACAGCCAAGCAATGCGCGACGATTGACTATCTCTCGGGCGGCCGCTTGCTGCCGGCTTTTGGCCTGGGGAGCAACCGGTCCCGCGATTTCATTGCCACCGGTACCGCCACAAAGGCTCGCGGCCAGCGGATGAATGAGGCGTTGGAGATTATGAACCGTCTGTGGAGCGAGGATGAGGTCACGTTCGAGGGCCAGCACTACCAATATGAGAAGGCTAGTATCACCCCACGCCCGGTACAATCACCACTGCCTCTTTGGATTGGCGGCTCTTCCGATGCGGCGATCGAGCGGACGGCGAGATATGGCACCGGCTGGCAGGCCGCCGCCGACACGCCCGAAGAGGCCGGCATCGTTGTCGAAAAGATCCTGAAGGCTGCCGATGCGCATGGCCGACCGATCGACCATGATCATTTCGGCGCCGCCATGGGAGTCCGTTTCGGTTCCTGGGACGAGGAACCAGTGAGAAGAATGGCTGCTGATTTTGAGAAGCGCCTCGGCAAACCGGCCAGAGAGGGTTTCGTGATTGGCGGTGCCGACGAGATGCTTGAGCGGATTCAGGCCTATGCGAACCACGGGGTATCAAAGTTCATCTTGCGGCCGATCGGCGCAGGTGACGCAGAGATGGAAGACCAGACCGAGCAGCTCATCGAGAAAGTCCTGAGCCGGGTGAAGGAGCTGAATGATCCCGCGCGGGGCTGAAGTGGACGATGACCCTTCTGCACCATAAGTTTATTCCTTCCTGGGTGACATCCGGGAAGACACGTGTCTTTGTTTTAGAGGCTGAATGGTGCCTCGATTCGAAAAATAGAGGTGTTGGACCATGAACTTTGGATTTCAGATAATGCTACGCGGCGCTGGGGCGAGACCGGAAGGGATCACCGCGATCGCGCAAAAGGGCGAAGTCCTGGGCTTTGACGTAATTGCGCCAAATGACCACATCGTCGTTCCTGGCGGTATCGAGAGCTCCTATCCCTATACCGATGATGGCGTCTGGCCGGGAGCTTCGGTGGTGGAATGTCATGAGCAGTTGACGGCGCTGACCTACATTGCTGGCAAGACTGAGAAGATCCGGATCCTGACTTCGGTCATGGTGGTGCCCTATCGGGCGCCGGTGCTGACCGCCAAGATAATCGCCTCGGCTGACGTTCTTTCCGGGGGGCGGGTGACGGTCGGTATCGGGGCGGGGTGGATGGCCGAGGAAATCGCCGCAATCGGCGCTCCACCATTCGCTGAACGCGGCCAAGTTACAGATGAATATATTAAAATATTCAAGGAGTTATGGGTATCTGATAACCCATCATATGAAGGAAAATACGCCCGTTTTTCGGACCTGCATTTCAAGCCTCTACCTGTCCAGAAGCCGCATCCGCCGATCTGGGTCGGCGGCGAGAGCAAACCGGCCTTGCGCCGTGCGGCCCGACTTGGCGACGGCTGGTATCCTGCTTCGAACAATCCGAACTTCCGCGTTGCGACGCCGGAACAACTGGCCGGACGCCTGGATGTCTTGCGCCAAGTTTGCGACGAGGAGAGTCGGGATTTCAGGAGCCTGGATATCGGCTACTTTTACACCGATGGGGTCCATGCTAGCGAACGCCGGGACGAGGATGGCAAGCGCAAGATCATGACCGGCACGCCGGCGGATATCGCCGGCGACGTCGCGGCCTTTGATAAGGTCGGGGTCGGCACGATGATCTTCATACTCCAGCGGCCGGAAGTTCAGGAGACCTTGGATCATATGGAGTGGTTCGGTTCCGAGGTGCTGCCGCTTTTAAAATAAGCTGCCAAGCAGATAGAAAAACATGGCGGGCGGGGCGAAAGCGCCGTTGCCAGTAACGAATGAAGGAGACCGGGATGATATTCGGATTTGGATTGCCCACGCGCGGCCCGCTGGCCGAGCCGGTGGCGATCAAGACGCTTCTCGCCAAAGCGGAGACCCTGGGGCTCGGTTATGTCTCGGTGTCCGACCATATCGTGATTCCGAAGACGATTTCGCCGCTCTACCCCTATTCCGATACTGGTGAGCCGCCGTTCCCGCCGGATGGCGCCTGCCTGGAACAGTTGACGCTGATGTCCTACATCGCGGCGGTTACTTCGAATATACGCATTCTGTCCTCGGTGATGGTCGTGCCGCATCGTAATCCCGTACATACAGCCAAGACTATCGCCACCATCGATGTACTCTCTGGCGGCCGAGTTACCATTGGCTGCGGTGCCGGCTGGATGGAGGAGGAGTTCGAGGCGATCGGCACCGAGCCGTTCAAGGAACGCGGTAAGGTGACGGACGAATATCTGGAAATCTTCAAAGAGTTGTGGACGGCGGAATCGCCCTCCTACCAGGGTAAATACAACAGTTTTACCAATTTGAAGTTTGAGCCAAAGCCGGTGCAAAATCCGCACCCACCGCTTTGGATTGGCGGTGAGAGCCCCGCCGCGAAACGCCGTGCGGTGAAGCATGGCGACGGCTGGTTCCCGATTGGCGCCAACCCGAATTATCCGTTGAACACGTCGGAGAAATTCGCCGCCGGCCTGTCTTCCTTGAAGCAAATGGCCGCCGAGCATGATCGTGACCCGGCAACCCTGGACTTGGGCTTCTGGAGCAACTGGGATCACGAGGTCGCCGATCGCAAGACCCCTCAGGAAGGCGCCCGGCACATCATGACCGGTGGCTCCGGCGCGATTATCGACGATATCGGCTCGCTCAAGGACATGGGCGTCGAGATCTTCATGTTTCAACTCGCCAAGCCGGACAGCCTGGATGCCTCGATCGCCTCGATGGAACGGTTTGCGGACCAGGTGTTGAGCAAGTTTTAGCGGTACGAGGGCTTAGATAGGGCAAGCGAAGAGAGCGTGGGAACCATGGAACTCGAAGCAGATTATATCGTTGTCGGGGCCGGCTCGGCTGGTTGTGTGCTGGCCGACCGGTTGAGTGAGGACGGCTCAAAGGTGCTGGTGCTGGAAGCGGGGCCCAAGGATCTCCATCCGATGATCCACATTCCCGCCGGCATTCTGCATTTGCTGTATAACGAGAAGGTCAATTGGAACTACTCGTCCGAGCCGGAGGAGACCACCGGCAATCGGCGCATCCATTGGCCGCGTGGTCGGGTGCTCGGCGGCTCGAGCTCGATTAATGGCATGCTCTATGTTCGGGGCAACCCAGCCGACTACGACGGCTGGGCGCAGATGGGGTGCCGTGGTTGGTCTTTCGACGAAGTGCTCCCATTTTTTCGCAAGTCGGAAAGTTATAAAAGCGGTGGGGACGACGATTTTCGGGGCCGTGGCGGACCGTTAGAGGTCGAGGATTACCGCAATATCCTGACCCTGACCCACAAATTCGTCGAGGCGGCGGAGGAGGCCGGGTTCAAGAAAAGTGGTGACCTTAACGGGGCCGAACCGGAGGGGGTCGGCTACTCGCAAATGACCCGACTGGGCCGGCGACGCGGTTCCACCGCGCAAACCTTTCTTGCCCGAGCGAAGCGGCGCCAGAACGTTCAGATCGAGACCAACGCCATTGCCACCCGGTTGCTGTTCGACGGCAAGCGGTGCACGGGGATCGCGTTTCGGCAAAAGGGTGTGGACCGGCAGGCCACCGCCCGGCGTGAGGTGATCGTCTCCGGCGGTTCGGTCAACTCCCCGCATTTGCTGCAAGTCTCCGGTATCGGACCGGCCGCGCACCTGCACTCGATCGGGGTTGATGTGCGTCAGGACTCGCCAGGGGTCGGTGGTAATCTGTCGGACCACTACGTCGCCAGGATCGCCCACCGGGTCCGTGATACGGTCTCGATTAACCAGCTTAGCCGGGGAATGCGGCTGCTGCGGGAGATCGGAAAATTCGCCTTGATGGGCAACGGCGCGCTTACTTTCGGGGTGACCAGCGCCCAGGTGTTCAGCCGCAGCCGGGAGGGGCTCTCCAGTCCGGACCTGCAGTTGTTGTTCACCCCAGCGAGCTATCAGCAGGGCGTCATCGGTACCTTGGAGAAGGAAGCCGGCATGACCGTGGCAGTTTGCGCCGTGCGCCCGTCGAGCCGGGGGACGATCATGGCAGCCTCGGCCGACCCGTTGGAGCGTCCGTTGATCCGGCCGAACTATCTGTCCGATCCCGACGATATGCGGGTCATCCTGGCGGGGATGGAGCAGGCGCGGCGGATCTTCGCCCAGCCGGCCTTTGCGCCCTATAATGTGGCGGAAACGCTGCCGGGATCAGGGGTCAAGTCGGAGGCGGATCTGCACGCCTATGTGCGCGAGCAGGGTAGTATCATCTATCACCCCGTGGGGACCTGCAAAATGGGTGAGGATCCCCTGGCTGTGGTGAGCCCGCGCCTGGCGGTGCACGGCATCGAGGGATTGCGGGTGGTCGATGCCTCGGTGATGCCCACGGTGACCACGGGAAATACCAACGCTCCGACCATCATGATCGCTGAAAAAGCCTCGGCGATGATCATCGAGGACGCGAAAAACGCGACGTGACATACCAGTAAATCACGGCTTGAAGAGGGACATAATGCATGGCCGAAATAGAAGCTAAAAATGTGGCAGGGGTTGAGATTCCCAAGGCCGAGACGCCCAAGGCTGGGATGCCTGGTGCGGAAGAGATCAAGGGCGCCGCCGAGGGCTTGGTCGATCTGATTAAGCTGCGGACTTTCCCGTTCGGGATGAAGCTGTTCGAGGACGCCGATGAGATGATGGCGATCCAGGGTCTGCGGACGCCGACTGCCGGCAAGTTCTTCACTACCTGCCAGCTGGTTACCCAGGTTCGCACCGCCGGCTTCACGCTTGGCATCGTTCAGGACAATCTGCGGCCCGGCGCCAGCTGTGGCGCTAATATCGGCTTGGAAGCGATCCCGGGCGATGTCGGTTCTGGCGAGAAGATGACCGGTGTCTGGTTCGGTAATCAGGAGGCCGCCGCGGCGCATCAAGCCCAGATGCCGAGGGTCGAGGCTGGCCGCTATTCCGGGCTTGCCGCCTCACCACTGCGCTCGAGCCGTCTCGACCCGCCGGATATCTGCCTGTTCTATGCCTCGCCCGGACAGATGATTCTATTCATCAATGGGCTGCAATATCACAACTACCGCCGCTACGACTTTACCCTGACCGGCGAAAGCGCTTGCGCCGACAGCTGGGGACGGGCGCTGTCGACCCGCGAGACTAGTCTGGCGCTGCCCTGCTATGCCGAGCGTCGTTACGGCGGCGTCGCCGATGATGAATTGTTGATGGCCTGCCCGCCGGACGAGTTCGTGCGCGGAGTAGAAGGGATGAAACATCTCGCCAAGAATGGTCTGCGCTATCCATACCCGCCTTATGGGGCTTTTGCGGATCCGGCAGAAGGGATGTCCAAGAGTTACAGCTAACCGAATACGATGTCGCGCGGCTGGCGTGTTGCATAACATCGTGGTGACGCCTAAGCTTGCAGACGTGTCGCGCTCGGGATGAATTGTCTTGCCCGAATGGCAGCCTCTTGGCCCTTGGTGCGGCTGGAAAATGCGTTATAAAAATGCATTGAGGGAGGAGTCATTCAATGAAACGTCGTGCCTTTATTCAAAGTGCTGCCACAGCCGGTGTGGCGGGCGCGGTTGCCGCCGCCGGTCTATCGGCGCCCGCGATCTCACAGGGTAAAAAAGAGCTAAAGCTTGTTACGTCGTTCCCGAAAAATTTCCCGGGTCTTGGGACCTCCGCCGCCCGCGTCGCCAAGCGGATCACCGCCGCCACGGGTGGTCGGGTTACCGTAAAACTATTCAATGCTGGTGAATTGGTGCCGGCATTCGGTGTGTTTGATGCGGTTTCCCAGGGTAATGCCGAGATGTATTTCTCGGCTGAGTATTATTTCCCGAGTAAGTCGCAGGCCTTCAATTTCTTCACCGCGGTACCGTTTGGCATGACCCCGGCCGAGCAATATGCCTGGGTTCTATACGGCGGTGGCCAGAAATTGTGGGACAAGCTGCACGGCGAGTTCGGCATGAAGCCGTTTATTGGCCCCTCGACCGGCACCCAGATGGGTGGTTGGTTGAATAAGAAGATCAACAAACTGGATGACTTCAAGGGCGTGAAATTCCGCATGCCTGGCCTTGGCGGCGAGGTGTTGCGGTCGCTTGGTGTTGCGGTGGTGAACTTGCCGGGGGGCGAGGTCTTCCCGGCGCTGCAATCCGGGGCGATTGACGGCGCCGAGTGGGTTGGGCCATGGCATGACCTAGCCTTTGGCTTTTACAAAGTGGTTAAGAACTACCATTGGCCGGGTTTCCACGAGCCGGGCACGATGGGCAGCTACGCGATCAACCAGAAATTTTGGGACAGCCTTGGCTCCGAGGATCAGGCTATCATCGAGGCAGTGCTGCAGGCCGAGTGCTTCATTCAAACCGCCGAATATGACGGGGCGAGCCCAGGCGCGCTGGACAAACTGATCAAGGTCCACGGCGTCGAATTGCACAAATATCCCGAGGACCTGCTGCTGGAGTTGGGCCGGGTGTCCGGCGACGTGGTGGAACAGGTCGGCAGTACCGACGCCACCTCCAAGGCGGTCTGGGAGAGCTATCGAGACTTCCGAAAAACAGCGATTGGATGGTCGAGGATCGGTTTGCAGGGCTTCATGAACGCCCGAAACCTGCCGTTTAAATACGGTAAGGGCTAAGGCCTGATTGACCCATGGAAACGCCCGCGCCGGAGCGGCTCCGGGGCGGGCGTTCTGTGTTCTGATATCATTCGACTGTTTTAGGAGGGCTTGAGCATGCGCTCTCTCGCGTCGCTTGCGCGAGGCATTGACGCCATCAACGAGTGGATTGGCCGGACGGTCGCTTGGCTGGCGCTGGGGATGGTGCTGATCCAGGTGATCGTGGTGGTCATGCGCTATGTTTTTGGCCTCAGCATCCTGATGATGCAGGAGTCGATATGGTACATGCATGCCATCGTCTTCCTGACGGCGGCGGGCTACACCCTGCTGCATAATGGCCATGTCAGGGTGGATATCCTCTATGGCAATGTCGGGCCGATCGCTAAGGCCAGGATCGATTTGCTCGGCGTAATCGTTATCCTGCTACCTATTTGCGTGATGATCTGGTGGGTCTCCTGGCCCTATGTGATGGCTGCCTGGGCAGTGCGCGAGGGATCGGTCGAGATCAGTGGTATCCCGGGTGTCTACCTGCTGAAGACCTGCATGCTGGTTTTCTCTGGTGGCCTGGCGATCCAAGGCGTTTCTCTGGCCATCAAATCCTGGTTCACACTGATGGGTATCGAAGTAGGCATCGCAATCGGGGATGACTCCGAGGAGCCAGGACTATGACCGGCAATGAAGTTATGGTCGCGGTTATGGTGATTGGCGTTTGCGGCGCGTTGATGTGTGGGTTTCCCGTTGCTTTCACCTTGACCGGCGCGTCGATGGTCTTCGGCCTGATCGGCTACTTCTTCGACATATTCTCACTTTCCTTCTTTGGCGTGCTACCAAATCGCATTTTTGGGGTGATGACTAACGAGGTGCTGATCGCGGTGCCTCTCTTCGTCTTCATGGGGGTGATGTTGGAGCGATCCAAGGTGGCCGAGGAGTTACTCGACACCATGGGGGCGCTGTTCGGCACGATGCGCGGCGGCCTTGGAATTTCAGTCTGTGTGGTTGGTGCGCTGCTCGCCGCCTCGACCGGGATCGTCGGTGCGACTGTGGTGACCATGGGGCTGCTGTCACTGCCGACCATGCTGCGGCGCGGATACGATCCAAAGATGGCGACCGGTGTCATTGCCGCGTCGGGTACGCTCGGCCAGATCATTCCGCCCTCAATCGTCCTGGTCGTGCTCGGCGACCAGATCTCAAATGCTCATCAGGAAGCGCAGCGCTCGCTGGGAAACTGGTCGCCGGACCCGGTATCGGTCGGCGACCTATTTGCCGGGGCGCTGCTTCCGGGGCTGGGGCTGGTCGGGCTGTATATGCTTTATACTGGGGTGATTTGCTGGCTTAAACCCGAACTCGGACCGGCGATCCCGCGTGAGGAATTGTTGACCGATGCGAGCGGTGGTCTGCTCTCGCGGGTGTTGCATGCGATGGTCGCGCCGGCGGTGCTGATCATTGCCGTTCTGGGCTCGATCCTGGCCGGTATCGCTACGCCTACCGAGGCGGCGGCCGTCGGGGCGATCGGCGCTACTTTGTTGGGTGGGTATCGCCTGGGATCGGACCGACCGCAGCCGATCTATACTGCGGTGTTTTCCTTGGTGGCGATTTTGATCCTCGTCGCGAATGTGGACCTTCGAGTTGCCCGCACCGTGATCACCGGCGTTGAATGGGCCGCGATTATCGCCGCTGGCATCGCCTGTGCCGGCGTTGCCTGGGGAATGCTGGTAAGTTTTGCCAGAGTGCATCGCAACGGGACGCTGGTGGAAGTGAACCGGCAAACCATCCGTATCAGTGCCATGGTATTCGGCATCGTCATCGGGGCGCAGTTGTTTTCTCTGGTTTTCAGGGGCTTCGGCGGCGACGAAATAGTCCATGAAATCCTGAGCGATCTGCCCGGCGGGACCATCGGCGCCGTGTTCGTGGTGATGCTGGTGCTGTTCATCCTGGGGTTTTTCCTCGACTTTATCGAAATCACCTTCGTGGTGGTGCCGATCGTGGCGCCGATCCTGTTGATGATGGATTTGAACCCGGTCTGGCTGGGGATCATGATCGCCATCAATCTGCAGACCTCGTTCCTGACACCTCCCTTTGGTTTTGCCCTGTTTTACCTGCGCGGTGTTGCGCCGCCGGAGGTGACCACCGGCATGATCTATAAGGGGATCATTCCTTTCGTGATGATCCAAATTTTTATGCTGGTGCTTCTGTCTGTGTTCCCAGGAATGGCCACCTGGCTACCAAGCGTGATTTACGGAACCTCGTGATGCGCCGAGAGGGATGGTTCGCACCCGCCCGGATTAGACCACGAGGAGCAATCCAAGCCCGGGCGATCAGATAGTGCAATACGGCCCGGGCTACACCGTCTGTCACCTTGCCGTGCGGCGTGAGGTGACGCATTCTGCGGCGGCCTTTCTCGATTAACTGCGAGGCCCTGATGTCCCATGTTTTCCCCCGCCACTCGCAATCAACACCGCCTGTCGTCGTGCGCGGTGAGGGGTGTTACATGGTCGATGCATCCGGGAAACGCTATCTCGATGGTTCCGGCGGGCGGCGGTTTCCTGCCTCGGCCATGGCGACCTGGAGGTTTCCGGCGCTATCAAGGCTCAGCTTGACGCAATTGCTTTTGCCCATACGGGATTTTTCACCAGCGAACCAGCCGAAGAGCTGGCCGATCTATTGATTGCCAACGCTCCGGGCAACCTGGACCGGGTTTATCTGTTTTCAGGCGGTTCCGAGGCCAACGTCGCTATCTGATCGCCCGGCGTCAAAGCTATCACGGCAATACCCTCGGGGCGCTGTCGGCTGGCGGCAACGAATGGCGCCGTGAGCCGTTTCGCCCCTTGTTGATAGATGTCACTCATATAGATCCTTGTTTTGAATACCGATTGCGCGAGGAAGGCGAGAGCCCGGGGGAATATGGCCGCCGTGCCGCCGATCTCCTGGAAGCTGAGATCCAACGTCTGGGGCCGGACAGCGTGATGGCCTTCATGGCCGAGCCGGTGGTCGGCGCGACGATGGCGGCGGTGGCGGCGGCGCCTGGTTACTTCAAACGGATTCGTGAGATCTGCGACACTTATGGTGTGTTGCTGATCCTTGACGAGGTGGTGTGCGGCATGGGGCGGACCGGCACACTGTTCGCCTGTGAGCAGGATGGGATCGCTCCGGATATCGTCTGCATCGCCAAAGGGCTGGGTGCCGGTTATCAGCCGATCGGCGCGATGCTCTGTAGCAGCCGGATCTATCAGACCATTGCCGAGGGATCGGGTTTCTTTCAACACGGGCACACCTATCTTGGCCATCCCGTCGCCTGCGCCGCCGGCCGCGCGGTGGTCTCCGCGGTATTAAATCGCGGTTTGCTCAGCCGGGTCCAAGCCCAGGGCGTCAAACTAACAGCGGCTCTGCACGAGCGTTTCGGCCAGAATCCGCATGTCGGCGATATCAGAGGGCGTGACCTGTTTCAGGCCTTGGAATTCGTCACCGACCGGGAGACCAAGACGCCGTTCAACCCGTCTGTCGGCGTCAATAAGATCGTCAAGAGGGCAGCCTTCGAGGCTGACCTGATCTGCTATCCCATGGGGGCACCATTGACGGTCGCCAGGGCGATCATGTCCTGGTGGCGCCGCCCTTCATCATCCAGGACGAGCAGATCACCGAGCTGGTCGACAAATTGGAAGTGGCGGTCAAGGCGGCGGTTGGCTCATAGCGGTCATTGGCTGCACCTTCACCTTGCTCCAATCGGGTTCCGCCTGCTATTAAACACACATTCAATTCACCCTGACCGGTGCGTCCTGCCTTAATTGTTGGGGCCTTCGTGCCTGTTCATGGAAGATCCGCGCCTGTGACTTCAACCACCGCGAACGAGACCAACCCGTCGACTGACGAGGGCCTGAGCGGCACGGCGCGCGCTGACCAGTTCGCCGATGGCAGCAAGTTCGAGGTCGATATCCTGATGCGAATCACGCGCATGGGGCTGGCTCACCATTGGCGGATGACGACGGCGGTTGTCGCAACGATTGGCGCGGCGATCTTTCAACTCTTCATTCCGCGCTATGTCGGCCAAGCCGTCGACCATGCCCAGGGCCTGTTGGGCGGTGGGGTGGCGGCGGGCGGTGATGCTCATGCGGCCCTGTGGACGGCGGCGAGCATGATCGTCTTCTTCAGCGTGCTGCGCGGCGTGTTTTCGATGATGCAGAACTATCATGGTGAGAGCATCGGCCATTGCATCGGATATGAGTTGCGCTTGGCCTTTTACGAGCAGGTGCAGCGGCTCTCCTTCAGTTTTCACGACAAGGTCCATACCGGCGATCTGATCACCCGTGGGATGCTCGATCTTGAGGGCGTGCGGATGTTCATCAGCACCGGGGTGATCCGCACGCTGCTACTGACTGTCCTGATCGGCGGCAGCGCGTATTTTCTGATGAGTACCGACGCGGTGCTGGGTCTGCTGGCTTTGTCCTTCGTGCCGTTCGTCTCCTGGCGATCGGCCGTGGCGCGGCTCAAGCTGCGCTGGATGTGGCTACTGATGCAGGAGCGCTTGTCGGTGATTACCCGGTTGATGGAAGAGAACCTCACCGGTATTCGGGTGGTTCGGGCATTCAGTGCGCAAAAATTCGAGCTCGATCAATTCGAGAAGGCTTCCGAGGATGCGCTCGGCGTCGCCATCCAACGGGTTAGCGTGCGGGTCAGCAACACCACGGTGATGAGCTTTGCGTTTTTCGCCTCGATGGTTCTGGTGCTTTGGGTCGGTGGTCTGAAGGTGATCGATGGCGAGATCACCGTGGGCCGTCTCGCCGAGGTTCTGACCTTCATGATGCTCCTGCAGATGCCGGTTCGCCAAATTGGGATGATGGTAAACTCCTTCGCCCGCGCCTCGACCTGCGGCGTGCGCTTGTTTGAGGTGATCGACCGGGACCCTCGGATTAAGGACCGGGACGCGGCGCCGCCTCTTGAATTGAAGCGGGGCGTTCTGACTTTCGAGAATGTTGCGTTCAGTTTCGGTCCGGAATCGCCGGATACCCGAGTGCTTTCCGGAGTCAGCTTCTCGGTCGGTCCGGGTGAGACATTGGGGATCGTCGGACCGCCGGGCTCCGGCAAGTCGACCATCGCCCATCTGGTGCCGCGTTTTTATGACGTGACCGGCGGACGGGTGAGCATCGACGGCCAGGATATCCGCGATATCTCTTTGGACTCGCTGCGCCAGGCAGTCAGCGTCGTGCAGCAGGATGCGCATCTGTTCACCGCCTCGATCGAGAACAACATCGCCTATGGGGATCCCTGGTCTGATGGCGAGCGGATCGCCCGGGCCAATCGATCGGCGCAATTGCATGATTACGTCGCGCGTTTGCCTGGGGGCTATGAAACCCTGGTGGGGGAACGCGGGGTGTCTCTTTCCGGTGGTCAACGTCAGCGTTTATCGATCGCGCGGGGTATTCTTTCCGACCCGGCGATCCTGGTGTTTGACGACTCAACCGCCGCCGTCGATGCCGCCACCGAGCAGCGCATTCGCGTGGCCTTGCGCGACGGGCAGGATAAGCGCGCGACGGTAATCATCTCGCACCGGCTTGGCTCGCTCATGCATGCCGATGAGGTTTTATTCGTTGAGGCTGGCCGCGTTGTCGAGCGCGGTAAGCATGAAGAGCTGCTGGCGCTCGGCGGCCGGTATCGCGATCTTTACCAACTTCAATCCAGGCCCGGAATCGACCATGGCGTCGACATGCCGGGAACCGGCGGTGAGCCATGAGCACGACCGGCGGTGGCTCGCATCCGCCCAAGGCGGTTGTTGGCTCTCAGGTAAGCCAGGACGAGGAGATGTTCGGCCGGGCTTTTGATGGTCAGGTGATCCGCCGTTTCCTGGGGTTCTGCTGGCCTTACCGCAAAAGCCTCTGCGTGGCCATTGTCTCGGTTTTGGTGTTCACCGCCTCTCAGGTCGCGATCCCTTTCGTGATCCTCTTGGCGATTGATAACGCCTTAGTCGAAGGCCGCCAGGACCGGGCGCTGCTGGAGATGATTGCGTTGATTTTCGCGGCGGTGGTGATCCTCAACTACGGCGCCAACTTCTTGCAGGAAAGTTTGGTTGGCTGCGCCGCCGAACGGGTGTTGATTGATTTGCGCCGGGCGATGTTCACGCATTTGCAACGGGTGTCGCTGTCCTTCATGGACCGCACAGAGGTTGGACGGCTGATGTCCAGGCTACAAAGTGATGTCAGCGCGCTTCAGGAGTTCCTGGAAAGTTCGATCTTCGCGGTCGGCGATCTGGTGCTGTTGGTCGGCATTGTCGCGGTGCTGCTGGTGCTTGATTGGAATTTGGGACTGCTGACCCTATCGATCGTGCCGGTGCTGTTCGTGATGCGGATCATTTGGTTGCCCCGTGCCAAGGAGGCCTTCATGCGCGCGCGCGAGGCCAACTCGATCGCCAACGGCGCGCTCGCCGAAGCGATCCACGGGGTGCGCACGGTCCAAGGTATGGTGCGTGAGAAGGTCAATTTTTCGCTCTATGACGATCGGGCACGGCAAAACATGCTGGCGCATTTTCGGGCCGCTAAATTTGCTCAGATCAATGTTCCGATCGTCGACACCTTGACCGGCGGCGCGATGGCGATCGTCATTGTGGTCGGCGGCAATCAGGTGTTGGGAGGAACCCTTGATCTCGGTGTCATGGTGGCCTTCATCTTCTACGTTCAGCGGTTTTTTGATCCTATCCGGTCGTTGACGTTGCAATACAGCTTGATGCAACGGGCGATGGTCTCGGGCCAGCGGATACTTGAGGTCCTGGACGTCAAAATCGCGGTAGAGGACAAACCTGATGCCATCGACATGGTGACTTGCGAGGGGTCGATTGAATTTCGCGACGTAACCTTCGGCTATGTGAAAAATCAGCCGGTGTTGCGGAACGTATCGTTCAAGGTCGCTCCCGGCGAGACCGTGGCGCTTGTCGGTCCGACCGGGTCGGGCAAGACCAGTGCCACGGCGTTGGTACACCGGTTCTATGACATCTGGGATGGCGCGGTTCTGGTCGGTGGCCATGATGTGCGCGATGTTACCCAGCGATCCCTCGGCCAGCATGTCGCCATGGTCTTGCAGGAGCCTTTCCTGTTTACCGGAACGGTTTTCGACAACATCCGATATCGTTGCACCGACGCATCGCGAGAGACGGTCATCGAGGCGGCCAAGGCGGTCGGGGCGCATGAATTTATCGAGAAATTGGCTGACGGTTACGATTCCATCCTGGAACAGCGCGGCGCCAACCTGTCGCTGGGTCAACGTCAATTGCTGAGTTTTGCCCGGGCGATCGTCGCCGACGCGAAGATTTTGATCCTCGATGAGGCGACGGCGAATATCGATAGCTATACCGAAATGCAGATCCAGACGGCGCTGGCCAAATTGCTTGAGGGGCGCACCGGCCTGGTGATCGCCCATCGGTTGGCGACAATTCGCGGTTGTGACCGGATCATTGTGCTCCAAGATGGAGAAATCTGCGAGGAAGGTCCGCATGACGCGTTGATGCAGGCCGGTGGCTTGTATGCCGGGCTCTACACGTTGAACTATGCGTCCTTCGATGATGTCGCCGACGATGTGGCGGACAGCTTGATCGGGACAGCCGGAACGACCTGAGCGATCAAGCCCCGTTGATCTCGTGGGTCAGTTCTTCCTTTAATCCGGGTTTGTGGATCTTGCCGGTCGGCGTGCGGGGAAATTGCTCGGTCGTGCGAAACGCGATGTGACTGGGCACCTTGTAAGAGGCGAGCTGAGCCCGGCAATGGGCGATAAGGGCCGGCGCATCCACCTCTGCACCGGTTTCCAGTTCAACGGCTGCAGCGACGATTTCGTCCTTGGTCGGATCGGGAATGCCGACCACATACGCCTGCTTGACCGATGGATGCTGTACCAGCACTTCCTCGACCTCGATTGGCGCCACGTTGACGCCGCCGGTTTTGATGATTTCCTTCAGCCGGCCGCGATAGCGCACGCGACCGTCGGTGCCGATCATACCGAGATCCCCGGTCAGGAAATAACCGTCGGCGTCGAACGTGGCGGCGGTCTGCTCGGGGGCTTTGAAATAGCCGGGCGTGACGTAACCGGCGACCGCCAGCTCGCCAACCTCGCCATCGGGCAAAATTGTATGGGTTTCCGGGTCGACAGCGCGCATCGTCATGCCCGGCAGTGGCAGGCCCTGACTGTGGAGGCGGAGTTCCAGTGGGTCCTTGGCGTCGCAAACTGCGGCATTACCGTAGGTCTCGGTAGAGCCATACACGTTGCACAGCTCAGTGGCGCCTAGGGTGTTGATGATCAACTCCACATCCTCCGGCAGGCCGATGGTCAGTCCGGTGCGCATTGACGCCACCCTTGCCGTGGACCAGGACGGGTGCTCGCCAATCGCACGAGCCATGTTGGCCATGCCGTAAAATACGCTGCAGCGTTCCTGCTCGATCAGATCTAACGCCTCACCAGCCTCAAAACTCTCGTGCAGCACCATGCAACCGCCATGAGTCACGATCGCCGGCATCGCGTTCGACGAACCGAAAGACCAGAACAATGGTACCGCAAACCAGAGCCGGTCATCAGCGGTTAGATGCTGGCGCTCTCCGATATCGAAGCCGTTGGAAATAAGATGCCGGTGGGTCAGGGTCACGCCCTTCGGGTCGGCAGTTGATCCAGATGTATAAAGGATGAAACAGATATCATCCGGAGCCACGCCGGATTGGGCGTCCGCCAGAGCGGACTCCGAGACGGCGTCGCCACGAGCCAGAAAATCGTCCCAGCCGATGATTGCCCCTTCGCTCGGCGCATCGATCGAGATCACCGCCCGCAGATCCGGCAGCGCCTCGGTGCTGAGCGAGCCCGGGGTCGCCGTGGAAATTTCCGGACAAAGCGCGCGGATGGCATCAAGGAACAGCCTGCCGCGCACCGAGGAAATGGTGACCATGGCGACCGCGCCGCTATGCTTCAAGGTCCAGGCTAACTCGCGCGGGGTCGAAAACGTGCTGATCGCCGTTGCCGTGGCGCCTATTTTGTTGATGGCGAAGGCCGCGATTAGCCATTCCGGTCGGTTCGCCGCCAGCAACCCCACTCTGTCGCCGGGCTTAACGCCGAGCGACAGCAGCGCACGGGCAAATCGATCGGTTTGATCACACCAGCCGGCATAGCTGATCCGTCGGTCCTGCCAGACCATCGCCTCGGCATCGCCGCGAAGGCCGGCCATCTCGTCCAGCAAACCACCGAGGGTAAGGTTTTTGGGTCTTTCGGCCATCGTCTTCTATGTCCTGTTGGGTTTGATTTAGGTGTAAAGTTCCGGCGTTTGACGTCTTTGGACGGACGATCAATCGCCAGCCCTGCCCATGCTCAGTACACCGCCTTGCGTTTGGCGAGAAAGGCGGCGACACCCTCGACGAAATCCGGGCCGGCGCGGACCTTGTTGCCCAACTCCTGGTCCAGAGGCTCGCGGGCTAGCGCGTTGGCGGCGATCGTCGCGCTAATCTGGGTCTTCACCGCTTGGACGGCTGATGGGCTGTTCGCGGCGATGGCCTCGGCCTTTGCCAGCGCCCAATCTAACAAGCCGTCTGCCGGCACCACCTCGTTGATCAGCCCCAGAGCGGCGGCCGCCTTGGCACTGATCAACCGCCCGGTGAGCAACAGGTCCATGGCGTGTACTTGGCCGATCTGTTGGATAAGTTTCACCGTGGCGCCGCCAAATGGATAGATCGACCACTTTACTTCAGGCAACCCAAAGCGGGCGGTCGGTACTGCCGCGCGGATATCGGTGGACAGCATCAGCTCGACCCCACCGCCGACACAGTCGCCATTGATAGCGGCGATGATCGGCTTGGCATAGGTGTCAGTCTTCAGCAGGGCATGGTTGATAATAACCGCCAATTCCTCAGTGGCAGTGAGATCGCCGCTGATATCGGCGCCGACATTGAAGGCGCGGGCGCCAGCGCCGGTGAGGATGATGCAGCGAGTCTCATCGGCCTGCAATTCGTCCCAGATCCGGCCCAGATCGGCCATCATCTCGCGGGTCATCGCGTTGAGCCGGGGCTGATTGTCGATGGTAATGAGGGCGATATGCCTGCCGTGCCGGTCCAGCTGTATGTCCATCTCAATTTTGTTCCCCAACGTTGCGCTCCATCAGAGTCTCGATATGGAGCATGTTCGCCTTGTTTCGGCAAGCAGACGGATGGTGTTGAGGGCTATCGCGTGGTCGTTAAAGGCGATAAACTTTCCTCGTGATGACTCGGCGAATAGAGGCGGATAAAGACCATGAAAGCAGTGCTTTGCAACAAACTTGGCGGTCCCGAAAACCTGGTTTTGGGGGAGGTCGACTCGCCAAAACCCGAGCCAGACGAGGTGCGCATCCGGGTGCGCGCGGCGGGTCTGAATTTCGCCGATACCTTACAGATTGCCGGCAAGTACCAGTCCAAGCTGCAAACCCCGTTCATTCCAGGCATGGAGGTGGCGGGCGAGATTCTTGAGATCGGCTCCAATGTCAGGCGCCCGCTGATTGTTGGCCAGCGGGTCATGGCGTTCATGCGCGGCGGCGGCGCCTTCGCTGAGGAGGCCTGCGTGCATGGCGACTGGTTGGTGCCGGTGCCGGACGCCATGGATGATGTGACGGCGGCCGGTTTTCCTACGGCCTACGGGACCTCCAACTTTGCTCTCAAGCATCGCGGCCAGCTCAAGGCCGGCGAAACGCTGCTGGTGCTTGGCGCCGCGGGCGGTGTCGGTTTGACCGCTGTGGAGATTGGTAAGCAGATGGGGGCAACGGTGATCGCGGCGGCTGGTGGCCCGGAGAAATGCGCGGTCACCCTGGACCACGGCGCTGATTTCGCCATTGACTACAAAACCGAGAGCATTCGTGATCGGGTGCGTGAGATCACCGACGGGGTTGGCGCCGACGTGGTTTATGACGCGGTTGGCGGTGACCCGTTCGATCAGGCGATCCGGGCGGTGAACTGGGAGGCGCGGATGCTGGTGATTGGCTTTGCCTCGGGACGCATCCAGCAAGTGCCTGCGAATCTGATCCTTGTGAAGAATATCTCGGTGATTGGCGTCGTCTATGGTGCCCAGACCGAACGCGATCCAGCCTATGGAGCAAGTTTTGTTCAGGATGCCGCCGATCTATTTCGTCAAGGCAAAGTGAAACCGCATATTGGCAAGACTTTTCCGCTGGCTGAGGCTGGCGCGGCGTTCGAGGCGTTGTTGTCGCGGGCGTATGCCGGCAAGATCGTGCTGACCACATGAACGACTTGGCCCCGGTCCGGGCTGGTTGATGAGCAATCCGAAGCGGATCGCCGCCGCCGATCTGGACCTTTCGGAATTCATCCGTCCCGGTGACCAGATCATTAGCGGTCAGGCCAGCGGCGAGCCGGTGACCTTGACCGAGGCCGTAGTCGCCCAGCGCGCAACCATCGGCCCGGTAAGCGTGTTTCTCGGACTGTGCCTATCCGAGAGCTTCCAGCCGGCACATGCGGACTATATCGAGTTCCGCAGTTTTGGGCCAATGGGCGCTTCGCGGGCGCTGGCTAAGGCCGGGGTGCTGGACATCAGCCCGATCCATTATGGCCAGATCCATCGATATATCGAAGACGGGCAGATCGGCTGCGATGTCGCCTTCGTGCTGCTCTCGCCGCCGGGTCCGGATGGCAGGCACGGCTTTGGGCTGATCAATGATTATATCCGCTCCGCCATGGACAAGGCCCGGGTGGTGATCGCTGAGGTCAATGATCAGATACCCTGGGTGCATGCTGAGGGTAGCCCCGACATGGAGCGGATCACCGCGATCATCGAGACCTCGCGTCCGCCGCTGACCGCCGTGCCGGCCCGGGTCGGGCCGGTGGATGAGGTCATCGGCCGCAACGTCGCGCGCTATATCGAGGATGGCGCGACCTTGCAGATTGGCATGGGGGCTATCCCCGAAGCCGTTGCCCGGGCAATCGGCGACCGCCGCGACCTTGGCTTTCACAGCGGCATGGCGGGAGATTTCGTCGTCGACCTGATCGAGGCGGGGGTGATCACTAATGCCCGTAAAGCGATTGATGCCGGCGTGTCGGTGACCGCCGTGTTGCTGGGCCGGGACAAGCTGTACCGGTTTGCCGAGCGCAACCCGTTGATCAAGTTGCGGCCGTCCTGGCACACCCATGACGGCGACCTGCACTGTCTGGAGCGGTTTGTCAGCGTCAATTCGGCCCTGGAGGTGGATCTTACCGGTCAAATAGGCGCCGAGGAGACTGGCGGCCAGATCGTCAGTGCCATCGGCGGTCAGCCGGATCTGGTGCGGGCTGGTCATCGCTCACCCGGCGGTCACTCGATCATTGCCCTGCCAAGCACCGCACGTGGCGGCATGGTCAGTCGGATCGTCCGGACGCTTTCGGGCCCAGTGAGCACGGCCAGAAGCGACGTGGACGTGGTGGTGACCGAGCATGGCTCGGCGGATCTGCGGGGCCAAAGCCTGACAGAGCGGGCCAGGGCTCTGAAAGCGATTGCCGATCCGGAGCATCTGAGCGGGCTGGGTTAACGAGCCGGCGGGTCGGAGCGAAGCCTTGAGCCCGCTTACACTTGAATTTGGCGCCAAACCAAGCGAACCTCGCTTCCATGCATGACGTGATCATTATCGGCGGCGGGTTGCATGGCTGCAGCACCGCTTATCATCTGCTCAAACGCGAGCCGAGCCTCAGGCTTGCGGTGGTTGAGAAGGACCCGAGTTATGAGCATGCCGCCTCGGCTCGCTCGAACGCCGGTGTGCGGATCCTGTTCTCTCAGGAAGAGAATATTCAGATGTCGCGGTATGGCCATGAGGTTTATGGCGGATATACCGAACTGATGGCCATCGACGGAGTGCCGGGGCAGCTCGACTTTTACCGCCACGGTTATCTGTTCATCTCCAATACCGAGGCACAGGCCGAGCAGATGCGGGCCAATCACGCCTTCCAGACTGCGATGGGTTGCGACGTGCGCCTGCTCGACGGGCCGGGGGTGGCGGCGTTGTATCCATGCTTTCGTGCCGAGGGGATCACCGCCGCCGCCTATTCCCCGAATGACGGCTGGCTCGACCCGCATGGCGCGCTCAATGGGATGCGGCGCAAGGCGCGTTCCTTGGGGGCCACGTTCATCGACGCCGAGGTTAACCGGATCGAGATCACCGATGGCCTGGTCCGTGCGGTTACCTTGGATGACGGTCGGCGCCTCGCCTGTGGCCATTTGGTCAACAATACCGGCGCCTGGGCAAACCAGATCTGCCAGATGGCCGGCTTTGAGATCCCGGTTGTGCCATTGCCCCGCACCACTTTCTATTTTGAACCGGCCGAGCCGATCGGTATCACTCCGCAAACTCGCGACGGCCAACCCGTCGGTATTCGGCCCGAGGGCAAGGGCTTCATCACCGGCAATACCGACTTCAGCCGCGCCGGAGCCTTTGACTGGAGCGTCGATCACGCGGTGTTTGAGATCAAGTTGTGGCCAAAATTGGCGCGGCTGGCGCCGGCGTTGGAGACCCTGAAGGTGTTGAACGCCTGGCCCTGCCACTACGCCTATAATCGGTTCGACGGTAACATGTTGATCGGCGCCTGGCCGGGCGGACCGGACAACATGGTTATGGCGACGGGATTTTCGGGCCACGGCTTGCAGCATGCCCCGGCGGCGGGGCGGGCGCTTTCGGAGCTTATTCTGGACGGGCGATTCGAGACCATCGACCTCGGACGGTTCCATTGTCGCCGGGTGCAGGAGGGACGGCCGGAGCCGGAGACCGGGATGTTGGCTTGAAGTGGCGCATCAACGGCAGACGAAAGCTTGACCACCTCAAGCTGACGAAAACTCTATCTCGTTAACTTCTTGCGATACGCGTAGTTCTTATCCAACCGCTCCATCAGATAATCCCCGTATTTGACTGGCTCGAACGCTTGCGCGCCCTTGATTCCCTCGATCGGCGCCACCATGGTGTGCATTGAGGGGTCGAAGAAATACGGTTGGGAGTATCGCTCGGTTTCGGACAGGTTGCGCACCCGGTGCGGCGTTGAGATAAAGGTGTTGCCGGTCCAGCGGGCTAGGATGTCGGCGACATTGAGCACGAAGGTACCGGGGATGGGCGGCGCTGGGATCCACTGGTTGTCACGACCGCGTACCTCCAGGCCGCCGACAACGTCCTGGGCGACCAGGGTCAAAAAGCCGTAATCAGTATGCGGGGCGGCGCCGTAGAGGTCTTCCTCCGGTTCCTGCGGCCAGTAATGCAACAGGCGCAGGAATTCGGTCGGGCGCTCGAACTCGGTGTCGAAACAGGTGTCCGCCAAACCAAAGCCGCGGGCAATTGAATGCACCAATCGCATCGAAAGTACCTGCATTGCCCGCATATAGCCAAGGCACACGGCTTCGAAATCCGGCACCTCGGCCGGCCATTGGTTCGGGCCGGCCAGCGGGACCTCGGCCAGCACGTCCGGGTCGTCCGGCGCCAGGTCGTGCATGGCGACAAAGGACTCGCTTTGGTTTGGTTTTGTGACCTTGGCGACGCTGGAGGTGACGATGGTCGAGCTTTTGGGAATCATGTAGCCGCGATGCCAGCGGTTCAGCCCATAGCGACACTTAACCTCATCGGGAAGCGCAAAGAACGCCTTGCTGGTCTCGCGCACCCGCTCGATCTGGGCTTCCGGGATGCCGTGCCCGGTGATATAGGCGAAACCAATATCCGTCAGCGCGCCTTGTAATGCCATATCGGCGGAATGACGGTCTGGGGTGTCGGGACCGGCCATCGCCTGGATGTCTATTAGGGGGATCGTTTCCGCCATCGCTATTTCATTCCCGCCCCCGAATTCTTTGCCCCCGGGCTGTTTGCCAACGGGATTTTCGATGACGGGAACCCTTCCGTCTTTTGTTCTACTCGAGCACCGGCATTGCCCGTTGATTGTACATGATCGAGCGTATCCGGGCTCGTTCCTCGTCCGACAAGGTGGATTGGTCAACCGATAGATCCTTACCGACCGCCATGCCTGCCTGGACAGCCGGCCGCTCGCCTAGTTCATTAAACCAACGCTTCATATATTTGAAGTCATTAAGGTTTTGGCGTTGAAACTCCCAATTCACGCACCAGGGATAGCAGATCATGTCAGCGATCGTGTACGCATCCCCGGCGATGTACTTGTTGCGATGGAGAGCATTGTTGAGCACCCCATACAGCCGGTTAGCTTCGTCGGTGAAGCGGGCCACGGCGTAAGTCTGGTCGCCTTGCTTGTCTTCCAGACGGAGGAAGTGACCACACTCGCCCAGCTTAGGGCCCTGGTTTGCCATCTGCCAATTGACCCATTGGTTGACTGTGTGACGGCCGCGCATATCGGTGGGCAGGAACTTGCCGTGCTTCTCGGCGAGATAGAACATGATCGCCCCGGACTCGAAGAGCGAGAGCGGCTCACCACCATCGGTAGGCTCGGTATCGACCATCGCCGGCATCCGGTGGTTTGGGTTAATCTTCAGGAATTCAGGCTCGAACTGATCGCCCTGGCTGATCCGGCAAGGCACCACGTTGTAGGGAGTGCCCAGCTCCTCCAGAAGAATGGTGACTTTCTTTCCATTCGGGGTAGGCCAGTAGTGTAAATCGATCATCATGGGCTCCGATCGGGATTGTCTGCTTTGCAGTCTGGCGGCCACTATCGGAGGGTGGCGCGGTGCTGTTAAGTGAAATATCGCGATGAGTGTCGGCGCTCCCAGGCGTGGCGAGCGTAATTGGCGGGCGTTCGGGACTAACCCATCATCCGGCGGATAATCATCGCGATTGGCACCATGCGGGAGATCGCGGTGCGCTTGAATTCCTCGATTGCGGCGTGGGCCTGATCGGCGTTGGCTGGCGCCGGGCCAAGGTCGATCTCGCCAGCGATCCGCCCGGCATGCCGGTGCCCAGCCTCCCAGCCCCTGTCCATCAGCGCCCGCAATCGGCCATCGGCGTGCATCGGGGCAATCATCGACCAGGTAAGGGCGAGAAAACCCGGCCAATAGGCGAGGTGGCGATAAAGACTGGGGATGATCCGGTCGTTCGGATTGGCGCCCAGTTCACTCAGCGCCAACACCAGATCGCGGACAACAGGCGCAAGCGCATCCAGGTTGGGTAATGTGGGGATCGGGTTTTCTACCGCCCCGATCGAGGTGTTGGAGCGCGCCGGGGCCTCGTCGGTGGGGGGTGCGGTTAGTGCCGAAAGGGCAATCAGGTTCAGCGCGTTACCTCGGTTGTAACTATCGAGAATGGCGATAACCGTATCTCGGTCGCCTTCCGAGACGCCGGCGGCTCGTATTGCCGAGGCCGGGAATAACGGCATATCCGGCAATCCCAGACTATCGAATAGAGCGGCCGCCTCGCGCGCCGCCGAGCCGGAGATATATACCGGCTTGATGGCGTGCCAAACCCAGGGCAGCGCGTCGTCAATCGTCGCCAGATGGCGCCAAATCAGGTTCACCACACCAATGCCCAGGGTGGCGCGGATATCGGCGTAGATCTCCGCCGTCTCGCCGGTCGCATCGGATTCGGTGATCGCCGGTACGGGATCGATGGCCATGTGCGTTTCCTTTATTCTGGCCCAGAATGAAAGCCATGAATGTATCGGCTGGTCAATCATCGGCAATTCGTCGACGCCTCAACCTTGACGCTGTGGCCGTGTCCCGTTAAGCGGTGGCGACCTTGCATCCAGGAGAGTGGCGTGACCGAGACCGTCGATTGTGTAGTGATCGGTGCCGGCGTGGTGGGGCTTGCCTGCGCCCGCGCGCTGGCCTTGCAGGGCCGCGAGGTGATCGTGCTGGAGCGGGCCGAGGCGATTGGCACTGAAACCAGTTCTCGCCATTCCGAAGTGATCCATGCTGGCATCTATTACGAGCCCGGTAGCTTGAAGGCGCGGTTCTGCGTCGAGGGTAAGCTGAAGATGTATAGCTTCATGGACGAACGCGGTATTCCGTTTAAGCGGCTCGGCAAGTTGATTGCCGCAACCTCGGAAGACCAGATTGCCTCCCTGCACCAGATCAAGGAACGGGCCGAGAAGAACGGGGTCATGGACCTGGAGTTGCTCTCGCATAACGAGGTGGCCGCGCGCGAGCCGGAACTGCGCTGTGTCACCGCGCTGTGGTCGCCATCGACGGGTGTCGCCGACAGCCACTCCTATATGCTAGGGCTGCAGGGTGACGCCGAGGACCGCGGCGCGATGTTGGCGTTCTTCGCCCCTGTGGAGAGCGGCAGGATCGAGGAGGATGGGATCATCCTTGAGGTTGGCGGTGAGGGGGCAATGACCCTGAAGGCCAAAACGGTGATCACTGCTGCCGGCCTGCACACCCAGGAGCTGACCCATCGTTTCGAGGGCTTTCCGAAAGACCGGATCCCGCCCTGGCACTACTGCAAGGGCAATTACTACTCCCTTTCCGGTTGCCGGGCGCCGTTCTCTTCTCTGATCTATCCAGCGCCGGAGCAGGCCGGCCTTGGTGTACATTTGACTTTGGATTTGGCTGGGCAAGCGCGTTTCGGGCCGGATGTCGAATGGATCGATGAGATTAACTACGATGTTGACCCCAAGCGCGCCGATAGTTTCTACGCGGCCGTGCGGAAATATTGGCCGGGCTTGCCGGACGGGTCTTTGCAGCCGGGATACGCCGGGATAAGACCAAAAATCCAGGCGCCGGGGGAGCCGGTGGTCGACTTCGTGATCCATGGACCGAACGAGCATGGGGTGGCGGGGTTGGTCAATCTCTATGCCATCGAATCGCCGGGGATGACCAGTTCGCTCGCAATTGCGGACCATGTAGCGGAAATGCTGGTTTAGTCCAGCGGCATGAGCAATTACTTGGCGGGCCAAGGAGTGATTGGCTAAGATAATAGCGCGTGGCACTTGCTCGGTCGGCTGGTTCTACGACGCTTCATCAAGAGGTTGGGGAAACCATGGCAACGGTCATTGACTATTATATTTCTACTTCCAGTCCCTGGACGTATCTGGGCAGCAAATCATTCATCAATATGGCGGCCAAGGCGGGGGCTGCGGTCAATGTCTATCCCGTGGTGTTTGGCGAAATATTCGCGGCTTCGGGTGGCTTTCCGCTTCCCAAGCGGGCGCCGCAGCGCCAGGCGTACCGGCTAATGGAGCTGGCGCGTTGGAAACGTCGGCGCAACTCGCCGATTCATATTCAACCGAAGAACTTCCCTTCGACGGCGCCGATTTCCTCGCTTGCCATCATTGCCGCGCGAGAGGCCGGCAAAGATGTGTTGGCGTTGTCCAATGCGGTTCTAGCGGCGCTTTGGGAGGACGACTGGAATATCGATGATCCCGACGTCATCAGTGCGATTTGCGGCGCCTGCGGTCTCGACGGCGGCAAAATCATCGCAGCCGCTGGCAAGCCGGAGGTTGCCGAGCAACTCGCCGCCGACACCCAGCAAGCGATCAGCCGGGGCATCTTCGGTGCGCCGTCCTATGTGATTGACAAGGAAATATTCTGGGGCCAGGATCGGCTTGAATTTGTGGCTGAGAAACTCGGTGTGAGCTAAGCCGCTAGGTCTTCGCCCCTGAGCGCCCGGTTGATCAGCGCGATACTTTCTGTGAGCCCGTAAAGCGCTACGAAAGAGCCGAAGCGAGGCCCCTGGTCTTGGCCGAGCAAGACCTGGTAAAGCGCTTTGAACCAATCGCGCAGGGGCTCGAAGTCGTGGCGTTTGCCGACCTCATAGACCGCCGTCTGGATGTCCTCGGCTGACGTGCCGGCGGCGACCCCTGACAACTCAACCACCAGATTCTCCAGCGCCGCGCGTTCCTTCGAATCCGGCGCCCGGTAGGTTTTCGCTGGGCGAACGAAGTTCTGATAATACTTGACCGCATAGCTGGCGAGCTGGTCGAGGAATGGGTTGATCTCGGGCGATGCGTCTGGGGCATAGCGCTGTATATAGCCCCAGATCACGCCGGTATCCTCGGCATGACAAACGCTGGCGAGGTTCAACAAAAGTCCGAAGCTGAGCGGCACCGAATCGCTCGGTACGTCACCGCGATGCATGTGCCAGGCCGGGTTCTCGATTTTCTTGTCGGCTTCCTCGTTGGCGCATTTGGCCCGAAAGGTCACATAGTCGTCGGTGTTCTTCGGGATGATGTCGAAATACAGCCGCTTGGCGCGCTTGGGTTGCTGGAACATGAATAGCGACAGGCTTTCCGGTGGGCCGTATTTCAGCCAGTCCTCGACCGCGATGCCATTACCCTTGGACTTCGAGATTTTTTGACCCGTATCGTCCAGGAACAGCTCGTAGGTGAGGTTTTCTGGCGGCTGTGAACCGATAATTCGGCAGATCTTGGATGACGCCTTGACGCTGTCGATCAGGTCCTTGCCACACATTTCATAATCGACCCCAAGCGCTTGCCAGCGCATCGCCCAATCGGCCTTCCATTGTAATTTGCAAGCGCCGCCGATGACCGGAATCTCAACCTTTGCGGCGGTGTCCGGGTCTTGGTAAATGATGGTACCGGCATCGATGTTGCGTTCGATGATAGGCACCTGCAGCACGTTGCCGGTGCGCGGACAAAGCGGCAGAAAGGGGCTATAGGTCTGCCGCCGTTCGTCTCGTAGGGTCGGCAGCATGACCGCCATGATTTCGTCATAGCGCTCCAGCACTCGGATCAACGACCCGTCGAAACGGCCGCTGGCATAACACTCGGTCGAGCTCAAAAATTCGTATTCAAAGCCGAAGGAATCCAAAAATCTCCGCAGCATGGCGTTGTTATGGTGGCCAAAACTTTCATGCGTCCCGAACGGATCCGGCACCTGGGTGAGTGGCTTGTTGAGATAGCCGGCGATGGCCTCGCCATTGGGAATATTGTCCGGGACCTTGCGCAGCCCGTCCATGTCGTCGGAAAAGGCGATCAGCTTACTGGGAATGTCCGATAGCCGCGCCAAGGCGTTGCGGACCATGGTGGTGCGAAACACCTCGCCGAACGTGCCAATATGCGGCAGGCCGGACGGCCCGTAACCGGTCTCCAGAACGACATAGCCTCTTTCTGGTGTCTTGCCATTCAGCCGTTTCAGGATCTTTCGCGCTTCCTCGAACGGCCAGGCGCGGGCATTGCTGAGAAGGTCGTCGGAGATTTCGGCTGGCGTCGGCATGATCAGGTCCCTGAAATGAGCCGACGCAAGCTAGGCGCGGCGATCGCCGATGGCAAGGAAGTTGGATTTTGCGGCACGGGAACCCGTTGACCTTACCCGGCCTTCACACCGGTAATCCGCTTCAATACCCCGGGTACGAATTCGTTGACCACAACATCGTGAAAGCCTGCTTGGGTAAAATAAGCGGCGCATTCAGCGACGGAGTGGGCGAGGCCGGTGCTGTTGTGCAAGGTCTGCCCCAACCCCCAAATTGCCGGGTCCGATGGGCCGCTTCGATCATCATCCAGCGTCTCGCCGATCAGATGCATTTCGCCGCCCGGCAGCAACGCATCATGGGCGCGCCAGATCACCGCCGCGATCGCCTCGCGGCCATACATGGGCAAATTGCTCGCCATGATGACTACGTCGGCGTCGGTTGGGAAGGGATCGGTGTTGAAATCGGCGCCAATCGCCTCGATCCGCTTGCTCAATCCTTGCTCGGCGATAAATTCTCGCGCCACTACCGCCACTGGCGGCAGATCGAAAACCACGGCTGAGAGATGGTCATGCGCTTTGCAGGCCTCGATGCAATAGGCGCCGGAACCCCCGCCGAGATCGAGAATTCGGGCGCGATTCGACAAATCCACCTGACGCAGAAACAGCCGACCAGCGCCCCGACCAATGCTGTAGGTCGCCGTGTGGTAGCGCCTAGCCTCCTCGATGGTAATGCCCTTGACTGTATCGTTGTCGAGTTTGGCTGGTTTAGGGTTTCGCAAATGATCGGCGAGATGCCCCCAGTGCTCCCAATCCGGATGGGTGAAGAACATCCAGGCGCCGGCATAACCGTCCTTACCGTCAACCAGGAAGCGTTCTACATCGGCGGCATTACGCAGTGTCTCACCGTCACGCTCGATCAGACCGAGGCCGAGACAGGCGATGAGGATCCGCTCAGCGTTCAGCGCCGAGATGTCGAGCCCCGCCGTTAGGGCGGCTTCGGTATCGGCGCCATTGGCGATCTTCGAGAACACGCCCAACTCTACCGCCGCCAGCAGCGTCCCGGACTCCCGATAGGCACGAGCCAGGCGCTGTAGGCGCACGGTGGTTGGGCGCGGTTCCTTGCGGGCCGACTCGGACACCAGCTTAGCGGCCCTTCCAGTTCGGTTTGCGTTTCTCGGAGAAGGCCAATGGCCCTTCGATCATGTCCTCACTGTTGCGCAGCGTCGCTACGCTGTCGTAGTGCATAAGCATCGCGTCTCGGACATCGGCGTATTCCAGACCACGCCGGACTACATCCAGGCTGGTGCGGATCGATACTGGCGAGCATTCAATGATCTGCGCGGCGAACGCCTTAGCCGCGGTCAGGGCCTCCCCCTCCGGTACCAATTGTGTAACGAAGCCAAGCTCATAACCCTCGGCGGCCGGAACGTGTCGGGCGGTCAGGATCATCCCCATAGCCCGCTTGACTGGGATGGCTCGGGGTAGCCGGTGCAGGCCGCCGGCCAGCGCGGCCAGGCCGACCTTCGGCTCCGGTAAAGCGAAGCGGGCATTCTCGGCGGCGATAATCACATCACACGCCAATGCTAGCTCGAAGCCGCCGCCCATGGCGACGCCATTGACCGCGGCGATCATCGGCTTGGTGCGGTCAAAGCGCTCGGTGATCCCGCCAAAGCCGCTCTTCGGTTTGTCACGGGAACCACCCTCGGCCTGCCAACGCAGATCGTTGCCGGCGCTGAACGCGCGGTCTCCGGCGCCGGTCAGAATACCGACCCAAAGCCCCGGATCGCTTTCAAACTCATTGAAGATCGTGTCGAGTTCGAAATGCGCCGGCGAATGCAGGGCGTTCATCCGCTCTGGGCGGTTGAGGGTGACGGTCAGCACGTGACCATCGCGTTCGGCGGTGAAAAATTCGGGCATTTCTTTATCCTTCTAGCGTTGATTGGTTTGTTTTGGGGGTCCTAGGCCGCTTGCGAGATTTGGCGTGGTCGATAGATCGAGGTGTGGTCGATATGGACCAACCCGGTGCCATCGCTGCGGGTGACGAGGACGTCGATATCAACGAAAAGATGCCCCTTATGCTCATATTGGCGCGCAACTCGGGCGCGGGCGGCTAGAGTGTCGCCATAGCGCGGCGGCGCCAGGTTCCGCACCTTGCTGCCGACATGCATCCACGGTCCGAGCTTGACGTTCATCGAAAGCGCCCGGTTCGCCATCCTCAAGACCCAGCCGGGATGGACGATTTTTTCCTCGGCATAAAGCGTCAGAGGTTCGCGCACGTCGATGAGGTATTGCGCCTGCTCGGCTGGGTCCATGTGCTGCTCGAAGGTTCCGAGGACAAGGTCATCGCCAAGCGTCTCGGGCGCTGCATCGGGCCGCGCTGCATAGTCGGGCAAGGGCGCTGTCGAATAGCTCTGGGGCGAGGGGGTTGGCGTCTCGCCGTCCATCGAGGCGGTGCCCGTTGCGCAGAGGATGCCGGCGGACTCAACCTTCAGGGCCAACCCGTTGTCGCCGTCGGGCTCAGCCGTAACAACGGCTTGGTGGCCGTCATAGACCGGTTTCAACAGCCGGCACTCGGCGCGGCCGCTTTCCAGCCAGGCAGGGCCGAAATGGCGCACCGCCGGGTTCATCATATAGGCGTAGACCTCAACTCCGGGAACCAAACCGCCCTGGAAACCAAACTGTTTGGCGACGACGTCGTCATGGATCTTGTTTTCCGAGGCGGCCGAGAGGTTATAGGCCTCGACCTTGTGTTTGAGGGCGCCATTTGCGTCCATTTTTTGGCTCCTCCTGAGTCTATTGCAGCCCAGGCTAGTCGGGTGGCGGGGAACCGCAAGCGCCAATGCCAAATTAACAGGATGATGGAAAAGATCGGCATGTGAGGCGCGTTTGCCAGCGACTCGATTTCGCCATCAGCTTGATAACAGTGTATTGGCGCGGCCGGGATGATTGTCAGTCGGGGATCTGTCCTCCACCATGGCGTCCTGCACTTGGCCAAGGGAGGTCCGCCCATGAAAGCCGCCGTATTCCATCGCTCCGGATTGCCGCTATCGATCGAGAACATCGCCGATCCCGAGCCCGGCCCGAATGATCTAATCCTCAAGGTCTGCGCCTGCGGCATTTGCGGTACTGATCTGCATTGGTCGGAGGTGAACAACGAGGAGTCGGGCTGGCGTGATTTGCATCCCGGCTCGGTCATGGGCCATGAGTTTGCCGGTGAAGTCGTCGCCATCGGCCGGGAAGCCAAAGGCGGTTGGAAGATCGGCGACCGGGTTTGCGCGATGCCGCAGATGGGTTGTGCGATCTGCCCGGATTGTTTGGCCGGCCGTCCGCACCGCTGTCCCAATGTGATCGGCCGGGGGGGGCAAGACAATCCGGGCGCCTATTCCGAGTACACCCGCATTGGGGCGCGAGAAACCCTGCATCTGCCGGAGAATGTCAGCTTTCAGGAAGGCGCGCTGGTCGAGCCGCTGGCGGTTGGATTGCATGCGGCCAAGCGGGCAAGGCTGAAACCCGGAGACACCGTGCTGATCATCGGTGGCGGCCCGGTCGGCTTGTCGGTTGCGCTGTGGTGCGCCTTCTTTGGCGCCAGGCAAATCGTCGTTAGCGATCTGGTGATGGCCCGGGCTGAGCAGGCCACCCGCTTTGGAGCAACCGCCGCAATCGACGCCTCCAAGGAGAACGTCGCCGAGCGCTTTAAACAGATCGCCGGCGCCGCGCCCACCGTGGTGTTCGATGCGGTCGGGGTTCCCGGCTCAATGCAGATCGCCATCGACCACGCGCCGGTTTATGGCCGGGTCGTGGTGGTCGGTCTGTGCATGGTCGCCGATAATTTCAAGCCGGCGGAAGCGGTAATCAAGGAAGTCGATATCGCGTTCTGTTTTTGCTACGAACGGGTCGATTTCGACATGGCCGTCGACATGCTGGCCCAGGGGCGCATCGACGCGGCGGGGCTGGTAACCCATACCGTCGGTTTCGATGATTTTTCCGCCGCCTTCGAGGCGCTGAAAAAGCCGAGCGATCAGATCAAGGTGATGCTGGCACCGGCGTAAGGCTTCAGCGTTGGCGGCGCGTAATGTCAGAATTGAGTACCCAACAGATCAGCGATTGGCGGCGCGACGGATTCTTGTATCCATTTCCAATGCTGGATGAGGTCAAGCGTCAGGAATGCCTTGCCGGTCTCGCCCGTTACGAAACCTGGCTGGGGGCGCCGGTGTCCTCCTCAAGCAATCTCAACTGCCGGACCATGCCCTATCTGATCCTGCCCTGGGCCGCCTGGATCGCTCGCGACCCCCGAATTCTCGATGTGGTTGAGGATTTGATTGGCCCGGATATCCTGACCTGGACCAGCACTTTATTTATCAAGGAGCCGGGCTCGCCAATGGTCGCCGCCTGGCACCAGGACGCCACCTATTACGGCCTCGACCCGGTTAAACCGATCGCCGCCTGGCTGGCTCTGACCGAGGCGAGCGAGGAGGTCGGCTGTATGGAGGTGCTGTCCATGGGCGGCGCCCACCGCCAGATGCGCCACGCGGCCCATGTGGTCGAGAATAGCGTCAACCGCTCCGGCCAGGTTATTGTCGAGGCTCTGGACGCGTCCAAGCCGGTCGCGATGCCGCTCCAACCCGGCTCTTTCTCGATCCACCACGGCCTCTGCCCGCACCGCTCGGCCCCGAACACCACGAACCAACGGCGCGTTGGCCTCGGGCTCAACTACATCCCGACCCATGTTAGACCCATCGGCGCCTACCGTACCGCGGCCATGCTGGTAAGCGGTGAGGACCGCTATGGCCATTTCGCATCGGTGTGCGCGCCGGAAATGGAGCTCCACCCAGACACGCTGGCCGTACATGAGCAGGCGGTAGGGGTGTATCGCGAAACCTATCGCGAGCAGGAAGCGTTGCACGTGAAGGCGTTTGCCGCCGAGTAGGGGCGATGTCCCCTGCAGAAGATCAAGGCCCCTGAAGGCGGCGAGATGGTTGTTCTTCCGATGGAGGGCTATCGCCGGCTCTTTGACAGAGACAACCGGCGACACAGTCTGCCGCGAACACCGTGCTCTTTCAGACCGCGCGTTGGTGATCAGCGCATTGTCCAGATCTGCGCTTCTCATTGTCCCACGTGTATCCGTTACCCCGCGGTTGACGCGGGGTCGACGCCTGAGACTATGCCTCGTGACGGATTGTTGATCATCGGGCGATCGCCATTACGGCTACGCCGTCGCTTGTCCTTGGTCAACGGTCACACTCTACCGCAATAGCCGCTGAGGACGATCCATCATCCTCGCTGATCGATAACCCGCACCGCTTTACCCAGGCTCCGCTCGACCCCGCCGGGTTCCGCTACTTCCACCTTGGCGGTGACCCCGACTACGCCTTTCACATGCCCTGCCAGCTCCGTCGCCGAAGCTTCCCGCGCCTGCGCCCCGGCGGCGCTTGGTGAGGCTTCAACCTGGATCGTCATGCCGTCCATGCGACCGCGCTTGGTCAGCAGGATTTGGTAATGCGGCGCTAGCCCATCGCATTTCAGGATCTGTTCCTCGATCTGAGTCGGAAAGACGTTGACGCCGCGCAGGATGATCATGTCGTCGGAGCGGCCGGTTACCTTTTCCATTCGCCGCATGCTCCGCGCGGTGCCCGGCAAGAGGCGGGTTAGATCGCGGGTGCGATAGCGGATGATCGGCAGCGCTTCCTTGGTCAGGCTGGTGAAGACCAGCTCTCCCAGTTCTCCATCGGGGAGCACCTGACCGGATTCGGGATCGATGACCTCGGGATAGAAATGATCCTCCCAAATGTGCAGGCCGTCCTTGGTCTCGACGCATTCATTGGCGACGCCTGGGCCCATCACCTCGGATAGGCCATAGATGTCGACGGCGTGTATGTTGAAGGCCTGTTCGATCTCGGCGCGCATGGCGTTGGTCCAGGGCTCGGCCCCGAAGATACCAACCTTGAGCGAGCTGGCGCGCGGGTCGAGGCCCTGGCGATGAAACTCGTCGAGGATTGCCAGCATGTAGGACGGGGTGACCATGATCACGTCGGGCTTAAAGTCCTCGATCAGGGTAACTTGACGCTCGGTCATGCCGCCGGAAACGGGGACTGTCAGACAGCCCAGGCGTTCGGCCCCATAATGGGCGCCAAGACCGCCGGTGAATAGGCCATAACCATAGGCGATATGCACGGTGTCGCCGGGGCGTCCGCCCGAGGCTCGGATTGACCGGGCGACCACATCAGCCCAGGTGTCGATATCCTTTTGGGTATAACCGACAACGGTGGGTTTGCCGGTGGTGCCGGAGGAGGCGTGGACCCGAACGACCTGTTCCTTGGGCACCGCAAACAGCCCGAAGGGGTAGTTGTCGCGCAGGTTGCTTTTAATGGTGAAGGGGAATTTCGCCAGGTCGGTAAGGCAGCTGAGATCGTCGGGATGCACCCCCGCTGCCTCGAAACCCTGGCGATAGAACGGCACCTTGTCATAGGCATGGCGAAGCGACCATTTCAGGCGTTGGAGCTGTAACGCCGCGATCTCGTCCCGGCTGGCAGTCTCGATCGGGTCCAGGTCCTGTTTGCGCGGCGTCAGATCTAGCATGGGGTGCGTCCCTTGGGGTCGATGCCCTCTATCTAAGCCGCATTGAGGCTAGGAGACAACGGGGCGGCTTGTTGTAGCAAGCCAACAGGGCAACTCGCTGGGGGGGCGCATGTCACCGGACCGATCAACGCCGCCGGGTATTCATGTTGCGTTCGGCACACCTATGCTGATCCGGCGGTATGCCGGCGCTGGTCTGAATATCTTTGCTAGCGGCGGCTGCCGGACGCGCCGTCTCGTGCGGTTGTCGACGGAACGGCTTGCCTGTTAGACTCTGGACCAGACCAACTCGGACTTCCCGAAAGGACCCCGCCATGAGCCGTATCGTCACCATCGGAGCCGCGCAGATGGGGGCGATCGCTCCGGATGAGAGTCGTGAGAGCTGTGTCGCGCGCATGGTCGAGTTGATCCGCCAAGCCAAGTCGCGCGGGTGCACGTTCGTAGTCTTCCCGGAACTGGCGCTGACGACGTTCTTCCCGCGCTACTTTGAGGAAGACATCAGCCGCATGGATCATTGGTACGAGACCGAGATGCCGGGGCCGGCGACCCGCCCGTTGTTCGAGGCCGCGTCCGAGGCGGGGATCGGGTTCTATCTGGGTTATGCCGAGTTGACCCCGGATGGGCACCGCTTCAACTCTGCCATCCTGGTCGACGAGACCGGCCGGATCAACGGTAAGTATCGCAAGGTGCATCTGCCGGGCCATTCAGAATACGAACCGCACCGCCCGTTCCAGCATCTGGAAAAGCGCTATTTCGAACCGGGGGATCTGGGTTTTGGGGTTTGGCGGCAACATGGCGGGATCATCGGCATGGCGATCTGCAATGACCGGCGCTGGGCGGAAACCTATCGGGTGATGGGGTTGAAGGGCGCGGAGATGATCGTGCTTGGCTACAACACCCCGGACCTCAACACCTCCGGTCACGAGCCGAACCATCTGCGGATGTTCCATAATCATCTGGCGATGCAGGCCAACGCCTATATGAACGGCTGCTGGGTGGTAGGTGTCGCCAAGGCCGGAATTGAGGATGGTTGTATGTTGATCGGTGGTTCCTGTATCATTCAACCCTCCGGCGAGATCACCGCCGTCGCCACCAGCCTTGAGGATGAGTTGATCACCACCGCCGGTGATCTTGATCTGTGCAACATGCCGAAGGCGACGATCTTCAATTTCGCCAAGCATCGGCGGATTGAGCATTACGGTATCATCGCAAGCCAGACCGGCGCTGAGTTGCCGACAAAACTGTCCGAGGTGGCGGAGTAAATCCTGTCTTTTAAATCCAAAACTGACTGTGTTTTCGCCATGGCTCGTGCACCCAGCTCAGTTAAAATCCAGGGCCAGATACGAGCTCAGCACGCTTTCAACCGTCTCCTTGTCCAAATCCCGGACAATGAAGACTAGGCGCGAGCGGCGGTCGTCACTGGGCCAGTCGTCGATCTTGGCGGGGGGGTGAAACATGTGTTGGACGGCATGAACCACAACCGGCTGATCGTCGATTTCGGCGACGTTCACCAACCCTTTGATGCGCAGGATATTGGCGCCATGGGTCTGTGCCATCATGTCGAGGGAGCCGGCGATCTTCGACCATTTCAGCGGCTCGTCGAAATACAGCACAAAGCTGTGGATGTGGTCGTCGTGGCGATTCACGTCATGGTGATGCTCGTGCTCGAGCTCGTGGCTATGTCCCTCTTCGTCATGCCTGTCTTCGCTATGACGATGATAAACGTGGCCCTCGGTGTCACGATAGGCCTCTTCCTTCAACCATTGTGTCACGTCGGCGGTCTTGGTCAGCGGGTTATAGAGCCCGGCATTGAACAGCACGGCTGGGTCGACATCCCCGTGGTTCGACTCGATGAGCGGCGCGGCTGGGTTGACGCTGGCGAGCCTTGATTTAACGGTGGCCACCATCTCCGGGTCGGTCACGTCGATCTTGCTCAACACGATGCGGTCGGCGACTGCGGCCTGTTTCACGGACTCGTACTGTTGGTCGAACTGTTGCATCGCGTGATGCGCGTCGACAACGGTAATTACTCCGTCTAGGCGGTATCGGGTGATCAGGAACGGGTCTGCCATCATCGTATGCAGGATCGGCGCCGGGTCGGCGAGACCGGTTGTCTCAACGACCAGCCGCTCGAAAGGCGGCACCGTGCCGTCGGCGCGCTCAATGAACAGTTTGCGCATGGTGTCGACGAGATCACCGCGCACCGTACAACATAGGCAACCGCTGTTCAGCAGGATCGTATCTTCGTTCGACTGCACAACCAGGGCGTCATCGATGCCGATCTCACCGAATTCGTTGACGATCACCGCGACCTTGTCCATCGCCGGGTTCCGCATCAGTTTCGAAAGCAGCGTGGTCTTGCCGCTGCCGAGAAAGCCGGTGAGGATGGAAACGGGGACACGGTCCTGCAACGTGGGCTGGGTCTCGGACATCGCTGGAGCCTCCGGTGAATGCTATGCCGTATCTATCGGTGTGCGAACCTCTCGCCAAGCCCCTCGATCATGAGATGGCTGTTGCGAGGTGCAATTCTAACGCTGATCTCTGGATTGCGGAGACTATACGGAAGCAGATTGCCCGTCATCTCGGCGCCATTCATTCGATCAAGTCAGATCTTTTCAAGGCTCGATGCCGGTTGGGCGGTCGCTGCGTCTGTTGCAGCCTCGCTGTCGACTGGCATGGCGGCGCTGATCAGGCCCTCTTCAACCGCCTTGATTTGCAGCGCGAGGTACTTCGAATAGATACGTACATGCGGTAGGCCGCCGGCGCTGAACCAGAGGCCGGGTTGTTCGGTGCGGCGCCACATGTTGCGTTGCTCGCCACCCTCGTCGAAACCCCAGACCGTGCCAATACGGTCCGCAACCTCGTCCCCCAGATAAAGCCGCACGACGTCCTGTTGATTCTTGTAACCGGTGGCCGTCACCAGAAGGTCCGCCTCGATAACCCGCCCATCCTTGAGCAATACCCCCTCCGGCACGAAACGCTCGATGTCCTTGTACTGCAGGAGGCCGATGTCGCCGCTGACAATCAAGTCCGAACAGCCGACGTTGAAGTAGTAGCCACCGCCGCGCCTGAGATATTTCATTTGATATCCGGTATCGTCCGGCGGTCCATTGTCGAGAACGAAGCCGCGCGCGGTCAAACCGTCCAGGAGTGTTTTATCAGCCTTCTGCATCGCTGCCGCGGCGATCTGGTAACCCTCGACCAAAACCGGGTAGGGCGAGGCGGTCGCGAGGAGATCGCAATCCGACAGCGGTGGCCCCTCGGTATACATGCCGTAGACCGTCTGCGCCTGCGCTAGGCTGACAATCAGGGTGGAACTGCGCTGAATTATTGATACGTCGGCGCCGCAGGCGTGCAAGTCCTGCGCGACGTCATGTCCGCTGTTGCCTGTGCCCAGCACCAGCGCCTTGCGGTCTTTCCATGCATGGCCGGTCGCATATTGGCTTGAGTGCATGGTCGTGCCGGCGAAGCTATCAAGATCCGGCAGATCGGGGCGAACCGGGATAGCGCTGACGCCGGTCGCGAAAATCACATGGCGGGGTCGCATGATGCGGGTCGAGCCGTCTTGGCGGCGTAGAGAGATTTCCCACCGCCCGGTGGTCTCGTCATGGGTGCCATGGACGATCTCGGTGCCGGTCCAGACATTGATTTCCATGGTCTCGACATAAAATTCGAACCAGTTGGCGATCTTGTCCTTGGGGATGAAGACTGGGTAATTTTCTGGGAAGCGCATGTAGGGCAGGTGGTTGATGTAAACCTCGTTGTGCAAGGTCAACGAGTGGTAGCGCTTGCGCCAGGCGTCGCCGACCCGCTCGTGACGGTCGACGACCAGGGTGTCGACGCCAAGCTGGCCGAGACAAGCGGCGATGCCGAGACCCGATTGGCCCCCGCCAATAACCAATACCGCCGGATCATGATCTTCATAGGTCAGCTTATTGAGACGATGATCGAGCCAGTTCTTGCCGCCGAACTCGCGGGAATAGGCCTGACCACCCGGCCGGCGGGGCCCGTTCAATTCCTCATGGCCTTTAATCTCGTCCAGGGATGTCAGCAGGACCCAAGCTCGTAATACCGAAACCGTCGAGGCGTCGGGGACCAAGCGCAGGACACCGCTGGCGCGGCCCATCGAGGTATCAAAGGCGAAGATTGCTTCCACCACCTCGCGCCCGGCGCGGGTCACGATGCGCGGCCGCGTGCGGTCAGCGGCGATTCTGAAGTTCGCAGGTTGAATGGAGCCGAGTGTGTGTCTCAGAGTGCCGGCGATGGCTTCCACCCCAGTCATCGTTTGGATGTGCCAGCTGAAAGCCAGCAGATCGCGCCAATGCCCGTCTGCTAGAAAAAGCCGGGTCACGGCATCGATGTTGCGCTGTGTTAGAGCGGCGTCGAATTGCGCCAACCAATCGCGGGTGGCCGCTTCTGCATTCACATCACTCAATTTCAGAGCCTCGGTCATCAATCTATCACTCCTGTTGCCCCGCCATTCTCGGTGGGGCTGCCTTGGCAAGGTAACTTGACGAATGGTTCTGTCCAGATTTCAGCGCGAAATTTAGCGACTAATCACCTTCGCGATGGCATTGAGATTCGTGCTATGGCGGCATTGTGATCCGCTTAGAACACCCGTCATTATCGTCTGGGCGTCTTGCACAATACTAACCATATGAAGATAGTGGTTTTTCAATTCAAAGGGAGAAGATCCATGGCGAGTCACGCGACCGGCGACGGAGGGATTCCGCCAAGGGATGCGGCGCAGCGCGGATTGACGCGGATCATGACCCTCGGCGGTGCCTATGGTATCCGCAATTACACCGTGAAGGGTTTGCGAGACCAAAAGGGCAAACGCGTGCTCTGCGAAACCTTGCCTTTCTCGATCGAGGAAGCCGTGGCGGCCGAGGAAGCCGGTATTGATACGATGAAAGTCCGTTTCGATCCGAAAAATCCTGATTCCGCCGCCGCCATTCGCGCCGCCGCGCCGAACACGTTCATGGCTTTCTCGGTGCCGCTCCTGGCTGCTGCAACGGCGGATGAAGCCGTGCGTCTTGGCTATGACGCGATGGCAATCGGCGCCGATGCGATCATGTGCCAATGGCCCCCCAGGTTTGTCGCTGCCGCCGCCGAAGCCGGTATTCCGATCCAAGGTCATGCCGGCCTGGTGCCGAGGAAAAGCACCTGGACCGGCGGACTTCGCGCCGTCGGTAAGACACTCGACGAGGCGATGTGGGTCTACCAAGAGATCAAGGCGCTGGAGAATGCCGGCGCCTATGCGGTCGAGGTCGAGGTCATTCCCGAGGCGCTTTTGGCCGAGATTAGCAAGCGGACCACGCTGATGACCTCGTCGATTGGCGGCGGCAGTGGCGGCGACATCCAGTTCCTGTTCGCCGAAGATATTCTTGGCAATAATTCACCGCCATACCCACGGCACTCCAAGCAGTATCGCAATCTCTACAAGATGAAGCAGGAGATGCAGGCGGAGCGCGTGGCGGGGTTCAAGGAATTCGTCGACGATGTTCAGCAAGGTCGGTTCCCGGCGGCGGAACATGTCATCAAGGCCTCGGACAGCCTGATCGGTGACTTCCTCGCCGCCGTGGAGGCCGACGGTTAAGCGGCGTTGCGGGGCGTCTGGTCCGGCCGGAAATCGAGGGTAATGTCAGATCGGTAAAGCGCCCTGGGTCTCGCCGCTCATGGCTCCGGCAACTCCGGCGGATCCCGCGGATCCGGCAGGGCTGGTTGTTTGGCTTGGCTCACTGCCGACTTGGTTATCATCTGGTGCTTTTCCGCTGGCTTTGTGGGGGGCGGATTAGTCGCCGGGGTACCAGGACGGCTCACGCTTCTCGGCGAAACTGGCAAGGCCCTCCATTGCCTCGTCGGTTTGTCGTTTGGCGGCGTGCATTTGGACCAGCACTTCAAAATACATATCGTTAACCAGCAACCCGCCATCGTTCAAGATCGCCCGCTTGGTCTGGGCCGTGGCGATGGGGGCAGCCATCAGCAAATTGGTAATGACCGGCGTTGCCGCCGCGTCGAGGCCGCCGGTCGGGCAGACTTGATGCACCAGGCCCAACTCGAAGGCCTTGGCGGCATCGAACCGCTCGCAGGTCAGGGCATAGCGACGGGTGTTGCGCGATCCAATGGCGGCGTTCAACTGTGGAATGATCACGCTGGCCATAACGCCCCAGCGGGTCTCAGTGATCGAGAATAAGGCGTCCTCGCTGGCGATTACGATGTCGCAGGCCGCCGCGATGCCGGTGCCGCCGCCAAAGCAACCGCCGTGAATCAGCGCCACGGTTGGCTTCATGATTTCCGTCAGGCCGCGGATCGCGCTGGCGGTGCTCCGCGAAACCGCCACGTTCTCAGCCGGTGAGAGTTTGCCGATCTCTTTCAACCATTTCAGATCCGCGCCAGCCTGGAAATGCCGGCCATTGCCGCGAATGACGATCACCCGGACCGCGTCGTCGTCGGCGCATTGGGTGACGCCGTCGATCATCGCCTGGATCACTTCACCGTTATACGCGTTGTTCACCTCGGGCCGGTTGATGGTGACGGTGGCGACACCGCGATGGTCGACGTCGAGAAGGACGACAGGATCGGACATGGTAGAGCTCCGGTTGGTAAGGATTAATTTCAGACTCGAACCTAGGCCGGCTGCCACGCCCGAGCAACCATATGAAGTGAGACTGTGCGGGCCCTGTTCCTACTGAAAGCGGGAAGCCGTGGTCCAATGGAGGCGCGGTCGCGGCATTAGCCATAAATTCGACTTTTCACGCGCGTTTCGGGCTGGCGTGGCGGATAGTTGGCGGATATGGTCCGCCGCCATGAGCATGAGGCCCACGAAAACTGATCATCCGGCCGGGATCGCCTCGCGTATTCGCGAGATCCTGGAAGCCGAGGCCGAAGCGATACGGGCGGTATCCGTCGATGAGTCCTATGCGGCCGCCATTGACCTGATGCTACGCTGTCCGGGAAAAGTCGTTGCGACCGGCATGGGTAAGGCCGGGTTCGTTGCGCGAAAATTCGCTGCAATCCTAAGCTCGACAGCTTCTCCGGCGGTCTTTATTCATCCCGCCGAGGCGGCGCATGGTGATCTCGGTATGCTTGCTGACGGGGATTGCATTGTTGCTTTTTCAACCAGCGGGAAAACCCGCGAAGTATTAGAGTTCATCGAGCTGAGTCGACACATGAAAGTTGCCGGGGTTATCGGGATCACCTCGCACCGGGATTCTGGCCTACGTGACCTGTCGGACGTGATTGTCGACATGGGGATAATCGCCGAACCGTGTTCGCTGGGCATGACTCCTACCGCGAGTATGGCGGTGATGGCGGCGGTGGGAGACGCATTGGCTCTGGTGTTGATGGAGCGCAAGGGCGTCACGCGCGAAGAATATGGCCTGCGCCATCACGGCGGCTATCTCGGCAAGCGCGCCCGCACCGACAACCTGCCGGAGTGATCTGCTGGTCCGGCACGTCATCAGCGTGCTGGGCGCAACAGATTCATTCGGACGTCAATACTCGCCAACGCCGCGTCTCATGGTGCTATCCGGGTTCCCAACGCCACCCGCACCGCGCCGATCAAGGCGATGGCGATCGCCGGGGACAAACCGATATAGATCCAGAATGCGACCGTGCGCGCGGCCTCCACGGTCAGGTCATGGGCGAAGCCATGAGCGTTGGCGACGAGACCAGCGGTGGCCGAGCCGAAGGCGACCCCGATTGATTGCATGGTCGGCATCACCGAGGTGACCCGGTCCCTGTCGGCTTCTCCGGCGGCTTCCAGAACGAACCGCCCGATATGGCCCCAGGCAAGGCCACATCCGAAGCCAAGTGTGGCGATAGCGGCTACCGCGGCCCAAAGCGGCCCGTCCGGCAGAAACAACCCGACACCCAATAGGCCGGCGCCGGTGATCGCCGGGCCGATGGCGCAGGCAAGGCGGCTTCCGCCCCGACCGATTCCGGAAAATATAATGGCCGCCAAGGTCCAGAGCATCGATTGGGCAGTAACGATATAACCGGTGCTGATAACCGGGATATCGTGGATGACCCGAAACAGCAGTGGGCCATAGATCGCTGTCGTGGCGGTTGCGAAGGAGACGCCGAAGACGAACAGCACGCCGCCGCCGAGCACCGTCGTTGGTCTGAACATATCGCGCGGGAAAAGCGGTATGGTGGCGCATCGCTCCCAAACGACCGTTGCGACAATAAGGGCCGCGCTAAGGCCAAGGAGCAGCGTATCGCCGCCGGGGATTTCGGATTTTCCAGCGCCGCCGAGCAGCAGCACCGAACCGCCAAGCAAGGTGAGGCGCGCCACCGGCGCCCAACTTCCCATCTTCTCACCGCCGCCGCTGTCCGGGACCGCGCGCATCGAAATCGCGATAAACAGACCGGCGGCGATGACCATCATGCCAAAACCCCACCGCCAGATATCGTATTCAGCGAAAACTCCGCCGATCAGCGGTCCGGCCAACGCGGCAATACCCCAACCGCTAGAGACCACGGCGAACATTCTTGCCCAGGATGACGATGGGAACAGGTCTCGCACCATGCCGTGTGAATAGGCGGTCAATAGTCCGGCACCCAAGCCTTGGATAGTGCGGCCAACCAGCACGACTTCCATGTTTGGCGCCACGGCGGTGACCGCACTGCCCAGGGCGAACCCAAGCGATGCCAGGATCAACGAACGCCGGCCTCCTAGCACTGCTTTCAGCAAACCGCCGGCGGCCGAACTGATAACCGAGGTGATGACGAAGAGCGTGGTCGCCCAACTCAGAAGATCGAGGCCGCCAATATCTGCCACCACACTCGGCGCCAAGGTCGCGAAGATGAAGAAGTTAGTGGCGTGCAACGCGATGCTCAGCACCAGGGTCAGGGTGGAGAGTCGGTACCGCGCCGATAATAATTCACCCCAGCTGAGCACATGGTCGTCACTTGTCATTAACGGTTCCTTTTATGCATGAATGATCTTGAGGAAATGGCTGGCGCTGGATTTCCAAGGAGAAACTTGGTAACTGGCGAGGGTGCGGCAAACTGGAGGCACAATGGCTGATCGTTCCACCGACCGCATCCTTTTCTCGCTTGAGACCTTGGGGCTCAGTGCGTCGCCCCGGAATGAAATGTGCAAAAAATTTCCGAATATGCGACCTGCTGGGCTCAAGGGAAGAAGCGGTGGAAGAATAGTGACAACAAGTTGTACAGTCGTGAGTATCCCGAACTTCTACATCCCCGCTCGAGGAGCCTGGCCATGACCGTGATCCCCAACTCTATCCACGCTCGGGATATCGCCAGCATCGTCCATCCGCAGACCAATCTTGCCAAGCATCGCGAAGTTGGTCCGATGGTGATCACCCATAGTGAGGGTGCGCGGATTTTTGATGACGGAGGTAAGGACTATATCGAGAGTGTCGCCGGGCTGTGGTGCGCCTCGCTCGGCTTCGGGGTTGAGCGGTTGGCCAAGGTAGCTTACGAGCAGATGCGGACCCTCGGCTATTACCACACCTATCGGCATCGCTCGAATCAACCGAATGTTGACCTGGCGGAAAAGCTGTTATCGATCGCGCCGGTGCCGATGTCGAAGGTGCTGTTCCAGTGCTCCGGATCGGAGGCCAACGACACCGCGATTAAGTTGATCTGGTATTATCACAACGCCATCGGCAAGCCGGAAAAGCGCAAGATCATCGCCCGTAACATGGGCTATCACGGCAGCACCGCGGCGACGGTCAGCCTGTCCGGAAAAGCAGACATGCACGCGGATTTCGGTCTGCCGTTTGCGCCTTTCCTGCACACCGAATTTCCGCATTACTACCGGCGTCATGAAGATGGCGAGAGCGAGGAAGCATTCTCCACCCGGATGGCCGATGCGCTGGAGATCATGATCTTGGAGGAAGGACCGGAAACCGTTGGCGGCTTCTTCGCTGAGCCGGTGATGGGGGCTGGTGGGGCGGTTTTGCCGCCGGCGACCTATTTCGAGAAAATTCAGGCGGTGTTGAAGAAATACGAGGTGTTGTTCATCGCCGATGAGGTGATCTGTGGGTTTGGCCGCACCGGCGAGATGTGGGGCTCGCGTACCTATGGGCTTGAGCCGGACATGATCAGCAGCGCCAAGGCATTGTCGGCGGCGATGCAGCCGATCTCCGCCCTGATGATCAACGAGAAGGTCTATCAGGCGATGCTGCAGCAAAGCGCCAAGCTTGGACCGTTCGCCCATGGCTATACCTATGCCGGCCACCCCGTCGCCTCAGCGGTGGCGCTGGAGGTGATCAAAATCTATGAGGAAATGGATGTAGTCGGTCGGGTAAAGTCGATATCGCCGACCTTCATGGGGGCGCTTGAACAGCATGGTGACCATCCGTTGATCGGCGACATTCGCGGTGCAGGACTGATCTGTGGGATCGAGCTCATGCGCGATGGCGTCGCCCGTGTCCCGTTCGATACCGGTTTGAAAGTGGCGGAGCGGTTTCAGGAGAACGCCTTGAAGCATGGTTTGATCCCCCGCACGGTTGGCGATCGCCTGGTTTTTGCGCCGCCGCTGATCATCACCGAAAGCGAAATAGCCGAGATGTCGGACCGCTTTGGTCGAGCGTTGGACGATACCTGGGCGGAAATTCGCTAACGTCTCACGACCAGCGCATCGCACGCCGCTTTTCGTTTGCCGGGCTCAGGCCGTGCGTGTCGGCCCCTATCTCGTCCTCCCTTCATGCTGCGAGGCTTGGGTAAAACTAACCCAGGAGTCGCGGACCTTAATGTCCACCGGTTTGCGGGACTAGCCTCACGAGTTGTGATCAATGAAAGTGAGGATTAGTCACCGCTGTGGTGAGATTTCGAGCCCGTGACAAAGTCATGCGCCGTAACCGGCAGCGTTAAAAGTGGCGTTTGCGTAAAGATTCTATATGAAGGAGTCAGTTTTTTAGAACGAGAACTATGCTGGGTCACGTTCGTAAAGAAAAATACAACGGTTTGCCTAATATCGCTCCAGCATCCAGAAACGATATGCTTCGGTTTTCTCAAGATGAGGTGTTTCCATTCGCGTAGCACGGAGCCGGTAACCATGCCTGCTGTAGAAAGGCATTAGATCGGAGCGGCTGACACAAAGGGTCCAACTCGTGTTAACCGATATGCCAATTATGAACGCGGGCCGGTCAGCTAAGAGGTTCTGTAAGACATAGGTTAATTCTTCATCAGAAAATACATTGGTGAAACTAGCGGAGAAAAGTAGGTCTACCCCGGTGAACATCTCAATTTGATCGAGTGTCGGCTCCTTAAGAGCGGCGAAGGTGAAAACAGAATTCTCATCAAAAGCGTCTGCTTCGGGATCAGTAGCCTTCAATACGGCTAAAATCTGCCTGGTAGCGTCCCTTCGGCCAGGCTGCAAATCGAGGCCCCGATAGTTTCTTGGGTGCACACCGAGATGCCGCACCAGCAGGTTTGCGGTCTGGCCATCTCCACATCCGCATTCAAGCACCCTGGCGCTGCTCCCGAATTCGGTACCTAGCTCTTCGCGCAACATCGTGAGCAGAATACGTTGATTTTCTCCGATGTCCTTGACTGGAATCCCGGTGACATCGTTGTTGGGGGTGTCGAACTGGTCCGAACGCCACCCGTTTCTTACCGCAGCGCGAGTGACAGGCATTGCCGCCCAGATATAGTAAAAAGGGTTCATAACCTGCCAAATAGCCAACCCACAGTCCGGACCTTTTTCCACGAGCGTTCGATATTTAGCGAAATTCTCTATTCGCTTCTTAGCGTTCTCGCCGAAACATCGCACGGCGTCGGCGGCTCGTCCGGCCAGCAGACAAGAAATTGCTTCATCGATGAAAGTGCTGGGCTCGTGGTTCGTTATACGGCGGAGCGCATCGAAAGTGTCTGAGTGACGGTCTGCGACTTCTCTCCAGAACGTCGAGGAAACCGTTTCCTCTATTAAAAGAGCGGCATCTGAAGCGTTTTCAAGGAGCCTTGATCACGCGCCGCCTCCTTGAAGAAACGGTGGATTTCATAGAATTCCCCGCGCGCTCCCATGGAGAGATCAAAATTCTGGAACCTCTTAAAAGTCGGTGTGAGCGCTGGATGTGGGGCCGACATCTAATTCGAGGTTTCCTATATGCACGACTTAATAATAGTTTCTGTGAGTAGTTTACTAACTGACGAATGATACCTATGCTCGGATAGACAGAGGGTCTAGATTATGAAATTCTATGATTGCAGCACCGCGCCGTCACCACGCCGGGTGCGGATCTTTATCGCTGAAAAGGGTTTGGAGATCAATACTATCGAGATTGATCTGCGCAATGGCGAGCAGATGGCGCCAGCATTCCGGTCTATCAATCCCAATTGCACGGTGCCGGTTCTGGTTCTCGACGATGGTACAAGACTGACCAGTACCGCCGGCATTCGCGGTTATCTTGAGGCCGCCCACCCGGAACCCAACTTGACCGGGGGCACCGCCGCCGAAAAGGGCCGGATCGCGGATCTTCAATGGCGGATCGAGATGGAAGGTATGATGGCGATGTCCGAGGCGCTGCGAAACTCTGCGGCGCGGATGCAAGGTCGGGCGCTCACCGGGGTGGTTGACTATGAGCAGATCCCGGCGCTGGCCGAGCGTGGTAGAGCGCGGGTCGAGCGATTTCTTAATGGTGTCGAGGCAATGATTGGCGACAAGCCGTTTGCCGCCGGAGATCATTACTCGGTCGCGGATATCGATCTTCTAGTGGTTGTCGATTTCGCCGGCTGGATCAAGATGGACTTGCCCGAAGGCGCCAGCAATGCCCGGCGCTGGCACACGGCGGTTAGCGGACGACCAAGCGCTAAACTGTAGACGGTTCCAATGTGCTTGTTTGGTCTCTACCGGTGGTAAGACAGATGTTCCTTCGACCAAAACAATAAAACGGACCGACGACAGGACCGCCCCCCCGGCCAGAGGCCACGGCGTAGGGCGAGCTGGGTATAGTCAATCCGATTCTCGAAGGGAGGAAAATTCATTATCCTGCTGCGCCGGGAATTAGAAGATTTGACGGAGTCCTCTACGCTCTACCCTTGGTCAGCTTCCCGATCATGCGGGCAAAGACCTGAGCTATATTTCGAGTGATTCAAGAAGGCCGAGTTCCATCGCTTTGATTTGCAATGCTAAATATTTGGAGTTTATACGGCATTGGGCCAAGCCGCCGGCGATGAACCACAGGCCCTCTTGCGGCGTGCGCCTGAACATGTTGTTGAGTTCACCGTCGTCACCGATACCCCAGACCGGCCCGATGCGTTCTGCTATCTCGTCGCCGAGCGCGCGATGAACCAGCTCCTTTTGCGGATAATAGCCGGTCGCCAATACGATCAGATCGGTGGGGATTTTCGACCCGTCCTTTAGCAGCACGCCATCAGAAGTGAAGCGATCGATCCGATCGTTTTGCAGCAAGCCCAATTCGCCCTTGATCATCAGGGCTGAACTGCCGGCGTCCAAATTATAGCCGCCGCCACGGCGGAAATATTTCATCTGGTGGCCGGTTTCGTCCTCGCCGATATCGTATTTGAAGCCGATGCCCTTGAGGCCCTTGATCATCTCGTGGTCGAGTTCGAGCATCCGCTGCACGACTTGTTTATAAGCTTGAACGATCAGGGCGGGCGTCGCCGATGCTACGATGAGATCGCAATCCTCAAGGGGCGGACCTTCATCCCAGATGGCTTCATTCAGCTTTGCGCTCGGATCGATCGAAACGACGGTGGTGGAGCCGCGTTGAATGAGCGTCGTCTTCACGCCATGGCTGTGCAGGTCCAGGGCTATGTCGTTGGCGCTGCTGCCGGTACCGAGGACTAGCGCGCGCTTGCCAGTCCAGCTCGCGCCGCTATCGAAGCCCTCGGAATGGATGACCTCACCCTTGAAATCGTTGAGGCCGGGCAGTTCAGGGATCATCGGATAGCTGCTGACGCCGTTGGCAAAGACCAGGTGCCGGGGCCGCACGACCCGCTCGCTTCCATCACCGCGCTTTAGTGTTGCCGTCCAATTTTTGGCTGTTTCGTCCCATGATCCGCTGGCGAATTCGGTATCTGTCCAGCAATTGATTTCCATCGCATCGGCATAGAACTCAAACCAGTTACCGAGCATGCCTTTGGGAATGTATTTTGGCCATGTCGGTGGAAAATCCATGTAGGGTAAGTGATTGAGGTGGATTGAGTTGTGCAACGCCAGGGAGTGATAGCGCTTGCGCCAGCTGTCGCCGATGCGAGGCCATTGCTCAACGACTAGCGTGTCAACCCCAAGCTGATTGAGCCTAGCGGCGATCGACAAACCCGCCTGAGCGCCTCCGATCACGAGGACCGTCGGCTCGTGGTCATCGTAGGCAGTGGCTTTCTGCCGGATATCTTCCCAGTTGTTGCCGCCGAAATTACGGGAATAGGCCGCGCCGGTTGGCCGGTTGTCGCCGACCTTCTCAGCGAACCCCTCCAACTCTTCCAGTGCGGTCGAGAGGAGCCACGCCTTCATTGCGCCATCGTCGTCGGACAGCCGAATGATACCGGCGCCTCGACCGACCGCCGTAGTGAACTCGAAGATCACCTCGATGCATTCCCTACCGAGGCGACGGGTCTGTTTGGGCGGCTTCCGGCCAGGTGGCAAATGAAACTGCCTCGCCGCCGTCGATGCCTGCGCTGCTGCAAGCCCGGCTGCGACGTTCTCGCGGCCCTCGGCGGCCGAAAGGTCCCAGGTGAAGGCCAGGATATCGCGCCAATGGCAGTCCTGATGAAACAAGTCACCGATTTGCGCCAAATCCCGAGAATTTAATGCCGACTCGAACGCCGCGAGCCAGCGCTCGCCAGCGTGCCGGGCCTGCGCCACGCGTTGTTGCGTGTGCAAGGAATCATCCACTAGGTTCATCATGGGCTGCTCCTTAGGCCTGTCCTCAGACATGGTACGGAAGCACCGACCTCCGGAGAAGGACAAGATCGGCCAGGTCACCCTGGCAGATGCCTAGAGTAGCAAGTATCAATGACCCTGGCGTGGGTTTCCAGAGGTAATACTGACGCAGACCCTCTAGGACGGTGACAGTCACCCGAAGATCCGTTCGGTCGATAGAGGACCGATTGGCGGCTATGCTGTGTACAAAAAGCCAGTTAGCCACACTTCGGACGCACTGATGCCCTCGGTTTTATCGTCGATCGATGTGGCGCAGGATGTCGGCGAATGGGAACCAAGGTGGCATGGCATTTCCTGATGAGGGGGACGGCCTGAACATTCGCGGATCGCCGGCACCTCCGTCACGCTAGGATTAAACACCCATGCGATTGGCGATTACGTTGCGCAGTATCTCACTGGTTCCACCGCCGATCATGCCCATGCGGGCTTCGCGGAACAGGCGTTGCATGTCGCCCTGGACATAGCCCGCGGCACCCATAATTTGCATCCCAAGATCGGCGACCTTGAAATTGTTTTCTGTCGCCACGACCTTAGCGATTGCGGTTTCGGTGACCGCATTGGCGCCGGCATCCAGCATGTCGGCGGTGTGATAGGTCACCAGCCAGGTGGTTTCCATCATCATTCGCATATCCGCGAATTTGTGGGATATCGCTTGAAATTCACCAATCCGCTTGCTGAACCCTCGGCGGTCTTGAGCGAATTTTTGTGCGTCCTCGATAATCTTAATGCAGCCGCCCGCTGCCGCCGCAGCGATCAAGGTTCGCTCGAGATTTAGACCCCGCATCAATCCATGCCAACCGCCATTGAGCTGGCCCAGAAAACGATTACCGGGGATCCGGGCATCGTCGAAGAAAACCTTGTTCAGCAAGGTCGAACGGCTGCCCAGCGGATCCATTGGGCGCGCCTCGAAGCCGGGGCTGGCCATGTCGACGAAGAACAGGCTTAGCCCCCGTCGCCTGGCCTCCGGATCGGTCTTGGTGGAGACGATAAGGTAATCCGCCTCATGCGCGTTGGTTACGTAGACTTACTGGCCGGAGGTAATCCAATCATCGCCGTCCCGGAAGGCACGGGTGGGAATGCCCGCCGCGTCCGAGCCACTATCGGGTTCCGAGAAGGCGATAACGGTGCGGATCGTTCCGTCTTGCAGGCCTGGCAGCAGTTCAGCCTTTAATGCCCCATTGGCGAGGTCTTGTAGGTAGAGACCTCCATAGATCGCCGTAGACATGAACGATACGCGAATTCCCGGGTGATTATATCCCAGTGCCTCGATGAACACCGCTAGATCCCGGTGGCTGGCGCCTTGTCCGGCATGCGCTTTATCGTAGGGAAGGGTTAGCCAACCATCCATCGCCAAGGCCCGGTAGGCCTCATGGGGGAACTTTTGGTTGCGGTCTAATTCAGCGATCTTTTCGGGCGGTAAAACCCGCAACATCAGACCGAGCACATTGTCTCACATCAAGATCTGCTCATCGGTAAAGCCGAAGGTGCTATAGGGCATAATCGTTTACCTTATCGGTCCCTTGCGCCACGGCTAAGACGCCGTTGATGGAGCCAACGTCGCCGGACGCCAAATACTCCCGGCTCATATTGGCGGCGCTTCCTGAGCTTCGACGCCATTCAAAAGCTGGTGGATTGCGACGAGTGGGGGAGACATCGTTTTGGCGTTGGCCAGGATCTTGGCAAGCCGTTGATCATCGGCAAGGGCTTGGAGACTGGCGATCCCGGTACCTTCAACGAAAAGGGTGAGGTCGGAGATGGCGTCCTCGTTTGGTCGCAACTCGCGATCCTTGCCAGGCTGTGAACTGGCCACGTAGTCGACTTGCCAAAGCTGGGCAGTGATAATCCCCGGGCGCTCAATGATCCCCGGCAGGAACTCCTGCGCGAGCAAGGCGGTGAGGGGGATGTCTTCGCCATTGACCAAAATAAACCGGACCGTCATCGCCGCCGCACCGAAGCCGGATCCGATGCGCCGCAAGACCCGGCTCGCGGTGCGGTTGACCTCGCGAAAATGTGGCAGGATGCGTTGCGTCCACGGCGAGGAATTATTGGACTGCGCCAGATAAACCCGGCTAGAGACCACCTCCGGCTCGTCAAGCTCGAAATAGGTGAAGAATTTGGGAGTTCCGGACACGGTTTGGTAGTGCCGGGCCCGCCGGATACCCGGCACCTGGATCCGCTCGAACATGTGTTCGCGTTCATACCAGGCGTTGTAGTCGTCTTCCGCCTCGACATCGATACCGGACCAGACCGCGAGAATACCGTTGGTCATTTTCGCCTCACTAGCCATTGGGGTCCGTGTAATCCTTGATGATGTTCGGATCCGAGTCCGCGCTCAATCCAGGCCCATTGGGAACTGCGAAATCATTGCCTTTCGGGTGATTCCAGTCACTATGAATATACGCCTCAAGCCTGAGAAACATTTTCTCGACAAGTAACGCCCCCGATGCCGGCAATATCGCGCTTCCTCGCCCGCGCCGCGCCAAGACTTCAGCGCCTCGTCGGTGGTCAGGGGAATTCTCACGAGGTAACTTCCCACGTCCTCAATACGCATGGCCGTGCCTCTAGCTGGCATCGTCATTGGGGCTACGATGTATCGGGCGAGCCTATCATGCGAGATTCTGAAGCTCGCGGGCATGTAAGTTCAGTGTTCAGTATTCCACTTCGGACCAAGAACGAACATGGCTAATCTCCGTTTGAGCAGGTCGAACATGGATTGGACCCTTGGGTGGCGTTTTCGTCATGCCGGTTTTCGCTTGCGCCAATGCCGGTGTCCCCTGTCAGGGCTTAGCCCAGCGACCGTTATTCTCTTTGCATCGCTATGGCCCTAGTTTTGGCCCTGATTGGGAGAGGCAGTTGCGGCGCCGTAGCAGCACGGATACACCGGTAACCCGCTCATCAGTAAAAGTTAACGTGCCAAATACCTGGTTGAGGGTATCTTGTTCTGAGAAATTGGCATAAGGCAACCATGGAATATTTGCGTTTTTTGCATAAAAATCGTCGGTTTCTCGGCTACGGATTCCTGCTGACGTTCCTCGCCAACTTTGGGCAAACCACCACGATCGCAGTGTTCGGCGGTGAAATCCGAGCGGTCTTTGCACTTAGCCATGGCGACTTCGGCTTGGCATACGGCATAGGGACGCTTTCTGGTGGCTTGATGCTGATTGGGGCCGGGCGGGCGATCGACCATTTTGATCTTCGGCCCTATACCACCGTCATCGCCATTTGCTTGGCTGCCGGTTGTTTTAGCCTGTCGCAAGCCAACGGTTTCGTGTTCCTGGCTGCCGCCTTCTTTTTGCTGCGATTGTTCGGCCAGGGATTGATGTCACACACCGCGACAACGGCGATGGCACGCTATTTCGAGCCCGGGGTGCGCGGTCGTGCGGTCAGTGTGGCGGTGTTGGGATTTCCCGTCGGCGAGGCGATGTTTCCCGGCTTGGCGGTATTTCTGATCGCTGCGATTGGTTGGCGCGAAACCTGGGTGGCCGCTTCGATCGCATTGATAGTGCTGTTCATACCGCTCTTGTTGCTCCTGCTACGGGGGCAAGACCTGCGCCATCAGGCCTTAGTCGCAAGGCTGGCAAGGGTCGGCACCTCATTGAGCGCCGCGCGGCAATGGAGGCTCGGCGAGGTGTTGCGCGATTGGCGGTTTTCGGTGGCCATGTCGGCCATGGTGGCGCCGGCCTTTATCACCACCGGGTTATTCTTCCACCAAGTGCATTTGGTTGATTCAAAAGGTTGGACGCTGGGTTGGTTCGCTACCGGCTTCGTTGTTTTCGCGATCATGAAAGTTGTCGCCTCGCTGGCTTCGGGGATTTTGATCGACCGCTTCGGCGCCCGGTCGATGTCGCTGCTTTACCTATTCCCGCTTGCCGCCGGCTTGCTGGTCCTGGGCTTTTCGAACGCGCCGGTATCGGCATTGATCTTCATGGCGCTGGCCGGCCTGAATGGCGGTCTGGGGCAGACGTTGATGGGCACGCTTTGGGCCGAAATCTACGGCGTCCAGCATTTGGGCGCGGTCCGAGGTTTGGTGTTTGGCCTGATGGTGGTCGTTAGCGCCACCGCGCCGCCAATTCTCGGCATTTTGTATGACCTTGACGTGACGGTCGAGGTGATCGCTTTTTACAGTGCCGGGTATTGCCTGTTCGGGTCGGCGCTGCTGGCGTGGTTGTTTTCGCCCGGTCGTCGGTCAGTTTCTAAATCCGGTAGGTGACGCGTTACGAGAGCCGCGTCGGCGTTATGATCCAAGCCGTCTTGTCGGGCTGCTCGATAGGGGGCAGAAGATCCTCGACGAGCGCGGGGCATCAAACGCCAGTCCCTGGAACATCGGTGCTTGCAACACCGCAAAATCGCCGCCTAATATTAACCAGCCAGCGGGGCCTAAATCCTCCGCTGAATCACAATATAAGCTATCCTAAATGTTACAAATATGCTCAGTCACGTATTGGTAGATCTCACAATACCGATATCAATATTACCCTTTGAAATAATGAAGCCGTGCGCAGAATATGCTGTCTTATCAACATTCGTTTCACGCTGGAAATCTAGCCGATGTGCACAAGCACGCGCTGTTAAGCGACGTACTTTCCTACTTGGTGCGTAAGGATAAGCCGATCTCTTATATTGAAACGCACTCGGGGAGGGCGCTGTACGATTTGAAAGGGGCGCAAGCGAGAAAAATTGGCGAGGCGGCTTATGGTATTCAGTCTCTGGAGAAAGTTTTTCACTCGGACCATCCTTACCTGCGTTGCCTTTCAAGAACGCGAGAAAACAATGGTCTAGACTATTACCCGGGGTCACCGATGATCGCGGCCTTATCCTTGCGTAATATGGATAAGTTGCACCTTGCTGAACTGCATCCGCAGGAATATCAGGCGCTCGCTATAAATATGCGGTCTTCGCGCGCGCGTATTTATCCGGGTGACGGCTGGCAGATAGCCCTTGGCATCGCGCCACCGACACCTCGCCGAGGCATGATATTTATTGATCCAAGCTATGAGGTTAAAACCGACTATGAAACTATACCAGCACGGTTAACCGTGCTTCATCGAATATGGAATATCGGGATTTTGGTGTTGTGGTACCCAATTTTGGAGGAGGGCACTCATACCCAAATGTTAGATGAATTGACCGAACGGTTTCCTAATGCATTTCGCCACGAAGTTTCCTTTCCTCTAATGCGGGTTAACTATCACATGGTGGGCTCGGGAATGTTTGTCGTTAACCCGACTTTTGGCATTGAGCATGGTGCCGCCGCAATTTCTCGAGTTTTCTCCTTTTGATACATTTCCATGAAGCCGCGGGCTTCATGATTCTCTTGGCGTCGGCGGCGATGGGGCGAAGCGGGGGTAGGGATAAATTATTACCCCCGCCCCTCAAGTTGATCTGTTGTGGTCTGCTGAAGTTTAGGTGTGGTCTATCAATTATACAGGTGCACTCGCCGTCAGAATTTTCGCCACCAAATTGTCGCCAAATGAGCCGCCTGGACAAAAAAGCCCCGGAACCTATTGATTCCGGGGCAAGTTGAACAGGGAGGTTTCACGTCTGGGAGACGAAGGACCCGAGGGCCCTGTTTCCAGGCAGAGGCCTGGAAAGAATGTTGCAATCCAACATTCACCATTAGAAATTAAGCGCAGGATAGCTCAAAAACCATGCCTATTTTAGCAGCTCCGCCATGCAAAAAATGCATAACTCGTATTTCGGGTGTTTTAGAACGGGGTTTTAGCGACTTCTTGGATTAGAAAATCTCTGAGCACGGTAATCCGCTTGGAATGGCGCAGTTCCTCGGGATAAACGAAGTAGGCCGGGGCTTGTGGGCCTTCTAGTTCGGGCAGAATGCGCACCAGCGTGTCGTCGTCGGCGGCCAGATAATCAGGCAACGCGGCGATCCCAACACTGCCTTGAACCGCCTTAAATATCGCGTAGTAATTGTTGACTTGCACCGTCATCAAGGGGCGGCGCTGCCCGCCGCCGGATACCAAGTCACGCAGCCAATTAACCTTAGGAAATGGCAGATGCGGCGAGTCGCCGTAGGTGACTATCCGGTGGTAGGCTAATTCCTCGACCGATTTCGGCGTTCCGTTGTTGGCTAGGTAATGCGGCGACGCGTAGAGATGGTGACGAATAGTGCGCAGATGGCGCTGGATCAGATCCGGTTGTCTCGGCGGCGTGAGACGGACCGCGACATCGGCTTGGCGCATCGATAGATCGAGCTCATAATCGCTGATTAAAAGGCTGACGGAAATTTCCGGATAGTGCTCAAGGAATCCGCCGATCCGCGCCGCCAGCCAGGTTGATCCGAAGGCAACCGTCGTTGTGATCCGCAAGGGACCTCTCGGGCGTTCTCTACCCTCGCTGATGAGGGCCTCGGTGGTTGCCAACTTGGCGAACACATCGTGGGCGGTCTGGTAGAGGATCTCGCCCTGCTCAGTCAGAATTAAGCCGCGCGCGTGGCGATGGAACAGGGCGGTGTTGAGACTTTCTTCTAGATGGCTAATCTGCCGGCTGACGGCTGATTGACTCAAATTAAGCGCCTCGCCGGCATGAGTGAAACTGCCAGCTTTTGCGACGGTGTGAAAAACTCTGAGTTTATCCCAGTCCATCATTAAACTTTCATCGGGGGAAAGAGCTGGAGGCGACCATTTAGGATATGGTGACAGTGTGTCAGAGTTGCGGATGTTGCGGAAGGGCTCGCCTGAACGGGAGGGGTTTCGAACGGAAACACCGGCCGGGATGATGGGAAAGAAGGGAAGTCAGCGTGGTGGAAAGGTCGAATAATGCCGCCTGGGCCCAGGTGTTGAGCCAGCCCGGCGTGATTGCTCCCAGCATGGATCTGTTCTGTGTCCTCTCGCATAAGACGCAAAGGAATGACCGGGACCTTGGTTTTCTTTCCAAGGGCGCGGCTTGGATGCTGGCGCTAGACCGCCGCGGGCTCGCGGATCTGGTCAATCGGTTCTCCGAATGGCGGGCTGAAATGGCGGTTGATCTTACCCGCCATTTCAGCCCGCTGCTCGACGGGGTTCTGGAGGAACAGCTCCAGCGCCCGGAGGATGTATTTGAGACCGCCTTGCAGTTCCTGGAGCGTCGCGACGATCCGCACCGGGCTCTGGCGATCGCCGAGGCTTTTCTCGCTCGGGGACGGCGTAGGATCGGCGACGATGCGTGGAGCCCAAGCCGGCGTCCGCCGTGGAATTGGACAGCGGAGCGTCGGCTCCGGATCGGCTATGTCTGTGCTGAATTGACGATCCATCCGGTCGGCCTATCGATTCGCACGCTGCTGCTGCGCCATGACAAGGCACGCTTCGAGCTGTTCGTTTATGACTGTACGCCGAAGCCTGACCGGATCGTCGCCGGCCCTGTTGCGCTGGGCGCGGATGTGCTCCGGCCATGCCTGGGAATGTCGTCGCATGAGCTATGCCAACTGGTTCGCGACGACGGGATCGATATTCTGGTTGATCTGAGCGGTGCCGCCCTAGGGTCGGGTGACACTGTGTTCTCCCGATGCGCCGCGCCGGTGCGGGTTGGGATGATTGGATATCCTGGCGCCATGGGGCGCGATACGGTGGATTTCACGGTTGTCGATCCAGGGATGGTGCTGGGGAGTGAACGCGTAGGCTTCTCCGAACGCTTGATCGTGATGCCCGGAAGTTTCCTGCCCCATGATGACACTTTCACGGTCGGCGCGGAGCTACCGTCACGCCATGACCTTGGCCTGCCGGAAGACGGTTTCGTCATGGCGGCATTCAATCGATTGAATAAGCTCAATGTAGAGACATTGCAGCTTTGGGCGGGGTGTTTGAAACGCCTACCGCAGGCCGTGCTTTGGCTGTCTACGGATGACACGGCGGCGGCGGCCAACCTGGCGGTGTTGTTTGAGCGCATCGGTTTGCCCGCCGAACAGTTGGTGGTGTCGGCGAAGCTGGGGATCCTGCCTCATGCCCGGCGGCTTGCACGCGCGGATATCAGCCTGGATCCTCTTGGCTATAACGGTGGCTATGGGACCGCCCTCTCGTTGCGCTGCGGCGTGCCGGTGATCTGTCGCCCGGGCCAGTGTTTCGCTTGGAGAATGTCGGCGGGTCTTCTCCACCAGGCGGGACTTGGCGATTGCGTGGTCGCTTCGCCGCGGCACTATTTTGAGCTGGTGGCCAAAATCGCCGAGGAACCGGCCTACGCTCAGAAACTCCGGGACAGGCTAGCGGCGGCGACAGGCGCAGGGGTTTTCGACACCCGCCGATATGCCGCCGGGTTGGAGGCGGCGTTCCTGGAAATCGCCGCCCAGTATCAACAAAATATGGGCCGGCAAGAGATCGATCAGCAAGGGGCCGTGAACCGGGATATCGATGTGGCCCAGCTGCTGTCTTGACGCCGATTACTCGGCCGCTGCGGCCTGATCTTCCTGGCTGGCGAAGTATTTCTCCGCTTCCAACGCTGCCATACAACCGAGGCCCGCGGCGGTCACGGCTTGGCGGAATACCTTGTCGACGCAGTCGCCCGCCGCGAACAAGCCTGGTTGGTTTGTGCGGGTGGTGCCCGGCTCGACGATGATATAGCCCTCGTCATCCATCTCGACCTTACCCAGGAAGGCCTCGGTCGCCGGGGTGTGGCCAATAGCGACGAAAAAGCCGTCGGCGGGAATATCGCGCGCCGCGCCAGTTTTTAGATTGTGGATCCGCGCACCCTCGACCCCGGCCATCGGTTCGTCACTACCAAGGATCTCTTCGATCACGTTATCCCAGATGATTTCGATTTTCTTGTGGCGGAACAGTCGTTCCTGCATGATCCGCTCGGCGCGAAGCGTGTCTCGGCGGTGCACTAGGGTCACTTTCGAAGCGATATTGGCCAGATAGAGGGCTTCCTCGACTGCGGTATTGCCGCCGCCGACGACGATGACCTCCTTGCCCCGGAAAAAGAACCCGTCGCAGGTGGCGCAGGCTGACACCCCGCGACCATTGAATGTCGTCTCGCCCGCAAGGCCGAGCCATCGGGCTTGGGCGCCGGTGGCGATAATCACCGCGTCAGCGATATAAGTATCGCCGGTATCGCCGGTCAGCACGAAGGGGCGTTTCGAAACATCGATACTGGTGATGATGTCCTGGGCCATGCGGGTGCCGACGCTCTCGGCCTGCGCCTGCATTTGCTCCATCAGCCAGGGTCCTTGGATCACGTCGGCAAAGCCTGGATAGTTCTCCACATCGGTGGTGATCGTCATCTGCCCCCCTGGTTGCAGCCCAGCAACCAGAAGCGGGTTCATATTGGCGCGTGCGGTATAGATCGCGGCGGTCAGGCCCGCGGCGCCGGAACCGATGATCAGAATTTTCTCGCGGTGTTCGGTCATCGGGGGCCTTATCCTTCCGTCATAGGAACTTTGAAGATAATGTCCTTATCAAGTGCAGACAACCAGGCGATGGCATTGGCCTCAAGACAGTATTGAAGCGTGTCGTCCCGGCGTTCGGTGCCAACCGGCTGATCGCCGCCGAGCTTTCATCGGTTGTGGTTCGAATAAGCCCTTTGTATCCGCGCGCTCGGTTGCAGCCCAGGAACCAGAAGCGGGTTCATATTGGCGCTTTGCGGCCGGGAGGAGGAGCGGGTCCTTCATAGGGACGTCGAGCTTGCCATCGTCGCTCGGGTAAAGCTTGTAAAGTAGGCGAATCCGACCCTGCTGCCGTCTCGTTCGGCCAGCTGCGCCTCGATCGGTGATCCAGGACCGACGCCGACCTCGTTAATAGAGGCGGTGGTCTGATCAATGGATTTGGCAATTGGGGCTATCGGCCCACCGCATTCGTGGTCGCTTGACATGGTCCCGCCTTGGCCCGATTTTCGGACCATGCCGAGTCCAATTTTTGGAGGCCGGCCTGGACAGGAATTTTCCATGCCCGATTGGGTCATCATTGTACTGATCGTCACGAATATCGTGACCCTGGCGGCACTCTATTTCGCCACAAGGCGGATGTTGAAGCTACGCCGGCAAAAGCGCCGGGCCTTCGCGTTCAGGTCTTATCCAATCCGTCAGGTCAAACTGGAGGCGGTTGATCCTTGTTTCGCGATAACCGAGCATGGACCAGCGCCTGCCTCGACCGTTGCCTTTATCGGTGGCGAAGGGGTCGTGGCCTCGCTTTCGGATCGAGAGACGTGGGTCATCGCCGGCCTCGCCAAGTCGGCCCGGCGGGTCTTCGAGTTTGGGACCTGTAGTGGTAAGACCGCCCATGTCATGGCTCTGAACACGCCGGACGACGCCGAGATACACACCTTGACCATCCATCCGGACGATCTGGCCAACCTGGAATTCGGCTCGTCGGATGACCGTCACCATCAGGGGCAGGCTGCCACCGAGGCGGCGTTCACCACCTTTTACTATCAGGGCCACCCCACCGAGGTGAAAATCCAGCAGATCTTTTCCGACAGCAAGGCCTATGACGAAACGCCTCTGAAGGGCGGTATCGATTTGGTGTTCATCGATGGCGCCCATACAAGCAGTTATGTCGAGAGCGATACCGCCAAAGCCATGGTGATGCTGAGCGAGCGAGGGGTTGTCCTCTGGCACGATTACAAGCCCGACGCTCCGGATGTATTCAACTTTCTGAACGCGTTGGCCAAGGAGCTGGCCCTGATCCACATCAAGGACACCGACATCGTCATGTATCGGCGCGGTTGATCCGATCCTGGAAAAGTTTCACCAGCCAGCGACCGACCTGATCCGCTTGCTCATCGGAATAGCGATCGCGCCGCATCGGATAAATTGACCCGAAGCAACCGCGCGTTGACTCGGGATGCGCCTGGAGGGTGATCCCATTCGGCCGAATTGCAGAAGTGCGTTTGGGGAGAACGTACTCTGCGCGAGCACCACCGCGCCCGGTGGCCGCGTCGTGACCTGATCCATATACGAGGTCAGCATCTCCTCTTCGACGATTGACGGGCTCATCCACTTGGCGGCTTTGGTGACCGCGTATTAATGAACGTCGACGCCCCAGCCTTGTTCGGCCGTCCGCACCTCGCCACCAAGAGCCTGACACAGAAACTGATGAGTGAAACAGATCCCGACCACCGGTTTGGTTGCGATAGTTAGAGTGCATAAATCGCCCAACGCCAGCATCCATGGCCCTTTTGCAACGACGCTTGCCTCGCTGCCGGTAATCAGATCCCCATCTCAGTCGTCAATTGAATCGGGAAGGTCGCACGTATAGGCATGGTAGACCCGATAGTCGAACCGATCCGTCGAATCCGGTCCGAGCAGGGGCCTGAACCAATCGGCCGGTGAGCCATGGGCACGAATGAAATCGGCGTCATAGGTTCCGGCCTCGAAGAGGCCGATGGTCGCTTTAGTCATAGAATTTCCCTAAATGCTTAGGCGAGAATACCAGAGTTCCGAAGTTGGGTAACCAGGAGGCCGGCGACCCGCTCGGTTTCCCGTAACGGCGTATAGTCCCAAATCTCCAGGCTGCCGTTGAACGCGCGGGCGCGACCACTTGCCAGAATGACTTGTAAAAAGGCAGCGCGGCGGCGCGACTCGGCTCCAAGCGGCAGCAGGTGCACCGGCTTGCCGGTGGAGCAGGCCTCGCTGACCATATTAATCGAGTCGGCTGTGACAATGATCGCGTCGGCCAACCCGAGAAAGCCAAGATATGGATTTGGCCCATCGCCCTGCCAAAGCACCGTGTCAGCGCGGGTGGCCAAGGGAGCCAGGGCCGCCATCAGACGCGCCCCGGTGCGCCGGGAGGTGGTGATCATCAGCCCGCAGCCATGGCTGTCGGCCAGAGCCGAAAGGCTTGCCGAGATCCGTGCCGCCATCGGGCCATCGACCGCGTATTGCTGGGTGTGGCCTCCGAGATTGACCGCGATGCGCGATGTCGGCAGATGCTGGACCTGAGCCGCAAAAGCGTCGGCTTCCTGGCTCAAAAGCGCATCGTTGATCCGATTGAGTGAGCCGGTTGTGGTGATTACGTTTGGCCCGCGTGTCGGGTCGTGCTCTGGCACCACCAAGGTATCGAAAAGGTCGGGTGAAATGCGTGGGTCCTGGATATGAATGGTGTGAACCCGGCCGCCTGACAACCGCTTTAGCGCGATGCTGGCGCCGGCATGGCGCCGCCCACAGGTGATTGCGATGGCGGGATAAGGCGGACCCAGCGTATTGCCCGCCGACGCTGCTGGTATGCCGGGTAGCCGTGCCAGGCAGGGCAACATGCGCAGCAGTTTGCCAGGGGTGATGGTTTTGACAATAGTCTCAAGGCCCATGGCCTTTGCCAGGCCTCGCGCCTGCGCCTCCATGCCGGCGGTACCGTCGGAAAGTATCCAGCATTGCGGGGCGGAAATGGACATCGGATGGACCTGTCGGGGTCGCGGGAAAGAGGGTGCGGCGCAGCGTGGGTCAGCCTAGACGAATCACAGGATTATAACAACTTTGCGCAACATTCTTGCGCCGAGTGCTTGTGCAGCTTTATGATCCGCCCGGCTGCTGTTAGAGCGCGATCAGCTTAGTCGAAATCGCATAATGAATTATCTGGCGATGAAGACTAACGGGTAAATCGCCGTCTATCATATTGTTTGAGAGATGAATTCACAAATTTCGCCAAGCCCGCCTTGTGACTCGATACTCATTGCTTCGGCTCTGCAGAGAGCGGCGAAGGAAGGACCACCGGAATGCAACGCGTCAAACTTGACCGGATTGATCGTCAAATCCTGCGGGATCTGCAGGATAATGGCCGAATTACCAATGTGGAGTTAGCCAGCCGGGTGGGTATTTCTGCACCGCCGTGCCTCCGCCGTGTCAGGGCGTTGGAACAGGCCGATTTTATCCGCGGCTATCACGCCGATATCAATCCCGAAGCTTTGGGTTTCTCCGTGATCATTTTCGCTTTCGTTGGCCTTTCCAGCCAAGCCGAGGCCGATCTAGTGGCCTTCGAGGAGATGGTTGGCGAATGGCCGGAAGTGCGTGAATGCCACATGCTCTCCGGCGAGACGGATTTCCTGTTGAAGATCGTCGCCCGGGACTGGGATGCCTTTCAACGCTTCCTAACCAGCAGCCTGACACCAGCGCCGAACGTTTCCAACGTCAAGACAGCCTTGGCGTTCCGAACCAAGAAGCAACTGCCCGGCGTGCCGATTGACGTCCGTGTTGAGGAGGAAGGCTTGGGGACCTAAAGGGCGAGCGTCCCAGTGGTCTGTCGGGTTTACGGTTTGTGTTTTTCGTTTCTATTGGCTCAAGCGATTAAAAGAATGCAGAAGCCACGGTCCTAGACCGGCCTCGAAAACCCCCATCACACCTCGGGGCAATCCGACGCCCCGTTAGGGTCACACTATCGCACGTCATCCCGCCGCGGGGCGGGGCCCATTCCTCCGGCTTTCGTTTCAGAGTGAATAGCTCAAAAAATTACCGTATCACCGCCCATCGGGTCGGCGATGACTGAGTGGGTCCCGCACTGCGGCAGGATAACGGCGGACAAGATATTAACAGCGCCGACCGTAGTTAAAAAACTCACGAAACCGAGATGCTTAGAACCTCGTAACCCTTGGTCCCACGCGGAGTCGTGACTTCGGCGCTGTCGCCGACGCGCTTGCCGATGAGGGCGCGGGCGATGGGTGATGACGTCGAGATCAGGCCCTGGGAGATATCCGCTTCATAGGGGCCGACGATCGTGTAGATGGATTCCTCGTCAGTGTCCTCGTCGGCGACCTTTATGGTCGTGCCGAACGTGACGGTATCCCCACCGATCTTTGACGAATCGATTACCTCCGCGCGGCTGATCACATCTTCAAGCTCGGCGACCCGTCCCTCAATGAAGCTCTGGCGCTCACGCGCGGCATGGTATTCTGCATTTTCGGAGAGATCGCCGTGTTCTCGGGCTTCAGCGATAGCCCGTATGATCGCTGGCCGCTCGACAGTTTTGAGCTGTTTCAGCTCGTTCTGCAGTCGCTCCAGGCCATCGCGCTTTATTGGAACCTTCTCCATCGTAATGCCCATACCCACTTAATTCTTGAATGCCTGTCGTTCACAGCTACGTCATTCGACGTTAACCGGCACGTGCCTTGCGACCGCCAAAGGTCAGAAGGGCTCGCTTAGATAGGATTGCAAGGGCGCCACTTCAAGATGGCCCTTGCGGATTGCGCTGATCGCCTTAACAGCGGCTCTCGCGCCCTCCACAGTCGTGTAGTATGGAGTATTGTGGGTCAAAGCCGTGCGACGCAAGCTGAAACTATCCGCGATCGCTTGGGCGCCATCCGTGGTGTTGATCACCAGATCAACATGGCCGGACAACATGTTATCGACCACGTGCGGTCGACCCTCCAGGACCTTCTTTGTGCGATCGACCTTGAGGCCTGCTCCCTTAAGGGCTTGGGCCGTGCCGGAGGTGGCAAGCAGCTGGAAGCCCATCTGGGAAAGCTCGCTCGCGATCTTAACAATTTGCGGCTTGTCCTCGTCGCGCACCGAGACGAATACCGTGCCGGTTGATGGCAGAACCGTACCGGCGGCGAGCTGACTTTTGGCAAAGGCGGCGGCAAAGTCGGTGTCGATTCCCATGACCTCGCCGGTCGACTTCATTTCCGGGCCGAGAATGCTATCGACGCCGGGGAACCGGGCGAAGGGGAATACCGCTTCCTTGACCGCAACATGTTTGGGATTGTTGCGCGGCAGATCGAAAGCGGCGAGCGGTTCACCGGCCATCACCCGAGCGGCGATCTTGGCGATCGGGCAGCCGGTCGCCTTCGCGACGAAGGGCACCGTGCGGCTGGCCCGAGGATTGACTTCAAGGAGAAACACTTCGCCATCCTTGACGGCGAACTGAACGTTCATCAGTCCGATGACCGAAAGCCCGTCGGCCAGCAGTCCGGTCTGCCGGCGGATTTCGTCGAGCACCGCGGGCGCCAGCGATTGTGGCGGCAGCGAGCAGGCACTGTCACCGGAATGAATGCCGGCTTCCTCGATGTGTTCCATGATGCCGGCGATATACGAGGTCGCTCCATCCGCGATGCAATCCACGTCGACCTCGACCGCATGCGACAGAAACCCGTCGATCAATACTGGGCTAGAACCGGATACGATCACCGCTTGCTTCATGTAGCGGCGCAGTGAAGTAACGTCGTGGACGATCTCCATGGCCCGTCCGCCGAGCACATAGGATGGCCTGATCACCACCGGATAACCGATCCTCGCGGCCTCGGTCTCGGCCTGTTCGTTTGTATTGACGATACCGTTATCCGGCTGCTTCAGACCCAGTTTGCGGATTAGTTTCTGAAACCGCTCGCGGTCCTCCGCCAAATCTATAGCGTCGGGAGAGGTGCCCAGGATCGCAATGCCGGCGGCTTCCAGCCCATGGGCGAGCTTGAGCGGTGTTTGCCCGCCGAATTGTACGATCACGCCCTTAACGACACCGTTACGCTGTTCGACTCGGACAAGTTCGATCACGTCCTCGGCGGTCAACGGCTCAAAATACAGCCGGTCGGAGGTGTCGTAGTCAGTGGAGACTGTCTCGGGGTTGCAATTGACCATGATGGTCTCGAACCCAGCCTCGGAAAGCGCATAGGCCGCGTGGACGCAACAATAGTCGAACTCAATGCCCTGGCCTATCCGGTTCGGACCACCGCCAAGAATGAGAATTTTCTCACGGTCGGTCGGCTCGGACTCGCATTCCGCTTCCTCCAACCCGTCGCCCTCATAGGTCGAGTACATATACGGGGTCTTGGCGGGGAATTCGGCAGCACAGGTATCGATACGTTTATAGACCGGGGTGATGCCAAGCGCGCGGCGCTGGTCCGCGACCACATCCTCGCTGAGCCTGGTCAGGGTTCCCAGACGGGTGTCCGAGAAACCCTGTTTCTTCAACGCCAGCATTGCCTGGCGGTCGGTCGGCAGCCCGTTGGCGCGCACCTCGGTCTCAGTTTTAACGATCTCCTCGATTTGGCGCAGAAACCAGGGGTCGATCGTCGAGGCGCCGTGGATCTCCTCGACCGTCAGCCCGAGGCGAAACGCCTGAGCAATCCGCAGCAACCGCTCTGGTACCGGTTCGGACAGCGCCGCGATCGCGCCTTCGCGGTCGACCAGCCCATCTTCATCGACCGGCAGTTCAACCTCGTCGAGGCCGCTGAGGCCGGTCTCCATCGAGCGCAAGGCCTTCTGTAGCGATTCCGGAAAAGTCCGGCCGATGGCCATCGCCTCGCCGACGGACTTCATTGACGTTGTCAGCTTGACTTCGGCGCCGGGGAATTTCTCGAAGGTGAAGCGCGGAATCTTGGTGACTACATAGTCAATCGTCGGCTCGAAGCTGGCCGGCGTGACGCCGGTGATGTCGTTGTCGAGTTCGTCAAGTGTATAGCCGATCGCCAGCTTGGCGGCGATCTTGGCGATCGGAAAACCGGTTGCTTTCGAGGCCAGCGCCGAGGAGCGCGAAACCCGCGGATTCATCTCGATGATCACCAGCCGTCCGGTCTTGGGATCGATGGCGAATTGCACGTTCGAGCCACCGGTATCGACCCCGATCTCACGCAGCACCGCAATTGAGGCGTCGCGCATCCGCTGGTATTCCTTGTCGGTTAGGGTCAGCGCCGGGGCGACGGTAATCGAATCGCCGGTATGGATGCCCATCGGATCGATATTCTCGATCGCGCAGATAATGATGCAATTGTCCGCTTGGTCACGGACCACCTCCATCTCGTATTCTTTCCAACCGAGGACCGATTCCTCGACCAGCACCGTGCCGACCGGCGACATCCTTATCCCGGTGCGAACGATCTCCTCGAATTCCTCGACGTTATAGGCGATGCCGCCGCCGGTACCGGCCAGGGTGAACGAGGGGCGGATGATCGCCGGCAGGCCGATAGATTCGAGCGCAGCCTGGCTTTCCTCCGCGTTGGAGACCAGATGTGAGCGCGGCGATTCCAGCCCGATCTTGTCCATCGCCTGGCGGAACAATAGTCGGTCTTCGGCCTTTTCGATGGCGTCGAGATTAGCGCCGATCAACTCGACCCCCAACCGCTCCAGGGTGCCGTCCTTGGCTAGCGCCAGCGCAATGTTCAGCGCCGTCTGCCCTCCCATGGTCGCCAGCATCGCATCCGGTTTCTCCCGCTCAAGGATGCGGGCCACCGTCTCCGGGGTGATGGGCTCGATATAGGTGGCGTCGGCGAGACCCGGATCGGTCATGATCGTCGCCGGGTTTGAGTTCACCAGGATCACCCGGTAAGCCTCTTCCTTCAGGGCCTTGCAGGCCTGGGTGCCGGAATAATCGAACTCACAGGCCTGGCCGATGACGATCGGGCCGGCGCCGATTATGATGATCGAGGAGATGTCGGTGCGTTTAGGCATGGGTGGTTCAGAGTGCCTCTTCCATCAAATCCATGAACCGCTGGAACAGATAATGGCTGTCCTTCGGGCCGGGGGAGGATTCGGGGTGGTGTTGGACCGAGAAGATCGGTTTGCCGGTAACGTGCAGTCCCTCGATCGAGCCGTCGAAGAGCGAGCGGTGGGTGACTTCGACACCGTCCGGCAGGCTGCCCTCGGAGATGACGAAACCGTGGTTCTGGCTGGTGATCTCAACCTTGCCGGTGGTCAGGTCCTTGACCGGATGATTGGCGCCCCGGTGGCCCATATCCATCTTCTCGGTCTTGGCGCCCAAGGCCAGCGATAGCATTTGGTGACCAAGACAGATTCCGAATATCGGTTTGCCACTGTCGACCAGCTTGGCGATCTCCGGCACCGCGTATCGTCCGGTCGCCGCCGGGTCGCCGGGGCCGTTCGCCAAAAAGATACCGTCAGGGTTCAGCGCCAGGATGTCGTCGGCGCGGGTATCGGCCGGGACCACCGTCACTTTACAGCCGAGCGCCGCTAGATTGCGCAGGATGTTGCGCTTGGCGCCGAAATCCATGGCAACGACGCTGTATTTGCTCGGCGGAGCCGGCTGATAGCCTTCGGTGTCCAGATCACCAAAAGCCCAGTTGCCGCCATCCCAGTCGTGGCTTTGCGTGCAGGAGACCTCGCCCGCCAGATCCATGCCTTCCAGGCCCGGCCATGCCGACGCTTGTCTTTGCAGAGCCGGAATGTCGAATACCCCGTCCGGAGCGTGGCAAAGCACGCCGTTCGGTGCGCCGCCGTCGCGAATGCGGCGGGTCAGGCGGCGGGTGTCGACGCCGCTGATCCCCGGCAAGCTTACCGATTTCAGCCAAGCGTCGAAATGCTGGTCGGAGCGGTAATTCGATGGCTCGGTCATGTCGGCGCGCAGCACTAAACCGAGCGCGTGGGGCGTCGGCGTCTCCAAATCACTCTGGTTGGCGCCAGTATTCCCGATATGGGGAAAGGTGAAGGTGATGATCTGTCCGGCATAGGAGGGATCGGTCATGATCTCCTGATAGCCGCTCATCGAGGTGTTGAAACAGACTTCGCCCACGGTCGTTCGCGTCGCGCCGAGGCCACGCCCCCAGAACACGGTTCCATCAGAGAGAATAAGGGCTGCTGTGCAGCCCGAGGGCTGTTTGGGTGCGGCTTTTTGGCTGGGATCGGTCGCGTGCGCGTCCGCCATCGAAGAGCAATCCATGGATGCTTGATCGGCACGGTAGTTACGCGAAACGCACCGGGCGGTCAACCTCTATTATTTTAGAATATTTGTTTGTTTTCAGTATGTTAACAAAATACTTGCGTTTCCTCGGCGATTCACCGTTAAGTGTCTCACTCGCTGTCTGAATTGTCCGGCAAGATGTTTGGTGGGGGTATGTGAGAGGAGCGCTACAGTGATTCGCACTGAATTAAATGAGGCGCTGAAGGTCTCCATGAAGATCGAGGAGAAGTGTGTGGTTAGCACTATTCGCCTGATTATGGCGGCGCTTAAGGACCGGGATATCTGTGCTCGGACCGATGGCAATCCCGACGGCGTGGCTGATGAAGAAGTGCTTACCCTACTGCAGACCATGGTCAAGCAGCGCACCGAATCGATCCGTCTTTACGAAGAAGGTGGCCGACTCGAACTTGCCGAGCAAGAGCGCGAGGAAATTGAGGTCATTCGCCGTTTCATGCCGCGTCCGCTCGATAGTAACGAGCTAGATGGAGCGGTCAAAGAAGCGATCCGTGAGGTCGGGGCCCGCGATATGAAGGATATGGGCAAGACCATGGCGTTGCTGAAGCAGCGTTATCCCGGTCGAATGGATTTCTCTAAGGCCAGCGGCATGGTCCGCCAGACACTGGTCGGCTAACCGCTTTCGCCCTTGAGGCTGCTATTCGCCTCGGCGCTGGCTTGTTTACGCATTTCACCCAACGCTGAAAGATCCGTCCAACCCGCTTCGACCAACACCTCGGCTGGGCGAAACCGCGCCTTGTAGGACATCTTGCGGGTCTGGGCGATCCAGTAGCCAAGATAGACATAGGCAAGCCCCTGGTTCACCGCGCGCTCTATCAGGTCCAGAATCATATAGCTGCCGAGGCCGCGGTCGGCCAGTTCCGGCGAAAAGAAGCTGTACACCGCCGACAGGCCGTCATCTTGCACGTCGATCAACATGGCGCCGAGGAGATCGTCGGACGTGGCGTCGCGGTATTCCAGAACCCGGGACTCGATCGGCGAGCGTTCGACCATGTCACCAAAATCGACATAATCCATGAGGCTCATCTCGCCATCGGTATGGCGCGAGGACTGGTATTGCTTGAAAAGCAGAAATTGTTCGGTGCTAGCCTGGGCCTTGCGCCACGCGCTGGCCACGTCGCTGTTGCGATTTTTGATCCTGCGGAACGAGCGTGTCCAACGAAAATCTGCCGCGCGAACCCGGATAGGTAGGCAGGCCCGGCAGGTCGGGCAGGCCGGGCGGTAACAAAGATTTTGGGTTCGGCGAAATCCGGCCCGGGCTAAGGCGTCATGGCTGTTGCGTCCGCGGCGGCTGGAGATGTCCGCGACCAATCGACGTTCAAGCCGATCCGGAAGGTAGGGGCACGGCATGGGCAGGGTGTGAAAGAACACCAGCGGCGGAGTGGTCGTGCCGTCGAACATCGCGTTGCCAACTCGCCGTTCTAGTTTTCAAGATTTGATCCGAAGGGGATCGTGAACGATTTCTAGGTCGCTCGCAACCATACGGGGCCGCGGCGGCAATTTATCGATTGCAAGTGCCTCTTGGATGCCAATTGAAAGTCTTGTGTCTGGGCTAGCGGCCGGACTTCGGTGTTATTGAAGTAACGATTGAGCCAACGTCATTTTGGGCTTGAAGCGAGGGTAACGTAATCTCGGTTTCTGTTGGTTCGTTATCGACCGCCGGCGCCGATGATTAGCAATTCGAAAGGCTGTTAGAGCATGCCGAGCTTACCGCCCATCGTCATATAGTCGCCGATCACCGAACGACGACGACAACCCACCGACGATGACAAACATGAACGACCTACCGGAGATTATCCGGCGATGATGACTCGACTTCACCCGCCTCATTGAACTATTTCGTAACTTTAGGTCATTTGTAAGGACTAATCGATATATAATTGATTTCACGTGAAATAAGAGTAAAAAAATCATCAAATTCGGCGATCTCAACCATCGCGTTTGGAATGCTGTTTCGGAACCGATTGAAAAGCTGTTTCGGAACATGGATAAAAGGGCCGGTGTTCAGGAAGCCCTGGCTAGGTTGGACGGGCGTCCGGAAGTGCTGGTTCACGAGGACTTGGAGCACACGAGCGATATCGGGCGCGGGAGAGACAGCCATGGCGATTGATCAGCGCCACTTTCGAGATGTGATGGGGGCTTTTGCGACGGGGGTGACCATTATAACCACCATGGTAAACGGCGCCGCGCACGGCATCACCGCGAATTCCTTTTCTTCGGTTTCGCTGGACCCGGCGCTGGTGCTGTTTTGTCTTGGCCGCTCCTCGACGAATTTTGACGCTTTCATGGCTGCCGATTGTTTCGCGGTGAACATTCTAGCTACCGGTCAGGACGCGCTGTCGACCCGATTTGCGGTTTACGAGGGCGATCGGTTTGAAGGCGTGCCGTGGCAGCCCTGGGAAACCGGCTCGCCGGTCCTCGACGGTGTGGTGGCCGCCGCAGATTGCCTATGCGAGGCGAAACACGATGCTGGTGATCATATCGTGATGATCGGTCGGGCGGTTCGGGCAGAGGCGCTCTCGGACGCCTCGCCGTTGCTCTATCATCGCGGTAAATACGCCCAGATTGGTTAGGCTATTCTGCCCTTTGCCTCAGTTCGGCCGAGTGGCCGGGGTTTAACCCGGCGGCGTCAAGGGCGCCGATGATCTCGTTCACGTGCTGGGCGTTGCAGGTCTCGACCACCGCGTCCAGTTCCGCCAGTTTTATGGGGAAACCCCGGAGCAGCTGGTGGTGGTAAATCTCGATGATATTGCGGCCTTGCTCGCCGATTGTGCCGCAGATCCGCTCCAGCACACCGAGCTCGTCATTGATTTTGACCCGGATGTGCACGAACCGGCCGTCCGCACCAGGCCGCGCATGAGCATCGAGGCGAATAGGCGGGAATAAAATTGCCGGCTCAGATCACCGATGGCCAAGCGCTGGCACCCCGGCCGCTACTGCGCCCGTGACCACGAGTTTCTCTTCCTAGTCCAGCCTCCGGATAATCGCCTCACGGTCCTGGTCTAGATTGGGTGAAGGGGCCCGTGTCGTCGGATCGGCAAAGCCGGAAATCTTCACCGGGTTGCCGACAACCCGCATCGGCCCTGTAACCGGATCGTCGACGCTCACGATCATGTTACGGGCCAGTGTCTGGGGATGGTCGGCGGCCTGGCCAACATTGTTGATCGGTCCGCAAGGCACGCCGTATTCGTCAAGCACCGAGATCCAGTGTTCCGTCGTGCTGGCCTGCAAGATAGCTTCCATCTCGTCTTTCATCGCCTCGACGTTCCGGTTACGCAGATCATTGGTGGCGTAGCGCGGGTCCGTGGCCCATTCGCCCTGGCCCAACGCCTGAGCAAGTTTAACGAACAGCGAGTCGTTACCTGCGGAAATGATGATGTAGCCGTCTTCGGTCCGATAGGCCTCGAATGGCGTAATCGACGGATGCCTAGCGCCCAATGGGCCAGGGGCAGTGCCGCTAGTAAAATACCGCTGGACGGCGTTTTCCAGCAGCGCGACCTGGCAGTCCAGCATGCCGATGTCGACCTTGCTGCTCTCGCCGGTGAGTTGGCGGTGAAACAGGGCGGCCTGGATGCCGATGGTCGCGTAGAGGCCGGAACCGATATCGCCGATCGACATACCGATTCGCGTGGGCGGCGTGCCCGGATGGCCGGTTACGCTCATGATACCGCCCATACCCTGAACCACCATGTCGTAGGCCGGGCGGTACATCTCCGGGCCGGAATGTCCGAAACCGGACGCCGCAGCATAGATCAGTTTGGGGAACTTCACGTGCAGATCCGCCCAGCCAAAACCGAGTTTTTCCATGGCGCCAGGGCGAAAATTCTCGACGATCACATCTGCGGTTTGCAGAAGTTTGCCGAATATCTCGCGGTCGGCGTCATCCTTAAGGTTCAGCGCGATGCTTTCCTTGCCGCGGTTTACCGACTGAAAATACGCCGATTTTCCATTTACGAATGGGCCATAGTGACGGGCGTCGTCGCCTCTGCCGGGTGTCTCTACCTTGATCACTCGGGCGCCAAGTTCCGCGAGCATCATCGTGCAGTATGGGCCGGCTAGGATGCGAGACAGATCGATGACGGTGATGCCGCTGAGCGGGCCCTGGTGGGTGTTCTTGGAAGTGGCTGGGTTGGACATTGAGTTATTCCCCTGGATCGACAATCGCAAAACAGATGGAGGTCGTTGTAGTCGAAGCACGGCCCCGTTCACAAGATCGTCGAGATTGGCCCGATCCTAAGAGCGTCAAGACCGGAGCGTCGGGGCCGCCGTTTTAGAATCTCAAACGCGGTGCTGCGTTTCGCTGGTCTTGCGGTTATCATGTTAATGTATACAAAGTCACTTGCAGCCTGCATGGGCCGTGCTAAGTATCGTTTGAATCGTCGCAGAAAGGGTGCAAACTATCCCAGCTTCGACAGGATCAACAAGAGCACGAGGCCCTTCTTTTGGATGATGGTTCAGAACTCTTTTGGGAGGATCGGACGTTCCCCAGACTAAGCGCAGGGATGCGCGATAGGGGTGGCGTGACACTTCCTGCGACGGAGCTAAATGCCGTTTTATGGACAATCTCCAGGCCTCACCATGAGCAATGAAATCGACCGATTTGATCAGGAAGTCCGCAGGAAATCATGAGCCTCGACGAAACGAAATCAAATTCCGAGAGCCGGCCGCGGCCCCCCTATATGAAGCCGACGGACATCACGGATCCGAATTTCTTCCACAAGGTGGTGGACTGCCAATGGGCCTGTCCGGCGCACACGCCGGTGCCGGAATATATTCGGATGATCGCCCAGCGCCGTTACACCGACGCTTATATGGTCAACTGGGAATCGAATGTGTTTCCGGGCGTCCTCGGGCGGACCTGTGATCGACCGTGTGAGCCGGCGTGTCGGCGCGGGCGGATTGAGGATAAACCTGTCGCAATTTGCCGACTGAAACGCGTCGCTGCCGATTACCGGGGTGATATAGAGCATCTGATGCCCGAGATCGCGCCGAAAAATGGCAAGCGGATTGTCTGTATTGGGGGCGGACCGGCATCGTTGACCGTGGCCCGCGATTTGGCGCCGCTGGGCTATCACGTGGTAATTTATGACCGTGATGCGTCGGGCGGCGGCATGATGCGCAGCCAGATCCCGGCGTTCCGACTGCCGGAATCGGTGCTTGATGATGAGGTTGAGCGGATCCTTAAGTTCGGTATCGAAACCCGCTTCAACCAGAACGTCGATAGCTTGAAGTCGGTTCTGGAGGAGGATTTTGACGCGGTTTTCGTTGGCACTGGTGCGCCGCGCGGTCGTGACCTGAACATTCCCGGTCGCGAGGAAGTCGGTGGTAATTTCCATATCGGCATCGACTGGCTGATGAGTGTCGCTTTCGGCCATACCTCGAAGATCGGCAAGCGGGTCATCGTGCTTGGCGGCGGCAACACGGCGATGGATTGCTGCCGGACGTCGAAGCGGCTCGGCGGCGCCGACGTCAAGGTGATCGTGCGAAGCCCGTTCGAGACCATGAAGGCCTCACCGTGGGAAATCGAGGATGCCCAGAGCGAAGACGTGGACATCCTCAACAACCACGTGCCACTGGAATTCGTTCTCAAGAACGGCAAGCTGGTCGGTATGAAGTTTGATAAAGTGGCGCCGGTCTTTGACGAATCGGGGCGCCGCAAGCTTGTTTCGACCGGTGAAGAGCCGTTGTTCTTCCCCTGTGACGACGTGCTTTGCGCCATCGGCCAGGAGAACCACTATCCTTGGATTGAGCGCGACATCGGTCTCGAGTTCGGCGAATGGGACATGCCGGTGGTAGACGAGACGACTTTTCGTTCAACCCATCCCAAGGTATTCTTCGGCGGCGATGCGGCGTTCGGTCCGGAGAACATCATTTGGGCGGTGCAGCATGGCCATCAGGCGGCGATTTCGATCCATCAGATGTGTGAGGATATCGATCTGAATGATCGACCGGCGCCGAATGTCACTCTGGTCAGCCAGAAGATGGGCATGCATGAGTGGTCGTATCACAACGATATTTCCAACGATCAACGCTACCTCGTGCCGCATGCCGACAAGACCAAGGCGCTTGGTAATATCAAGCTGGAGGTCGAGCTCGGCTTTGACGAAAAGCTGGCCTATGACGAGGCGATGCGTTGTCTCAATTGCGATGTTCAGACTGTCTTTGAGCATTCCATATGTATCGAATGCGATGCCTGTGTCGATATTTGTCCGGTCGATTGCATCAACTTCACGATGAACGGTGAAGAGGCGGATGTTCGCCAGGCGCTCCGGGTGCCGGCGCTTGATCTTGACCAGGACCTCTATGTTTCAGAAATTCTGCCTACCGGGCGGGTGATGATCAAGGACGAGGACGTCTGTTTGCATTGCGGATTATGTGCTGAGCGCTGCCCGACGGCGGCCTGGGACATGCAGCAGCATTTGCATAATGAGGCGCGGGCCAAACACCAGGAGCTCGCGCGATGGGAGTGAACGATTTCGTCATCAAATTCGCCAATGTGAACGGATCAGGCTCCGCCAGCGCTAATGCGCTGTTCGCCAAGGCCATCTTCCGCATGGGCGTGCCGGTTGCGCCGAAAAATATCTTTCCCTCGAACATTCAAGGATTGCCGACCTGGTTCGAGGTTCGGGTAAACGATAAGGGCTATCTCGGGCGCCGCGAAGGCATCGACATGATGGTGGCGATGAACCCGCAGAGCTGGGACCGGGACGTGGCGGAGGTCGTGCCGGGCGGCTATCTGCTGTACGACAGCACGTTCATCCGCGAGATCCAACGCGACGATATCAAGACCATCGGCGTGCCGCTCACCAAGATGTGCAACGAGCGTTTCACTATCCCGCGTGAGCGGCAGTTGTTTAAGAATGTCGCCTATGTCGGCGCCTTGACGGCGCTGCTGGACATGGACTTTGAGGTGGTCAAGGGAATGCTTTCGGAGCAATTTCGAGGGAAGGACAAGCTGATTGCGCCGAATGTAGACGCCTTGGAATTGGGCCGGAATTACGCGCTGAAATACTTCGATTGTCCGTTGGATATTCAGGTGGTGACCTCGGATGCGGTAGGTGACCGGATCCTGGTCGAGGGAAATGCCGCGGCTGGCCTTGGCTGTGTCTTCGCCGGCGCCACGGTTGCCGCCTGGTATCCGATCACCCCGTCGACCTCGGTCGCCGAGGCTTTCGAGAAATACTGCCACCAGTTGCGCATCGAGCCGGAAACCGGCAAGAAGAAGTTCGCCATCGTCCAGGCCGAGGATGAGCTTGCCGCTATCGGCATGGCGATAGGCGCCAACTGGAACGGCGCGCGCGCCTTCACTGCGACCAGTGGTCCTGGCATCTCATTGATGAGCGAGTTTCTTGGTCTGGCCTATTTCGCCGAGCTGCCGTTGTTGTTGTTCAACATTCAGCGTGGTGGGCCGTCGACCGGCATGCCGACCCGCACCCAGCAGTCGGATATCATCGCTTGCGCCTATGCGAGCCATGGCGACACCAAGCACGTTCTGTTATTTCCGTCCGATCCCACCGAATGCTTTGATTTTGCCGTTCAGGGCTTTGATCTGGCTGAGCGGTTGCAGACCCCGGTGATCGTGATGAGCGACCTTGACCTTGGCATGAACGAGTGGACGACCAAGCCGTTCACGATCGATGAGACCATGGGTTTTGATCGTGGCAAGGTGCTCAACGCTGAACAATTGGACGAGGTTGAGCGGTTTGGCCGTTATCTCGATGTCGATGGCGACGGCATTCCGTACCGCACCTATCCCGGCACGCATCCTGAAAAGGGGGCGTTCTTCACCCGCGGAACCTCGCATGACGAATATGCCGGCTATACCGAGGACGGCACGGTCAACGCCCGGGTCATGCTGCGGCTCTCACACAAATTCAATACCGCCAAGACGCTGGTGCCGGCACCAGAATTCGGCCAGAAAACCCAAGGCGCGACGATGGGCCTGATCCACTTCGGCACGACCGCCGTCTCGGTGCCCGAAGCGATGGGCATGCTGGCCGATAGCCAGATCCATCTCGATACGATGCGACTGCGCGGCTTTCCGTTCTCGCAAGAGGTTGATGATTTCATTTTGAGCCACGACAAGGTGTTCGTGGTTGAACAGAATCGCGACGGCCAGATGCGCTCGCTGTTGGTGAATGAGTGCGGGCTGGATCCGGCGCGGTTGGTGCCGATCCTGAATTTCGACGGCTCGCCGATCACCGCCAGGACCATTGCAAACATGGTCTCGGAACATTGCGGGCAAGCTGTTGCAGATCGATCGGCTAGCGGCGTCGCCGCCGAGTGAGCGCGACGGGAATACCACGTTAGACATTTGACGTTCCGGGATCACGGACATGACCTACATCGCCAAGCCAAAGTTTCATCACCCCAAATTACCGCTGAACGACCTCGGTCTGACGCGGCGGGACTACGAAGGGGCGATGTCGACGCTTTGTGCCGGTTGCGGCCACGATTCGGTCAGCGCCGCAATCGTCGAGGCCTGTTTCGAACTGAACCTGCCGGCGCACCGGGTAGCAAAGATGTCCGGCATCGGTTGTTCGTCGAAGACGCCGACCTATTTTCTGTCGAAAAGCCATGGCTTCAATTCGGTTCACGGCCGCATGCCGTCGGTAGCCACTGGTGCTAATCTGGCGAATAACAGCTTGAAATATATCGGCGTATCCGGCGATGGCGATACCGCCTCGATCGGTTTCGGGCAGTTCGCCCACGCGGTACGCCGGCAAGTCGATATGTTATATGTGGTTGAAAACAATGGCACCTATGGGTTGACCAAGGGGCAGTTCTCGGCGACCAATGACCGGGTCTCGGTCGGCCGTAAAGGGCAGAAGAACGCCTTCGGCGCGATTGATCTGGCGGCGATGGCGATCCAGCTTGGCGCCAGCTTCGTCGCCCGCAGTTTTTCCGGCGACAAGGACCAATTGGTGCCGCTGATGAAGGCGGCGTTGTCGCATAAGGGCTTCGCGTTTATCGATGTGATTTCGCCGTGCGTCACCTTCAACAACCACATCGGCTCGACCAAAAGCTTCGAGTTCGTGCGCGATCACGAGCATACGGTGACCGGGGTCGATTATGTCCCGCATCGAGAGACTATTACCGTTGATTACGAGGAAGGCTCGGTCATCGATGTAACCCTGCACGACCAAACTCGGGTGCGTCTGCGCAAGCTCGATACTGGGTACGATCTATCCGATCAGGCCGGTGCGCTGCAACACATCATGTCGCACCAGGCAAAGGGCGAGGTGGTTACCGGCCTGTTGTATCTGGATGCCGGCGAGACCGAGTTGAAGGAAAAGATGGACATGGTCGCCGCCCCGCTAAATTCCCTGGGGGTCGCGGAACTTCGTCCGGGCATGGCGGCGCTCGAGAAGATCAACGCCGGTTTGCGATAATTTACCAAATCGCGTTTTAACGGCACCCCTCATTCCAGTCGTCGCCAACCGTGTCGGATCGCGTTAGTCTGTCGGCCTTCACTTTGATCCGCGCCCGGAGGCTTGATCATGAGCACCGTCGACCCGCACCGTGTCGTTCTGACCGGCGAGAATCCCTTCATCAAAATCAGCGAGAAGGATGGCGATCCGCTGACCACCGACGCCAGCTTTTGGCGGGTCATCTTTAGCCCCGCCGGCCCCGGTCATGTGCTCTATATCAAAAGCGAGCTGACCGAGGACCAATGGCGGATCTTTTCTGACAACATTGCCATGGCGCGGTGGCTGCAAGGCAGTATCCAGGGCATTTTGAATCCGGCGACGGCGGACACCGCCATTCAGGTTATCGATGCCGAGTTCTCGCAATCCGGTGACATGCGGGATTTCTGGACCGAGGAGATTGTCTCCGCCGACGAAGAGATTTCCATGACCTGGTATGATATCGGCGATCCGCTGCTCGTCCATACTGATCCGACGACCAATCCGAAGCGCCCGGTCGGGGTTTGTACGGTGCTGATCCCGGCGGCTGGCACGCGGCTGACTATCAACGGCGTGCAAGCCAAGGGCGAGGCTTGGCCGAGGGAGCGGGAAGGGCGGCCATTCAGCACCAGTTGCCTGGCTTTTTCCGAAAGCTGGACCGAACCGCGCTAGAGCCATGCGCCGGCCTTGATGAATGACGATCAGGTCGCCGTCGTGCATGAATGGCTGCAGCGGGATGTCTTCGGCGAGGAATCTGCGGCCAAAGAAGCCGGGCGAGACATGGACGAGAAAACCTAAATGGATAGCGATGGTGATGCGCACGGCACTGGAGGCTGAACCGGAATTCCCTCCGTTTCGCCCGCGGTTTCCCTGGCTCGGCCGCGATCTGCAGACCCTACGCAATTCCTTCACGGGAACGCGGCCCCCGGTTGCCGGTGTCGAGACCGAGCGATTGGTCTTCGAAATGCCTGATGGTACCGGGGATCGCTTGACCGGCGCACTATCGCGTCGGGGCACTACTAACCCAGCGGCTAGCCGGGCTCTAGTGGTTTTGGTGCACGGTCTCTCCGGGTGTGAGAAAAGCGCCTATATCCTTGAGAGCGCGGGGTATTTTCTTGGCATCGGACACCCGGTCCTGCGGCTCAACCTGCGCGGTTCGGCGGCGACACAGCCGCATTGCCGCGAACATTACCATGCCGGTCGTGACGAGGATCTGGCGGTGGTTCTAGATCAGTTGACCGGACGCGGGGAACTGCAGGCGGGCCTGGTGCTGATCGGGTTTTCGCTTGGCGGCAACATGGTGCTGAAGTTTCTCGCCTCACGAGGCCGGGATTATCCGCTGTGTTGTGCGATCTCGGTCTCCGCCCCGATTGATCTGGCGGCGGCGGCCGAGCGGCTCTTGCAGCCGCGCAACCGCTTCTACCATACCTGGATGCTGCGCCATATGAAGCAGGACGCCATCGCCGCCAAGGAGCTTGGCGCGCGCGAGGCGCGGACCATTAGAACTGCCCGGACGATCTATGAATTTGACGACCGGGTGACCGCCCCGCGTAACGCCTTTCAAGGCGCTCAGGACTATTACCGGCGGTGCTCGGCCGGCCAATTCCTTGGTGATATCAGAGTACCGACCCTGGTGATCCACGCGCTCGACGATCCGTGGATCCCGGCGCGGGGCTATTTGAACATCGATTGGACATCCAATCCCTATCTGAGCCCATTATTGCCGCTGTCCGGCGGGCATGTCGGCTTTCATGACGCGAGGGGAACTTGGCACAATCAGGTGGCGGCGTTGTTCATTGAGAAGAGCGGTGCCGGGCGCCTATGATTGGCCGGGCTGCCTCTAAGGTTGACGGCTCAACCCAACGTCGGCGACCAGATCTGCAGTCTCGCGGCTGCTGCGCTGGATACGGCGGCTAACGCACAGAGCGTTATCGCGAGCCAGTTGGGCAACCTCGAGTAGGCCGTCAATGGAATGCTTGGTCACCTCGGTGCCGAGGTCCGTGCCTTGAGTCTCCAAACTATACTCCTGGAGGGTATTCGGGATGCGACCGACGTAGGTTTGGGCAACATCGTTGATTCTGACCTGGCTCGCGAGTCGGCAAAACTGACGTCACAGCAGGTGCAGCAGCTATCCGTGCAGGCGTTGGGTATCGCCAATCAGCGGATGCAGTCCCTGCTTGGACTGTTCCGATAAGGTGATTGAACATCAACGTGGCTGGTGCCACGTTGATGGGGAAAGGCGTGCCGTTTAACGTTTCCTCACGTTGGTTTTCTTGACAGGTATTCCCCTCCTGCGAGACAAAGCGCGATGGCAACAGGTTATTAAAAACAATGCCTCTTCAATTGACTGTCAGGCCGGGTGAGAAGCTCATCGTCCCGTTGTAATAAGCCTCCCATTGCAAGACTTGAAACGGTGTTTCACGGCGGCCTCAGGCCGCACGAAACCGGCTACCTCGATGAGGACAAACCTTATACGGAGGTGTTTTGTGTATTGTTTCGCGGTACGGCGACGCCTTGCACGTCTATAGCACGCTGCTCCACCAACAAGGTTTGAAGTGTCGATTTTTCTCGATTGTTGCTGCTGGTTTAGAAATCGAAGCGACGTCCGGACCGGCGGTGACGGCGCAGGTTAATTTCCTGTTTGCGCTGCAGGAAGTTAGTGACCAAGGCCGCGCCTTCAATAATAGCGCCCGTTATCGAGCGGAATTTATGCTCGACTGGCTTGAGGAAATTCGAACGGGTTTACTGCTTGGACCGATCCGACGCTCGCAACTATATGAATTGGCGAGGTCGCACGCAGACCAGAGAAAGCTTTGTCGCTCCGGCTCTTAGCGCCGTTCTGGACGACATTGAACTTCGCGTCAGGGTAGAGTTCAATAAGTTGAATGCATGCGAAGATTAAAATCACAACATTATTATATATTTAGTCCTGATATAGGATTATCGAATCAGTTAATCTGGGTGTTGCAGCAGTCATATCCGATCCATATACTCCGCTCGATTTTTGGGGGCTCGTAAAGCTGGGCGCGCCAGTGGCGCGGCAGTTGGGGGATGGGGATGCGGACGACGCTTGCGCCGGACTACGAACCGTCGGACGATGAGGGTTTTATGAACTCCACACAGTTGGAGTTCTTTCGCCAACGGTTGTTAGAGTGGAAGAATGAATTGGTTCGTGACGCGGGGGAAACCTTGCATCATTTGACCGAAGGAAACCTGCAACAGCCGGATATGGCGGATCGTGCCTCGTTGGAGACGGATCATCAAATCGAACTCCGGACTCGGGATCGTGAACGTAAGCTGATCAACAAGATCGACGAAGCGTTGCAACGGATCGAGGAAGGGACTTACGGATATTGTGAGGAGACGGACGAGCCTATAGGGCTACGCAGGCTGATAGCGCGGCCGATCGCGACCTTGAGCTTGGAAGCCCAGGAACGTCACGAGCGTCTCGAAAGGACGCATCGCGAAGATTGATCCAACGATCGATCAAACAGATTGTTGGCTGCCCGGTGGGGAGGGGCCGGGCGTTGGTCGAGCGCAACGACGCGCGACCCAGACACCCTGGAATTCTCCGCCTGTATGCTTTCCATCGGGGACGTCGCCGTAAGTCAGCAATAGGTGTTTTTTGTGCCAGGCATAGCCGGGACGAGGGAAACGACGTAGTCTCGGTTTTTGAGCAGGCGCCAGCCGGTGTGGCTCTGCTGACCGTGATGACTGGGTTTTTGACTTGCTTATGGTCTGCCATCGACCCGGTGACCCGCCTTTTGCGGATATCATGCAGTTCAAGCAGAATACCAACCGGGCGGCCCATCTATTACGCCGCTTGATCGGCGAGTGCATTGATCTACGGATTGCGCCCATGTGTGGCCTGAAGCCGGTCAAGGCTGACGAGAGCCAATTGGAGCAGGCCGTGGTCAATCTGATTGTCAATTCCCGTGACGCGATGGGCGGTAAGGATACGATCCAGGTGAGAACCTACAATGATGCGGCCAATGAACCTCGTCGCAAACGCAACGAAGTTATGCCAGCAAGAAAATTCGTGCTGCTGGAGGTTGACGATTCCAGGACCGACATTGCCAAAAATTTGGACCGAGTGGTCGAGCTCTTCTTCTGGACCAGAGATGTCAGCTTGGGTGCCGGCCTGTGGCTGTATACGGTATACTGTACAGTCAAGAAAACTGAAGGTTTTTATTTTGTCGATACTGCTATCGGCGTCGGCACGAAGTTTTCGATTCATCTGCCGACCCACGACGGAGTGAATTAGCCGAGGTGGGTCAATTATCCTCGGAGGGCCTTACCGGAGCCGGCACGATACGGTTGGTCGAAGATGAGAGCCTCGGGCATTTGTTCAACGCCCGGGCACTGCGCGGTAAAGTTATCAAGTAATTGAGGTCCATTCGGAGTAAGCGACCCGACCATGCGCCAGGAGGGCACCGATCCAATCGATTTAATGATTACGGATGCCACTATGCCCGGACATTGATCGTGAAGGTTCGTTGGACCATGCCGGACGTGCCGATGATCTGTATTTTAAGACATTCCGAGGATGCGCTCTGTCAGGAAATCAAAGATGATATAGCAATCCACTTCCTGCACAAGCCGTTCAGACTGAAACACTTGGCTGGCAACGTGAAGGAGGTAATCGCGCTATAAGCCCGCCAGATGCTCCGGATCGACTCGACCCTGATCGGCCGCCTTATGGGGAACAAACGAGCACTGTCCTTGGTGCTGGGGAGCGCCGTTCCCCAATATATTGAGAGTTGCCCAACACCTAGTAAACTAAGGGCATCAAATCCTTGATGTTGACGAGAACAAATCAAGAAAATAAATCTTGCATTTGAGAACAAACCAAGTACTTTACGTTTCACAGAGCGTGGGGGCGGGCAACCAGGCTGTGGCGGCAGGACCTTAGCCGGGACCCAACGCGGTTTTCGCAACGAGAGACGGTAACCGCGTTGAAACTGGCCCGTGCGTGTGAGATATGGAGGCGGAGAATGTCGGTTACACCCTTACGAGTTGTAGAGCGGGATCCCATGGACAAGTCCAAGGCGTTGGAAGCGGCCCTCGGCCAAATTGATAAAGCCTTTGGCAAAGGCTCGGTGATGCGCTTGGGTCAACGGGAAAACGCGATCGATGTCGAGACCATTTCGACTGGATCAATCGGGCTGGATATCGGTCTTGGCATTGGCGGGTTGCCGAAGGGACGGGTCGTAGAAATCTATGGCCCGGAAAGTTCGGGCAAGACCACGTTGGCCCTGCATGTCATTGCCGAGTCGCAGAAAAAAGGCGGCATTTGCGCCTTTATCGATGCCGAGCATGCGCTTGATCCAGGATATGCCCGCAAGCTTGGGGTGGATATCGACGAGATGTTGATCTCCCAGCCCGACGCCGGCGAACAGGCTTTGGAAATCGCCGATACGCTGGTTCGCTCCGGGGCGATTGACGTTCTGGTTGTCGACTCGGTGGCGGCCCTGGTGCCGCGTGCCGAACTTGAAGGCGAGATGGGCGATACGCACGTTGGCTTGCAAGCCCGGCTGATGAGCCAGGCGCTTCGTAAATTGACCTCCTCGATCTCCAAATCCAAGTGCCTGGTTATTTTCATTAACCAGATACGCTTGAAGATCGGTGTCATGTTTGGCAGCCCGGAAACCACCAGTGGCGGCAATGCTCTAAAATTCTATGCGTCGGTGCGGCTCGATATCCGGAGGATCGGTGCTATCAAGGATCGTGACGAAGTGGTCGGCAATCAGACCCGGGTCAAGGTGGTGAAGAACAAGATGGCACCACCGTTCCGGGTAGTTGAATTTGATATCATGTATGGAGAGGGCGTGTCGAAGAACGGTGAGCTGCTAGATCTGGGTGTCAATGCAGGCATCGTCGAAAAATCCGGATCCTGGTTCAGCCATGATGGTCAACGCATCGGTCAGGGGCGCGAGAATGCCAAGACCTTCCTGCGGGCCAACTCGGAGGTCGCCGCGACCATTGAGCGGTTGATCCGCCAAAATGCCGGTCTTGTCGCCGAGACCATGTTGGTTGGCCCGGAAGAGAAGGCTGACGTCGATGACGCAGACGCAGATATGATGGAAATCGAGCCCGATTGATTTGATCGGTTCCGGTCACTCAATCCAATAGATCTTTGTCATCCGGTTTGGTTCTCCAATACCTATGAGTTAGCCCAGCGGGTCGGCTCATAGGTTTGCCAGCCCAGGCCATGCATCGCCGGCTCGGCGGCGATACCGGCACCCTCGCAAACTCTGTGAAACCGTGTTGAAATTTCTTTAAAAAACTGGGCGTTGCTCCCGTGAACCCTTCCGAAGTGTCGGACCATGCGGCAGAATGCGAGGAGGAGATAATTCCAAGCTGGCGATGGTCGGCGTGTGGCCCGCGGTCCGGCTGGACTTGCTGGCGTTGAGCCAGTAAAAACCGTGCCGCTGCGGCGGAGATCGCGAGGTCTGCCGTTCGCCCAGAGATGAGGTGGCAGGACGATGCAGACGGTTAGCTATATTCGAACGGCATTTCTCGACTTTTTCCAAGGCCAGGGCCACGAAGTTGTCGCTTCAAGCCCGCTCGTCCCGCGCAACGACCCAACCCTGCTCTTCACCAATGCCGGTATGGTGCAATTCAAGAACGTGTTTACCGGGGCAGAGAAGCGCGACTACGTTCGGGCCGCCACCTCGCAGAAATGTGTGCGCGCCGGCGGCAAGCACAATGATCTCGAAAATGTTGGCTATACCGCGCGACACCACACGTTCTTTGAGATGCTCGGCAATTTCTCTTTCGGGGACTATTTTAAGGAAACCGCGATCGAGCATGCCTGGAACTTGATCACCCGGGATTATGGTCTGGACAAGGATCGATTGCTTGTAACGGTTTATGCCGAGGATGAGGATGCGGCGGCGCTTTGGCGAAAAATTGCCGGGCTTGGCGACGATCGGATCATCCGTATAGCTACCTCCGATAATTTCTGGGCGATGGGCGATACGGGCCCCTGCGGACCCTGTTCCGAAATTTTCTATGATCACGGCGACCATATTCCCGGCGGCCCTCCAGGCAGTCCGGACGAGGATGGTGACCGGTTTATCGAGATATGGAACCTGGTCTTCATGCAATATGAGCAGGTGGCCAAGGAGCAGCGGATCAGTCTGCCGCGTCCGTCTATCGACACCGGCATGGGGTTAGAGCGGATCTCGGCTATCATGCAAGGCCACCATGACAATTACGACATCGATTTGATGCGCTCACTGATCGAGGCTTCGGCCGACGGCTCGAACCAGGATGCCGATGGCCCCCATAAGATTTCCCACCGGGTGATCGCCGACCATCTTCGGGCCTCGTCCTTTTTGATTGCCGATGGGGTGTTGCCGTCTAATGAGGGACGGGGATATGTATTGCGCCGGATCATGCGTCGGGCGATGCGGCACGCTCATATCATCGGTTGCACGGATCCGTTGATGTGGCGTCTGGTGCCGGCCCTGGTGCGCCAGATGGGCGATGCGTTTAGTGAACTGCACCGGGCAGAAAGTCTGATCGCCGAAACACTTAAGCTTGAGGAGACCCGGTTCAAGGAAACCCTCGATCGCGGCCTTCGGCAGTTGAACGACGCCACCGCCGGGCTCGGCGATGGGGCAGATCTGCCTGGTGAGGTTGCATTCAAGCTGTATGACACCTTTGGGTTTCCTCTGGATTTGACACAGGACATCCTCCGAGGGCAGGGTCGCAAGGTCGAACAACTGGGCTTCGATACATCCATGGAGCGTCAGCGTGCCGCCGCTCGAGCTGCCTGGTCCGGCTCCGGTGACGCGGCAACTGACGGGCTTTGGTTCGATTTGCGCCAGCGGGTCGGCGCTAGTGAGTTTTTCGGTTACGCTACGGAGACCGCCGAGGGGCAGATTGCCTCCTTGGTGTCGAATGGCGCCGAAATCGACGCGATCGATGCCGCCGACGCCATTGGTGTCACTGGTGAAGGTGGCGGTGAAGAGGGTGCCGTCGCACCGGAAATTTCAGTGATCGTTAATCAGACACCGTTTTACGGCGAATCCGGCGGTCAGATGGGAGATGCAGGTCAGATGCTGTCCGTCGATGGGGCGGTGGTGGAGATAACCGACACCCAAAAGCGCGTCGGCGACCTTGTTGTTCATAATGGGTGGTTGCGTAAGGGTCGCCTGGTGGTCGGGGACGCGGTTGCTCTTAAGGTTGATGCGGCGCGACGCGCCCGCCTGCGGGCCAACCATTCGGCAACGCATCTGTTGCATGAGGCTCTGCGTCGGCACCTTGGCGATCACGTTACGCAAAAGGGCTCGCAGGTAGCGCCGGAGCGGCTGCGCTTTGATTTCAGTCATTCAAAAGCGGTGGACCGCGCTACCCTTAAACTGGTTGAAGCTGAGGTCAATGCGCGGATTCGCGGTAATTCGCCGGTGACGACCACGTTAATGGACCCGAACTCGGCGATCGAGGCTGGGGCGATGGCGCTGTTTGGTGAAAAATATGGCGAGGAAGTCCGCGTTGTTTCAATGGGCGGCGGTGAGGCGTCAGAGGATAAGCCGGCTTATTCGGTCGAGCTGTGCGGTGGTACGCATGTTTCCCGCACCGGTGATATCTCTGTCTTTCGAGTGCTTTCGGAGGGGGCGGTTGCCTCGGGGGTGCGCAGGATTGAAGCGGTGACCGGCATTGGGGCGCTGGACTATTTCGATATGCGCGATTGGTTGTTGGATCAGGCGTCGGCGTCGTTGAAGACCTCGCCGGATCAATTAGCGGATCGTGTCGCGGCCCTGGTCGAAGATCGCCGGCGTTTGGAGCGCGAGGTTCAGGACCTGCACCGCAAGCTGGCCAGTGGCGTCGGAGCGTCCAATGGTGCTACGACCACCACCGTGGCGGGGATCCAGTTCGCCGGACGTTTTCTGGAGGGGGTGCCGGCCCGAGAGTTGAAGAGCATGGCGGACGCCCTTAAGCAGGAGATCGGCTCGGGCGTTGTGGCAATTACCGCAAGTTATGACGGCAAGGCGTCCCTGGTCGTCGGGGTCACGGCTGACTTGTCCGAGCGAATCAGCGCCGTTGATTTGGTTCGTGCTGGTTCGCCGGCGCTTGGCGGCAAGGGCGGTGGTGGTCGGGCGGATATGGCCCAGGCTGGCGGCCCCAATGCCGACGGAGCGGCAGCGGCGTTGGTGGGGGTCGAAGCGGCGTTGGCGAATCTTGGAGCGAGTTGAGAACAGACCGTTGACGCCTGATTGATTGAGCCTTTTCCGCCGCCGGGCATGGGTATCGTGCCGGAACGCGGTAATCGGATAACCAAGGGAGCTCTGATGAGCGAGCAAGTACGATTCGGTGGAACGGCTTCTTATATCGCCACCGAGGATTTGATGGTTGCGGTGAACGCTGCGGTCACGTTGGAGCGACCGCTTTTGGTCAAGGGAGAGCCGGGCACCGGCAAGACGGTTTTAGCCCATGAGATCGCGGCCTCGTTGGGCAAGCCGTTGATTGAGTGGCACATCAAGTCGACCACCAAGGCGCAGCAGGGTCTTTACGAATATGACGCGGTCTCGCGCCTGCGCGACAGCCAGCTCGGCGAGGAGCGGGTGCATGACATCGCTAATTATATTCGGCGCGGCAAGCTCTGGGACGCCTTCATGGCCGACGAGCAGGTGGTTCTGCTGATCGACGAGATCGACAAGGCGGATATCGAATTTCCAAACGATCTGTTGCTTGAACTCGATCGCATGGAGTTTTTTGTCTACGAGACAAAGGAAGTTGTGAAGGCAAGGCAGCGGCCGATCGTTATCATCACTTCGAACAATGAAAAAGAGCTACCGGACGCTTTCCTGCGGCGCTGCTTTTTCCATTATATCCGTTTCCCCGACGAGGAAACCATGGAGCGGATTGTCCATGTGCATCATCCGGATCTAAAGAAGGATCTGTTACGCGAGGCGTTGACCGCATTCTTTGAGGTGCGCGATGTGCCGGGGTTAAAAAAGAAACCCTCGACGTCCGAACTGCTTGATTGGATCAAGCTGTTGGTGGTCGAGGACATCCCGCCCGAGGCGTTAAAACTGAAGGACAAGAAGGACATCATCCCGCCGCTCTATGGCGCGTTGCTGAAGAACGAGCAGGATATTCATCTGTTTGAACGCCTCGCTTTTCTGGCGCGCCGGGAAGCTCGAAGCTAAGGCGATGACGCCGTCCATGAGGCTTAATCCGCGCCCGCTTTTGCCCTGGTGGCGGTGGCGAGAGGTCGGAACAGGCCTCGCGGTGGTATTGGCGCTGACCTTAGTGGCACCGCCACCGGTGCTGGCCGGCCATTTTGCCGAGAAGGCGTGGGATGAGCTCACCGCTTTGGGTAGGCATGCCGGCTATATCACTGCCACGGTCATTCCCTGCGGCGGTGACGAGGCGGAGGTCGCCTATTTCACTGAACTGCTGCGCAAGATGATTGTAGCGATCGGCGCGGATGAGACGGATTTAGCCGTGGTTATACAAGCAATGGCGAAAGCCAGGGCGGATGCTAAGCCACTTGGTCGCGATTGCACCGACCACGGCGGTATGGAATTGTCGTCCAAGCTGCTGCAATTGCGCGATGCGGTCCGGGATGCGGATAAGTAAGGGCAGTACATTGCGCCAGAAAGTAACGCCGGCGGATGAAACCGGCCTCTATAGAAGGTATTATTATCTTATGTTCACAACCTTCTTCTATTCCCTCAAGAAAGCTGAGATTCCGGTCTCTTTAAAGGAATATCTGACCCTACTGGAGGCGGTGAAACGGGGGGTTGCCGACTATTCCATCGATAGCTTCTATTACCTTTCGCGTGCCAGTCTTGTTAAGGATGAACGGCACATTGACCGATTTGATCAGGTTTTTGGACATTGTTTTAAAGGCCTAGAGCTGCTGGATGAGTTGTTCAGTAAGGATATCCCCGAAGACTGGCTGAAAGCGATGGCGCAACTACATCTCTCCGATGAGGAGAAGGCGGAGATTGAAGCAATGGGGGGCTGGGATGAGTTGATGGAGACGCTGAAGAAGCGTCTGGAAGAGCAAAAAGACCGCCACCAGGGTGGCAACAAGTGGATTGGCACGGCTGGTAAATCGCCGTTCGGTGCCCAGGGGTACAATCCCGAGGGAGTGCGGATCGGCCAGGAGGAAGGCCGTAACCGCCGCGCCGTTAAGGTCTGGGACAAGCGCGAATACAAGAACCTGGATGATACGGTCGAGATCGGGACCCGCAACATCAAGGTGGCGCTCCGCAAGCTCCGCCGGTTCGCCCGCGAAGGGGTGGCCGATGAGCTGGATTTGCCGGATACCATTTCCTCGACCGCCCGCAATGGTGGCTTCTTGGATATCAAGATGGTTCCTGAGCGTCATAACGCGGTGAACGTGCTGTTGTTCTTCGACGTTGGCGGCTCGATGGATCCCTATGTCAAACTTACCGAGGAGATGTTCTCGGCGGCGCGGAGCGAGTTTAAGCATCTGGAGTATTTCTACTTTCACAACTGCCCTTACGAGGGATTGTGGAAAGATAACCGCCGGCGCCATATCGAAAAAATCCAGACTTGGGAGGTGCTGAACACCTATGGCGCCAACTACAAATGCATTTTCATTGGTGACGCCTCGATGAGTCCCTACGAAATTACTGTCGCCGGCGGTAGCGTTGAGCATATGAACCCGGAGCCGGGCGCAACTTGGGTCCAACGTTTTAAAAGTCATTTTAACCGTTGTGTATGGCTTAACCCTACCCAGGAAAAATATTGGCGCTACACAAGATCGATCGAGATGGTCGAAGAATTGTTGGACGGGAACATGTACCCGTTGACCATTGGCGGCCTTGACCGGGCTATTCAGGAATTGAAATCGTGAATGATCAGCCGCTGGACCCGCGTGAACACCCGTTTCGCGAGAGTGTGGCAGCGTCCTATTTGCAAGGCAAGGTCGATGCCGAACAGTTTGTCGATGGCCAAATCACTAAGGTAGCCTCTGACGTAGTACCGTTACGCGGCGCACCGGGGATTGCGGTCAACCGAATTTCCGAGTTATTGTTCGGTGAAAATTTTACTGTTTATGAGTGGATTGGGCCGTGGGCCTGGGGGCAGTGTCAAACCGATGGTTATGTCGGTTTCGCGCCGGCCGACGGATTGTCGAATGATACCGTCGCTGCGACCCACGAGGTCTCGGCGTTGCGAACCTATGCGTTCGAAAAACCTGATCTGAAAAGTTGGCCGGTCGCGACTTTGCACATGACCAGCCGGGTGGCGGTATCCGATGAGGCGCACGGCTACTGTCTGACCGATGCCGACGGATGGGTTTCCCGGAGGCATCTGGTGGAGATCGGCGCCGGGCCAGACCTGCAGAAAGATAAGAGTAATTTCATTACTGCTGCCCGGAGTTTTCTCGGCGCACCCTATCTATGGGGCGGGAGGTCGAGCCTCGGACTGGATTGCTCGGGCCTTGTCCAATTGGCGCTAATGCGGACCGGCCACTCCGCACCACGCGACTGTGATCAACAGGAACGCTGTGTTGGTTCTATAGTCGAAAACGGCCTTGCTAGCGGGTCGGCGAGGGGCCTGCAGGCGGGGGATCTATTGTTCATGAACGGGCATGTGGTGGTGGTGTCGGCGCCAGGCCGTGTTTTGCACGCCAATGCCCACCACATGTGCGTTGCGGAAGAACCGTTTGACGAGTTTCTCGCGCGTGTGGCGGCCATGGGGCTCCCCGTTACAACGGTACGCCGGCTCTGAGGGGGCAAACGTGCGCCAACTTTTATGCCTGAATAAAGTCTTCGAATCCGACTGGGTTCAACCGATAAAAACCATCCTGGGGCTCGTCCAACGCCAGGAATTCGGCTGGCTCCAGCCCACGCCATAGCCCTCGAAACACTCGGTTATGGGCGCCATGGGCAACTACGACCAGCGGTCGCTGCGCCGGTAGGTAGGTCAGGAAATCGCCGACACGGTCGGCAACCTGCATGTAGCTCTCGCCGCCAGGCGGGACGAACCGCCATTTGTCGTCAAGCCGCCTTTGCCAGGTTTCGCTATGGTCGGCTCGAAGTTGTTCGATGTTCAGGCCGTCCCAGATGCCGAAGGTGACTTCTTTTAGCCTATCGTCGAAGACTATGGTCTCTGGGTCATGGCCGATAGAATCGGCTATGATTGCTGCAGTTTGCCGCGTCCTACCCAGCGGGCTGGCGAAAAATAACGCCGGCGTCATTCCGTCGAGTTCCCGCGCCAGGGCCTTACCCATGGCCTCGGCTTGCTGAACCCCCCGCAATGTCAAAGGCGTGTCTTTGTGCCCTTGTAGCCGCTTGGCCCGGTTCCAGATTGTCTCTCCGTGGCGCAGTAGATAGAGAGGGCCTGTTGGAGCCATACTCATGGGAGCTTTACCTCAATAATCTCTACTCGGTTGTCGCACAGCCGGTGAAAAGCCTCTTGCGGCCGGTCAAGCGCAAAGGTTTCCTGTTCGTTCAAATTCAACTGAAGGCCGCGCAGGATCTTGATGGCGACCCCATGCGAAACCACGACATGAGTGCCACCCAGGTTTTTCCAATGCTCAAATAGCGGTCGGACCCGGTCCTGTACCATCTGGCTGCTTTCTCCTTTGGGGTGCCTAAAATTCCAGGGGTCTTTGCGGCGGATTTCAGCCTCGTCCGGAAAATCGCGGGCCAACTCGCGCCAACCGGCATAGCCATCCCGAGCGCCCAAGGTGATTTCCATCAACCGATCGTCGAAAGTAATTGCCTCGTAGTCATGCTCGATGACGTCACAAATGATCGCTGCGGTTTGCCGGGTCCGGGCCAACGGGCTAGCCCAGAACTGAAAGTAGTTGCCATCAACCAACGGCTGCAGGGCGCGACCGATGGCCTCGGCTTGGCGGGTGCCATGCAAGGTAAGCGGAGAGTCTGCTTGGCCCTGCAGCCGGCCAATTCGGTTCCAGGTGGTCTCTCCGTGGCGAATGAGATAGATCATGGCAGATATTTAGGCTAAAAAGTTGGATGAAAAGACCCCACTTGATAACATCCTACGGACCCGTTCCCAAGGCCTAAGGGAGATATTAAAGGGGGAGAGGTCGCGGTATTCTTTGACATAATATTTTAAGGCAAAGTAATGTGATATGAATAAATGTGAAAAAAATCAACTTTATAAGTTAAAAATAAATTTTAAAATTTTTGCTTTATTATTAATTAATTATCATGATTCACGATCAAATAAAATCAATATGTAATTTATATATGATTTTTAAAAACAAACTTATCGATACAATTTCAACTCGGATGCGGAAACAGTATTGTGAAATTAGTAACAAATTATTTTTTCGTTATTAGAATAAATTTTAATTTAATTCAAATTTTCAACAAAATAAGTAAAGCTTTAAAAGACAAAGTGTTTGGGGAAGATATTATTGGTAACTTTAATTAACACGATTTTACAGTTTCTCCCCTCTAGGTGTGGTGTATCAGATATTTTGTTACGCTCCCTTAGTGTCTACTGTCCCTCAACGATTAATTCACCTTCCTGGGTTGAATTAGCGGCAATGCATTCCTGCAAAAAAATTTCTCTAATCAGCGTTTTCCGGTCCCCGGCGTTTGTACCATTCGGTAATCACGTGGTGAATAGTTAGAAAAAAATCGGGTTTATCAGCTCTGGATAGTTAAAATTATCCGCTTGCATCACATAATTCCTATTGAGAAAAATTTTTGCAATTTCATCTGTGAAATCATGATTTCTAGTATAGCGAATTTCCATCTCTTTCGTTTGGGGCACCCGAGGAAGTTTAAGAAAATTGGTACTTGCGATCCCTTCAGTCAGGCCAGCGTGAGCTGCCGCAACCGATCTCATAGTAAAGTCAAACCCAGTATCGCCAACCGTAAACTTAGGTACGCAATGAAAGAGGATATCCCCACTATCAAGGCCTTTGCTTAACATATGAATGGTGGCTCCGACATAGGATGGATTGTTGTCATAGAGAGCCCAAAAATTACAAGAAGAACCTCTATAATATGGAGAAATTCCCATATGAATATTTAAGGCTTCTTTTTCAATTAAGAAATCTATGAGCCAGCCCTTGATGTAGCTTGCGCCGAATACGACAAAGACATCAGAATTTAATGCAGTGGAAAACTGTGTATTAGAAACTAGGTTTAAGTCACCGCTTTTTAAGGATAACATTTTAACATTTGATGGTAAAAATCCAATATCTCCAAAAATCTTTTGTTCAGCCTCAATTACATGTGTGAAATACCTTTCCATCACTTCAGATTTTTTGTAAAAATCATTAATTTTTCCTGGAAAAACAGTAGTCACTTCACTTATAAAGTATAAATTATCTGAAATGTCAGATAATTGTTTCGCAAGGTTTAGATGTCTAGGTTGATTGCTACTAAAAAGAGTTATATTCACTTCTTCATTTCCTTAAAAATATTGGCTTGGTCACCGCGCGGTATTTCCATATTGGTTTTGATGTCAGTGCGATTTAAGTTGGATCTAAAGCCAATTTTTATCCCCAGATCAGTTAGGATTTTGAGAGTGTCTTCGTTATAGTCGCCGCATGGATGGGACATCGAAACGATGGCGCCCTCTCCTACCAAACTCTCCAAATGCGTTAAATTTTTGGTGTACTGATCTAGTTGCTCTAGTCGACTCAGCCTGCTCATCTGCATTGGATGAGAATAGGAGTGTAGACCGATTAGATTTCCCTGATCGATCAGTTCTTTAATATGTTGCTCAGTCATCCAAAGGAAATTAAGAACCTCTGTTGAATCAAATGACTTGAGAATCATTAGTTCAATTATTATTTCATTATATGTTTTGGTTGTTAGAAACACATCTCTAATATACCTAAATTACTTATCATTGTCCGAGTAAAATCTAAAATCCTTGAGATAGTCTATTTTGTTATAAAATTTTCGATGATTTTCGAATTTAGCTCTATGTTTAGATTTCACTATGTCGAAAAAGCAGTGGTAAAAATCTTCGAGACCATCAAAACAGTTTGTTCTGAAGTGCCTAAATATTTCAAAGTTGATTGGGTCTCTAATAAATGCCGAAGAATAAATAAAAAAGAACGCATCTAGGTTGCGATTTCTAAGAAATGGTAAAGCAATGTCATATTGGCACAGCAAAGCATCATCGAAAGACAAGCAAATATCTTCGTTAGATAGGCTATTTGTTTTGAGCTTTTGTAAATAGTTATTAGCCCCAATAAGATTGTATTTTTTATCCAACCAATCTAACATTTCTTCGAAATCGGTTTCGCTAAGGCTACCTTGAGCGGGTAAATGTTTATCGTTGTGAAAATGATGAAACATTATTGAGTGAGTGAAGCTCATTTTCTCTTCCTAGCTTCCGCTAAATCACTTTTAAAAGTGTCTTTGCCGAGTTTTTTCCATCACTTACGGATTTGTTGTGTTCTTTTTTGCAGCCACAGGCGAGACTGCGGATCATCGCCTCCAGGTAGTGTACCCTTAAGCATTATAGTTTAAAAATTTATTGAATAATTAGTGTATGTAAAACAAATTAAAAAAACAATGACTTACAAAAAAACTACTCCCACTCAATAGTAACGTAGTTATAAATCTTAATAAAATCAGTA